>OBMA010000128.1_pt1 | contig 37488 bp, 26 predicted proteins | sample 1539141 | NCBI WGS metagenome assembly OBMA01 (sample SAMEA3991484, study PRJEB22521) | metagenome | biome: anthropogenic terrestrial biome; feature: sewage plant; material: raw primary sludge | place: Sweden | collected 2012-09-26
AGAAGGTGAACCCGTTCACTCAGGGTTCGGGCATCGGTCTGACGATCTGCAAGACGATTGTGGAGAAGGCTGGCGGCACGATCACGGTGGATTCGAAACCGGGCAAGGGAAGCCGGTTTATCGTCAGACTGGAGAAAAAACAACCCATCAGGTAGGGTACTCAAAACGTTCTGTTCAGAATGTCATTCTGAACATGACACGTATACCTTGTTTATGTGCGGTAGGCAAATCAAGATAATTAAGACGGCGGACATATTCCACGTGTATAATCTTGAAGATGTTATGTATACCAGCCACAAGTTCCACGTATGGACGGTTGTTCATCACATAACAGCCCTCAGGGAACGCCATCAACTCTGCGTCATTGGCATTCTGCTCTAATGTAGGATTGTTCTTGTCGCTCAGCGAGCCCCATAGACATTTAACGCCTAAATATTCCCTCCATTTCAACTTCTTAAGCAATGGTATACGGTTGAATATTTTACCATTCAGGTCCCACGACACATCAAGACTGGCATAACGGTCGTTCATGAACTCCATATTATTAATGAGGTTGAATGTTTCGTCTTCTATAATATATGACAGATTGGCTGCCGGCATGATAAGCAGAGGATACGGAACCTTATCCCATTGTATACCACCTTTCAGATGACAGTCTATCTTACCCCAACTCTTCATCCAAAAACGCTTATAAATACTAGCCTCGGTCAGATTATACTTATAGTCACCTCCCAGTACATCCTTAAAGCCCATGGTATGACTGACGGTAAACACCGGTGCATCAAGATTGACAGGCAGACGTCTCTGTTTGGTATTGACAAAGGTCTGTCCCGGAGACAGGCGGAATTCCAATTTAGCCTCAGTCGTACGTAGTTTATAATTCGGACGGATATCCGTGTATCCCATCTCTGATACTGGTGTGAAATACATATTGCCGCAGGCTTCGTTCTCTTCTGTTTTAAGACGCACGGTGGTTTTAAGTCCCCAGTCCTCTTCCCGTTCGAAAGATAACTGCTGACGGTTATAGAACATCATCTTGTCCACTTTTGTCCACTTCAGCGATGTGAACACATTATCCTTATCCGTATTCATAAAACGGTCGGACGGCGAACAGACATCATAAGTGGAAGTGAAAGACAACGTACGTTTTGGAAATTCACGTGGCAGGTATTCTTTCTTGTTGAATGAATATGTGATATCTGCGTTATAGTAATTCTTGTCACTACCCCATCCGTGTGCATAATAGCCTGAGAAGAACCAATGCTTGTCCAGATTGGCAGTAGACTGTGCACTTATTCGGGTACGGAAGCCATCAATGAAGTTGCTTGTGAACATGGTATTGATTGGTCCTATGTCCACCTTGCTCGGATGCTTCTCAGAACCTGTCTCCACAAAGTTTTCTATGAACGCCTTGGCACCGAACAGGATATACTTGAAACCTTTTATCTGTTCTATATGATGGATGAAGGCATCCATACTACTCTCGCTCTTGGTAAGGGCCACTGCTCTGTATTGGTTCCAGAACTTGTCATCCTGCATCATCGCGTCGGCTTCCTTGCGCTCCTTGGCCTTGCCCTTGAATATCTTATCCGGCAAAGCATCGAAGGCATAGTCGCTCAGACGTGTTGACCTTATCACCACTACCTTACTCAGAAACTTGGCAATAGACAGTTCTACCATCATATCATCTACCGACAATACCCATTCGCCATCGGCCAACTGTGTATATTCCTGTTGAATCTGAAGATTGTCTACGAAATTGACATCACTGCGTTTGGGTATGGTAAGATTGCATTTTTTGACATGAAGAGTGGAATCGGCAAGAATATACAGTTCGCCCCTGAATCCGAAATCCTGCTGATTGTTAGGCAAAAATTCGAGATGATAGCACTTGTCGCGGTCCACATACACCGTATCGACTATATAATAGCGGTAAAAGGCGATGGCATCCTTACCTATCGGACTCGTAAACGGATATTGCAGCAGTCTTACCTGGTCGTCATAAATGTCCACATCGGTAAAGACCTCCTTCAACATCGTATTGAGAATATCTCCTGTTTCAAAAAACTGGTTGATACCTGTCGAGTTCTGACCCATGATAATACGTTTCTCCGTCTTCGGACTTTTGCGGTATATATTCTTCGTTACCGTCTCGTCTACCGATATAGGCAGAATCAGTTTGTTGTTATACGGACAGGTTTCAACCTGACTGGCCAGCCATTTTTTCTTTTTGAATATGCCACTGTCCAGTTGCGCAGGTGTTATATCATTCGCAGCAAGTGTTATTTTTTGATATTTATTATATTGATAATAGTCATGATTATTCAGGTCAGTGTGCTTTTTTGCAGCGATAACCCTACGCATCAGTTCTACAGCGGGATTCTCTTTCCTACTATATTTTTTGCGTTTTGCCTTCACTACCACCTCACTGATTCTCCTCGTATCAGGTTTCAGTCTGATGTTAAGTATATCGGGAGTCTTTGCGTTAACTAGTATACGCTGCGGTTGATAGCCTACCGCACTGAATGTCAGATACCATCCTTCGTGACGCTCCACGGAGTATTTGCCGCCCCCATTACTCGACACGGCGATATGGTTACCTTTGTACGAGGCACTGGCGTATGGGATACTGTCTTTGGTGGCAGCATCAATAATAACTCCTGTTATCTGGGCACTGGCATGGATAGTCAGTGCAGATAGCAGGAGTATTAGTATAAGGATTCTTTTAGTCAATAGCTTCATCAGCATCGTAACCGCCCATTTCGCGGATTGCGTTCTTCAGAATAGTGTACTGTTTGAACAGGTCGTGTACCGGTGCATGCTCATCGTCATGCATAGGACTCTTCAGGAAGAATGACAACCATGTCTGGATTCCGTATTTTCCGGCACGTGCAGCCAAGTCGCTAAGCAGTGTCAGGTCTAACAAGAGCGGAGCAGCCAGAATAGAGTCTTTGCAGAGGAAATCGACCTTTATCTGCATCGGATAGCCCATCCATCCGAAGATGTCGATGTTATCCCATCCTTCCTTATCGTCATTGCGGGGAGGATAGTAGTTGATACGTACCTTATGGAAGATATTGCTGTACAGATCAGGCATTTCGTCGCCTTTCAGTATCGTATTGATAACTGACAGTTTGGAAACCTCTTTCGTCTTGAAGTTTTCAGGACAGTCGAGCACCTCACCGTCACGGTTGCCAAGGATATTGGTAGAGAACCACCCGCTTACACCGAGACAACGGGTACGGAAGGCTGGTGCCAAAACGGTTTTCATCAAGGTCTGACCAGTCTTGAAGTCCTTACCTGCAATAGGCATTTTGGTCTTCTCTGCCAACTGCCACATTGCCGGGATATCAACACATGTGTTAGGGGCACCCATAATGAAAGGAGCACCTTCTGACAATGCTGCATAAGCATAACACATAGATGGTGCGATGTCTTTCTTATCGTCCGACTTCATTGCAGCCTCTAAAGCGGCAAGATCATCATGTATCTTCTTGTTACGGGGTACATATATCTCTGTAGAAGCAGCCCAGATAACTACGATTCTGGAACAATTGTTCGCTTTCTTAAATTCGCGGATATCCTTACGCACCTGTTCCATCAGATCCCAACGGTTCTTGCCTTCCTTGACCCATGTACCGTTAAGGCGCTTTACGTATTCCGGATCGAATACAGCCTTGAATGGACGTATCTGCTCCAATTCTTCCTTTACAGGATAAATATCACGGTCGCGAAGCACTTCTGCGTGCATAGCACTTTCGAAAGCGTTGTCAGGGAAGATATCCCATGCGCCGAATACAATGTCATCAAGTTTAGCTAAAGATACTATCTCTCCGTATTTCTTGTATTCATTCCCAACTCGCATCTTGTCCATCTGAGTCATGGAACCTACTGGTTTTCCAAGACCTTTGCGAACCATCAATGTACCTGTAATAAAAGTAGATGTTACAGCTCCTAAGCCGACACACATGATACCTAATTTGCCTTCTGCAGGCTTCACATTAGTTTCTTTCATTTTACTGTTGTTTTAATTATGTTGTTTTTGTACAATTCATTATAATTCAAGACCTTCTGCTGAAAAATCATCCTTCTCTATTACCTTGTCTGGTATGGTCTCGTCATACTGTTTGGGTGTCCACCCTTCGCCTTTAAACCATATAGTATGGCATCCGGCACTTATCGCCGGTTGGATATCTTTATAGAAACTGTCGCCTACCACCACCGTCTCTTCAGGTTTCAGTCCCAATGCCTTTACACCAAGTGTAAAAATGCGATGGTCCGGTTTTCTGATTCCGACGACAGATGATTCTATCACACTCTGGAAAAGACTGTCCATCTGAAATTCTTTCAGTACCTCATTGATGTTGCCATAAAAATTACTTACCAGGACCATTGGATATTTCTTTTTCAGTTCGGTCAGCACATTCCTACTATGGGTCGTTATGACCTTCACCTTATCGTATAAGTCGGTCAGCACTTCCTCGTGCTTCTCTTTATATTCCGCTTCAGTTACCTTCCATTTATTATGCACCATCAACCATTCCATTTCAAGACGGATCTTAACCTCCAGTGTCTTATAAAACGTAAAGTCGGGTCTTATGATCGTATTATTGCCTAAAGTCCTTTCGGCATATACATAAGCATCGCGGAATTCCTGTTCCGACACTTGTATGTTGTTTCGCTCATACGCATGCCACAGCATCTGTCCCCAGTGGCATCCATCTGTATCCAGCGTGCCTCCATAATCGAATATATAGCCTTTTATCATATCTTATAGGATAACGATTTACAAAGACTTTCATGCTGTTTATGCATGTATATATATAAAATGTTCAATATCGTAATCTCTATAAGCATATATACCCATGGACAATTGAGAAGACATGTGACATAGATACATATCGCCCTGACGTTAAACGTAAGTATATTGGTATATTTCATCAGCGGTCTGCTACCTACCAGGAAACGTTCTCTGATATCCGAAGGTACATCTTCCATATTGGGATATTTATCCTTTAATACCAACATGAATTTTTGGAATTCGGGAGTACGGTTCTCCTGATTCTTGCAATAGTTGGCATAGTTGTAATAGAATAGGTGTGCCCATATAGCACCTCTTTTAGGCAGAGCATCATAGATAGCCCTTTGCTGTACATAACTATCCAGTTCGCTTCCTGCTTTACCTTTTAAGAAAAACAAGTGTATCTGACGATAATAGTCGGACAACGAGCTCTGTGGCGAATGGCATAATATTCCGGAGAGGAATCCCAATACCCATATCCATATTCCCCATTGCATACTTGTTCCCGGTATCAACTGCACCTGCATACGCAGACATACTGCAAAATAAATGCAGAAGAACCATACATCACCTGCAAAACCGTCCAATACTCTTCCTACCAATGTCTTTTTATTAGTGAGCCGGGCCAGTTGACCATCCGTACTATCACAAAAATTAGCAAACACCAACAGAATAACACCATATATATTATGCTGTAAATCGGTAAAGTAAAACATGTATGCTGATCCGATGCCAAGAAAAATCGAAATCACAGTTATCACGTTGGGATGTACTCCCAAGCGTTTCCATATCAATGCAAAAAAAAGTCCGATGGGACGTGTAAAGTGCACATCCAACCATTCCTCTGTATCGTCTGATTTAAATGAAGCTTTTAATAATTCGTCAAAACTGTTCATTATACGTTATAAGAATCCTTTATTGTAAGTTGATGCAAATATAGATGAATAACATGAGTTACAAAAACTAATTTAACTTTTTTAGTTTTTTGTTTGTATAATTAATCATACCATCAGTTTTTTAGTACAATTTTGAATACAAATAGAACACTATTGCAAATTAATAACATTAAAATCATTAGCAATTTTAATTTAGGGTAAACCCTATTTCTTTTTAGGGGATTTATCTTGCATGTGTGGTTTTTTAGTACTACTTTTGCATCATAAATAAGAAAAAAAAATATTAATACACTAAAATTTATAAGTATGAAAAAGATTACGACTGTTCTTTCAATGATAGTGATCGCAATGATGGCGGTTACGTTTACCTCTTGTGATCCGGATGCGGATCAGGCAGACGCCCTTCTTGGTATCTGGCAAGGTACGATAAGCAATAGTGAAGTATACCAGAATGGATATGATACGGAAATCCGTTTCTACGGGGATTATCTTACAGGAGGTTCGGGAGATGAATACGACCGCGACAGTGAAACCGGTGAAGTGTACTATTCTTCTTTCCAGTGGAACATAAAAAACGGTACCATATATATACAATATAACAATACCGCTGACTTCAGGGACGTAGTAATCTATGATTATCGTTTCAATGGCAATTATTTTGAAGGGTATATGGACAATACCGATACCAGCCATTACTTCCAACTGACGAAGGTTGTAAGTTGGTCTACCTGGAACAGCAATTATTCTAAAGGAACCAGAGCATCCGGTACGAAAGTTAAACGATTGTTCAAAACGGATTCCACATCAGTAAACAAATAACAAAAAAACAATCCAGGCAGGCTTTTTAGTCTGCCTGGATTGTTTTTTGATACATTATGAAAAATATATGAAACATTAGATTATTCTTTCTTCTGATATTATTTATAACTTTGCAGTCGACATTTTTAGTTAATACGATGAAGAGAATTATCTATTTTATCATTCTATGTTTTGCGACAGGGTACTGCTACCATGCTAATGGCACTGTTACCCTGCCGCAGTTTTTTGCCGACAACATGGTCATGCAACGTGGAAAACCTATCCCTGTATGGGGAAAAGCTGCCGTTGGCGAAACTGTTCATATATCATTCAACCATAAGCGCTATTCTACGGTTGCCGACGACAACGGAAAGTGGCGCATTGACCTGCCTAAAATGAAGGCCGGCGGTCCTTATACCATGCAGGTTGGCGACAAGACGATAAAGGATATCTTGATCGGCGATGTCTGGCTTTGCTCAGGACAGTCGAATATTGATGTTACTGTCGACAGGGTATCCCCTGTTTATCTGAAAGAGGTTACCACATACGAGAACAACCGCATTCGTCTGTTCCGCGTACAGAATGATGCCAATACTCATTCGGTGCAGGATGATGTGAAGGCTACCAGCTGGAACCTACTTACGCCTTCTTCCGCACAAAATTTTTCAGCTGTAGGATACTTCCTCGCCAAGAGGATGTTTGCCGAAACGAATGTTCCGCAAGGCATTATCTGTAATAGTTATGGCGGGACGCCCGTACAGGCTTGGGTATGTAAAGACTCCCTGCGGGATGATTTTCCTGTCTATTCGCTGCAAACCGAAATGTATGAGAACGACGAATATGTCGCTGCGCAGCAGAAAGCCAACCTCTTAGCGAACAACAGATGGACCGAGCTGCTCAACCGTGAAGACCCGGGCGTCAGGGACGACTGGACTGCCACCGGCACTGATGATTCCGGGTGGAAGACTGTCAACCAATATAATAATAAGGAATGGGCCCTCAACGAAGGCAGAGGTGTAGTGGGCAGTATATGGATGCGGCAACATATCAATATAGATGCCGCCCATGCAGGAAAGAAAGCACGACTGCTTCTCGGTAGACTGTATGATGCCGACTATACATACGTCAACGGAAAGGAAGTGGGTCGCACATATTATCAATATCCGCCTCGTAGATACGAGATTCCAGAAGGATTGCTCCATGAAGGTGATAATGTGATCACAGTGAGATTCGTCAACAAAGGCGGTATCGCTGAATTTGACCATGAAAAGAAATACGAGATTGACTTTGAAGACGGCAAGACGATATCTCTGAGTGAGAATTGGCGTACACATATCGGCAAGGTAATGCCTTTGTCGCCCGAAGCCGGACTGGCTATTCAGAATCTGCCTTATGTGCTCTATAATGCTATGCTTTATCCGCTTCACCCCTATGCTATCTCAGGTGTAGTATGGTATCAGGGCGAATCTAATACTGGCAGACCTTATGAATATGGAACATTGCTGAAAAAGATGATGGGCAACTGGCGCACGCTTTGGAACGAACCTGATTTGCCTTTCGTTATCGTACAGTTGGCCAATTACATGGCACCGGTTTCCGAACCGCAAAACAGCAGTTGGGCGGCTCTCCGCGAACAACAGCGCCGTACGGCTCTTGGCGACAAGAATGCCGAACTTGTTACGGCTATCGACTTGGGCGAAACGACCGACATTCATCCTCTTCATAAGAAGGAACTGACCGAAAGAATCGCATCGGCATTCGACAAGATGGTGTATGACAAGAAGAAAGCTTCCGTATCACCTAAAATAATATCGGTAAGTTATTCTGAATGTAAAGTAGACAAAGGACTTCCCGGTCTGGCTGTTGTTACATTCGACCAGCAACTGAAACCGGGCGACATCAAGTATTTCGAGCTTGCCGGTGAAGACGGGAGATTCTATAATGTCACTTCTGCCCATGCCGAAGGCAACAATGTTGTCATCACATCTACAGACGTGTGCAATCCTAAAAGAATAAGATACGCCTATAAGGACAATCCTATCCATGTCAACCTGTACGGCGTCAACGGTTATCCGGTACCACCATTTGAGTATTAAGTGTTTTCTTAGGTAAAACGAACCTTATAAAAATATATCGTTATACGACAGGGTGCAGGAATACGAAACGTGCACCTTTGTCGTATGATGTATCAACATATATTTCACCACCAAGAAGGTTGGCTATCTGACGGCAGATACTAAGTCCTAATCCTGTACCTTGCTTGAATGAATTCAGTTTCTCGAACCTATTGAATACCTGTTCAGCCATATCTGGCTGAATACCAGGGCCTGTATCTGATACGGCTATTTCAACAACTTGCTGATTGGGCATCCTTTCGTTCTGTCCTTGCATACGTTCATGACACGAAACGATTATACGACCTTGCTCGGTATACTTATAAGCATTCGTCAACAGGTTTACCAACAACTGCTGGATTCGTTGGGCATCTGTAGACAGAATTATTTTCCCTTTGTCAAAATCCGTACTTATTTCTACGTTTTTAGGCGCCTTGACCTCTAAACTTTTCAAAGACATCATACAAACATCCTGTATACAGACAGGTTTTAGATTCATCTGATACGAGCCGCTCTCAAATTTACTGACATCCAGTATATCATTGACCAATTTCACGAGCAGTTCTGCATTGTTATTGATGGACTCCGTCATGTCGTGCCTTTCCTCTTCTGTTATTTCGTAATCTATTCCACTATTGAGTATTTGATTGAATCCTACAATAGCATTAAGGGGTGTTCTTATCTCATGACTCATATTCTGCAGAAAGATTGTTTTGAGTTTATCCGCCTTTTCCGCCTTATCACGTTCCTCGTTGGCTATGGCATAAGCATCCGTAACATGATCCTTTTCCTCTTTCAATATCTTCATCTGTCTCTGTCTTAATAGGATATAAGCCGACGAGAATATCATTACGACTCCGAGAAGAAGAAATGCCAGAATCATCATATTATTACGATCTCTGTTCTGTTGTGTCAGATATCTTGTCATGTCCTGTTGTCTGAGAGCCTTCACCCTTTCGTTCTTTGCCTCCAGTTCAGCCTTTCCTGAACGCAACTCACTACGTTCGGCATTAGATTTCTGTTTTTCCAGTGCGAGTTGTTTGTTGTTCAATTCCAATGTAGTCTGACTTTTTTCCAAAAGCATCAGTTTTTCACGTGCTTCTGACTGCTGCAATTTCATGATGGCATTATTCATCTCCAACGCATGCTTTTCCCGTTCGAGATTCGACTTGTTCAACTGGGCCGTGAGCTGCGTAATAAAATTGTGATTAGAATTAATGCGTTTTTTTGCCTCTTCCGAAATAAAACGACTCTGATTTAAATAAGCGTTCTTATAATCACCCTTACAAAAGTAAATCAGAGCCTTCAATTTTATTGAAGTTTCATCCGGTTCCAACTTATCTACATATTCAAAAGCTTTATCATAGTTGTCTTTATTGAGATAATAATAAACTAAAGCATCATAATAATGTTTCGTATTGGAAACACTCATCATCCCGCTACCAAATTCTTGGTCACATTTTCTCTTGTAATATTCTATCGAGTCAGGATGTAACTGTTCCATGGCATAAGCTCTGAACAGTCCCACATAACTCATATAAATATTGATATTCAAGTTGTTCTCTATGACTTTCTGATAGTAGTATTTGGCCTTGTCGTACCTATATGTGTCACAATACGTACTAGCCATTCCTATATAGATATCATTGATATTACGGTCATTTTTCATTTCTTTCTTTAATGATAAGGCTTTGGAATACTGCGATAGGGCTTCGTCAAAGTCGGAAAGCGATGCATATAAATCACCCAACTTGCGGTATCCTTGCGGTATGCCATAACTGTCGTTAAGCCGGACAGCTTCTTTCAAATACTTTTTTGCCTGATCAAGAGCCTCAGAGAGTCGCTCATGGTTGGCATAATAGTTGATGAGACGATTCCATGGATCGAAAACATATTGTTTGTATGGCGTCTTTACGGCAAACCGCTGCGTGTCATGCATTGTCTTTATCATCATCGCCTCATCTTGCATATAATAATAATGCAAATTCTTTAAGGTGAGGGCGAGGCATTGAGCTTTTGTGTCATGCAACCGTGCACCGAGACTGAACATGGTATCAGCATAGGACAGACTGGCAGTAGACTTGATGGCAGAACTTGACTTCATAAAATAAAGATAACATCTATCATTTATTTCATAAATATTTTTCTGCGCCTCAACTTTGCATAAAGGTAGAAACAATAAAGTCACATACAGAACAAGATACTTTATATTCATATTTTGCAAATATATGTACTTTGCAAATATACATATTTTTATACATAAATAGCAATTATTTCGACAAAAATAAAAAAAACGACATAGAATTGCTCTATTATTATATATTCTCATATATTATTATTACCTTTGCAACTCACACAAACAATATAAAATATGATCAGATTAAATGTTTTTATCAAGACTCCTGCCGCTAAGCGTGCAGAAGTTATGGAAGCAGCCAAAGAACTTGTAGCCGCTTCACTCAAGGACAAAGGTAACATCGCTTATGATATCTTTGAGAGTGCAACACGGAATGATGTACTCATGATATGCGAAACCTGGAAAGATGCCGAATCACTGGCTATCCACGAGAAATCGACTCATTTCACTACGCTTGTCCCCAAAATTCAGAGCATGGCTGAGATGAAACTTGAAAAATTCAACTTCTAACTGCATAAAAATAAAGTCGGGAAATATTTCCCGACTTTATTTTTTATCCTTCCTTTTCTTCTATTTCTTCTTCTACCAACTCTTCTTTCTTCTTTCCGTATTCAGGGTCTATTTTCAACAAAGACGATACGACAAACGTTATCGAACATGCAGCGACCACGATGATGAAGAACATCCTGTATCCTACTGCTTCCTGCAACATACCTGATATCAGTCCCGGCAGCCACATGGAGAATGCCATAAGAGCTGTACAGAGGGCATAATGGGATGTCTTGAATTCACCCTGACAGTAATAGATAAGATAGAGCATATATGCCGTAAAACCGAAACCGTAGCCGAACTGTTCAACGAAGATACAGGCATTGATGATCCACAGACTGCCTGTAAGTGAATAACTGAGGTAGATATATACGGCATCGGGCAGTGAGATGGCACACACCATCGGCCAGAGCCATTTCTTCAGTCCGTCACGACTTGCTACAATGCCACCCAGGATACCGCCTATTGTAAGACCTATCACTCCTACTGTACCCTGTACCAGTCCGTATTCCTGCGGCGACAGTCCCAATCCCCCGTTATGTGGGGCATCAATCAGGAACAGAGCCGAAATCTTAACCAACAGACCTTCTGGCATACGGTAGAATACCATGAAGAGTATACCTACTACCACCTGTGGTTTATCAAAGAACGAGCGCACCGAATGTCCCAGTTCCCTGAAAAGTGTTTTGGCATCCACACCTTCTTTCAGTCCCTTGTCCTCTGTGGGACGCGGCAGAATGTAGTGATGCCAAAGCCAAAGGGCGATAAACAGTCCCGCCATAAAATAGAAGATAAGACTCCACGAGTATCGTATGTTTCGAGTCCATACTTCCAGATTTCCTGCTATCATCACGAGGATACCCTGTCCGAATATTGTCGCTATTCGGTAGAATGTACTACGGATGCCCACAAACCATGTCTGTTCGTGCTGATCGAGTCCGAGCATATAAAAGCCGTCGGCTGCAATATCATGGGTGGCACTGCTGAATGCCATCAGCCAGAAGAAGCACAATGTACCTTGCAGATAAAACGAACCTGGTATCGTGAAGGCCACTCCTCCAAGTGCTGCGCCGACAAGCAACTGCATGGTCACTATCCACCAGCGCTTGGTCTTGATCAGGTCGATAAACGGACTCCATAACGGTTTGATCATCCATGGCAGATACAGCCATGAGGTATAAAACGTGATATCCGCATTCGACATTCCCAATCTTTTGTACAGAATGACACTGATGGTCATTACAGCTACATACGGCAGCCCTTCTGCAAAATAGAGCGAGGGCACCCAGGCCCATGGGTTTCTGTGTTTTTTCATTTATTTATAGATTTTCTTGATTTCAGCTCCACGATAATAGTGCAGCAATATCTGGTTATATTTGTATCCTTCAGCTCCCATGACGGCGGCACCTATCTGACAGAGTCCTACTCCGTGGCCCCAACCGGCTCCGATGATAGTGAACATACCCGGTACACCGTCGGCAGATATTTCCGACTTGTCTACCACAAAGGCACTACTATAGAGATGCGTCTCACTCAGTGTGCGACGGATTTCTAGTTCCTTACCTATCGTATAACTTTTCTTGGAACCTATTATCTTCAGTTTACAGATACGTCCGCTCTTGCCTCTTTCCATAGGTACGAGATCTAGGATATCACCGAAGTCCTCTTTTATCTTGTCTGTAATAAGCGCTTTGATTTTTTCTTGTGAATATTCCACCTTCCAACGGTAGAAATCAGCTGTTTCCTGATCGTAGTCGTTGAGTATCTCAGACAGTATTTTCTTGTCGTGTGTATTACAGAACGAGTCGGGCACATCTGTACGTATCCATTTCTCCGCTTCCTTTTCGTTAGTAAGATCCGGAATCGGCATCAGTGCTGTACTGTCCGCTGTCTGACGATTATCTCTTAAAGCTATAAGATATGGTTTGGGCGTATTCTCCCAACAATATTGGAATTCTTCTGTTACACCTCCGCAACACTTGGAGAAACGGGCATCACATATTTCGTTGCCTTCCATCAGTATCTGTCCTCTGGTTTCCCTGATCGCTTCTTCCACATGTCTGCTGTTAGCCTTTGTTATACCCTGATAACGCTGGCAATGGTCATCTGCACAAACATCAAAGATCGTATGGTCTTCACGGTCGTACCAACGTATCAGTTCGTCGTCTTTCTTGATAAAAGAAAAGAAACCGTTACTGCCGTTCTTCATCTGCCGGCGTTTTTCCATCTGGGCAAGCAGCCAACTGCGACTGATCACCGAATGGGCCTTAAGCAGTTCCACTGACGACGTGGCACTCATTTCACTGGATATCACACTGGTGAGGTAACTCTCCACCGGCAATACATTGATAGCTGTTATCTGATCGGCCTCAACCACCAGACTGAGCGAGCCGTTGAATACCTGCGTCTCCTTGCGCTCCCAGTGGAAGTTGACACCGATAGTTACGTCATAGATAGAGAACGAGGCATCTTCCGACTGAGGTTTGAATTTCAGTTCCTGATACTGATTACCGTTCCAGAGAATACCACCTTCCGAAAATTCCACTGTCTGATCGCCGGTGATAGTCTCACCCTTCGCCATATAAGGGGCGTTAAGGGCAAAATGGATTTTCTGTCCACTGACGATACCCACACTGACCTCCGGTTCCTTAATATGCATCTGCCGTACCCTGTCCTCGACAATCATGGCACTGCCCTCTTTTATTTTCTTGACAATACCTGCAAATTCATCAGCCGACACACTCACTTCCGATAATATCGAAGCTATTTTAGCAGCTGTTATCCGCTGATAGTCTTCTTTTCGTGGCGTAATGATCAGTCCGGCCATATCCAAAGCACCGGGACTTACGAGATACCGCTCTTCACCTTCAGCAGCATAGCAGTCGGGACGATGTTTCTTTCTTGGGAACACGACAGACATATACTTGTCACCTTCCATCCATGATATGATATTCATCATAGGTTCGGTCTCGTCTTCACGTTTTGGCAGAGCACGATAGATGCGTTCGAACATCTCCTCGTCGCTATCAGTAGATTTGCTGCGTATCAGCAATGCCGGTACCGGATAATCATTGATGACAGATATGTCTTCTTCGTCATTGAGTTTCAATACCTCTGACAAATTTCGGCTCAGTCGACCCCATTGTGTCTGTAAAGGCAATATACCGTTGGTTCCTGCTTGGAAATGTGCATGATCGGGTGCCGACGCACCACATTTAGGTCCATTGTAGAATACCATCAGTTCCGGATACACAGACAATATCTTGTGCATCTCACTATAATTGCCCATGATAGCCTGCATCTGATGACGGTGCGCAGGTATTGTGTAATGGAGCGGTAATATGGGGAACGGATTGACGAGTATGTCATACTTGTTGTCGAACACTTTCGTACGCTGCTCGACAGGTCGGTTTTTCTCACACAGGAAACAGGGACGCTCGGCTATGGTGCCTTTGTCTATCTTTGCTCCCGTAGACACGATGCGTGCCGGATTATATTGGGCAACGAATGAGAAATTGTCAATCGAGAGTTCTCTTGTCTTTATATTCTTAAGTGCACGGAAATTGTTACGGGCCAGTTCCCATCTCTCCAACTGATGATTGAAGAATCTGTGCAACTGACTGTCTACCACGATATCAGACTTACCGGCAAGCAACTGCTGACGGGCACTGATTTCGAGCGTGCGCAGACGGTCTTTGTATAAGTTGTTGGCATTTATCTTGTCTATCGACAAAGCCGCATCGCTGTTTCCACCCCACCGTCTGCATAAGTAAAGTTCCGAATAAATACGACCTATACGATAATAGCGTGAAAACATCAGTCCCATGGCATAATCCTCACCATAACTGGTATTAGGAAACTGTATCTGTCGTGCCAACGGTGTAAAGAAAGCGCGTGGCGCTCCCAGTCCGTTGATGCGCAATGCATTATTACAACCGTTCTCGTCGGTCCACTCCTTATGTTCTATCATACCCGGAGGCAGCGTGTTCAGGTCAAAGTCGCACATACGATATGAACCTATTATCATTGCCGCCTTCTGTTTTCGGAAAGCATCCACGATAGTTTGCAAAGTCTTGGGCGAAGAGTACAGATCGTCACTGTCCAGTTGCACAGCAAACTTACCACAACGGTCATCGTTGATAGCTCTATTCCAACATCCGCCTATGCCCAGATCATCCGTTTCGGGCACAATGTGTACCAATCTGTCGTCATCATATTCATCTAACAGCCGGGTAGTACCGTCGGTAGAATGGTTGTCCACAACAATCACGTTATAAGCGAAGTTGGTCTTTTGACTCAGTGCACTGTCTACAGCATCTTTTATGGTCTTGGCCCTGTCTCTTACCGGTATCACCACCGAAGCCTCAACAGGGAAATCCTGTTCTTTGAAATCAGGAGAGCGATAATCGTTGGTATCTATCAGCGCACCTATCTTTTTCAGATGAACGGTAGCAGCCTTTTCCATCTCTATCTGGACGGCCCGATTGGAAGGGTTCACATAGTCGAACTGTTTTTCTCCACTTGTCCGCAGGTCTTTCTCTTCCTCCGTATACAGATACTCATTGAGATGCATCATGTCACCCTGTCTGCTCAGGAACAGCCGAAGGTCGTAAATACCGGCATACTGATATTCCGGATTATCTGTTTCCTTGGCATATTGGTGAAGCAACGCGGCACTGATAAGCATCACACTGCCGAAGTCGAAATCGTCTCTTATACTACCTTTCTGATAGTCTATCGAAGGATGATTCACCCTCACTCCTTTTTCTATGGAATAATGGTCGCTATATACCATGGCTGCACTGGAATCGGAAATGACCCTCAGTAGTCTTTCCAAAGCATAATGGCAAAAGGACAACGGTGACGTTTTAGAATACAGCAACACAAAATCAGCATCGGTATTCTCTTCGATACTCATCACGGTATTACTGCTTGCGATATTGTCTGTTACGATAAACACACAATTGTCCGGAGCTATATTCTCCTTAGCGAACTCTTCTGTAACCAGAAGATTGATATGTTGTACAGTTTTGCTTTCTCTCAGCTGATTGATAGTATCCTCTATTATCTGTATACTATCGCAGGGCAGAAAGCAGTCTATTTTTTCTCTCATCCGTCTTTTTATTTTTGTAGTGGCAAAGTTAGTACAAAAATATGACTTACGAGCAGATTCACTTAAAAAATTATTAGTTACATACTATGCTTTATGTATATATGTATCTCTTGATAGAACGTTTTGGCGTCTTCTCAAATTCCTCCGAGTAGATTTTGACCGAAGCGATCTGACTGTATTTGGGTATCATCGAATTAAGTGTGTTACGGTTCTCCTCCATTATTCTGACGACATCCGTAGATGTGAGTCCTTGTGCCATTGTCTCATTATAGTCGGGATGAACCAAAGCTACCAACTTTCCTTCCTGTTGTGTCACAATACTTTCTGCGACAAAAGGCAACGAGTTCATTCTGTCTTCTATCTCTTCCGGGTAGATATTCTGACCGTTCGGCCCCAGCAACATGTTCTTGCAACGCCCGCGGATGGTGAGGTTGCCGGTTGCATCCATCACCCCCATATCACCGGTATGCATCCATCCGTCAGTCCCAAGAGCTTCTCGTGATGCCGTCTCGTTCTTGTAATAGCCACACATCACGTTCATTCCCTTGACCATAATTTCACCTACGATACTGGTCGGGTTGTCTGAGTCTATCTTCACGGTCATCCTGTCTACATGACGTCCACAGGTACCTTTTTTGAACGAGGCCGAAGACGCATAGCATATCAGCGGTCCGCATTCTGTCATCCCGTAGCCTATCGTATAAGGGAATTTAATACGCTGCAGCAGCGACTCCACCTCTTCGTTGATGGCAGCCCCGCCGATGACCAGTTCTATCAGATTACCACCGAAGAGGTCCATCAGTTTACGTCTGATGGTCTGCATGATGCGCTCGTTAAGCAACGGAACCCGAAGCGCCACTTTCATCATCCTGGTGTTCAACTTGGGTAATATGGCTTTCTTTACCACCTTTTCCACTACGAGAGGTACGGTGATAATCAGGTTGGGCTTTACCTCTGCATAAGCATTGAAGATAATCTTCGGACTTGGCATCCGGGTGAGGAAATAGGTATGGCAGCCTCTTGTAAACTCAAACAGAAACGAGAAGAGCAGTCCGAAGGCATGGGCCAGTGGCAGCATACATACATGACAGTCGCCCGGCTGAAGCGGCATGTTGTCATGAGCGAACATGATGTTCGACCAAAGACTGCGATATGGTATCATGACACCTTTCGAAAAGCTGGTTGTACCCGAGGTATAACTGATATAGGCTACTTCCTCGGGAGTATCCTTATGGTATACGACTTGTGATTTTCCAAACGCTTTGGGATATTTCTTCCCCATCAGACGATTAATGTTTTCGTGCGCCTTTTCAAGATTGGAACTGCGTGAAACCAAGAGAGAGAAATCGGCAATAGAGATGATACCTTTCAACTTAGACATGGCGCTTTCGTCGATATTTTCCCATACGTTATCGCCTACAAAAAGCAACACCGAATCAGAGTGGTTCACAATATTATGTATATTATCAGCCTTGAAATCATTGAGTATCGGCACGGAGACAGCACCGTAAGTAAGTGTAGCCAGAAAGACCACGCCCCAGTTGGAACTGTTTCTGCCACAAATGGCTATCTTGTCACCCTTCTTCACGCCAGTCTGTTCAAAGATGATATGCAGTCTTGCTATACTCTGTGCCACGTCTTTATACTTCAATGTGCCACCTTTATAATCGGTCAGGGCATCAATATCCCAATTATCACGGATATTGTCTTCTATCAATTTCAGAAAACTGTTCTGTGAACTTTGCCCTATTTCTTTTTTCTTGTCTTTGCTCATAGTCAGATACTTTCTTTTTAGGTACGGGATGTACTCTCATACAGTAGTCCCGGCAAATATAGACAAAAATGTTCACACCAACAAATTTATTGTTGCAATATACATCTATTTTGACAAAGCGGCATATTCATTTTCATCAGTTATGATGATGAGATTAGTATGATGAGATAACGGAATAGTTGTTTTTCTTTTTCTGGAATATCTTTTTATATATGAATGGGAAAAGCCAGTAAGAAGCTTTCGCGCTTAATATTCCTATGCCGGCTCCGGCTATAATATCTGTGAACCAATGTCTGTTATTATACATACGGAAGAAACCAGTGCCGGCGGCTACTGCATACCCGGCTACACCTATCCATGGAGAAACATGACGGTATTCATGACGCAACAGTTCCGCACCCATAAATGCAGTAGCGGTATGACCCGACGGAAAAGAATTGTTAGAACTCCCATCCGGTCTTTGTTCGTTTATCGACATTTTCAGAACGCCTACGGTAGCTCCCATCAACAGATAAGAGGTAGCCAGCAATACTGTATAGTCGCGCAAACTATGTTCACCTTTTACGCCACATAAATTTAATCCATATACTGATGCCATGGGCATGTATTGCGAGAAATCGTCTATACTGAATTTACGGTCGATATTCTCAGTCATTTCATTACTTATCTGGTGATTCTGGTTTTCCACCCAGTCGCTTGTAAGTCCTGCCGTTCCACCTACAACAAGAAATGTAGGTAAAATAAGCTGTTTGGTATTAAAGTGACAACCGTTTGATATACTGTCACAGGTCTGAGCATGACTTGCCGTTATACACAGGATGTATAATATTGTTGATAATAATTTATTAATCATTATTCTAAAATGTTACTATAAACTGATGCTTGCCTTCTTCAAATTTGTATTTCACTGTCCAGTGGTGATAATCGCATATTGCTTTTACGATAGACAATCCAAGACCGTTACCCCTGTTCACATCACTATTGTTACTGAACCGCCTGAATAATTTACCGCCGTCCAAAGGTTCTACGATTTCCCCGTCATTGATTACAGTCAGAGAATGATTGTCTAACGTAACCACAATATCCGAATAATCGGATTTATGTCTTATCGCATTGACAACCAGATTATTCACCATGCTTTCAAGCAAAGGGATATTTGCAGAGATGAATACTTCGTCAGATTTTATATCAAGTAAGATATTACCACCTGTGTTGATATCCGAATAGAGCGGGAGACGTTTTTGCATAAAATCGTTTAAGTTTACTTTCTCCGTGTCATAATATTGCGAATTTTCAATCTTTGCAAGCAATAAGAGGTTCTTGTTCAGTCTACTGAGTCGGTTGCATATATTATACATATCAGACACCAGCTTTATCTGGTTTTCATTCAGGTTTTCCTGCATCAGCAGATCCAGTTTACTCTGGATGACAGCAATAGGAGTCTGAAGTTCGTGTGATGCATTCTGGGTAAACTCTTTCTGACTGTTGTAAGTGTCTTTATCCTTACGAATCAGTTTTTCGATACTTCGGTTGAGACGTTCGAATTCCTTAATATCACTTTTTGTAAACTGCGGTACATCACTGAGGTCCAGGTTAAACTGTTCCATTTTGAATAGCGTGTCGTCAAACGGACGCCATAAACGTTTGGTCAGAAATCTCATCACTAGCAACATAGAAGAGCCAAGTACTGCAAAAATCAGTACAAACTGTAAAACCATGCCAACAGCTATGTCCTGTTCCAAATCAGAAGGTCGTATCTTTTCACCTTTGCTCACTTCTATTATCGTATCTCTCATCTCTTCGGCATAATAATTCTTGGTCAGCAAGTAAAACAGAGGTGTCACCAGTATCAATAGCACCAGCATACAACCGATAAACTGTATGAGATTCTTATTCAGCAGACTCTTCATTTTCCATCCATTTATATCCAGTTCCGTAGTAAGTATGTATGCAGTTGTTTATTCCTGCGGTCGAGAGTTTTGATTTCAAGTTTTTGATGTGAGCATATACGAAATTGAAATCGTCCATTGCATCAGCGATATCGCCACTGAGATGTTCAGCCAGAGCACTCTTTGAAACTACCCTTTTTCTGTTCTCAATCAGAAAGAGCAGCAATTCATATTCAGATTTTGTCAGAATAATCTGTTTATCTTTCACCATAACGGTTTTATTGAGCAGATTGATTTCCACGCCATCCGACTTTAACATATTATCATTCGAGAAATTGCGACGGCGTATCAGAGCGAATATCCTCATACTGAGTTCCGGCAGATGAAAAGGTTTGGGCAGATAATCATCCGCTCCTATTTTCAGGCCGTCAATCTTATCATCCAAGGAATCCCTGGCGGAAACAATGATTACTCCTGTTTCCGGTGATACTTCCTTGATATGCCGGAGCACATCAAGACCGTTGCCACCCGGCAACATCAGGTCGAGAAGAATACAGTCGTACTTGTAAACACCAACTCTCAACATGGCATCATTGAAAGTAAATGCCTGTTCGCACAGATAATCTTCATGACCTAAATAACTGACGATACTATCCGACAGCGATTTTTCATCTTCGACAATTAATAATTTCATTCTCAATATTATTTTGATGCAAAAATACGTAATAAATCTGTAGACTTTTTGTATTTAATGGATTATTTGCTGAAAAGCGAATCCGGAATATTCAAAATCCATCTGTTCTATTCTCTCGAACCGAACAGATGGACAAACTAATTTGTGTACTTACAATAAAATCTGTCTATCAATTCATATAACTAATTAGTCATTATCTTCTTTGAACTTTGTAGTATTGAACTTGTTGTCAAGTTGAAAACTTTTTTTATTGTTCAATTTTATTTCATATCCATATTTGCAGTGCTCGATGAAACGCACACTCTTACCTGGATATCTCTTATCTACATAATTCAATATTTCCTGTGGAAGGATTCCAGCCGGAATACGTGATTTCGTATTGACTTCTATCCATTGGGAATCTTTACTAAACTCCAGTTCGGTACCGTTGGAAAGTTTGATATTGTAATCTTTATCATCCGCCTCCTGCGATGCCTTGATTATTTTTGCCGATGGATAATACCGGTACACGAACGAGGTTACTCCTGAAGGGAGATTACCAACATTTACTTTAATGTCTTTGGCAGAAGACATCATTGAAAACACTAACAGGCATAAAGCCAAAACATTCTTTTTCATCATTCATTTGATTTTAGTGAAACATAATATATAATTCTTTATCTTATCGGATAAAGTTTTTTGTTTTTTCCTTATATATGACCATCATCATACTCGGCAATACCACCAACAGCAACGGCAGTGCCACACAGAATCCACCTATCACCGCTACAGCCAATGGTTGCTGCATCTGTGCCCCCATTCCCAGACCGAGGGCCAAAGGCATCAGGGCTAGTATACTGGATATGGCGGTCATCAGTTTAGGTCGTATACGCAAAGCTATGGCGTAATTGACCGATTCCGTTACCCCTCCTCCTGCTTTACGGTTCATGTTATACTGATGCACTGTGAAGATAGCATTTTCGGCAATGATACCCACAATCATGATTATACCTGTATAACTGCTCACATTCAGAGGCACCCCTGTTATCCATAAGGCGAGAAGTGATCCGCATATACCTATCACAGAAATAAATAGTACGGCAAACGATATTTTCCATTCGCGGAAAAGGAACAATAACACACACATCACAAGCAGAATGGCAAGACCGAGTATCATCATGAGTTCATGAAACGACTGTTGCTGTTCCTGATATGCTCCACCAAAAGATACACTGTATCCCTTGGGTAGATGGAGATTGGTGTTAAACTGACTTTGCAGGTCGGTCACGGTACTACCCAGGTCTCTATTCTCTATACGAGAGGTAAGAGTTATCACACTCTTCAGGTTCTCACGCCGCTGTTGTATCTCTCCAGGTATTACTTTAACACTGCAGAAGTATGACATAGGACGTGTAGTGCCGTCGGGTAAGAAGATAGGCTGACGCATCAATTTTTCAGGCGAATTTTCATTGTAATTGACAAAACGGAGCAGTATGCGTCGCATCTGTTCTCCATCTTGCACAGAACCAATTTGCAGTCCGCCTGTCATGGCAGCCTGTGATGGCAGTGGCTCCAATACATTATCGTTCTGACAGAGAGGCACACCACCTGTATAGGCTGTTGCCTGTTCCTGAAAATCTTTCAGAGTAATACCAAACTGTGACAGGCGGTCTATATCAGGAATAAAGACCAATGAAGAACCGGCTGCAACAAGTCCGTTGTTGATATCAACCACGCCCTGTACTTTTTTCATCAGTTGTTCGGCTTTGGCAGCTTGCTGCTGTAACACATGATAGTCGTCGCCGAATATTTTCACCTCGATCGGTTGAGGGGTACTCATCAGGTCGCCTAAGAGATCAGAAATACGTTGACCGAATTCAATAGTCACCACAGGAACCTTGACAGAAATACTTTTACGCAATTGAGTGATGACCTCTGGGGTAGAAAGTTTTCGGTCCTTTTTTAGTTGAATGAGATAATCTCCATAGTTGCTCGGTGCTGTGATAAACGACATTCCCAAAGCTGTGCGCCGCGAGTATGTCTCCACATTGGGATTAGACATGATTATTTTCTCCATTCTACGACACAAGCGGTCTGTCTCTTCTATATCTGTACCTGAAGGTGAGTGGTAGTCAAGTACGATAGACCCCTCATCGAGATCAGGCAAAAATCCAGTTTGCATCTGTGTGGACGACAAATACCCCAGACCGACCACCACAATGACAAAAGATACAGCCATCCAGGGTTTACGGTAAAGCCAAGTAAGCCATTCGACCTTGTTCAATGCCTCTTTCTCTATATCTGAATCAGTCGGTACCTTACGGTCCATATTATGGGGCCGCAACTTTTTCTTATAGCCGATCAGTAGATGCAATACAGGCAAGAGCAACCATGTGACAAGAAACGAAGCCACCATCGTAATTTGCATCGTGTCAGACAGTTCTTTGAAAAAACTCCCTGCTAGTCCACTCATCAGTCGGAACGGAAAATGTATCACAATTGTAGACAGTGATGAGGCAACCATGGCCGGAAACAGATTTTTGATGGCCTGTTTTACGGCAAAATACTTGTCTATATCGGGATTTTCCTCATGTTCTCGGTATATCTGTTCAATAATGACAATAGCATCATCAATAATGAGTCCCACAGATGCCGCGATGGCACCAAGAGACATGATGTTGATGGTGATACCCGCAAGATAAATGAAAAGGATACTCAAAGCCAGAGTGACTGGAATGGTCATAATCACCACAAGACTGGCCCGCCATGTACGCAGAAAGAGGACCATCACGATAATGGCAAGAAACAGACCCTCGTAAATGGTTTTGATGACACTGTGTATGCTGTCACCTACAAAAGCACTCTGATTATAATACGGTTTCAGTTCATAACCGGCAGGCAGAAGCGACTGTGCTTCTTTAGCTTTTGTCTCTACATCTTTGGCAAAGTCCAACAGATTCACACCCGGCTGTTTCACAAGATCTACCAGCACGGCATCATTCCCGTCCGCATTTATCTTCAGAAACTCCTGTTGCTCCTGTACTTCCACACGTGCGACATCACACAGGCGGACCTTACGTATGCCATCATTGCGCACCACCGTATTCGAGAGATCGTTTATCGTATTTATTCTCGTGTCAGTAAGCGACAGATATAAACGGCTATAGGCAGACACATTACCATTTTCCAGTACAAAGTTGGTGCCATTCAGCGCCTCCTTTATTTTTGACGGAGTGATACCGGCGGCTGTCATCTTGGCAACATCCGGAATAACGACAAATTCTTTTGCCTTCCCGCCGTGCACCACTACATTACTGACACCGTTGACACGAGAGAACACAGGTCGTACAATCAGATTACCCATGTCCCTCAGTTCTATCCGACTATGGTTTTTACTCTCCAGGGTAAAACCGTAAACGGGATAAAGAGACTGGTTCATGGCTTCGGTGGAAATGATAGTACCTGGAGGCAGGAAACCCTTTATCTCGTTAATGCGGCTTTCCAGTTGTGTTTTCAAGGCATAGATGTCTGTACCCCACTTGAAGTAGACATCAATGTCACTGCTGCCCCGTCCCGTATAACTTTTGACGATCGTCACACCTGGCACTTTTTTTACAGCACTCTCCAATGGTTTTGTAACCGTTATCATCATACGGTCTATAGGTTGCTGACCGGCATCCGCTATCACAGTGATTCTAGGAAAAAGCACTTCTGGGAACAGATTGGTCTGCATCTGTGAATAGCAGTATATGCCAGCCAGCAGTATCAGTAGTCCGACAAACATGATCGGTTTACTGTATATCTGGTGAAAACATCTCTTTTGTATAGGATTCATATCGTGTCTATCTTATGATTCTTACTTTATCACCTTCCTGCAACTGATAACTGCCTGTCGTTATGATCTTATCCGTAGTAGAAAAATGCGGATATAGAATTTCGGTCTCCATGTTGTTGCTGTTGCCTATAGAAACTTTTACCTTTTCGGCACAACCACTGTCAGAGACTTTCATAATCCAGAACGAAGTCATATTATCATCACTCTGTATGGCAGCCTTCGGCAACACCTGGTTGAGATGCCCGCCACGACTGGTCTTCAGAATTGCTTTGACACGTAGTCCTTCGGGCAGAAATGACACTTTCGCATGAGCCGGAATCTGCTGCACTTGGGCATTCACGTCCATTGTGGCGAGCGGTGTCGACAGTTTTGCGGGAAACATACGTCCGTCCGGCATCGTAATACGGCATTCTGTCCCTGGACGTGCATACCTCATATCTTCGGCTGGTACTTCCACATCGAATACAAGACTTGATGTATTGGCTATATAACAGAGAGGAGAACCCTCTGTCACATAACCTCCCGACTGTTGCAGAACCTCTGTCACTACGCCCGAGGCACCAGCTCTCAGATATACGATTCCCATATTTTTACCCATCACGTCTCCACCGAGAGCTTCACGTTCTTTACTTTCCAGTCTGTAGATAATCTGTCCGCGATGAACCACACTGCCCTGTTCTACGTAGCATGCGGTCACATAAGAAGCATTCGGTGCCGTTACGATACTCTTCCTTAGGAAAGCAGTGACAGCCGTAAGTTCCAGTTCTTGGTCTACATGTCCATAATTAACCGTTGCTATTGAGACATCCGTTACAGGTACCTCATCTGGTTCGTTGTCTTTCTGTATTTTTCCGTTGCAACCCGTCATAAGAATTGCCGCCAGGGATAAAATAATTAAATTCTTCATCTTCATTTTACCAATTATAATAGTTGAATGCGTTTATTGCAAGTTGTCTGTTAGCCTCTACGATCATCATCTGTTGTCGGGCGGATATGATATTCTTGAGTGTTGTGATATAATCGAACACAGATATCTGTCCTGCCATTATCTCTCTGCGACAGATGTCGAGAAGTTTCGTGTATTCTTTCAATTGGTTATCAAGCATGCCGATACGTACGTCATAATCCTTGATGACCGCCGAACATTGGTTGAGTCTTATTTCGTTTTGTCTAGCCAGATTATTTTTATACAGAGCGATGGATGCCAATGCTGCATCAGTTTGGTGCTGCTTAATCTTTTTTAGTTTACCGTCAGAAAGAAGTACAGATAATGTTAGTCCTGCACTCATCCCGAAATTCTTGTATATCGTATTATAATTGGTGGTTTGAATACCGAAATTTGTAAACAGGTTGAGTTGTGGCTTATATTTCGTCTCATACATTTTCTGACCGTTCACCGTGCTCATGCTGTCCAGATCATATTTCACAAGAAACTGAGATGTGCCGATGGCATAATTTTTCGTGATAGGTTCATCCTCCAGTTGGATATTGGCGGTATCATGTATGCAACAGAGAGTATTAAGTTCCATCAAATGATTGTAGTACGACTGTGCGTGCGAAAGTTTCATCTCCTTGTTCGCATTCTGTTCTATAAGTATCGCCTGAAGGTCCGACTGCTTAGCCTGTCCTGTGCGGGCAAGACGAGCTATAAATGCTGCCTGTACAGAAAGTAAAGCGGATATACTGTCCGACATACTTATCTGTCTCTTGTCCAACATACATAAGATATATTGATCGGTAACATTACGTTCTATGTCATGACGACTCATACGCATATCGTTTTTCAATACATCATGCTGTATGTTAATCTGAGATTCTGCCACTTTATATATATTGTTGCCCAACAATGGTTTATTCCACGTCAACCCTATTTGCAGATTACCGTTGCTCACGCCGAGGTCGTAACCGTAATAATCCTCAGCCGACTGTGCGTTCCACTTAAAAGAGGTGGTCCCGCTGGTTCTTTCTATAATCGGGACAAACAGATAATTACCTGTCAGCAGTGTCTGTGCATGGGTGTACACATTATGCAGATACCGTTTCTCACTGTTCAGTATTTCCGTCTGATTTGATTCATCAGACAGCAGAGGACTGCCCTGAAAAGCTTTCTCGACATAGAATACCAATGAATGTTTTGCTGTCTGGGCTTCGGACATCACACATATAGTGAACAAAACGGAAATAATAAAAAACCTTCTCATCTTTTTCTGTATTTATAATCCGCATGCAAAACTATTGTGCGATTCTGAATACATTTTGAATTTGATATGGGTCGTATGATTTTTAACAATAATTTCAATGCCTTCTGTATTAATTAATCTTAAATCATAGTACTATGTATTGCAAGGTACTACAATATTACCTATATTTGCAGCATTCAACATAAAAAGGTTGGAATATAATCAGATATGAATATCGAAAATGTAAAATCGCAGATGCGCAAAGGTATGTTGGAATACTGCGTGCTACTATTGCTCAAACACAGGGCGTTGTATGCAAGCGACATCATCCAGAAACTGAAAGATGCCCAACTGCTCGTGGTGGAAGGTACCTTATATCCATTGCTCACCCGACTGAAAAACGACGGACTTCTCACTTACGAATGGAAGGAATCCACACAGGGGCCTCCTCGCAAGTATTATGTCATCAGCAAGGCCGGCATCAGTTTCCTCGACGGACTGGATGGGGCCTGGATAGAACTGAATCAGACTGTCGATTATCTAAAGAATAACTAAAACACCCATAAAACATGAAAAAGAATTTTACTGTAAATCTCGGAAATCGACTCTTCCAGATTGACGAAGACGCTTACGATGTGTTACAGCGTTACATCGAATCTATCCACACCCACTTCAAATATCAGCAAGGCGGTGAGGAGACGGCCAACGACATAGAGGAACGTATCGCGGAACATTTCGAAGAAATCAAATCGAAAGGTTATGTGGCTATCACCATCGAAAATGTGCGGAATGTGATAGACATCATCGGCACTTTCGGCACTGACGGACAGACAGAAGAGCAGCCCTTCACTCAGGCGGATGAACAGAACGAGGGCAACAACCGGAAAGAGGAAGATAATGATTACATTTTCAGTCATCTCAAAGGCAAAAAGTTTTACCGCAATCCGAAAGACAAGATGATAGCCGGTGTAATGAGTGGCCTGGCCAAATACTTCGGTGGTGACGTGACGCTGTGGCGACTGGCTGCCGTTATCTTCACACTCGTCTTTATGGGTACAGGAATCATAGCTTACCTGGCATGCGCACTCATCATACCCGAGGACCCTAGTCTTACCAACAAGACAAGCGCTCCTGTCAATGATGCCGCCATGGCTGAACCTAAGAGGCACGGTTGTCTGGGCACATTCGTCAAGATACTCTTTATCATACTTGCTATAGGCTCCATTGTAACATTCATCACATATCTGCTTTCTCTTCTGGGATTAGGTTTCGGTTTCGCATCCTTCCCTTTTGGATTGGGGCCATCTGATTGTAGCGGAATCTTCGGATTATTGGGTGGCACAAGATACGCAGTACAGTTTATTTCTTTCGTCTTGGTGGTCATGATACCTATTTACGTCTATCTTCAGAAAAGGAAGGTAAGACAGGGGCTGGCCGATCCGATGAGCAAGAACAAGCGCATCATCCTTCTCATCCTATGGATATGTCTCATCTTCGTACTTATACAGATATCATCTGGGCTATATTTTAATTATTCGTACAATACGACACGATATATCAGTCCATTCAACAAACCGTAAATCAAGATAGTATTTTAAAAAAAATAACATCACGACGTCACCACATACGTAATTGTCTGTGAAAAAGGTTATTATAACTTCATAGCGACAAAAATTGCATCACAAGACGTAACGGAAACATCTCCTGTAGAAGTTTCTTTCAAATAAAATCGGTGGTTCTGAAGAAAATTTAGGCCTAAATTTGTTGCAAACTCAGTGGGGATAAATTTTTCTACGGTGGTTTTGAACTATTTTTAGGCCTAAATTTTGTTCGAAAGCAGTGAAATGGATGACCGAAAGCGACGCTTTTGTTCGTATCAAGCCGATATTGACATACAAAAATGGTGACGTTTAGGGGAGGTCTCGTTACATTTTCGACATGCTGAAATCCTTATAAACAGGGCAACAGCGATGTTATGACGTTTCGTATTGATAAAATCAATCGTATGAACCACCTTTTCTCTGCTCTGTCATGAATTGAATTGTCATTTCATTATTTCATTGTACAGATTAAATAACCGTGCGACAAAGAACGACTCCATATCCGGTAGCGGTTGAATATGTGCAGTAGGTACTTCGGCATCCATATACGGCCTGTCAAAGAGGACATTACACATCGTGGTCCTCAATTCATCTGACGGTACCGAGGCATTGACAGATCTGTCAGATTCTTCTACCATTATTCTTATTTGAATCTTTGCTCTGGCCCTGAGTGTATCTACATAAGCAGGTTTCACATTTCCCAGCATTGCAGCTATCTCCATACTCGAATAGCCCTCTATCGTTTTGAACATCACAAAGCGCCCTTCCTTATTTTTCAGATGATTGATGGCCTCTATCATGGCTGTCACACGCTGATTATCGTCAGTAAATATGGATGCGGCAGCAATCTCTATATCAATCATTGGCATATCCTTCTTGCGCAAATCATACAGCAGATTGCGGGCTATGGTGCTCAGGTAGGTCTTGAACGATGCTTTCCGCCCGTCAAACTGTCTCACAATCTCACAGTGTTCCTTGAAAAGACGGATATCAAGCTCCAGCATGAAGTCATCAAAATCCATCAACTTCATATCTTGACTTGCAAAGAGTATGCCAAGCATCTCAGCATATCGTCCAAATAGCAGGTAGAACACGGCTTCACCCATGTTCTTACCCTCTTTGACCTCCTCTATGATTTCGACATCGGTCAAATTCTTATATCTCGGTTTCAGTTCTCTGACCGTACCTTGTATCACCTTGTTCATTCCTTTATTTTTTTTTGTTCTTTTTATTGTTCGTACCGAAATAATCGCAGTCGCCGACCATATTCTTTGTCTCCTCGGGAGATACGCATCTGGCCACACTGTCGTAGAAATCAGTTCTCGACTGGCGTTCCATCGTCAGCATCGCTTGCACTCCTTCAGGTGTGGCATCATATTCCAGTCCGTTGTCAATATGCAATGTATGTGCCATTCTGACTGCATCCTGATTGGCTCCGATATAGGTTATCATCCATCCTCTGTCTTTCATTTCATCCATCAGCACTGTCACGGTCTTGTAGTCATACTCGTGCGAGTCGTTCTCCAGTCCATCGGTAATAATTGTCACCAGTACCTGATCGTCGTCGCCTACATAACGTCTCATTCTTGCAATACCACATCCTATGGCATCATAGAGTGGCGTACAACTGTCCGGTGCATAGTTTTTACCGTCGAACGAACTTATTTCCTCTGCCGGTGTACGTTCGTAGTGGTACTTACGCCCCTCGCTGTTGAACGACATCAGCGACACGAAATGTTCCTGCTCCGGGTGTTTCTTCTGAGCATTCCGAATGCTCTGTATTGTTTCATTGAGTCCCGATACCGTAGCTTTCTCGATGCTACACATACTTCCAGATTCGTCTAAAATCAGTAGATTGAATACTTTCTTTTTCATTGTCGTATATATTTTTATGGTTTCCGGCCCTCGTTTATCGAGGTCCTTTATCCTATATACTTCAATTGTTGACGAAATCTGTCAAGAGGTTTAAATTTTTTTATGAAGAACTTACGGCGATATTCATCCTTAATTTCATATACTTATGATTTGAATCATCTGCAAATATAATAAAAAATTAGGAATAAGAAGATTATCACTTCTTCAAAATAAACTTTTATAAAATATTGATAATATATTTGGAGGTAATAAAAATAATAAAGTTTCCCCGTCGTGCGGGAAAATTTGCGCACCGTGCAATTTTATTTACGCACTGAGATATTTTTTTTTGGCGGTGCGCAAATCTATGCTCAATGTTTCAGCATGTCAAACTTAAGGCGATATCTCAAGAATTTTTGCGCATATTGCATATAAATTGTACATACGTTGATTTAATATAAACAGTTTGGTTACCTATAATGTTCTAATAAATAATATGCACAACTTACCAAGCATCGATTTATTAGCTTGTTAATTTCGCCAAGGGGTTCATATAGATAATCTCTTAATCAGAAATCATGAGTTTATATTCTATGATTTTAGTATGTAATTTAGAATATGCTTCAGAATAATTGTCATGAACCTGACGGCAAAGTAGTTCTGCATCCAACAGTTCTGTCATAGTGGTTGTACCAAACCGATATGTATTTCTATTGATTCGGAGATTTTCTTCGGCTTGTATAATAGATTTCTGCGCTATACTGAGAATTTTGTAGGCCTCTTCTACATCATACCAAAGTTTGTCAATCTGTATCAGAAGTTTCTGTTTGCTGTTCTCTAGTTCATATTGGGCATTTTCCAGTTCCTTTTTCTTACTTTTTATGGCATGACTACCTCCCCACCAATCGGAGATAGGTATAGATACTGTGGCATAGAGAGCAGCCCCGCCTCCTGCCTTACCGAAGAACTTTTCGTATTCATATCCTGTTCCAAGACCAATGGTTGGTAGGTATTTCCCTCTTTCCAAGTCAACCTCCAACTTGCCTGCATCAACATTCTTCTGGAGTAATCGATATTCTGCGATATGTCCTACAGCCATATCGTGGTTTTGACGGAGTGATACCAAATCATGATGCAAATTACTCACATTTATTTCTGATGTCACATCAAAGTCTGCATCACTCCGCCCAATATACTGAGCCAATAGCTGCTTGCTTACCTTGAGTCTGTTCTCCAACTGTAGACGATTACTCTCGTTCTCATCTATCCGTAATTCCACTTTCAGTAAGTCATTGCGATTCTTCAAACCATTTTTCACAGCATTCTCTACTGTCTTATGCAAATCAGCCAACAATGTATCTGCACTATCCACCGTCTTGATTTTCTCCTGAAGCATCACTATCTGCCAAAAATACCCCTCTACTTGTATATCCACGTCACGCAGTAACTTCTGACGTTCCAACTGACTGACCTCTACTCCCACTTTACTAAGTTTATAACTATTGGTCAACTGTCCACCTGAATAAATAGGTAAAGAGGCTTCCACCCCTGCTGTATAACCATATTTCCCATCTATAACACGCTCTCCACCATATTCAAAATCAAGAAGAGGAGACGAGGGTTTATAGTACATACCAGTAGCTTTGACTGTCGGGAAAAAAGATGTATAAGCCTGCTTCATCGCTTCCTGAGAACTCACTACCTGATTGTCGGCCTGCTTCACAGCCAAATTGTTTTTCACAGCCATACGCTTACAACTATCAAGACTGAGAATATCTTTTGCAGAGATGACTGACGAGATAGTCAGCATCACCAAACTAATAAAAAACTTATTCATATTATTTATCTATTTTTTATGATTAGTGCATACATCACCGGCATCACCGTGCGTATATAAAACAGAGTGATGAGGGTACCGAAACAAATGACGGCTGCCATGGGCATCCAGAGGGTACTCTGCGAAATAAGCATGGGCAATACGCCGAAACTGGCAGCAAAAGAGGTAAGAAGGATTGGGCGCATACGGCGCTTAGATGATTCACTCACCGACATCTCTACAGACAGATGCTCTTTATCACGTAACTCTCGCGCATAATCGAAGAGAATGATACCATCGCGCACCAGAATACCCATCAGACTTACTACACCCAGCACACTGGTCATACTGAATGAAGCACCGGTAAGGATGGTGCCAACGGCTGTGCCAATAAGGCAGAATGGCAGACAACTGAGCATCAACAACGGCTCTGTGAGATTTTTGAAATGCCACAGCAATATAAAGAAGATGATGACAACCGATGCGGCAAGCGACATCATTATCTCGGGCATAGATTTGTCGTCACCGCCTGCTTTACCTCCATAAGAGATTTTCACTCCTTGTTCAAAATGCTGCCGATTCATCTTCTTCATGAGTTGTTCGGTCACATCATTCACATTTTTATCATAAGACACTTCCGACTTGACGGTAACAGTGCGGAGTCCATTAAGATGACCTATCTGGCCCCATTTCCAGATAGGTTCAGCCTTGGCTATCTGACGTACTTTCACGTGATACTTGCCATAACTAACAGGAATATCCTCATTCAGCACATCTTCCACACTGGCACTGTCAGCCTTGTTACTTTTGAGCATCACTCGGCGACTATAATTGCCATCCCAAACTGTACCTACTTCCATACCCTCGCCATACCTTATCATCAGGGTCTCTTCCAGATTCTGATTAGTTACCCCCAGATGAGACACATTGTTTTCATCCAATGATATACGCACGCCAGGATTCGGTTCTGCCATATCAGAACGGATAAGAAACAAGTCTTTCATTGTATGCATTACGCTGATGACAGAATCTGTGGCTCTGCTCAGTTGTGCCATATCGCTGCTCTGTATTCTCACTTCCACAGGATTGGCTTCCTCGCTATAAGATATCTGCTTGAATCGCACATAAGCTTGTGGAAAATAACTGCTGTATCTGGCAGCCATCTCAGGTATGACATTGAATGTCTCATCACTGCTGACCGTATTTACAATGAACTGTGCATAATTACTTCCACCTGTCTGTGGCGAATAACCATCAACAAACCTGGGAGATGAGGAACCATGAAAGGATGCAATGGATACGATACGCTTGTCGCGCAGCATCATGTGCTCCAAACTGTCGGCTACGGCTGAAGTGGCGGTGAGTGAGGTACCTGTAGGAGTATATATCTCTACGGCAAACTGGTCACGCTCGGCTGCCGGCATCACCTCTTGTGGCAGATGAAGCACCAACCAAGCACCGATGACTACGGTTGTAAAACCACCTACAAGGGTCGTCTTCTTGTGAGCGAAACAGATATCTATGAGATGATCGAAGAATCGCTGCACCATAAGCAGCATGGAAAAATGCTCTTTCCCATGATCGAGAATATCCACCTCCAATGGTTTGCGGATAATCAGATACTGCATGAGTGGCACAAAGAGCTGGGCTACATAGAGGGAGATAAACAGGATAATGGCCATTGAAACAGGAAAACTGAACAGAAACTCTCCATTTCCACCCGTCATAAAAATCAGGAATGGGAAAAAGGTGATGCTGATGGCAAGTGTAGCTGAGAGAATGGACTTGTAAAAATGCTCTGCACTGGCTATCGTAGCATGATAACGCGACATGCCATGTGAGAGATTTTCCAGATATCCATCGATGATGACAATGGAATCATCCACAATCATACCCAGGGTGACTATCAGTGCAGCCAAAGTGACGGTATTAATCTCCATTCCAGTAATATACAAGGCGCCCAATGAGATGAAAATAGTGACGGGCATCGTGCTGGCAGCTACCAATGCCACACGAAACGGCATCAGTAATATGACTACAAGTATCACCGATACGATGGCTATAATCAGTTCATGAAGGAAGGAGTACACGCTGTCATCTACTATTTTACTCAAGTCATCTATTTTGCTGATACTGATATCCTGAGGCAACTGTTGTCTGAACGTATCCAATTCGGTATTTACAGCTGCTCCCATACGTGATATATCATTCCCTTTCTTCAGCTCTACACTCAGTACCAGGCATTTGGTTCCATTGTAGGTCACATAATCGGTAGCCTGGGGATACTCACGCCTGACTGTCGCCACATCTTTCAGATGAAGTTGTTTGCCAGTGGCAGGGTCTGAATAGACAACAGTCTCTTCCAAATCGCGCAGACGATTCACCGAACGACTGACATAGATGGGACGGAACATCTGTTTCGACTTCAACTGGCCTGCAGTAGTAACATATCCTTTTTCAGATAAGTGCTGAGCTATTTCCTGGTCTGTAATGCCGTATTGTGACAGTTTCTCTATATCAAGACTGATGCTTATCTGCTCTTTCTGCATGCCATATACTACAAGTTTGCCGATACTGGGAATTGTTCGCAGACTATCTTTCAGTTGATCCATATAATCGGATAGTTCCTTATAGGTCTTTGTCGTAGACTGCATGGTAATGAGCAGTGCCGATACATTACCGAAATCATCATCCACATCCAGAGAATATATACCTTGCGGTAAATGCTCCTTGAATCCGGGCAGTTCATGTTTCAGCTTGTTCCAGAATTCTGTAGGTTGCTTGACATCTTCCATCAGTTCCACTGTTACGACAGAGAGACCATCTTGCGTGACAGAGGTGGTTTTCTCTTTATCCACTTCCGGATGCTGAAAAATAAAGTCTTCCAGCGGTTTGGTTACCTGCTCTTCCACCTCCTCGGATGTGGCACCCGGATAAACGGCTGTAACTATACCTTCACGGATGGTATAATGCGGAAATTCATTTTTGTTCATTCTGTCCAGTCCATAAATACCAAAAGCCACCAGACAGCATACGATGGTTACTATGACAGTACTATAGTGCATCGCCCAGGAAGGCAACGTAAAAAACATATTCTTCTTTTTCATTGCTGCTCTGTTTTACTCATTGTTGACATCCTTGACCTTGCAACCCTCATACACTTTCTGCTGTCCTTCCACAATGATGCGCTCACCGGCATGCAATCCGCTTGTCACCACTACCCCATTGGAAGTCAGTTCACCAGTAACTACGGTGCGTCTAGTAGCTTTACCTTCCCTACTTACCCATACGAAATGACTATTATCAGAATTTATCTGAATAATATTCTCCGGAATGACTATCGTTTCTGCATTGGTCACACTAGGATGTCCTGTGAGTTTGCAGAGCATGCCAGGAAGGAGCTTCCCTTTAGGATTGCTCATCAGTGCCTTTATTGTATAAGTACGCGTATAATTATCGGCTTCAATTCCCTTTTCTATAATTGTAGCAGTATAAACACTATTTTCCAACTCAGGAACAATCACCTGTATCCGATGTCCTTTATTGAAGTCGCCAATTTCCGTAGAAGGTACATGGATACTCACTTTTACCTTAGATATATTGGTGATAGTTGCTACAGTCATACCAGCGGACACATTCTGTCCAGCCTGAACCTCCCTGGAGGAGACATAGCCAGAAAAAGGAGCGCGGATACTGCAGTCGGTCAACTGTTTTCGGGCCATATTCACCTGAATATCTGCCTGCTGCAAGTTATTCTGCACTTCCACCCATTGTGCTTCTGGCATACTTTGGGTATCATACATATTCTTATATCTCTTATAGGCATCTCGAGCTTTTGCCTGTTGTGCCCGTGCCGTCTTATAGTTGTCCATAGCCAGCGTTTTGTTTATCTCTGCTATGAGTTGTCCTTTTCTTACCACCATTCCTTCTTCTATAGGTATGGCGGTAAGGGTTCCACCTCCAGTGAAACTCAGTTCGGCTTTCTTACCTGCTTCTATTATTCCTGAATACATCTGTTTGGTGGCATCCTCGCTATTACCCAACTGCTGGGTTTTTACGCGCGTGATCTCCACTATTTCCTTTTTCACTTGATCTGTGCAGGCAGTCATCAATATGACAACTGCAATCATTACTACTATTTTTTTCATCTCGGCTAATTTATACTGGTTTTCTATTTTCGCATGCAAAAATAGAAATAAAATAGTTGAGTTTGGTATTCTAAAAGTATTTAAAACATAGACTAAAATGCTTCATAATAATTAATTGATGTAAATAGTAGAATAATAGACACCTTTAGAATACTACTTTTTGGATAAATTGATGCATCTTTGTAGGCGAAACGAATAAAAGCAGTGGTAAAATGGAAAAGGACGGTATACACCATGTGGACTTTAAGAATATGTATGAGGACAATATCTTCAGATTTAATGATGAAGACTTCTTCATGATGGATGACATTAAGGAGTTGCCTGACTCATTTTACAATATGGAGACCGATTATGTGGTGAACATCTATTGCAATGAGGGACGCTTTCTAATCACAGTGGACGATAAGGAGTACGAAGTGAAAGAGGACGGGTGTATCTTCTGTCTGCCGGGTTCTATACTCCATGATTATATGATGTCACCTGATGTGAACATTACTGTGTTCGGCTTTTCAATTGCTGCACTTGAACGATCCAGTTACATCAACCGGTATATATGGCAATTCTATGATTATATCAGGAAACATCCAGTAGTCTATTTGTCAGAAATGGATATGAAAATCATAGATTCTTATTATTATCTGTCTCTCTTGAAAGTACAACAGGCAGAAGATCCTTTTACCAAAAGTATTGCTTCGCTTCTTTTTCAGGCCTTCGCTTTTGAATTTCTCAATATTGTGGCAAAGGAGATGAAACAGGACAAGAAAATTGCGGAAAACTCTGCTGTACGACAGAAAGACACTGTACTGCATCAATTTCTGGATTTGCTGGCTGACAGCGATGGTAAAATCAGGTCGGTAGCTGTAGCTTCAAACAAGTTACATCTTACACCTAAGTACTTTTCTCACCTTATCAAACAATCATCTGGGAAGACTCCGCTGCAATGGATACATGAATATACGAAAGAAGCTATCATTCGTCATCTCATCTACTCACCAAAAACAATTAAGGAAATTGCTTCAGAAATGAATTTTCCTAGTATTGCATTCTTTGGTAAATTCGTTAAAAGTCAATTAGGCGTATCACCAACAGAATATCGCAATACACATAAGATAAAATATAAATAAAGCTTATACCCGCTGGCGGAATTAAATTACTGCATACTTAACTTTTCCAATAGGATTGTTATTAATTAATTATGTTTATACTCTGGCAGTTCTTAAAATGCACTAATTTTCCCGATATTTCTGGTAAACAGCCCTTCTATTATATCGTACTCTCAAATATGATAAATAGCCTTTACTTTCTTTGGT
>OBMA010000129.1_pt1 | contig 37341 bp, 28 predicted proteins | sample 1539141 | NCBI WGS metagenome assembly OBMA01 (sample SAMEA3991484, study PRJEB22521) | metagenome | biome: anthropogenic terrestrial biome; feature: sewage plant; material: raw primary sludge | place: Sweden | collected 2012-09-26
TTCCGTACTCGATGGATTAAGGGCTGGAACGCTTGCCATACTACTGATGGAAACGATGGAATTGAAATCTATATCTGTTCGGGAAGGAATATACCTATCACCATATACTGTAGACGGCCTCGATCGCCTGGAGGGAGATGATAATAGTGAGGCGGACGAAGAACTAGATATTGGCCTTTTCGATACCCTCTTACTTTCAGAACCCTTGAGTGGGGAGGAGGAAGGCGTATTATTCATGAATGGGTTCAGGTTTGTGGACATGCAACTAAATTTAGGATGAAGACTAGAAGGAAGGGTGACAAAAATCGGAGTTAGAGGATGAACCAAGTTTGAGATGGCCAAGTCTAAGGTATTGTAAATCCATGAGGTTCTTCTTCATCGCAATATTAATGCTAGAAGCGGTGCAAAAAACCATTTTGTGTGGGATAAAAAAACGTCGTGGAATTAGAAACTCGTTCTTCGGGTAAGAAACCAATATCGACACAACAAGATATGGGGTGTATAGTTAAAATCTCTACTGATAGACTTTATTGGTGAGGTTGTGAACAGATTGTTGGCGCTTTCTTCCTTATCGCCTCAATCTGAAAGGATCTAGATTTGCCAATGTTATCACACTACATCTTCCTGGCATTCGTTTTATTGCCATTCAGAGTTTCCGCGTTTTACTTCTATGGTTATGGTGGAGACAGAAAATGCTTCCTGAAGGAACTGTCCAAAGACACCCTTTTAAAAGGTTCTTACAATTTGGAAGTTTACGATGATAAGTTGGCAGATTATGCGCTTCCCAGTTATAATGACTATGGCATTGTCATAGATGTGGAAGAAGTCTTTGATAATAATCATAGGGTAGTCCACCAACAGGGCTCTCCTTCCGGTGACTTCAGCTTTCTAGCTTTGGAATCTGGAGAATATAAGATCTGTTTACAGTCTAGGGTAAATAACTGGGTAGGGAAAACTAAAACAAAGTTAGAAATCGAATTTGAAGTCGGTTTTGAAGCAATGTTGGACATGCAAAGAAAAGAAACCTTGGAAAGTTTGCACGGAAAAGTCAGTATATTGAATTCTAAGATCGTGGATATCAGGAGAGAGCAACAACTGATGAGAGAACGTGAAGAATCCTTTAGAGACATATCAGAGTCTGTGAATTCTCGCGCAATGTGGTGGACGGTAACTCAAGTTACTCTTCTCATTATAATTTGTGTATGGCAAATGAAAAGTTTACGCTCGTTTTTTGTTAAGCAGAAAGTATTATGACCGTACATATCAAAAAATTGAATCCTTAGCAGGCATACATGAGAATTTCGTTGTTTCAATGATTTATTTCTATTTATTTACATGCATTACCCCGACGCTTCATAGTGTAGTCATTAAATGAGTGTATACATATATATACTAACCTAGTCATCAAGATGTTTTAGGTGTTTCAATTCTTATTATTCATCTATAAAGACAGAATAAATATATACGGTGCGTATCAGATATGCTATTTCAACATACTATCTTTCGATAATCGGATCAAAAAGCTCCTAACGATTGCCATTACAAACCTTCGTCCATCCAGGCCAACGTTTTGTTAATTCCTTCTTCAATACCAACTCTTGGTGTGTAGCCTAGCAACTTTTTGGCCTTAGCAATGTTGTGATAACGGTATGCACACACAATCTTGACTCTGAATGGAGTCAAACCTGGCTCTTTACCCAGCATCTTGGATACCCATTCTGAAAGATAACCTGCACAAATTGCCACTGGCCTTTTCAAAACAATAACATGTTTATCAATATGACCATCTGCCTTCCACACAGTACGGGCCAAGGCCCAAAAATAGGTGGGGGTATCATTGGTGATGAAAAAAGTTTCACCCGAGACAGCAGTTCTTGTTTTTGGATCGAGAAGTTTCTGTGCAGCTAACACATGCGCGTCAGCAACATTTCCAGCATAAGTCCAATCAAATAGATTGTTATTATCACCAATTTGGAACTTCGACTGCCCCAATTTCGCAACCTGTCTTAGACCAGGTACTAATTGCCTATCACCTGGGCCAAAAATACCAGCTGGACGAAGAGCAACAGTATAGAAATCACTGCTTGGATCATTTGCCTTCAAGACCATATCTTCGGCGATAGCTTTAGTCTCATTGTACGCATCCATAGGAACTTCTGGGATTGGCCAGGTTTCGTCTGCATTGTGCACATCTTGCCCATTAAAAATAACACCAGCAGAGGAAGTATATACAAGTATATTAACGCCACATTTCTTGCACATATCTATCACGTTACGGGTTCCCTTAACATTCACTATGTCATAAATATCTGGATTTTGACCATGCATTGGAGAAGCACAATGAACAACAACATTTGCTTTACTTTCGTTAATTGCGTTTTCCATATCATCAGGTGATGTTAAATCACCCTTATGAAATTTTATGTCGTCTACATTAAAAGTAAACTGTTTTGAAAGTTTTTCAGGGAGATCTCTAACATCAAAAATGTGGATGTCTGGCTTAGGATTAATATCAAAAAATTGCTGAATTAAGTGCAATCCAAGAAAACCAGAACCACCGATAATTAAAACTGAATCTATCTTTGACATATTTATTTTTGTTTGCCCTTCCAGGTAGAGTTGCAAATAAAATTGGACAAAATTGACAATCTATATTGTTGTCTATTCTATTTTATAGCTGCAGCATAATCTTTTCCTTGCAGGCTTATATGAGATTTTTAAACGATACCATTTTTCGAGAGAACAATAAACGATCTATAGGGACTATCGGACCGAGAAATATAAAATCCACAAACACCGACAATAAAATAGCCTCTAAAAAAAAAAAAAGGCCCTGGAGAAAGCAATATTCATACCGCATTAACTTTCATTGAACCGAAGATCTACAAATATCCTTTCCTTGCATTATAATTATCCAATACTTTGTCGTCAATATTCTTTCAAAGAAAGAAAAAATATGAAATCAAAATTAAACATTTTTCTGTAATTTCCGTAACACAAAAAACTATTTTCTTTTCGGAAGGCAAAAACAAAAGTTATAATAAAAATAAAAATATGTATAATATAATTTTTATCTTCTAACTTTTTATTTATTGAATTTTTATATAGTAAATATAACACGTGATATATTTGAAATGTGATTATATTATATATATTGATGTTTACATATTTTTTATGTAGTACAATTAATTTTCAAATTTATCGAAGCTCTTAAAAAGCTCAAGAAGCAAATTTCCATGAACTACATTCAAAATTTGCGTAGCACCTAAATTCGTTACTCAAACCATTAGAATGTTCAGGAAGAAAAGTTGTTATTCTTGTGTCAGAATAAACTTTGGATATGACTTCAGACATTCTTTCACCAGTACAACTTATGAGGCGGTGCTTAAAAACTCCTTTCTTAGTTTTAGAGTTGTCATTTGGCGCTAATAAACACTTTGCAGTGATAGAGGCTATTTTATATCAATGAATAACAGTTAGTAAGATGAAAAGATACTGGAAAAAAGATAAAAAAATGAGTAGGGATATGTTTATGATATACATACACTTTGTTTGACAATCTTCATTTAAAAAAGGTGGGTCAATTAACAATCTATCAACTTTTCCTTTAATTTCATCACTGAAGTCCAGTGGTTTATTGTAATCATAAAAAAAGAAATGATCTCTTCCAGCTAACAACTCGAATCTCTTATCAAATTCGAACAAGTAGATATGTTCGGTTGGAATTTCATTAGTAGGTTTCTTTTGAATGGCAGCATAGACGGATGGCGCACTAACTATTGCAATTACAGTGTTTTCGTCCGCACCTTCCAATATGGCATCTGCTAAAATTGCGGCTGTGTCATCGCTATACCAAAACTGGGAAAGCTGCCAATCTTCCTTGAAAAGCTTCATCCCTTCTTCTTTTTTTTTCTTTTGGAAGTCTTCATCCGTTTCGTCGTAAAGCTTTTGAAAGGCTTCTTGATGTTGTTGTTCCTCTCTTTTGAATTCTTCAAGGGCAGCGAGGGCATTAGCAGAAAGTGTCCTATTAAGTTTCGTGTTAGTTAGTAATTCTGCGTTACTGTGTTGAAAATATCCTGTACTTACAATTCATAATCGGAGTCGGAGTCGGACATTTTATCAGTGATTCTTTCGGTTTCATTAAGATGTAAAGTGACTGATTAGTATATTAGTCAAGATTAATATTTTTTTTTTTAGTTCCTCCAGTTCAAAAAAATTTTGTTAGATTTAACCGGCATAAGGTTCAGCGATACAGACGAAAAAAGAAGCCTCTAAATGAATGGGAAATTATATATACATGTATATTATGCAGTTGATATTCTATGAGATGACAATACTAAACTATATACCTATATACATTGCCCATCTTGGATTTTGCTGCCTTACAGATGACAATATAAGTTATTTAGAGATTGAGGGTTACTAGTGCATAATATTTGCGTGATTTCCGAAAGTACCTCTGAAGGTCCCATGTTGTACACCAAATATTATAAAACAGTCTATTTGACGCAAAAATTTTAATCACATACGTGCTAGCAAAAAGCATTTTCTGATGTTCACTTGGTGATTGACATACCAGCTTCGTATTTGTCAACGTGTTTTTTTAAATCGATAAGCGTATTGATTTTTTTCAAAAGCTCCTCTTGTCTTTCCATTACATCAAATGAGGGCATCACAGGGCGAGAAGGTAACGATAATTCTTGAAGAATGGCGAGAATTTTGTTCTGCAGCGCAGGTTTGAAGGTTGATAATTTTGTAGATCTTAAGTATACACCCGGCGATAGCTTCTCACCATGCGTAATCACACCTAAAGCCTTCCTTTCATCTGAATTGAAATCTTTCAGCAATTGTTCTGCATATGCGCTTTCTGACTTTCTTTTGAGCGCCGTTTGCATTTCCTGTCTTTGTCTTTTGGTTTTCTTGGGGGAGAGATTTTCCTTGACTTCTGACTTTTTTACATTCAGTTGTTGAAGTTGCCTATGTTGGGCAAACTGCTGTTGCTGCGTCATCCAAGGATTTTCAGGGATGTTCGAATCGTGCTTCCGCTTTCTAGTTTTATCTGCTAGAAGCGCGTTATATAACTGAGACATTCCCTGAGAGGTAAGGTATTGTGTAATTGTCTGATCTGAATGTGGCGAGTCCAACAGTCGGAGTAATGATTCTCTTTCTGCAAGTGTTCTCTTGGCAGCCATTTCAAATTTTTTGGACTCTACTACGAGTGCCTCTTCTTCAGCAATTTCTGCTGCAGAACGAGAAAGAAGACGCTGTAAATACTTTTTTCTCTCTATCTCCTTTTCAGCTGAAAAATTCAAAGAAGATAAAAGCGGATTGCTAGGATCACTTGCTTTAAAATAATTCCTACAGGTGTAATAAAATTTTTCTTTGAGATCTTCAAGTGTTCTTGAATTATTATAACTGTATCTGTCAAAGATCAGGAACCAACGTAAATCGTATTTTTTGCAGAGATTGAACAGGTATTCTATTTCTTCAAAAGACCAGCTATTTTTACCTTCATCCTTCTTTTCATTAGTAAAGCTTTCGTTATGGTTTTTTTCACTTTCTACGCTTTTTTGAGTTCCTTCGTTTTCATTCATAAAAGCCTCGTACTCCTCCTTGGTGAATGATGGAATAGATAAATGCTGATTGAACTTAGAATATGGCGATTCTTTTGGTGTGTCTCCTATTAATTCTTTGGAACCCTTGACCCAATGACGCAGAGTCACAGAGCTATTAGCTTTGAACTCTACAAATGACCAAGGAGATGGCTTGGACGTCGAAAGCATTTTTTCTTTAAAGTTATTTCCAGACTTAATAACAACGGGGGGTTGGTTCTCTCCTAGCAGGTTAAATAGTTCTCTTTGCATGCCCGTCACTTGAGGCTTGGGCCGGTTGGCTGCTGAGGACGAAGGCACTGATACCTGGCCATTAGTTGGACTTCTGGATTTTTGCTTAATGTTTAGTACATCAAAGATGTCTGATGATGACATATTACCTGTGGTTTTTTTACTAAATTTTCGTATTATCGGAGAAATATGTTATGAATGCTTGTTGCTATTAAAATACAAAGTGGATTCTTGATTTATCACTAAATAGCTACCCGGAGTTGGCGCATCGCAACTTCATTAAATAAGTTCGAGTGTGCGTATTCTAATCTGATTCATATAAAGTATACTCTAAACGGGCTAACTCAAATCTGAAATTAGGGCTACTATATGATAACTAATAAGAAAATAAAGATAAGTGTCCCAGAAAAACTCGGTTTGTCAGAAGAATCTTTTGAGGAATCCTGGGAAACAGTTAAATATGCCGTTGATCATATATACAGCGATGACATGGCCGACCTTTCCTTCGAACAAGTGTACAAGACCATTTATACTATCGTTTTAAATAAAAAGGGGCCAATACTTTATAACAGATTGAAAGATTATTTAATCCAAAAATTAGCGCTTTTGAGGGAAACGATAGTCAAGGACAATACTCATGATTATGAGTTTCTTGGAACTATGGCACGGTTGTGGGATGTGGAATGTCATTGTTTTAAAATAACAGGAGACTTAATGATGTATATGGACAAAGTTTATTGCAAACCAAATAGATGCATGGAGGTATACGACATGTGCCTCGATCTTTTCCGAATCGAAATATTGCAAAAATGCTCATCTTCTCTCATCTCAGCACTGATATCTGATATAGAAAGGATTCGTAATTTAGGATCTGTCGACTCCGAACATACTAGTTTGTGGAAAGTACTAATAGGAATGATGGAGACATTACATGACAATAGAGATAGTTTTTTCTTAACCGATTTTGAGCCGGTTTTGATTACCGCGACAGAAGAATACTACAATAAAGCTATTGATATTGAATTATTAACGCCAATTGAGAGCCTGGAAAAGATTAGGAAGTTAAGGCAGTTTGAAAGTATGCTAGACTCCTCTTTTCTAAATGTGGATTCTCTTAATAAGTTGAAGACTGTATTAGAAAATGTCCTTATATGGGGAAAGTTGAGTGATATTATTGAAGATCTAACGCACGAAGCAATGGTAATTTCAAATGGAAAGCTACTCCAAGAAATTTATGACTTGTCAAGCGAGGAAAAATATCGCGTTACTGTCATTGAATCTATTAAATCTTACATCAATAAAAATGCCATAAATATTCCTTTTAATGAAGGTAACCGCAAAAAAGGGCAGAATGCGATTACTTGGTCTTCGGAAATTGTAGAGCTATATCGCAGTCAACACTCGTTTTTGGAAAGTATTGATTTTGGTTCTGTTCGTCTTAATAATTTGACCGGGGATGTATCTAATGCAATACTTGGCGATGTTTTCTCAATGTATTTCTCTAAAGAAGGAGCATTACCATCTGAGTATCTTTCTACCTACGTGGACCATTGTATGAAACGAACCAAGGAAAAAGATGCTGAAATAGTGAAGATCAAGCAAGATTTGCTTGATAGTACCAAATTAATCGGACTCCTAACTGAGAAGGATATATTTGAAAAGATTTACAAAAAACAACTCTCCAGAAGATTACTGCAGCAGAGGTCTTTAGTGGAAATTGAAAAATGGATGGTGCAAATGATAAAGAAGGTTCTAGGAACTTTTTTTACCTCAAAATTGGAGATTATGCTGCGAGATATATCTTTATCCTCTGAAATGTATCAAGCATTCCAACACTCAACAACCAACAGCATAGAATATTTGAGTTTTGCACCACAAGTTTTGACGAGAACGAGCTGGCCCTTTCAGAGTACTAATCCAATTGATGAAGGTATTTCACTACCTCCTAGAATGTCACAAATTTTAGCTGGCTTTGAGGGCTATTACAGCTTAAAATACAAAGAAAGAGTGCTAAAGTGGGCTCATCATCTAAGTGTAATTGAAATTGGCTGCCAATTTAATAGCGGTTACTACGAAATAAGTTTTTCTGTTTACGCTGGAGTGATTTTCCTTCTATTTGAAGACTATGAAGAATTAACGTTGGGGGAAATATATGAACTAACTCATATTCCCATAGATGACGTTAAGTCTCTTGTAATGTCAATATCGACAATACCCAGATGTAAGATTTTGAAAAAATCATCCAGTTCAGGAAATATGAAATTTTCAGTTAATTATTTCTTTTCTTCTCCAAACAGGAAAGTGAAAGTGCCGGTTATTGCATGCCCTCTACCATCTCAGAAATCAGATAATTTGGCAACCGCAAGTTCCGTAGACACTTATGATAATGAAATTGTTATGGAGCTTAGTGCTATTATTGTTCGTATCATGAAAACAGAAGGTAAGCTAAGCCATCAGCAATTACTTGAAAGAACTACGAAACGGACACAGTCTCGGCTCAGTCTTACACCGAGCATTTTTAAACGAAGCATTCAGCTTTTAATAGAGAAAGAATACATTCAGAGAAACGCAGATGACCCCTCTTATTACCATTACCTTTCCTAATTGCTTATAATGAAAATCACAGGTATAAGGTATGCAGAATGCCAACAGTATATATAGATGGCAGTTCCTATCCGGCTGCCAGAGCGAACAATATTAAGAGGATATGCGTCGATACTAATTGAATATTCATCCTGCATTCCTTAGTGAAACTTTCAAAATATATAATAACATAGTTATGGTAGACTATATATCCCAGTCAAACTTGAATGTAATGTGGAGTGGGTAATCGATATCTCTTGAAGTTTATTATGCCTCATTATATTTTTATAAAAAACTTCTAGGAATTTGTTGAGTCAAATAATTTCTTTCTTAATCATTAAGTAAGTTAAAGTTACGAGCCTTTCAGACCTGCGTAGCACTGCTTCAAAGGAACTATTATCAATAGCAGCGCCTTGCTCTTTTTTTTTTTTTCAGATGCTTAGCGGCCGTATTTCACTTTTCTTGGTAGAAAAATATATGTTGAAATTTACAGTATAAGAGAAGCTCACCAAAATTATTATCAATAAAGCGGCACTTTTAAATTTGGTATTCTTCCCTGGTTGTCAAGCCTTGGTTTCCCTTTATTTGATAGTATGAGCGAAATAAATAATGAAAATCTGGAGCCAACCCCAAGTACAGTAGCTGAGTCTACAGAAAGCAAGAATAAACACATTCGTAGCGCTTTAAGAAAACGAAGAGGTAAATTAAGCGCCCAAACTTATGAGGAAGATCAAGAGGCTATTTTATCATCTCCTTTATTGACTTCAACACCTAAAACAGTCTCCAGGTCATTAGTGAGGTTATACCCATATTTAATTGTTGTGGATAACTTTCTAAGTATCATCACTTGGTCCAATGACAATGTCTCTGCAAACTTGCTTGGAATATTCTTATTTACGGTTTGTGTTCTATATTTTGGATTTATTACAAGGTATTTTGGACATTTAATGATCGTTGGTATAATATGGGTATATCTTTTAATTGACAAGCACGTTCAAGAAACAATGGCATCTTGCCCTTCATTGGATGATATAATACACGTTATGGATAGGGTTTCTATGAAATCTAGCGCTGTGTTATCTCCTATTACGATTTTGAGCGCTCAGGATGTTAGAAGACTGTTATTTACCATTGCCTTCCTATCCCCAGTTTACATTTTTCTAACAGTGTTTGTGCTATCTCCAAACTATTTAATGTTAATAGGGGGTCTGTATGTGCTTACGTACCATTCTAAACTAATCCGAAGAATGAGAAGATACTTGTGGAAATTTCGCGTTGTTAGATTACTTGTATTTTTCATAACAGGATTGGACCTTGGTGGACCAGATAATAATAGGCGCTTGTTTGCTTCTGTCAATAAGAAAATAAGGTCCTTTGTTTGGAATGAGGTAGGGAACACATCTAACACTAAAAAGACTGTACTTTTCAAGGTTGCTCTGTTTGAAAACCAGCGCCGCTGGCTTGGCATCGGGTGGACATCAACTATGTTGAGTTATGAGCGCGCATCTTGGACAGATGAATTCCTAAATACTTCTCCAAGCCCAGAAGTGTTTACTTTACCAGAGGAGCAGTCGGGAATGGCTTGGGAATGGCACGATAAAGATTGGATGCTTGACCTAACAAATGATGGGATCATTCAACTTCCTGCTTCTGCTGCTAAGACAAAAGTTAAGCCAGGTGCAGATGAAGGTTTCATATATTATGATAACACCTGGAATAATCCCTCTGCAACGGACACATATAAAAAGTACACAAGAAGAAGGAGGTGGATCAGGACTGCAACAGTAACAACAACGTATGACGATGAGCCCACTGTAGAAAAACCTACACCGAATTCTCATGCTCTGAAGAGTGAAGAAAATAATAGAGTTAGAAAAAGAAAAGTGTCATTTAGTACAGCAAATGAAGTGCATATCATACCTTCCTCGGACAGTAGCAAATTAATACAAATATCTGATGTTTCAATGTCTCCTTCTCTATAATGAGTGCATGCCCCAAATGGACAACAACGTTCACACTGGTCGGTGCAAGGGCACACAGCAATCTCAGAGTTTCTTTCATTGGCTGCATGGAGCACAAATTCAATCTTGTGCTTTAAAGTATCTGCGCGGTTATGGCAAGTTCTCCATCAGTCTCTTATTCCAGCAAGCATTCTTTTACGGAACTTCAATGCATCTAAATACATATGTACAGATAGCCAAAACTAATAGAGACATAATAAATTAAACAAAACTGTAAATTTTAAAAAGAGTATATATAGGGCTCAAGAAACTGCGTAAATATAAAATTAATGAAGAAAATCTGATTGTCAACTAAACGACATCTTCCATTTCTATTTCATCTTCCAAGTCAGCCTCCGCGTCTCCTTGCGCATTGTCTCCAGCGGAACCTGTTTGCTCATCAGCTAGCTCACCTAAGGTTGCCTTTCTCTCCTCCTCTTTCAACTTTTTATACTCTGGCCTTAAAGTGTATTTGAATGCATATGGGCCCTTCTTCACTAGAGTGGCAACTTTATCCAAACACTCCTTTAAATGTGCTTCAGGTTGCCTAGTACGTTCCTTCAACCCCTTCAAGGACCAGTAGTCATACTCATCAAATAACTTGAACAAGTAATCCAAGATTTCCTTCTTTGGCATACGAATAGATTTAATATTGCTCTTGGCCTTCTCACGCCCCACTTTCAAGAAATTCGAGTTGTCTGACCTCATGGACATACCTGTGTGGCTCATCGTAACACCAACGGTTTCATCCAAAGTTGTGATCCTTTCCTTATTATTAAGCTTGACAATATTTCTTCTCTGTTCAACAATCTTGTGATAATTAGGATCATTCATTGATGGCATAACCTGACATTCGTGGCAAACTGTACCCACAATGGCGGTTTTTTTGGGAATCGTCTTCACATATGGTATATATCTATCTCTACCATCCCTATCTGTCATAACTCTGTGATTAAACTTTTTTCTATTATTTCTACGTTTTTGCTGCTGCTGCTTCTTCTTAAGTTCCTCTTCACGTTCTTGCTTCTTCAGGTAAGCTTGCCTTTGCTTTTCAGGATCTGCTTCCAACTCCTTTTTACGTTGTTGATATTTCTTTAAATTTTGTTCTGTGAAAACATATTCATTTTCTACTACTTTCTTTGTAAGTTCTAAATCATATTCGTGCGGTATAGAATCGTTATCATTTTCATTCAATAGAAGTGTGATTTTACTCCCATCCTTGTTTATCCTAATTTTACCCAGTTCTTGGCCATGCAAGTTGTTTCTGTCCCTCCATTTCTCTGCTAGAAACATGGGCAATCTAACTAACCAGACTTGTCTATTACTACGTTCCAAGTCCAAATCTAAGGATTCTTCATAAACTTTGGTTTCATTATTCTCAATATCATTACCGTCAAAAACTTCCTCCTCTTGCGAAAGATACTCATCACCGGAAATGTTACCTGATTTCTCCTTCGCGACAGAGTTCGTGGAATTATTAGAAAGTGCTGGTGCCCCTGCTGAACCACTGCTCATGGTGTTATGTTGGTCTTCTATTTTACTCTTAATATTGCGTTATGCGTTGAAGCCAACAGCATATGTCTTATTCTTCTAATTTCAAGCCTGATAATTTATTCATTTCGCGCAAGGGAAGATGAAAAAGTTAAGAAGAGAATCGACCTTTGGAAAGGGCCCTAATGGAAAGAACTTCAATGTTTTTTCCTCTACAAGTAATAAGAGCATAAAATGGACCTAGATCTAGCCAGTATCTTAAAAGGTGAAATTTCTAAGAAGAAGAAAGAGCTGGCCAACTCTAAAGGTGTTCAGCCACCATGCACTGAGAAATTCCAGCCACATGAATCCGCAAACATAGACGAAACACCGCGACAGGTAGAACAAGAAAGTACAGATGAAGAAAACCTGTCAGACAATCAGAGTGACGATATTAGGACCACCATTAGCAAATTAGAAAATCGGCCAGAAAGGATACAAGAAGCGATAGCTCAAGACAAAACCATCTCTGTAATCATTGATCCATCACAAATTGGTTCTACTGAAGGAAAACCTCTTTTGTCAATGAAATGTAATTTATATATTCACGAAATATTATCTCGTTGGAAGGCGTCTTTGGAAGCTTATCATCCGGAGCTGTTCTTAGACACTAAAAAAGCACTCTTTCCACTCCTACTGCAACTACGAAGGAACCAGCTTGCCCCGGATTTACTTATTTCCCTTGCGACCGTTCTCTATCATTTACAACAACCTAAAGAAATAAATTTAGCCGTTCAGTCCTATATGAAACTCAGTATCGGCAATGTGGCCTGGCCTATTGGTGTTACTAGCGTAGGCATTCATGCTCGTAGTGCACATTCGAAAATTCAAGGAGGCCGGAATGCTGCTAACATAATGATTGATGAAAGAACGCGATTATGGATTACCAGTATTAAAAGATTAATAACTTTTGAAGAATGGTATACCAGCAACCACGATAGCTTAGCCTAATTGTTGAACTATTGTTTTCGTTATCGCGTGGCACGATATCATGCGGCCAAAATAAGAAGCAAGAATGCAGATGTTGATAGCCTTTGTTCAATTTTCCAGAGACAAATGCTTTACAAGATCGGGACTTGAAATATACTGACTGGATGACGGTAAACTTAGATCCGGATAAAGTTTGGATAGACGGCTGCTTTGATTTCACACATCATGGGCATGCGGGAGCCATTTTGCAGGCTCGTCGAACAGTTTCAAAAGAAAATGGTCAACTATTCTGTGGTGTGCATACCGATGAAGATATTCAGCATAACAAAGGATCACCAGTAATGAACTCTTCAGAAAGATATGAGCATACTAGATCAAATAGGTGGTGTTCGGAAGTGGTTGAAGCGGCGCCATATGTTACAGATCCCAATTGGATGGATAAATATCAGTGCCAATATGTTGTTCATGGTGATGATATCACCTTAGATGCTAATGGAGAAGACTGCTATAAGTTGGTGAAAGAGATGGGGCGCTTCAAGGTAGTTAAAAGAACATATGGCGTAAGTACTACCGAGATTATACATAGAATATTGACGAAAAAATCTTTGCCACCGACTCATCCTGATTATTATCCCACCACCCAGGAATTGAGTTTCTATTCTGTCGCCCAAGATGCCGTTTCAAAACATTGTTATGTCTTTCAGAGGGATTTGGACAATGTCTTGGTCAATGGTGGATACAAATTCGATGCAGAAGATTGTGTTTATGTTGACGGGGATTTTGACTTATTCCATATGGGGGATATTGATCAGTTAAGAAAGCTGAAAATGGATCTTCACCCCGATAAGAAATTGATTGTTGGTATTACCACAAGCGATTACTCGAGTACCATTATGACGATGAAGGAACGCGTCTTGAGCGTTTTAAGTTGTAAATATGTTGATGCCGTTATTATCGATGCTGACGCCACCTCAATGTCTCAGTATAACTGCGAGAAGTATCATATTGGCACGGCTGTCCTCACTGCTGCCGGAAAATTCAGTGAATACTTGACTAAAGAGCTTATTGTGAAGAGGGTGGAATCGCAAAGGGAGGTTTACATTGCGAGGAACCAAAAAAAGGGAATGTCCATATAAACAAATGTTGAAAACTTCTTCGAACGTAAATTAAATGGATGTAAGAAAACTGTATTACATAAGTCATGAAGTAGGCATGCAAGTATATACCTATAGATGCATATAAATCAGTGGAGAAGGCCACTATCCTTCAGAGATCAAAAGACCTTTTTTTATCTTGAAAACGCCCTCATTCCTTTTGGACGTTTTCAAACTTTTGTTCATGCGATTGCAAATTTGAGCCTCTTCTATCTTTCTTGAACACTGGGGGTATTTCACCATTATCAATTAAGTCATCAATCTCATCGCCTGGCTTACCCCAATTACCCTTGCCGGAACCTTGCTTCTTGATGTGATTTGGAGATTCACCGTAGTTACCAGTGTGCGAAAAGTACTTTGGATCAGCCTTTCCTTCACGTTCGGTCCACTTGTTTGTTCTCGTCATTTTTTCTGATTGGTTGTACACTTGAGCGGTTTGTTACTGTTGATTGTTCGTTTATTTGTATAATTGAGTTTACACAACAATTGTTACAATAGTATAGGTAATTAGGGCCAAGAGAGTGACAAAAAGCAAACTTATAAATAGTCCTTTTATACAAATGACAAGTGTTCGCTTCTGCGCTCGCAGCCCCCTGTTTTCGAAGGAGTTTCTTAGCCTAAGCTAGGCAGGCGCGCCCCCATTATCTATCCCTTCATTGCTTACTGAGAGGTTTTCCTCCCCCCTCCGCGTATATTTCCTCCGCTGGAGAAAATTAGTTGTGGGACGGATAGCATGACACTTAATTCTGTACCTTTTTGAAACTGGCTTGGTACTTTCTGTTGGATAGCAACATTTCCCGCTGGGATACTTCAACATGGGCTATGAATTTTCTTTTGTCTTTTATCTTTTATCTTTTATCTTTTATCTTTTATCTTTTATCTTTAAATTATTTGAGCTCGGTTAAGTTCATAACTATTGCGTGCCCGAATGGTATTCTTTCAATTCACAACCAAACATTAAAATGAAGAAAGCATACTCTTATATTATATCAATGTCTTTTTCTTTACTTATTTGTCTTTGCTCATAAATTTCTACATAATGGTAGTAATGGTGATGAAATGTTGTTACTTGTGATATATTACATAGTTTTTACAGGCATATTCTATCTGATACCTGCCAACCTGTTGGTATTCATATGGAGATTGATATCTAGATCATCAGTGCTTTCCTCAATGTTGTTGAGACGTTTTTGCTGAGAGTCTAATTCTTTACCAGTGGTCAAGGCCATTTTCTTCAATCTGTTGCTAACCTGCTGAATCTGGTCCAAATTCCTATCAATTTCCAATTCCATTTCGTCATCTTCTTCATCATTCTCAAACTGATATCTCTTTGCCTTTTCTAGAACATTCTTCCTCTGATATCTTTCCCGCACCTCACTTATGTTATTATTTGCGTTCATAGCACCCTCTATTCTTTGAGTGGACTGAGACAATTGTTGACTTGTTTGCTCTCTCATTAATTTTTCTTCAATTTTCCTATTCTTCAGCTGCTCTTCCCTCTCCCTTCTCCTTCTCTTGGAATTAAACGGATTAGAAACATGGACAGCCAATATACTACGGTTCAATTTTTTTAGTTCTGCAACTTTTTCATCTGCAACTTTATTTTGCACCTTCATTAAATCTAAGTTTCCTTCTACGTTATTCAATTGTTCACTTTGATGACCCAGCATACCCAATGTGTTCATACCTGCTCTTTCGGCGTCTTGAGCCATTTTTAGTGTATTTCTAGTAGAGGCTACGGAACTCTGTTTCGTAAATTTGATCTCCTGCTTGATTTCATCTACTGCTTCATCTTCTTCCTGCTGCTGGCGAGCCTCCTCTTCTTTTTGTATTTCTTCAAATGTTTTGTAACCCCTTTGATCTCCATATTGGTTATTTGTTGCGTTAAAGTGTTGCTGTTGCTGTTGCTGCTCATCCATGAACCACTGTTGCTGCTGCTGCTGTCTTGAACGATGATCAACTTCGGACGCATTTAAATCTATTGAATCTTCATTCGTCATTACTGCATTCAAATCAGGCTCATCTAATGCCGCTCTATTTTCTGCAGACTTGTCAGCATAAACTTCTTCAAAATCAAATTCACCTGTTCTAGGTTCTTCATTTAAATCAACTTCACTATTGCGTGCTGCTTCATCAGAAGCAATAAAAGAGGGCGTATAAGTCATTGGAGCTTGTTGCGATTGCGGTTGACGCACACTTCTACTAGAATATGGATTTGCAGACCTGTTCAAATTTCCATTACTATATGAGTCGTTCGCCATAGAGGCGTATGGATTTGCATTCTTGGAGCTTCCTTGTCGAGTACCGCTAGATCTATTAGTATTGGAGTCATACGCCCCGCCATAACTATTCATATCAGCGTAAGGATTTCTCTTTTCTTGCATCGGGTTTGCTAAGGGACTTCTTTGGTCAAGCGATAAGCTGTTGGTCGACGTTGAAACCGGCGGTTGCCTTGTTTGCCTCGAAGGCCCTGCGTTTAAAGTGCTGTTTGAATGATTTAAACTATTACGGCCATTCGCATTCACCCAGCTGTTTGAAGTATTTTGGTTACTATACGGGCCATCGTTATTATATGAATTCAGAGATGTGCCATTGTACCCCCCTCCATAGTCACCATAAGGCGCAGCATTGACGCTACCTCTCCCATTACTTTTATTAGCTTGAAACCTTGCATAAGGATCGTCATCATATCGGTAATCATCATTTTCGATAGCGTACGGATCTTGCATAGAATTGGATTCTGCTCCATTTCCGAGATCTTGCGTGCCACTTGAACCTCTATTAGAACCAGCAGTTGCCTCGTTAGCATTGGCATCTAAGGGAGAAGCATTCAAATCCTCAAGTTCATCCTGTGGCCTAGCATACTGCTCATAACCTGGTGGCGCGTATACCTTATCTTCAGCTTTATCATTTGCAAATTTACCGTAGGCGGCAAATTTCTCTTTTCTTTTCTTGCTAGGGTTTTTGACACTAATACCCAGTTCCATCAAAGTATCCTTGTTCTGTTCTGGTGTCGCTTCCTCTGGAGGCTTAATCTTAAAAAATTTCTTTAATCCCATTCTTTTGGTGTCAATGGTGTATTATTCCGAGTTACTCCAGGCTAGGTTCAGGAGTACCAAGAATGTACTTTATTTATTTATACACCGGAGCAAGTCATATAATTACGCAAACGATTCGAAATTGTTAAAAGCAGGATCAACGTATCTCATTTCTTTTTGAAAGACGGGTAATAGAAAGTCTCTGAGTCGCACCCCACATGGATATCGTACTATTCGTATATGGAATGTAAAATACTCGCAATACGATTTTATTTAGCTTCACAATCTCTCAAACTTATCGTCTTGATCAATCTTTACGTTTTACCAAATAATCGCCTGTTTCTGGCCATTTTTTGCTTATACCATCTACCATACTCGCTGTCCATATGTGACGGTGTCGTCTCCAAGAAAAATAACAATGTAAATTGACCCAGCGTGACGACAGTAGACTGTAAGTTATAGTACAATCATACTCTACCTTAGTCACTGTTCCTCCACTGTTAAGTAGAGAGAGAGAGAGAGTTTAAAGTGGAGAAGGCAAGAAAAAGTGCACTTATTACGTAATGGATCCCACCAAAGCACCCGATTTTAAACCGCCACAGCCAAATGAAGAACTACAACCACCGCCAGATCCAACACATACGATACCAAAATCTGGACCCATAGTTCCATATGTTTTAGCTGATTATAATTCTTCGATCGATGCTCCTTTCAATCTCGACATTTACAAAACCCTGTCGTCAAGGAAAAAAAACGCCAACTCAAGCAACCGAATGGACCATATTCCATTAAATACTAGTGACTTCCAGCCACTATCTCGGGATGTATCATCGGAGGAGGAAAGTGAAGGGCAATCGAATGGAATTGACGCTACTCTACAGGATGTTACGATGACTGGGAATTTGGGGGTACTGAAGAGCCAAATTGCTGATTTGGAAGAAGTTCCTCACACAATTATAAGACAAGCCAGAACTATTGAAGATTACGAATTTCCTGTACACAGATTGACGAAAAAGTTACAAGATCCTGAAAAACTGCCTCTGATCATCGTTGCTTGTGGATCATTTTCTCCCATAACATACCTACATTTGAGAATGTTTGAAATGGCTTTAGATGATATCAATGAGCAAACGCGTTTTGAAGTGGTTGGTGGCTATTTTTCTCCAGTAAGTGATAACTATCAAAAGCGAGGGTTAGCCCCAGCTTATCATCGTGTCCGCATGTGCGAATTAGCATGCGAGCGGACATCATCTTGGTTAATGGTTGATGCCTGGGAATCTTTACAATCAAGTTATACGAGGACAGCAAAAGTCTTGGACCATTTCAATCATGAAATAAATATCAAGAGAGGTGGAATCATGACTGTAGATGGTGAAAAAATGGGCGTAAAAATCATGTTATTGGCAGGCGGTGATCTTATCGAATCCATGGGCGAGCCTCATGTGTGGGCTGATTCAGACCTGCACCATATTTTGGGTAATTATGGATGTTTGATCGTGGAAAGGACTGGTTCTGATGTTAGGTCCTTCTTGCTTTCCCATGATATCATGTATGAACACAGAAGAAATATCCTTATTATCAAACAACTTATTTACAATGATATTTCCTCTACGAAAGTGCGGCTTTTCATCAGACGTGGAATGTCAGTTCAATATCTTCTTCCAAACTCTGTCATCCGTTACATCCAAGAGTATAATCTATACATTAATCAAAGTGAACCGGTCAAGCAGGTCTTGGATAGCAAAGAGTGAGTTTATTACAACTCTGATACTGCAGCAGTTCAAATTTACCACTTTCCTCTTCAAGGTGCATAGAAAAAAAGTTCCTGGATGCATGATTTAAAATGTTTACAGTAGAGCAACAATCATGTGAACAATGTCAAACATTTATTTTAACACTTAACAATTATAATATAACCACACCAGCGGTAAGTTTCATAAGGAAAACCTTTCAGACAAACATTCCAGTGAATCGTATACGTAAATCAGCAAAATTAGCTTATAAAATACAGAATCCGAAGATACTTGATCTACTCGCGTTACTATTAATGCGGGTAATGATCTATATTGAATTTTGCACGTCTATAGTAACTTAAAAGTCTTGTAATATTTGAAGTAACAATGCCGTATAATACTGCATAATAGCCCTATCAATCGGAATATACCAAAACATCCTTTATGTCCTGTTCTCAAAATAAGACTTCTGTCAGTCTGGCCTGGCGTGAATGCATATCCATCGCTTCCGTCCTAATTGGCGCGTATGCATCATACAAATACTATAAGCTGTTCAAAACACGCGATATTCCACGTCCAAAAGAAGGCGTTGAAGAACTCATAGGAAACACTCCTCTGGTTAAGATCAGATCTCTTACCAAGGCTACTGGAGTTAACATTTACGCTAAGTTGGAGTTATGCAACCCAGCAGGAAGTGCTAAGGATAGAGTGGCTTTAAACATCATAAAGACGGCTGAGGAATTAGGCGAGCTCGTCAGAGGTGAACCTGGCTGGGTATTTGAAGGAACAAGTGGGTCGACTGGTATCTCTATAGCAGTGGTCTGTAATGCGTTGGGTTATAGGGCACACATTTCTTTGCCCGATGACACATCGCTAGAAAAATTGGCATTACTAGAAAGCCTCGGTGCTACTGTTAATAAGGTTAAGCCCGCTAGTATTGTCGATCCAAACCAATACGTAAATGCCGCCAAAAAGGCATGTAATGAACTAAAGAAGAGTGGTAATGGAATAAGAGCAGTTTTTGCCGATCAGTTCGAAAACGAAGCCAACTGGAAAGTACATTACCAGACCACAGGCCCAGAAATTGCCCATCAAACTAAGGGAAATATTGACGCATTCATTGCTGGCTGCGGTACTGGTGGCACCATAACTGGTGTGGCAAAATTCTTAAAGGAAAGAGCAAAGATACCTTGCCATGTCGTTCTAGCGGATCCACAAGGATCTGGCTTTTATAATAGAGTCAACTATGGCGTGATGTATGACTATGTAGAGAAGGAAGGTACTAGAAGAAGGCATCAAGTTGACACTATCGTAGAAGGGATTGGGTTAAACAGAATCACTCATAATTTTCATATGGGCGAAAAGTTTATTGATGAATCAATACGAGTCAACGATAATCAAGCCATTAGAATGGCAAAATACCTATCGGTAAACGACGGGCTATTCGTGGGGAGTAGTACAGCTATTAATGCGGTAGCCGCTATTCAGGTTGCAAAAACGCTTCCTCACGGCTCAAACATTGTGATTATTGCATGCGACAGCGGTTCAAGACACCTAAGTAAATTCTGGAAAGAAGCTAAAGAAATCGATCACGACGTGTCATTAGAAGAAGTAATAAATATCTAACATAGATGTATAAATCAGTACTGAGTTATCTTCTATTAAATTGTAGGAACAAATATAAAAAAGCAGTTTTCGCTGCTACATTTTTTGCTACTTTCCGTGGTAATGATGCCCGCTAAAAAGTGCAAAAGTAATTAGATAGATCAAGAACAAAAACAGGCCAGGACCAAAATTAAGCTCATAAAAGTTCCTTAAGAGTACGTCGATTTACAGAACATGAGGGATATTGTATTTGTATCACCGCAGCTGTATTTGTCATCACAGGAGGGTTGGAAAAGTGATTCTGCCAAAAGTGGGTTCATCCCTATCCTCAAAAATGATCTACAACGTTTTCAGGACTCATTAAAACATATAGTTGACGCCAGAAACAGCTTATCAGAGACACTGCTAAATAGCAACGATGATGGGAGTATACACAATTCTGACCAGAATACTGGTTTGAATAAAGACAAAGAGGCTTCAATAGCAGATAACAATAGTGCTAACAAGTGCGCCACAAGCTCTTCCCGTTACCAAGAGCTCAAACAATTTCTTCCCATTTCCTTAGACCAACAGATTCATACAGTATCTTTACAAGGTGTCTCTTCATCATTTTCCCGCGGACAGATAGAATCATTGCTAGACCACTGTTTGAATTTAGCGTTGACTGAAACTCAAAGCAATTCCGCATTGAAAGTAGAAGCTTGGTCTTCTTTTTCTTCGTTTTTAGATACCCAGGACATTTTTATAAGATTCAGTAAGGTTGATGAAGATGAGGCATTTGTTAATACGCTGAACTACTGCAAAGCCTTATTCGCGTTTATTAGAAAGCTACATGAGGATTTCAAGATTGAGTTACACTTGGATTTGAACACAAAAGAATATGTCGAAGACCGAACAGGAACTATACCGAGTGTTAAGCCAGAAAAGGCTAGCGAATTTTATTCTGTTTTCAAAAACATTGAAGATCAAACAGACGAAAGAAATTCAAAGAAAGAACAGTTGGATGACTCTTCCACACAATACAAAGTGGATACAAACACTTTAAGTGATTTGCCATCGGATGCTTTGGACCAATTGTGCAAGGATATAATAGAATTTAGGACAAAAGTTGTCAGTATAGAGAAAGAAAAAAAAATGAAAAGTACGTACGAGGAAAGTAGGCGTCAAAGACACCAAATGCAAAAAGTTTTTGATCAAATAAGGAAAAACCACTCAGGAGCCAAAGGGAGCGCCAATACAGAGGAGGAGGATACTAATATGGAAGATGAAGATGAGGAGGATGACACTGAAGACGACCTTGCCTTAGAGAAGAGAAAAGAAGAAAGAGACCTGGAAGAATCAAATCGTAGATATGAGGATATGTTACACCAATTACATTCCAATACAGAGCCTAAGATAAAATCCATTAGGGCTGATATCATGAGTGCTGAAAACTATGAGGAACATTTGGAGAAAAATCGCTCATTATATTTGAAGGAGCTATTACACCTTGCCAACGACGTTCATTACGACCACCATAGATCTTTCAAGGAGCAAGAGGAAAGAAGGGACGAAGAGGATAGAGCTAAAAATGGAAATGCAAAGGAACTGGCGCCTATACAACTATCGGATGGTAAGGCCATATCTGCAGGGAAGGCTGCCGCCATCACCCTTCCTGAAGGCACTGTGAAGAGCGAGAACTATAACGCGGACAAGAATGTGTCTGAGAGCTCAGAACACGTCAAGATCAAATTCGACTTTAAGAAGGCTATTGATCACTCAGTTGAAAGCTCTAGCGAAGACGAGGGATACAGAGAGAGCGAGCTACCTCCAACAAAACCCTCCGAGAGAAGCGCGGCAGAGGACCGTTTGCCATTTACAGCAGATGAACTGAACATAAGACTAACTAATCTGAAGGAATCGCGCTACGTGGACGAACTGGTGCGTGAATTCCTCGGCGTCTACGAGGACGAGCTGGTGGAATACATTCTTGAGAACATCCGCGTGAACCAGAGCAAACAGGCCCTTTTAAATGAGCTAAGGGAGACTTTCGACGAGGACGGGGAAACGATAGCTGATAGACTGTGGAGTCGTAAAGAATTTCGCTTGGGGACCTGAAACAGAAGGGCCTTGGCGCGCGTCCCAAAAGGGAAAGGCTCGCTCTGAAACAGGCGAAGACACGAAAACAAATTACCGTTTCGGGGCGTTTTGCAGCAAGTGGCTAGACACGTCGGGCGTTGCCAGATCAAAATAGCACCAGTGGGTGTTTTTTTACTATCTCATCTTCGTGCTGATATATATAACTTTTATACATTTCCATAGTACCAAGTTCTTTATTTCCTGCATTTTTACATTTATAATAGATTACCAAAACTATTCTACCTCACCAAGGGACCCCATAATATTGCTAAAATAATCTTACCTGTTTTTTACCATTTTTTTCTTTTTTTCCAGAAGTAATAAGCTCTCTCTTAGAAGAACTAAAAGCATCTGACTTCGGCTCGTTCCAACCGACCAAAATATTTGTGAAAATATTATTCATTCCTTTAACGACTTATTGTGTATTCTATTCATCTCTAGCTGGCTTCCACCTCGTTTCCTATTTTTATTGACTTTTCATTAGGCTTCCTAATTATACCCATCTATGCAGTTTCCATTCGCTTGTCTCCTATCGACCCTTGTAATTAGTGGGTCATTGGCCCGGGCCAGCCCCTTCGACTTTATATTCGGCAATGGAACGCAACAAGCTCAGAGCCAAAGCGAGAGTCAAGGTCAAGTTTCTTTCACCAATGAAGCTTCTCAGGATAGTTCCACCACCTCTTTGGTAACAGCCTATTCTCAAGGTGTTCATTCGCACCAGTCTGCAACAATAGTGAGTGCCACAATCTCTTCCCTCCCATCTACTTGGTATGATGCGAGCTCCACTTCCCAGACTTCTGTGTCATATGCCAGTCAAGAATCCGACTATGCCGTTAATCAAAACTCTTGGAGCGCGTCTACTAACCAACTGCCATCTACCAGTACGACAAGCTACTATGCGCCAACCTTCAGTACATCGGCCGATTTTGCTGCTTCTAGTGTAAATGCAGCTTCTGATGTCTCCACTGCCAGTGTTCCCATTGATACGAGTGCTAATTCTATCCCTCTCACAACTACAAGTAACATAGAGACTACAACGAGTGCACCTCTCACTTCGGACACTCCACTTATTTCCACTAGTACGATGTCCGCAGCTGATAACGTATTTTCGTCAGCAAACCCTATTTCTGCCTCCCTAACAACCACCGATAGTTCAGAAAGTTTTGACCAAACTTCGACTGCTGGTGCCATTCCGGTGCAAAGTTCAGCAGATTTTAGTAGTTCTAGTGAAATTTTAGTACAAAGTTCGGCGGATTTCAGTAGCCCTAGTTCTCCAACTACTACCGATATATCGCTATCAGCTGCCCCACTGCAAACAAGTGAATCAAGCAGTTTTACCACTGCATCAGCAGCTCTACCAGTAAGTTCAACAGACGTTGATGGCTCAAGCGCCTCACCTGTAGTGAGCATGAGCGCCGCAGGACAAATAGCTAGCTCAAGCAGCACAGATAATCCAACTATGTCAGAAACCCTTTCGTTAACATCTACAGAAGTTGATGGTTCCGATGTTTCATCAACAGTGAGCGCATTATTATCGGCTCCTTTTTTACAAACAAGTACTTCCAACAGTTTCAGCATTGTTAGCCCATCGGTATCTTTTGTTCCATCACAAAGTTCCTCAGACGTTGCTAGCTCCAGTGCTCCAAGTGTAGTTAGTTCATCCTTTTCTTATACTTCACTGCAAGCAGGTGGCTCTAGCATGACCAATCCCTCTTCATCAACTATAGTATATTCAAGTAGTACTGGCAGTTCTGAGGAATCCGCTGCATCTACAGCTTCTGCAACACTGTCGGGCTCCTCGTCTACTTATATGGCAGGAAATTTGCAATCACAGCCTCCATCCACTTCAAGTTTGCTTTCGGAGTCTCAAGCTACAAGCACTTCAGCTGTGCTAGCTAGCAGTTCTGTTTCTACAACTTCACCCTATACCACTGCAGGTGGTGCATCTACAGAGGCCTCATCCCTCATATCATCTACATCTGCGGAAACTTCCCAGGTAAGTTATTCACAAAGCACAACTGCATTGCAAGCTTCCTCATTCGCATCGTCTTCAACAACAGAAGGAAGTGAAACATCTAGTCAAGGTTTTTCTACCAGCTCTGTTTTAGTTCAAATGCCTTCTTCGATTTCCAGCGAATTCTCACCCTCTCAGACGACAACTCAAATGAATTCTGCAAGCTCATCATCTCAGTACACTATATCATCCACTGGTATACTTTCTCAGGTTTCAGACACATCGGTGTCTTATACAACTTCAAGTTCGTCTGTTTCTCAAGTTTCAGACACACCAGTTTCTTATACAACTTCAAGTTCATCTGTTTCTCAAGTTTCAGACACTCCGGTTTCTTATACAACTTCAAGTTCGTCCGTTTCTCAAGTTTCAGACACGTCAGTACCTTCTACAAGTTCCAGATCGTCCGTTTCTCAAGTCTCAGACACTCCGGTGCCTTCTACAAGTTCAAGATCGTCCGTTTCTCAAACATCTAGCTCACTACAGCCCACCACTACATCCTCCCAACGTTTCACCATTTCCACTCATGGAGCGCTTTCTGAAAGTAGTTCTGTTAGCCAACAAGCTTCTGAGATTACTAGCTCAATCAATGCAACAGCTTCCGAATACCATAGCATCCAGACAACCGCGGCTACTCAATCCACAACTCTATCTTTTACCGACGCAAACAGCAGTTCTGCTTCCGCTCCATTGGAAGTGGCAACGTCTACGCCAACCCCATCTTCAAAGGCATCCTCTCTGTTGCTTACACCATCAACATCCTCTTTAAGTCAGGTTGCTACAAATACTAATGTACAGACGAGTTTAACAACGGAATCGACGACCGTTTTAGAACCATCAACGACTAACAGTTCCAGTACGTTTAGTCTGGTCACTTCAAGTGACAACAATTGGTGGATTCCAACTGAGTTAATCACGCAGGCACCAGAAGCTGCATCCACTGCATCTTCTACCGTTGGAGGAACACAAACTATGACTTTGCCCCATGCAATTGCAGCCGCGACACAAGTTCCCGAGCCTGAGGGCTACACCCTAATCACAATAGGGTTCAAAAAAGCTTTGAACTACGAATTTGTTGTATCAGAACCAAAATCATCGGCTCAAATCTTCGGATACTTGCCTGAAGCTCTGAACACACCTTTTAAGAACGTATTCACAAACATTACGGTACTACAAATAGTGCCATTACAGGATGACTCACTAAACTACTTGCTAAGTGTTGCTGAAGTATACTTTCCAACTGCAGAAATAGAGGAGCTGTCAAATCTAATTACCAACTCTTCAAGCGCTTTTTACACGGATGGAATGGGTACAGCAAAATCTATGGCTGCAATGGTTGATTCCTCAATACCGCTAACGGGCCTCTTACACGATAGTAACAGCAACTCTGGCAGATCTTCGGACGGATCCTCCTCCAGTAATTCGAACTCAGGATCTTCAGGTTCAGGATCTAATTCGAACTCCGGTGTGTCTTCATCTTCCGGAAATTCCTATCAAGATGCCGGTACTTTGGAATATTCATCCAAATCTAACTCCAACGTATCCACTTCTAGCAAATCAAAGAAAAAAATCATTGGTTTAGTTATCGGCGTTGTTGTTGGTGGATGCTTATATATTTTATTCATGATTTTTGCTTTCAAGTATATCATAAGAAGGCGGATTCAAAGTCAAGAAATTATCAAGAACCCAGAAATTTCCAGTATCAGTTCAAGTGAATTTGGTGGAGAGAAAAATTACAATAATGAAAAGAGGATGAGCGTTCAAGAATCCATAACACAATCTATGCGAATTCAAAATTGGATGGATGATAGTTACTATGGTCACGGGTTGACAAATAATGACTCAACTCCAACCAGGCACAATACATCGAGTTCCATACCAAAAATTTCAAGACCAATTGCTAGCCAAAACTCCCTGGGTTGGAACGAAGTTTGATAGCAATGTCTGCAGAGACTTTCTCCGCTTGCATGACCTTATAAACTTATAACGATACCTACTTATTTCATATCTTATGTATAGTTCTCCTTCAAGGAGACGTTGTTTTAATACTTTTATCTATTCCATTTATCATTATCCACTTTGTAATCAAAGATCGAAGCACTGCTGTGTGCGTTGATTTGGGCCTGACACGAGAAGAAAGTGCGTTACGTACATCAAGATTTTATTCAAAATCCAGCGTCTCCTCCGCAAAAAAGTTCAAAATACATTTGAATGAGTCCTCTGGATTCTCCAACAGTAAATTATGCCCAGTATTAAATTCTCGAACATCAGCACAGGGAAAGTTATACCTCAGGAGGGAATAATCATTGTTAATAAAGTTAGACTGCAGGCCTTTCATGAATAAAACTTTACGACTGGCTGTGCCTTTTTGGAAGAAGTCCCTTTGGTTCGATAGATCCGGCCATTTTTTCACTTCATCCAACAGGTTCGGCATGCTGGAGAGAGGCATTGAGTAATTTATATAAGGATCATGCTGTTGTTGTTCATAGTGTAACTGTGCTTGGTGTACATTATTGGATTTTACAGAAAGAAAACCGTTGGCAAAGTAGAGTGCCACAGCTCCACCACATTTCCTCTTATTACATTCCAAACTTTTGAAAAGCTCAAGAACTTTTTTCTGCCAGCTGGGGGAACCTCTTAAAATCTTGACATCTCTGCGGATAATCCGCATTATTAAGTCATAGTTTTGTAATATCATGGGATCTAATTCTGGGGTTTCATAAGGCGGTAAATCAATTGATATACACTTTCGTATATTAATATTCTTGTACAATGTGGTTAATAATGCAATTTTACCACCCATAGAGAATCCCAGTAAATAAATAGGTCTCTCCAAGCCAATATGAGTTTCAATAAAATAAATCAAATCATTGGTCAGTGTAGTGTAGTCATAAGGTATTGCTTTTGGTGAAATGCCATGATTTCTTACATCAACAGAAAAAATATCCGCGTCAAGCTTCCTTGAAAGAAGCTTATTGAGAGAATGAAACATCACGTGTGAGCCCAAAAGGCCATGGATGTTAATAATTGCAGGTCTTTGCTCGAATTTTATTAGCGATGAAACATCTGAGGGTAAACGCGTTCTATGGAATGATAAATCGACAATTATTTTATAAGGTAGCGCTTTATTATGCGCTAGTCTCGACATTTGTAAGCCCTCTTCCCACGGTTCCTTTTATTTTGCAGTTTGTATACGTCTCGATCTTGGCATGAGACAAAAACAGTTTCCCCAAAAGACGCGCTGTGGTATTCAGTAAAGGCTGGTTTCTATGATAGGTTGAGTTTAGAATAATTTTTAAACAGGATACTAAGATAAAGCAAATATTTCAATCATGTCCAGATTAAGAAGATTCAATAGAAAGATCTTAAGCTTGAGTTCTGACTACACTCATGACGGTGAATCTGATCAAGAAGATGTATCCATATTACCATTAGATACAGAAGAGCAGGAAGAACTCATACAAAAATTTGAGACTAATGCTCACATCACAAATAAGCTGTACATAAACCTGTTAAGCATATTGTATTTGCTATATGGCGGACTGCTAATGATACTCGTAAGAAAATCGCGAGGGTATATTAAGTTAGCACTTCTTGCTGGCGCTAATTCTTTGATCTGTTCGTGCATCACACTTAGATATGATATTGTAAACGACTATCTTTTGTTCAAAAAGTTTAAGTTAAGAGTGAGCAATTTTTCTATTAACATAATTAACATTATTTTGCTAGTACTTATGGCTTGGATAAGCTTCAATCATGTGGTCGAAGATAAAAAAACGGTGCTCTGTTTGCAAGTTCCAATGTTTTTATTCTGGGTCGCTGTGCTTGTGAAAAGATGGGCTCGAAATATCGAAGATGAAATCGCAGATCTAAGATGCTTGAAATACAAATACAAAAATGCTTAGTTCTATATCGCGACGTATTGTAATATTCATTGGTTAGTATATTCCGGAATATTTATTACTAATATTACAAATTGATTGGTTGGCAGCTCCTTATTTGTGAACAAGGCCAAAAAGTACTGCTACGAGCTTATTCAAGCATACATATATATAGCTTTAATTCCAAAATCATCGTCACAGGAATCTGCTTTAAAATCCAGTAAAAGACTAACCTAGTCAAAGGGGACATAGAATAGCTTACAAGAGGATTCAGTTTGGAGCTAACACTTTCTTCGGAACTTTCCAGCTTCGTACAAAAGTGCAGATACGTTAAAAGATCGGTTTATCCGTATGTTTTGAAAAGGCTATCTAGTGCAGAATTCTCTAATTTCAATATAATAGCTTGCTAAATAGTCTTCGAGGCGTTGCATATCTATCAAGAAAACAACATGACCAATGTACCTAGAATTATAATTAAGTAGATGATGCCAATGAGATGAGCGAGCAAAACCATGTCAATTGGATAGTATGAATAAACTGCCATTAATCATTGGTGACACGCCTGTTATGTCTTTTTAAGGTGCATAAAATACAGCAGTGATGATTTTGATTACGTCCAAGAGGAATGTTTAGCAATATTGCCGTCACATTAACAATACTAATCTTCTCGTTGCGGTCCATTCATTTCCGCGGAGTTTACTGTCGAAAGATTTTTTTTTTTCCGCAGCATTTGGAAAACAATTGATGTGAGTAATTTAGAACAAAATATACGGCAGTAATCTCCCAAATTTGCGATACTACCACAATTCAAGATCGTGCGCGAGAGTAAGTCGAGCACGGTGCTGTATATTTTCATACATTATACATTCGAGGACCTTTCACCAAACAAGAGGAACTTAGCTGATACTAAACGAAGATTAGAAAAAGAGCAAAAAAAACAAAAAAAGAACCACCGAAACATTAAAAGTGGGAATAATGTCGCATCAAATGGCGCCATGGATACCCATGTTTATTCAATCGTGCAAAAATAACACTGAACCGTTTGTATCATTTCAATTTGCTACTGTTGACGAACTAACGAACAAACCACGTTGTAGAACGGTAGTGTTCAGAGATTTTTTATTTCATGACAAAAGAACTAATGTGTTGACTTTTAACACTGATATGAGGAGCTCAAAGATAACTGAATCATTTATAACTCCAAATTCAAATAACTCTAGCGACAGCAAAAGATGTGAGACTCCATTTTTCGAAGCATGTTTCTATTTCCCGGAAACTTGGGAGCAGTATCGCTTCAGTGGCCAATGCTTTACAATATCTAAACAATTTAAGAAAATACCGGCTGAGATTGTAACCAAGTATGATATATTTTCACCGCGGTTTTCAGAGACAAATGATGACAGTACTGACGAAGAAATAGATACTCCAATTAACGACGACGACGACAACGATAAAAATAATGACGCCGACAATAATGACATTAACGAAGATAACAAACTTATAGAATCCATAGAGAACGATGAACACCATGAGGATGAAGACGATTACTACCCTCAACCACAAGAATGGGAGGCTGAATTACTAAGACAATGGTCCTCTCTATCAAGGCATACCAAGTCATTGTATAGGAAGCCAGCCCCGGGCCAGAAACTTACCTCTGAAACTAGCAAACAACTGGACAAACTCCATAGAGGAGTTGACGGTGCTAAAGAGGACGCTGGACTGGAAAACTTTGGTATTGTCTGTCTTTGTGTTGATTCTGTTGATTTTTTGAACTTGAAAGAGGGAAGAGGTGGTGAAAGATGGATTTTCCAGAAAACCGACGGCAAAGACGAAGATCTGTGGGAGGAACAAGAAGTGTGTCCGTGAGAAATGTCAATCATTATTGCTAACGTTCGCGATGGTTAATGCTTTGTATTCGCGCTATCTCGATTTCTACCTATATAGTTAATCTCTGTACAAAAACAATCTTTCCAACTATCCATTAATCACAGTATATTATCAGCGTCGGCGATTTTACCACGCTTGACAAAAGCCGCGGGCGGGATTCCTGTGGGTAGTGGCACCGGCAGTTAATCTAATCAAAGGCGCTTGAAGGAAGAGATAGATAATAGAACAAAGCAATCGCCGCTTTGGACGGCAAATATGTTTATCCATTGGTGCGGTGATTGGATATGATTTGTCTCCAGTAGTATAAGCAAGCGCCAGATCTGTTTACTGTAAAATTAAGTGAGTAATCTCGCGGGATGTAATGATTTAAGGGAATCTGGTTCAGGTTTTCACATATATTTGTATATAAGGCCATTTGTAATTTCAATAGTTTTAGGATTTTTCCTTCTCCCAAAATACTCACTTACTGTGTTACATTACAGAAAGAACAGACAAGAAACCCGTTAATAAGAAATATAACTAAGAACAATGTCTATTTGTGAACAATACTACCCAGAAGAGCCAACCAAACCAACTGTTAAGACCGAGTCCATTCCTGGTCCTGAATCCCAGAAGCAGTTAAAGGAACTGGGTGAAGTTTTTGACACAAGACCAGCATATTTTTTGGCTGATTATGAGAAATCTTTAGGCAACTATATCACTGATGTGGATGGGAACACATATTTGGATTTGTATGCCCAAATCTCTTCAATTGCACTTGGTTATAACAACCCTGCTTTGATCAAGGCAGCACAATCACCAGAAATGATCCGTGCTTTGGTCGACCGTCCTGCCTTAGGTAACTTCCCATCTAAGGATTTAGACAAGATATTGAAGCAAATATTGAAATCTGCGCCAAAGGGTCAAGATCACGTCTGGTCAGGGCTTTCCGGTGCAGATGCCAATGAATTAGCGTTCAAGGCTGCCTTTATTTATTACCGTGCCAAACAAAGGGGCTATGATGCCGATTTTTCTGAAAAGGAAAACTTGTCTGTCATGGACAATGATGCCCCTGGCGCCCCTCATCTTGCCGTACTATCGTTCAAGAGAGCGTTCCACGGTAGATTGTTTGCCTCCGGTTCCACAACTTGTTCTAAACCAATTCACAAGTTGGATTTCCCAGCCTTCCACTGGCCTCATGCTGAGTATCCATCTTACCAATACCCATTAGATGAAAATTCTGATGCAAACCGTAAAGAGGATGACCGTTGCTTGGCCATTGTTGAAGAATTAATCAAAACCTGGTCTATTCCAGTTGCTGCCTTGATCATCGAACCAATTCAATCTGAGGGAGGTGATAACCACGCTTCTAAGTATTTCTTACAAAAGCTAAGAGACATTACCTTGAAGTATAACGTTGTCTACATCATAGATGAAGTGCAAACAGGTGTCGGAGCCACCGGTAAGCTATGGTGTCATGAGTACGCCGATATTCAACCACCTGTGGATTTAGTGACCTTTTCCAAGAAATTCCAAAGTGCAGGATATTTCTTCCACGACCCTAAATTCATTCCAAACAAACCATACAGACAATTCAACACATGGTGTGGTGAACCTGCAAGAATGATCATTGCAGGTGCCATTGGACAGGAAATCTCCGACAAGAAGTTGACTGAACAATGTTCAAGAGTAGGTGATTATTTGTTCAAGAAATTGGAGGGTTTGCAGAAGAAATACCCTGAAAACTTTCAAAACTTGAGAGGTAAAGGAAGAGGCACATTCATTGCCTGGGATTTGCCTACTGGTGAGAAGAGAGACTTACTATTGAAGAAATTGAAGTTGAATGGTTGCAACGTTGGTGGATGTGCAGTCCATGCAGTGAGATTAAGACCTTCATTAACATTCGAGGAGAAGCATGCTGATATCTTTATTGAAGCATTAGCCAAATCAGTTAATGAATTATGATTGTATATTAGCGAGGCCGTGTCACGTTCCCTTTTTTGGCCTTTATATATGTGTATCTTGTTATAATTTTAAAGAAAAGTTTTATATTACTCATCAGTTGTGTGTGAAAAATATGGGCGGGTATTCACAATAGGAAAAAAAAAATGGGTTTGGTGACTGCAGTAAAGACGTGCTAAAAAAAAAAGTAGTTTTTATCTGAACCTTAAATATATCATTTATGAGTGTATATATTATACAAACGCAATAACAGTGGCTCCCGCCCTCCACCTCCGCCTGCTACTAGTAATCTACCAGTAATTGTGTTTGTTTTGGGAAAGATCGTTCGCTTACTCACCGAACAACTTTCTGACTCTCTTCAATACAGAGTCCTTTTCAGGGTCGTAGGGATGATCTTTAGATGGAATTTCTAAAATAGCAGGGAACGCATTGGTGAAGGAGTCCACTCTAGCTCTTATGTTTTCCGCGATATGTTGGTTGATTAGAAGGATGGCAATATCGTCTCTCTCTTCAGTGAAGTGATTAAACTTGTCAGTGATTTCCTCCTTAGTAGTCTTACCTTCTTGGTAAACAAAAAAGTTCTTTTCTTGGGTTTCAGGAGTGATTTGTCCAATCCCGGCTAACAATAAACCAGTTGTAGTATCTTCGTCAGCTATCACAGCTATAAGAGTACGTTTCTCAGCCATGATTTAGTTACTATGCGTCAGTGAGACTAGCTATGAATATAGAAATGTAGTGCTCTATTTTCTTAATTCTTTGTCAACTCGATATAATAAATGTAGTGCTTGCAATTCACGTTGGTTTTCCTGTTATCGTTCGCCTTTATTTTTTTTTTTTCTTTCGTTTTCCTACTTCCCTTTACCGGCGTAAGCGCAGTGAAATTTTTTTAGTACGCACGTACGCAAGTTTCAGCAGCAATAAGGGGAAAGATGATGATAATAACTAAGAAAAACAGCAAACTTGGTATGAACGCATCAAAAATTGGAAAATGTTGGTAAGAAATAGGTATCTGGGTGAACTGCTCAAAAACTCTCGATCGTTTAGTGTGCTGAATTCCTCGGTACGTTCAGGTCACAACAAATGGTCAACCATCAAGCACGGTAAAGCCAAGAATGATGCGGAACGAAACAAAATTAATAACAAGTTTGCAAACCAGATAGCAATGTCAGTCAAGTTAGGCAACGGTATTACGGATCCGAGCATGAATATAAGATTAGCCACCAGCATCGAGCTAGCAAATAAAAACAATGTCAGCAAAAAAGTTATTGAGAACGCCATCCGGAAAGCTTCTGGAAGCAGCGCATCGGGCAAGGACTCAAACGCTTCTGAGCTATGTGTATACGAGGGAATGGGGCCCGGCGGGGTCGCTATAGTGGTGGAAGCGCTGACAGACAACAAGAACAGGACCATAGGTCTGATAAGGAGTGCATTTAATAAAGCTAATGGATCGATGACTCCAACGTTGTTTTTCTTCGACAAAAAAGGATACGTTACAATGGTACCTCCGAAGATGTTAGACACTGAGGACAAGGTGCTAGAAAGCGTACTGGAGATTCAAGGCATCGAAGACATTGCGCCTGTGCAGGAAGACGCAGAAGATTTAGAGTGTGATACCGAAACTGAAACTACAGGCCAAACTTACGAGGCGGTGATGGAACCTGCCGATACCAATAAGGTGGCCGCCCTACTGAAGGAGCGTGGTTTCCACATCAGAGACTTGGGCATCGGCTACAATGCCAAGCCGGATATGGAAGTTTTCGTGCAAGGCGATGAAACGCTCGAGAAACTACAGAAACTGACCACAGCGCTCGAGGACATCGACGAAGTGACGTCGTTGTACACTAACGCTAGCAACGCTTAATCCAACCAAACCGTAAATAAATAATCAATACCACAAATACCTGTATATACTAAACAAACAGTAGTAATAACTGTAATAAAGAGTAAAAACAACAACAAAGACAATCGTACGTAAAAACACCAAGCGGACACCAGCACTTGCCTGCTGCGGACTGTTGTCTGCGGACTGGCGGGGGTCGAGCAAGAACCGACGAAGTAACCGACGGAAGGCGGGCGGAGACGGAGACGCAGCCGAGATCTATTTTTACTCAGCGGTAATATTAGATCATGGCTAGGGGGATCTGGAAGTACAATGATGTGCTCTCCCCCTCTCAAACACAACACCAGGATGAACTAAGGGCTCATCTCGAAAGTCGAAGGTGCCTCATTCAGGTTATTAGTGGTGCCTGTTGTGTCTTCCATGAACAAGGAGCACTTAATTACTTGTTGTTGCATGAGATATCATTTTTTTTTTTCCCTCTTTCTTGGGGTCTTGACAGTCATCAAATCGAAGTTTTTAGTTTTTCTTCTTCGGGAAGATCAATTTTAGGTAGAAAAGTGTAGATGAAAAACGAAGGATACTGCTATTTACTGTAAGTACTCTTCGGTCCATATTGGAAGACCAAGGCATAATAAGGATATATTCCGAGGAGATAATTGGGATATAATCCTCCATTGCTTCCGAAATTTGTTTAAACACTTCTAGTTCATTTCGGGTTGGTTCGATCTTCGTTTCCACTTTTAACTTACTCCCAGTTAGTATAATATAAGTAGTTAAGGTATGGCAAGCTGCAATCCGACCAGGAAGAAGAGCTCTGCTTCAAGCCTATCTATGTGGAGAACGATTCTCATGGCGTTAACAACTCTACCGCTAAGTGTTCTTTCGCAGGAGTTGGTTCCGGCTAATAGCACAACATCGAGCACAGCTCCTTCCATCACTTCGCTTTCCGCAGTTGAGTCATTTACGTCCAGTACCGATGCAACGAGCAGCGCAAGTTTATCAACGCCGAGTATAGCTTCAATATCCTTTACTTCCTTCCCACAAAGTTCTTCACTGCTTACTCTTTCGTCAACATTATCTTCAGAACTTTCCTCTTCGTCCATGCAAGTTTCGTCGTCTTCAACATCGTCGTCTTCTTCGGAGGTTGCGTCATCATCGTCTTCATCATCAATATCTCCTTCCTCTTCATCATCAACAATAATATCATCGTCATCATCACTGCCGACATTCACTGTGGCATCAACATCTTCGACAGTTGCCTCCTCCACACTTTCCACTAGCTCATCGTTGGTTATCTCTACGTCTTCGTCAACGTTTACGTTTAGTTCAGAAAGTTCAAGCTCTTTGATTTCCTCTTCAATTTCAACATCCGTTTCGACTTCTTCAGTGTACGTTCCCTCCTCTTCAACTTCATCTCCACCTTCGTCCTCATCCGAATTGACATCATCCTCGTACTCATCATCCTCATCACAATCCTCATCCTCATCCACCCTCTTTTCCTACTCCTCCTCATTTTCATCATCCTCATCCTCATCATCCTCATCATCATCCTCATCCTCATCCTCATCATCATCATCATCATCATCATCCATATCCTTATCCTCATCCTCATCCTCATCCTCATCATCATCATCATATTTCACCCTCTCCACATCTTCCTCTTCATCCATATACTCGTCTTCGTCATATCCTTCATTTTCATCTTCATCTTCCTCAAACCCTACCTCATCAATCACTTCTACATCCGCCTCATCTTCTATTACTCCCGCTTCCGAATATTCCAATTTGGCAAAAACCATAACTAGTATAATAGAAGGCCAGACCATCCTCTCTAACTACTATACCACAATAACGTATTCACCGACAGCATCCGCATCTTCAGGAAAAGATTCACATCACTCAGGCTTATCAAAAAAGAATCGTAATATTATCATCGGTTGTGTGGTTGGCATAGGTGCCCCCCTCATCCTAATTCTACTAATATTGATTTACATGTTTTGTGTTCAGCCTAAAAAAACGGATTTCATTGACTCTGACGGTAAAATTGTCACTGCTTATCGTAGTAACATTTTCACCAAAATATGGTATTTCTTGCTGGGTAAAAAAATTGGTGAAACAGAAAGATTCAGCTCAGATTCCCCCATCGGCAGCAATAATATTCAAAATTTTGGTGATATCGATCCAGAAGATATACTTAACAATGACAACCCCTACACCCCTAAACACGCTAATGTTGAAGGCTACGACGACGACGACGACGACGACGCTAATGATGAAAACCTATCATCCAACTTCCATAACAGAGGCATAGATGATCAATACTCACCTACTAAATCTGCATCATATTCAATGTCGAATAGTAATAGTCAAGATTACAACGACGCTGATGAAGTAATGCACGATGAAAACATTCATCGTGTTTATGATGACAGCGAAGCTAGCATCGACGAGAACTATTACACGAAACCAAACAACGGCTTAAATATCACGAACTATTAAATCATAGCGAAAGCAGCTTTGCCATAACTTTTCTTCTTAAAATCACCCTCGGTCATTTCGTTCTTCTTTTTCCGATTCAATTCCTAATAATTTATGCATATTACAGAACTTTTTCTTCCCTTTTTCTGTCACAGGTTTCCCAATTTTTTTGACGACTAAACAATAACATAACCACTACGTTCACTTCCCCGTATATATACATATATATACTTAATATTATAAACGCATATACTTTTATAAACTTGGAATAAGTATTATATATTTATTTTGACCAACCGGAAATGCTTTATTTTACACTTGGAAAGAAAAGTGCATTTGGAAAACTTTTACATGTCACCCAAGTGCATACTGCTGACGATACAGGTTTAGAGACTAAAGAGAGCGCATGGAAGAAAACTTCAAAGGAAGAGAAGAAGGATCGCAGAGTTCAAAGGAACTCTTAATTTGGGCCCATCTTTTGAAAATATTGTCTCTGCAAAAGCTTCGAACACCATTTTGGATCCTCTGGAGAAGGCAAGACAGAATGCAGAGGAAGCTAAGAAATTACCTTGTTAGCTTAAGGTGCCTGTTCCTAAGGGTAGTGGTCACCACAAATGGAAAAGCGACTTTCCCAATGTAATTATTTTTGTTTGTTCCGCAAGTATCTAACAATATGATATATTGCTAGTTGAAAATCGAACACTCGAGTTACTTCCGTGATAGTTTAATGGTCAGAATGGGCGCTTGTCGCGTGCCAGATCGGGGT
>OBMA010000130.1_pt1 | contig 37254 bp, 23 predicted proteins | sample 1539141 | NCBI WGS metagenome assembly OBMA01 (sample SAMEA3991484, study PRJEB22521) | metagenome | biome: anthropogenic terrestrial biome; feature: sewage plant; material: raw primary sludge | place: Sweden | collected 2012-09-26
TAATAAAAGACAAGTATCTTCCTGAGAATTGTACAAGGACTCAGGATAAATATGTTTGTTATATCAAATATCATCTAGTTTTACGAAACGGGGATTTAAAACGTTTGAACGAAATACTTTACAAGCATAATATAGAATGGGATGATGATGACTCTTTTTTCAACATTAGGAACGAGATAGAAACTTATTTAAAGAATACCGATACCGACAACAACCTACGCAATGCTCTTGATAAACCGGAAAACTTCAATTTCTTCTTTATACAAATTCATTCATTCAAAAGAACCGAATATATTGATGAAAATTTGAATAATCAAGACCCCCAAAACAAAGAAAAAGACAAAGGTGAGATACTTTTTTATTTTGTGATTCGGCCTGACGGGACTTCATCCTCCAGCCTATGCGCAAAAAATATCAGAAAACCGGAAATATTAGAAAATGAAAATGAAAATATAAGAATTGAGAATGACTATATTTATCAAGGATGCAGAGCTGTATCTCTTAAAGACGATAAAAATTTTTCATGGAAGAACTATGTTATCAACGGCTATAAATATGAGGCCGATAATAACGAAATAAAATCAAAAAGAAATCAAGATTACTATATCTTTAAAGTTCATAAAAATATTGATAGTTCTTATTCATTCATAGAAGAACCAGATCCAGATTCTATTGACAACGGATCTGAATGTCTGGTCACATTGATTAAGGATAGTAAGAACTTTAAGCAATTTGAAAAAAATCAAAAAATATCCAGAGAAACGGATGAAAGGACATTGATCTTCAATTGTCTTAGTCCATATAAAACATTCTACATTAAAAATTTCAAATCAGTCCATATCGCTAAGAAAGATCAAGATAACCATCTGATCGAATTTATAGGAGGCATAAAAAAACATAACGAAACCGAAACTTTTCAGAACGGTATTTATATCAATACGGCTTTACCATACCTTCAGTTCAACGGGTATAGTATAGAAGACGATTCTATTTCCATTGTTATCAAACAGAAGGAGAATAATATTCCTTTCACACAAAAGAAATGTTTGCATAATCGAATATATCTCCATGATTTACCCGAAAAAACAGAGGGTGAGATTACGATTGAAATAAAACAGAAAGGAAAAATATTAGAGTCCTTTGTTTGGAAAGTTAAGCCAGCGTATTTAAACACAGAATTCTCTTATTTCCCCTTTAAATATGACAAATGGGGGAATTTGATTTCCGATCAGGAGAATCATCCTTGTTGTTATTATTCTGACAACAAAATAGAAGGTGCAACTAAAGATGAAATAGACGACTACAATATAAATACTATAAATGAACCCAAAACGGAGGATCCATCTTTTTGTTATCCTCTATTGATTTCCTTGTTGTGCGAAATAGGCAGTGGAAAAAAAGAATTTCAAGACACAGAACTAAACAGAATATTAAACTATGTGGCTAATTTCGAGAATATGGAATTAGACGCATCTTCATTGCGCCGATTAAAATATCATTTGGAAATCACCGGATATATTTCAAAATATTATGACAAGAATAAGTGTAAGTACCAATATCAAACAAATACAAGCCGACTGATACCTACTACTCATAAATTCTGGGATACTCAAGTTGAAAGAGAAAGAAAGGCATTCCTGCTATACGGAACTTACAGTGAGAAAGAAATGGATGACATTAAACAAAACATGTCTACATTCAGCTTTATCAAATCGGAATGCAACACAGACAATGATCACGATGGTGATATATTCAAATTAATTCCCCCATTTCTTGTTGTCACATTTGAGAATAATACCTATAATGGATCTGTGAAGTTAGAAACGCACCCTTGTGCCTCCAGTTTAATTAAATTCATGGGAAATGTCAACGAATTAAACGAATTATTTAAAGATAGAAACACAACCAGCGGTTACCCAAAATTGGAAAATAAAACCATGGATACATATAGCCCCAGAAGATGCAACATAATTCAATGGGATGACAAATCCAGAGAGCAAATAGACGATTGGTCCACTGACATATTAAGGTGCTTTTGCCGATATAAACGCCGTAAATCTGAACAACCTGAACCCATTTGGATAGAGCCCGACAAAACACTCAATGCGCATCAATGGGATTGTAAAATAAAAGAAGGGAATAACCCGCTCTACTTCACAAAAGAGATGGGGAAACCGTTTTTCTTCAGAAAAGCCTTGATTGAAGTCAGTTTATCTTTAAAATGCGAAGTTAAAGCATTTGGCATTGACAATTTTTTGGGGGATGATCAGGAAAAACACCCTCTATATACCGAATTAGACATGTATCAAATACCTTCCTGTTTAAACGATATTAATTCACAGTTCAGGAAAACGCTCAAACAGAAATTAGGAGGAGACGAAAATGCCCCTACATTAATATTCAAGAATTTAGATAATGACAAGGTAAATAATGACAAGGATAAAAATTATCCTTTTGAATTGTATTATTACATGATAAGTAGAGATCTTGATAAAAACAGCAAATCTGAGCGATGGTTAGAACTCGAGCTCAACAAACATGTGGTCGCTTTCACCCAGAAAGACAACGTATCTCAGAAAGACAACGTATATGTATTACAAGAAGATAGTCATTTTTATTTAATAAATAATGGAGACCCCGAAGAAGCAAAGGACAAGAATTCTAAAAAGGACGAGAATTCTAATAGGGATACAAACGGAATACTATCCACTATCATAACAAAGGGTCAGCGCATACCTATAAATAGAGAAGAATATGAAGAATATTATGTCAAAAATAATGACTTGCAAACAGATCCTCAGAATAAATTTGATAGCGCCCCATCAAATAATATAAGTAATACAAGTTATAAGAAAGACAAATTAATAATAATGATGAAATTATGAGTAACATTTATGAAGGGCTATTACCCATTGATCCAATTGGAGCATTAGATAAAATAAAAGACAATTATTGCCGCTATTTTAATACCATGTATAAGTTTAGCGACAAATCATTGGAAGAGAAAAAACAGCAAGAATTAAAAAAAGGAAATACTTTGTACCGCACACCTTATGTGGAAATACTTCCCGAGTATGTTTCTGGTAATAGTGACTGGGATGATATACAAAGAGAATTAAAATTACCTGACGGATTTTCCTCGTTCATCAAAGCTGGACTAATGCAGGACAAGCCGTATAACCACCAAGTGGAGATGCTAAAAAAAGGATTTTTAGATAAAGAGAATGCTGTCATCACATCAGGTACGGGTTCTGGAAAAACCGAATCATTTTTATTACCGCTTTTTGCTTCTCTCTATAAGGAGGCCAAGGAATGGAATAAACCACAATACGATCCAAATTGGTTTAATAAGGGAAAGGATAAATATGATGCAGCTTATCAACGCAAAGGCGAACAAAGAGATGCTGCCATTCGTGCCTTAGTCATGTATCCAATGAATGCTTTGGTAGAAGACCAAATATCCCGTCTTCGCAAAGCCTTAGACTCTGATAGCATAAGAACTATATTAGATGAAGAATGTAAGGGTAACCGCATCTTTTTTGGACGATACAATAGTGACACAATAGGAGAAAAGTGTCTGAAAGACATAAAAGAAGAAAACAAGGAAAAAGTATATGAGAAGCTACAAAAAACAGAACGCGAAGCAATAACAATTCGGGAGAAAATAAAGGCAGATCCAGAAAAAAAACAACTCAAGGATGCTGAATACATAGCTCCAAGATTGGATTCCGAACATTTTTCGGGAGAAATGATAACAAGATGGGATATGCAAGATTGTCCTCCTGACATTCTTATTACTAACTATTCCATGCTAAGCACAATGCTGATGCGTCATGCTGAAGCTGAGATGTTCAATAAAACTCGCGAATGGATAAAATCAGACACTAATCATGTATTCCATTTAATTATTGATGAATTACATTTATATCGCAATTCATCAGGAACAGAGGTTGCATTTTTACTCCGTATGTTTTTAAACAGAATCGGAGTACCGCCTACCATAAAAGACGAAAAAGGGAACATCATTCCGAATCCACAACTTCGCATATTGGCATCAAGTGCTTCTCTGGGATCTGATAAAGAGACGGCTGATTTCTTTGATCAATTTTTTGGTGTCGAATTCGATACGGATCAAAATTTGATAAAAGGTTCTGAATATATACCAGAAAATCAAGGTGCAAACATAGACTATGGGGAGTTCGAACGATTTTCCAGACGCGATGAGGAAAGATATATTGAATATATTAAGGATGATGAAGCAGCCAAGACGACGATAAAAGAAGATCTGTTCAAAGCCCTCAGTGTTGAAAACGCTTCCCAATTTATGCAAAAATATGCTAATCGCATATTTTCTGACTTTCGGAGTGCCATGACGACAGATAATGGAATCACTCCTATTGATTATGCAGAATTAGCAACAAAGCTACACTGTACAGAGGATGCGCTTCGTGGCTTTTTCATATTCCGTGCTGATAAAGAGATCAACGGACTAAGTAATAAATACAAGTTACCCCGTTTCCGATTTCATCAGTTTTTCAGATATATTGAAGGATTATGGGGTGAACTAAAACCACAAACAGGAAACCAAGACCAAACGGTCATTGGTGATGTGATGTTTCATGCCTTACCATTACACAATAATCACAAGGTTCTGGAACTACTTAGATGTGAATGTTGTGGAGAACTATTTATAGGAGGAAATAGACAAAAGGTTGGAAATCAAATTTCTTTAACACTGAATAGTCCTGATTTGGATAAAATTCCTAATATGAATCCAACGCCTATGGTTCAAAATAAAAAATATAAAGATTACGCCATTTTCTGGCCTACGCATACTGACCCAACCGGAATCCCCGATGGGAAAAAATGGGAACAGTATTGGCTAAATCCATATAACGGAACATTATCTGAAAGAAACGAAAAAGAGTTAATTAAAGGTTATCTTTACAAAATGGATCCAGATGATCAAGCATTACCAACTGCCTGCCCCCATTGCAATAAAGATTATAAAAGTAGAAAATATACGTCATCTCCAATACGAAATTTCCGTACTGGTATCAAAAGGAACAATCAGATACTAACCAGTGAACTGATGTTTCAATTGGACGAACAAAAAAGGAAATTGATTGGATTTTCAGACAGCCGACAAGATGCCGCGGAACAATCTCATGGAATTGCAGTGGAACATTATCGTAATTTGGTTCGGCAGTTGTTTATGGAATGTGTCAAAGAAGGGTTGAAAAAAGATTCTCCTGAGTTAGAGGAGCTCAAAAAATATTTAGGAAAAATACAGGATAAAGATAATAATATAGAACGATGGAAGGACCTTATCGAAGTTTCATCAGTACCTAGTAATATCCGAGATAAACTACTTGATATTATAGGTAAGGAATACGATGTTGAAACCAAAAAAGAAAAGATACTAAAATATAAAGAGCCGACAGACGAAATAAAGTTATCTGATTTCGTTAAAAAAGAAATAAAGGATAGTACAACAATCGTTACGGGAGAACTGGTGAATAAAATATTGGAACTTGGCGTAAATCCCAGTGGCCCAGATTTTGCCGATCAATATTTTAAAAGTGATGAAAAAGAACACTATTGGGTGGAAGAAAAGGCTTTCGGAATAGGAGAAACGAAATCAACAGACCCCAAACATGACGTGTTAGTGGACAATAGCATAAATAGGTTACAGGTTGCCATATTTGAAAATTCTTTTGGTCAATATATGGGTTTAGGTTCTGAAGACACAGGATTAGGCTATATATCAGTAGATATTGATGAAACCAAAAAAGATTACAGAGCATTTCAAGAAGAGCTACAAAAATATGATCCGGAATCAAACGCAAAAGAATTTATAATTGCATTTTTGAGGGTCATGGGCGATTTTTATAGATATAAAAACTATAAATATGGAGATAAAAAAATTGAATCACTTACTGAATTCAATGAAAAAACAAAAGCTCCTTACAGGAACATCATTGCCAAATATATTATTGCATTTAAGCCAAACGCCGCAGAGGTTTATGGACAACATAAAGCAGCGACAGGAAAGAGTGTGATAACATTAGGAGAGAAACTACTGAAGGCAATAAAGGAAATATCAGTTCCCAGTCAAAATGGAAATCCACTTCCACAATTATGGGATGCTGGGGCTGAATTGATCTTTGACAACTTAAAGATGCATAAAGTCAAAGAAGACGACCAATACTATATTTGCCCTCAATGTCATAGGGTCCATCTTCATCGAGGCATGGGTATTTGCACCAATACAGCATGCGGATGCAAATTGGAAGAAGCCCAAAAAGAAGATGGAAGCAGACTTACGGTCAATGAGCTGCTACAAAACAACTATATTTCCTTCAATATCGAAAAAGAAAAACGGAAACCTTGCAGAATGCATACCGAGGAATTAACAGGTCAAACAGACGATCAGTCTTCCCGTTTGCTTGAATTCAAGGGCATTATGCTGGACGACTATGATAACATGAATGAAGAAAACAAGAAAAAAATAGAAAAAACGGAAGAGATAGATATGCTTAGTGTAACCACCACTATGGAAGTAGGTGTGGATATTGGTAGCTTATCGGCCATTTATCAGGGAAATATGCCCCCTACCAGATATAATTACCAGCAACGTGTTGGCCGAGGAGGGCGACGTGGGCAGGCTTTCTCTGCTGCCGTAACATTCTGTCGGGGAAAAAGTCATGACGCCTATTATTACGACAAGGGTATAAATGAAATAACAGGAGGGAAACCTGCTCCTCCTAAATTATGCGTAAAGCCTGTCAATGGCACCTCCAATAACACTATTGTAAAAAGAATAATTATTAAAGATATATTAAGACAAGCATTTAATGATGAAGAGGTAACCAACAACGGATTCGTGGATAATCATGGCGAATTTGGAGCAAAAAGAGAATGGGGGGAGAACAAAGAAAAAACAATAAATTGGATAGACAATAATAGAAAAAAGATAAAAGATATCATTGATTATTATTTGTCTCAATACTATCAAGAAAAAGAAAGAACAGCCATTTATAACGAATTGGTCGATGAGAATAATGGGATTATAAGTATCATAGATAAAGCGGTCACATCAAAATCTACAGCAGAAGGATTGGCACAATGCCTTGCTGAAGAGGGAATATTACCAATGTTCGGTATGCCTTCAAATATAAGATCTTTCTATCACAGTGGAAATTGGGAATGGAGGAAAATAGAATGGAGGAAAATAGATAGACCATTGGAACAATCCATTACTGAATTTGCGCCAGGCTCAATTAAAATTAAAGATCATGGCTATTACAAATCGGATGGATTGTGCCTTTTAAAGGAAATGCAGCAAGAGGGAGATCCTCTGCAAAATAGTTTTATCATAAAAGAAGAGAATGGCGAAATTGCTGATATAGAAGACTACAACCCTAATGACCAAAAAGGCACAAGATTAGTAGTTCCGATAGCTTTTCAGACAAAGAATCCAATGGATGACAGAGGAGAATTGCCCGAAAACAATGACAGAGGTAATTTCACACAAGCTACAATTTGGGCAAAAGAATCGAAAGAAAAGCCCCAGAAAAACGAAATTGGGAATGTGAATATATCATATTGGGACAGCTGGAAAAACTCTGAAATTTGGTATATTAATGATAATAATGGAAATTTGTTCTCTGGCTGTAAGGTTGAACAAAAGATAAAACAAAAGACAAACTATATAAATTATCCGACATGGCTTACTTCCGCCAATGAGGAGAAAGGAAAAAAGAAAGAAGAAATAGCTCTTGGGGCACCCAAAGTTACAGATCTTATAAAGATAGAATTAAAGGCCATTCCTGATAATTTATGTCTCGATGTCAATAAAGGATATGCCCCCGCAATAAAATCGGCATTCTATTCTGCGGCAACACTAATACAACGAGTTTTCGCTGATGAAATAGATATACAGCCCGAAGAAATAGAAATCAGTGGTATAAAAATAGGAGACGGAGGTATTCCATACATCTATATGAATGATCAGTTGGTAAATGGTTCCGGTTACATCAATCTGCTGATATCCGAAGATCCCAATCTCCATAAAACGAGACTACAATCCACAATGGAAAAAATTCTTAATTTTGAAGGTCCCTTTATGCAGAGTATAAAAGATCATCAGAAGGATTGTCTAACGTCATGCACCAAATGTTTAAACACTTTTTACAATTCAGGCTATCACCACATTCTTGATTGGCGTTTAGGCATAGATTTGATAAAACTCATGCTTGACGGCACATACACAATGGGAAACGATTCCAACTACGAAACTCCATACGGAGATTTGAGAGAATTGATAATAGAAACAGGTAAGAATGTCGAGAGTTCTGTAAACGGCCTGAAATTTAACGAGGATACATTGACAATAAATGGAGAAAAAATTGTCCATCCGTTATGGCATCACAATAAGAATGAGGATCAAAACTTTTTCGAACTATTAAGAATACCATACTCAGAAAAAAGTAGTCATGATAGAATTGGGAACGCTTTTAGGGAAAATAAACCAACTCCAGCTGGAGATGCCACAACAAATGGAACATCTTTGATGGAAGACTAATCAAATTCAGACTTTGATATATTTCTCATATAACTATATATCAAATTGGAGGACTGATTTACGACAATTCGATTCGTAGCCGAGTAAAACATCATAGGATTTTTCCAAATCGAGACATAATAAGAAAAAGCAGGATTCACCATTGGGGTGGACCCTGCTTTTCGATTATTTGACTCATAATTGGCTCATCGGACAAATGTTCACAAAATGAGGATTTAGAAGAAAGAAGATTCTGATAAATGTAAATCATTCCTCTGATTTTTTATATCCATGAATATTGCTATCTTTACCAATAGAAATGATACATAAGAACAACAAAACAGATATGGCAGAAAATATACTGACTCTGAACAACAAAGAGGCCGAGGACTTCTTTATGCAAAGCAAACAATACAACAATTTTGAATTACCCGAGTATTTTGACTTCGACCCGATGCTGAAATACGTGAAGGACAAGATAAGGAGAACCGCCTATGGAAAATGCCTGGGAAAAACGAGACCAGAGAAACTGGCCGATGTGAATTTCGACATGATGACAAACAAGGACGGGAAATATGCGGTGAGACCTTTGACACTGACTAACCCGTATCTGTACTACTTCATAGTGAGAGAGCTGTGCGGCAAGAAGAACTGGGAAAACATAAAAGAGTGCTTTTCGCGGTTCAGACAACCCCATTTCACAGCCTGCGCCATTCCCGTAATAGCAGAGAAGAAAGAGAAATTCCACAACTCTACCACCATTCTCAACTGGTGGAACAGCATGGAACAACGCTCGCTGGAACTGTCGCTGGAATACCGCTACATGTTCGCATCTGACATCACCAACTGCTATGGCTCGGTAAACCCTCAGACCATAGAATGGGCCCTCAACCGCAAAGACACTGCCGAAGAGACCAATGTCAACAAGGCTTTGGCCGAAAACATCATCACCTATCTGAAGGCCATGCAACAGGACAAAAACATAGGGATGCCTCAGGGCAGCGCCGTATATGACATCATTGCCGAGATGATTCTGGGTTATGCCGACCTGCTGCTGAGCGAGGATCTGAAAAAGGAAGGTCTGGAAGGATATGAAATACTGCGCTACCGCGACGACTACCGCATATTCTGCAACAACCACGATGTGCTGGAAAAGATATCATACAAACTGCAACATGTGCTGGAACGGCTCAACTTCAGAATGAACAGCCAAAAGACAAAAATCAGCGACAACATCATCACCGACTCCATCAAGCAGGACAAGCTGTTCTACCTGTTCAACACGCCTATCTTCAACAAAAAAGGGGTGGACTTTGACGGCTTCCAGAAACACCTGCTCTACATACTGATGTTCGGCCGCAAATATCCCAACGGGGGACAGCTGAAAGTGATGCTGAACGACTTGGACAAACGGATGGATGAAAAGGGAAAAGAGGAAGAAAAGAAACCATACATCGACCTTGGGGAACTGAACCTGGACCCCGAAATTGTAAAGACCCAGCCAGAGATGAAAGAGGAGAAAAAAGAGAAGACCGGCTATCTGTGCGAAAACGTGCGCGCCATGTCAGCCATCGCTACCCAGATAGCCATAGAGAATGTGCTGGTGAGCCACTACGCCCTGCGCATAATAAGCCGCATGATAAACCAGATGAAAAATGAAAAAGAAAAATGGGACATTGTGGAGAAGGTGAGCAACAAACTCCGCAACCAGCCCAACAGCACCTACAACCAGCTGTGGCTGCAAAACATGACCTATCAACACGACAAGAAGGAAAAGGAATGTCCCTACGGCATGAGCCTCTGTCAACTGGTGATGGGCAAGGAGGTAAAGATATGGAACACTGACTGGCTGCGGACCGAACTGACCGAGGGTCTGCCCTACTCCAGTCTGATAAAAAAGGACGTGCTGAAAAAAATGACGCCTGTCATCACCTTCAGAGAGAGACGCGCTTACTACGACCTGCCGCCAATGCCTGCCGAAGTGGTGCCACCTGTACAAGAATAAATCCGCACGAAATTCACAAGAAAAGAAGAATGGACAACGTTAATAAATTGCAAAATAGCCAATAGATTGCTGCCTATATGAAACAAATGGCTATATTTGTAGCTTAAAAATAAGAAACATGCTGAAAATTGTATTGCTGACACTTATGATTGTGGGAATAGCGGTGCTGCTGCTGGGTGTAAAGGTATTCTTCACCAAGGACGGCCGATTCCCCAACACCCACGTATCGGGCAACAAGGCCATGCGCGACCGAGGAATATTCTGCGTGCAGACACAAGACAGAATGGAACGGAACAAGAAATAAAAAAGACTAAATAAACAAAATGAAAAACATTACCGACATTTTGGTAGGCATACTCACAGTAGCTGTAGTTGTGCTCTACATTCTCCACTTTACCAGCAAACCACAAGAAGAGGTTCAGGTAAAAACCGAGCGCGTGATTGTGAACGGCAAACCTCAGGACAAAGTGGTGAACGCTACCACCGAAATAGCCTATGTGAATGTGGACTCCCTTTTGGCAAAATATGCCTATGCCAAGGATTTGAATGAGCAACTGCTGAAAAAGGAGAAGACAGCCCGCGCACAACTGGCCGCAAAAGAGAACCAGCTGCGCACCGACTACACTAACGTGCAGGCCCGCTACCAGAAGGGGCTGCTGTCGAGAGACGAGGCCGAGATGGAGGGACAGAAACTGAACAGACAACAGAAAGACCTGCAGGACCTGAATGCCAAGCTGACCAAATCGCTGATGGATGACGAGAAAAGTCTTAACAAGAAATTGCAGGACAAGGTGCAGGCCTTCTTCAAGGAGTACAACAAGACCAAACACTATAAGGCCATTTTCAGCAACTCGGGCAACGACAACATTTTCTATGCCGAGGAATATCTGAACATCACAAACGATGTGATAAGCAAGCTGAACGAAGATTATAAAAAGAAATAACATCACTGTACGCGCACATCAACAGATGCTGCGTCTCCCGTATAAATAAGGAGTGAACGGACGGAAGAACCGCCCCTCCACTTCTTTTTTTATTAAAATGACAAATGGTATATAACAATATAGAACTGACCGTATCGCCCGAAGTGGCTGCAATAGAGGCCCAACTCAAAACCGTCATTGCCAAGACGATAGAGGTAGACGCGGAATCCATAAACGGGGTAAGAATAATCCGCCAGTCAATCGATGCCCGCTCGCGACACGAAATCAAGATAAATCTGAGCGTTGATGTCTACACTGACGACACGATGCCCGACAAGATTGAATATCCGTTCCACTATCAGGACGTAAGCCATGCCACACCCGTGATAGTGGTAGGATGCGGCCCTGCCGGACTGTTCGGCGCTCTGCGGCTGATTGAACTGGGGTTGAAACCCATATTGCTGGAACGGGGCAAAGAGGTGAGCGAGCGCAAAGTTGACATTGCACAGATAAACAGAAACAACGGCATCAACCCCGAATCAAACTACTGCTTCGGCGAAGGCGGCGCCGGCACTTTTTCGGACGGCAAACTGTTTTCCCGCTCAAAAAAGCGGGGCAACTTCATGCGGATATTGCTGAAATTCAACCAGAACGGAGCTGCCGACGAAATTCTGTATGAAGCCCATCCCCACATAGGCACCGACAAACTGCCAGATATAATAAAGAAGATGCGGGAGACCATTGTAGAACATGGCGGCGAAGTGCACTTCAAGACAAAAGTAACAGAGCTGATAATCAGCGATAACAGAATAAAAGGTGTACGTACCGAAGAGGGCAACGAATATCTGTCGGAGGCCGTCATTCTGGCCACTGGCCACTCGGCACGCGATGTATATGAGATGCTGAACCGTCAGGGTGTGGAACTGGAGCAGAAAGGGTTTGCAATGGGCGTGCGTATAGAACACCCACAGGAGCAGATTGACCAGATACAATATCACCTGAAAGCCATGCACAAGGAAGACCGCGGCAAATATCTGCCAGCAGCCAGCTACAGCCTTGTGACTCAAGTGGAAGGCAGAGGCGTCTATTCTTTCTGCATGTGCCCTGGCGGATTCATAGTTCCAGCCGCCACCTTTGAAAAAGAGACCGTTGTAAATGGCATGTCACCATCACGACGCAATTCTCCATTCGCAAATTCCGGCATCGTGGTCGAAATAAGACCCGAAGACATAGAAGCCCACTACAAAGAGGAATATGGCGTACTGGCCGGACTGAAGTTCCAAGAAAGATATGAAAAAGTGGCTTTCCAGAACGGAGGAGGAAAGGCCATAGCTCCAGCCCAGCGGGTATCTGACTTTGTGAGAGGAAAATACACCAACGATTTACCCGAAACATCGTATGTGCCTGGCATCGTGCCTTCGGCCATGCACTTCTGGCTGCCCGAACACATAGGCAAAAGGCTGCAAAGCGGCATCAAGGAGTTTGACAACAAAATGCACGGCTTTGTCACCAACGAGGCCATCATAGTGGGTGTGGAATCGAGAACCTCATCGCCAGTACGCATACCAAGAAATCCAGATACGCTGGAGCACATACAGATACATGGGCTCTATCCAAGCGGTGAGGGCGCTGGCTATGCAGGGGGAATCACCTCATCGGCTCTTGATGGAGAAAAATGCGCCGAAAAAATTGCGGAGTGGCTGAAATAAGTCAGCCACGCCATAAGCACAAATAAAACAGAAAGAGAAAAGAATCCATAGAAATTAGCCCAAAAGGGCAATAGAAATGGCATAATATCAAAAAAAAATCAGATATTTGCATTATGATTTCTCTGTTCATAAAAGGATTGGTAATTGGCATTATCGTATCAGCCCCTGTAGGGCCGATAGGCATACTTTGTGTGCAGCGCACTCTGAACAAAGGGCGGGCCACAGGTTTTGCCACTGCAATTGGTGCCACGCTGTCCGACTTGGTTTACGCCTTGATTGCCGTATTCTCAATGACGTTTGTAACCAACTTCATTGAGACACACCAATTCGGACTGAGACTGGGCGGCTGTGCCGCCATATTCCTATACGGACTATACACCTACATTGACAACCCCGTGAAAAAGCTGCACAAGATGCAGCCCACCAAAGACTACGCACAAGCCCTGCTTTCAGCTTTCGGGCTTACCATCACCAATCCTCTTGTCATTCTGCTATTCATGGCTCTGTTTGCCAAATTCAACTTCATGGGAGAAGAAATGACAACAGCCAAAGACTTGCTGGGCGTCTGTTTCATCATGCTGGGGGCCTCCATCTGGTGGCTACTGCTGGTAAACATTGTAAGCAGATTCAGAGGACGTTTCAATATTCGTGGACTATGGATTGTGAACCGGGCAACGGGCATCATGCTGATGCTGCTGTCGGTGGGGGCTTTCGTGTTCTGGATAATATAAGCCACTGCAAACAAAGAGAAACAAGACAAAAGTTTCAAAAAATACTTGTTTTCTGTTAACTTTGCAGAATGAATGAAGACACCGCAGCCGCACACCCGATGTCCTGACTAAATACTGAGAAAATAAAAAACAAAATACAATGCTGACAGCAAAAGAAATACGCAAATCGTTTACCGATTTTTTTGCATCAAAAGGCCATAAGATAGTGCCATCGGCACCTATGGTAATCAAGAACGACCCTACACTGATGTTCACCAATGCAGGCATGAACCAGTTTAAAGACATCATACTGGGCAACCGTGAGCCCGAAAGCAAACGGTGCACCGACTCACAGAAGTGCTTGCGCGTCAGTGGCAAACACAACGATTTGGAAGAAGTGGGACATGACACTTATCACCACACCATGTTCGAGATGCTGGGAAACTGGTCGTTTGGCGATTACTTCAAAAAAGAGGTCATCAACTGGGCTTGGGAATATCTGGTGGAGGTGCTGAAGATTGACAAAAACAATCTGTATGCCACCGTATTTGAAGGCGCACCCGACGAGGGACTGGAACGCGACAACGAAGCTGCCGGCTACTGGGAACAATTTTTGCCTAAAGACCACATCATCAACGGAAACAAGCACGACAATTTCTGGGAGATGGGTGATACGGGTCCTTGCGGACCTTGCTCGGAGATTCACATCGACTTGCGCCCCGATGAGGAGAAAGCCAAAGTGCCAGGAAAAGACCTGGTGAACCACGACAACCCGCTGGTAATAGAGATTTGGAACCTTGTGTTCATGCAATACAACCGCAAAGCAGACGGCTCATTGGAATCGCTGCCTGCCAAGGTTATCGACACGGGTATGGGCTTTGAACGTCTGTGCATGGTGCTGCAAAACAAAAAATCAAACTACGATACGGACGTATTCCAGCCTATCATCAAGGAGATAAGCAATATCAGCGGCAAGGTATACGGCAAAGATAAAGATACCGATGTGGCCATGCGTGTGATTGCCGATCACATCCGCACACTGGTATTCTCGATAGCCGATGGACAGCTGCCAAGCAACGCAAAAGCAGGATATGTAATCCGCCGAATATTGCGCCGTGCAGTACGCTACGGCTACACTTTCCTGAATCAGCATGAGGCTTTCATGTACAAACTGGTGCCTACCCTCATTGAGAGCATGGGAGAGGCTTATCCTGAAATTGTTGCTCAGAAAGAACTGGAGACCAAAGTGATAAAGGAAGAGGAAGAATCATTCCTCCGCACACTGGCCAACGGAATTCATCTGCTGGAAAAGGTGATGGACGATACCAAAGCCGCAGGAAAAAAGGAAATAAGTGGAACGGAAGCTTTCACGCTATACGATACATTCGGATTCCCGCTTGACTTGACCGAGTTGATTCTGCGTGAAAACGGAATGACCGTAAACGAGGAGGAATTTAATGCCGAAATGGCCAAACAAAAGGAACGCGCCCGCAATGCCGCCTCGGTAGAGAACGGTGACTGGATAACAGTACGCGAGGGTGAGCCTGAATTTGTTGGCTACGACCTTGAGGAGGTGGATGCTGAAATTCTGCGCTACCGAAAAAACAAACAGAAAAATCAGGAATACTACCAGATAGTGTTGAGCCGTACCCCATTCTATGCAGAAATGGGCGGACAAATTGGCGATACCGGCTACATTGAGTGCGATGGTGAAAAAATACAGATTATAGACACCAAAAAGGAGAATGACCTGAGCGTGCACATTGCTAAAAAGATGCCGAAAGATCCAAGTGCCACTTTCCATGCCGTAATTGACAAGGAACGCCGCCAAAGCATATCAAACAACCACACTGCCACCCACTTGCTCGACTATGCACTGCGTCAGGTATTGGGCAAACACGTTGAACAAAAAGGATCTTTGGTAACTCCAGACTCCTTGCGATTCGACTTCAGCCACTTCCAGAAAGTGACAGAAGAAGAGTTGCGCAAGGTGGAACAACTGGCCAACAAAATGGTACGGGAGGATATCAAGCTGGACGAGACCAGGGCGATGCCGATAGAGGAGGCTAAGAAACTGGGCGCGGTAGCCTTGTTCGGAGAAAAATATGGCAACAAGGTTCGTGTCGTAAAATATGGTCCTTCAATGGAATTTTGCGGTGGAACCCATATCAAATCGACTGGTAACATCGGTATGATAAAAATCATCAGCGAGACTTCTGTCGCCGCTGGGGTTCGCCGAATTGAAGCAGTAACCGCAGGAAGAGCTGAGCAGTTGTTCGAGGGACAGGAAGACCTCATCAACGGCTTGAAAGAGCTGTTCAACAACACACCTAACCTGCTGCAAACCATACAGAAGGCCGTAGAGGAAAATGCAGAACTGAAGAAACGTGTTGAAGGTTTTGTTCAGGAAAAGATACAACAGACCAAAGAACGACTGATAAAGGAAGCCACCGAAAAGAACGGGGTAAAAATGATTGTTCTGCCTGCTGGTGTTGAGATGCCTGCCGACATGGCCAAATCACTCGGATTCCAAATCAGAAACGATATCAAGGATAAGTTCATCTACATAGCAGGCACACAAAACGCAGGGAAACCTACACTTACTATCGTGATGTCTGACGCACTGACTGCCGACGGAAAGAATGCCGCCCAAATGATACGTGAAGCCGCCAAGGAAATACAAGGTGGTGGTGGTGGCCAGCCTTTCTTTGCACAAGCTGGTGGAAAAAATGTGGCTGGACTGTCAAAAGCGGTAGAAATATTGAAAGCAAATATCTGACAAGATTAGATAAAAAGAACGGCGGATGATACAATTCGCCGTTTTTTATTAAAATGGCAAAGAGAAAGAGAAAAAGTCAAACATCGACCAAACGACGCAGCAGCGACAAGGTGTCATCAGCCAAACTACAACGATGGCTGGTGATAATAACTGTTGTCCTTGTGGTGATTCTCTCGTTCGTCTGTTACATACGCAACAGTCAAAGCAGGAAGGATGCTTTGGCAGACTTGCTATACAGCATGACGGAGAATGAAGTGCCAAAATATGGTGAACTGATAAGACCGGACTACGAAGTGTACGGAATAGATTTATCACGTTATCAGACTGACATCAACTGGGACTCTTTATCAGTAAACTATAATCCTGTTAACGACAAGTCGGTAAAAAAGCAGACCTGGTTCAAAAAGGATATTTCGTTCATTTTCATCAAAGCGACACAAGGACGACGGGTTGACCGCACCTACGACGAGAAGAGAGGGGAAGCCAAGAAAAGAAACTACTTGTGCGGTGCCTATCATGTGTTCGAACCCGACACTTTCGTTTATGCCCAAGCTGAAAATTTCATTGAGAAGGCAAAACTTGACACCAAAGATTTGCCCCCCGTACTGGACATTGAAAATAACAAAATAGGATATCCACTGGATGAATACAGAAAAAATGTGTTGAAATGGCTAACCATTGTTGAGTCAAGATTGGGAGTAAAACCCATCATCTACGTATCTGACCATTGCAAACGGAATGTATTCAACACTCCGGAATTCAACAAATACCAGTTTTGGCTGGCCCGATACTTCAACGACCCTCCATTGTCAAGTGACGACTGGGTATTTTGGCAATACACCAAAACTGGATATGTGCATGGCCTTAAAGGCGATGTGGATATTTCCGTATTCAATGGATCAAAAGAGGACTTAATAGATTGGTCGGAAGCTCAATGGCAGGCTCAGCAGACCGATGCTGAAAGTGACCAAACAGCGTCAGGAGAATAGAACTCACATCTGAACCAATAATAAAAGAAAGGGCTGTGCTTCTGCACAGCCCTTTCTTTTATTTATTTTATTAGGAGTATTACACTCTATACTTCTTCTGCTCAGCCATACGGTTACGCAGACCTTGTTTGTAAGCATCCCAATCAGTAATGTTATGACGGGCAACACCCGACTCCATGGCAGCCTTGGCAACAGCCGAAGCTACCACTTCAAGCAAACGAGGATCAAAAGCGACAGGAAGAATATAGTTGCGGCCGAACTTCATATCAGGGTCCTTGTAAAGCTGTTTTACTGACTCAGGGATAGGTTCCTTGGCCAATGCAGCAAGAGCACGGACAGCACCCAGCTTCATCTCCTCATTGATAGCCTTGGCATGAGTGTCGAGGGCACCACGGAAGATATAAGGGAAACCAAGCACGTTATTTACCTGATTAGGATAATCTGAACGACCTGTTGCCATAATGATATCCTTACGGGCTGCAACTGCATCCTCATAAGTGATTTCTGGATTAGGATTAGCCAAAGCGAATACAACAGGATCCTTAGCCATTGTCTTGACCATATCCTTTGAAAGGACACCGCCCTTTGACAAGCCCAAGAAAACATCAGCGCCATTGACAGCCTCAGCCAAAGTATGAACATCGGTACGCTTGGTAGCGAAAAGTTTCTTCTGAGCGTTCAAGTCTGTACGGCTTGTTGAGATGACACCCTTGCTATCCAGCATGACGATATTCTCCATACGGGCACCGAGGGCAACATACAACTTGGTACAACTGATAGCAGCAGCACCTGCACCATTCACCACGATCTTGACTTCTGAAATCTTCTTGCCAACAACCTCCAGTGCGTTAATCAAGCCTGCGGCCGAAATAATGGCAGTTCCATGCTGGTCATCATGCATCAACGGAATATCAAGTTCCTTCTTCAGTCTCTCCTCAATGGCAAAACACTCAGGGGCCTTGATATCCTCCAGATTGATACCTCCAAAAGTAGGAGCAATGGCCTTGACTGTCTCGCAGAACTTGTCAATGTCAGTAGCATCCACCTCGATATCAAAAACATCGACATCAGCAAAAATCTTGAACAAAAGACCTTTGCCTTCCATAACAGGCTTGCCTGACATGGCTCCGATATTACCCAGACCAAGAACTGCAGTACCGTTAGAAATAACAGCTACAAGATTACCTTTATCTGTATATTCGTACGCTTTATTTGGGTCCTTCTCTATTTCAAGACAAGGAGCAGCTACACCTGGAGAATAGGCAAGAGTCAAGTCCATTTGAGTTCCAGTAGGCTTTGTAGGGATTACCTGAACCTTGCCAGGTCTTCCCTCTGCGTGATACTTCAACGCATTCTCTGTAAGTTGTTTGTTATCGCTCATGTATATATTGATAATTTATATTTGTCCTTACCAAGGAATATTATTTTACAAATATAAACAAAAGTTTATTGAAAATGGGTTAAAATGCGTATTATTATTAAAGACATTGGCAAGAAACAGATAAATGAGAGATTTTTACAATATAAATATGCAAAAAATATTCAATTATATAGATAATTAACTATCAACAGGAATGCAACCATAGACAACAACGTCAGAATGGACAGCGCAATGGACAAACCATAATACCGCACAGGCGACGGGAAATAGGAGCGGACCTTGTCTGAATTGGATACTCCGAGAAAAACAGCAAAAAACGTAAACATAAAAATGCCATTTTGACGTCCCAGCATACTCTCTATACAGAAAGTAAAGGCAAAGGCCATTGTAATGGGTACCGATAAAAGCCAACGCTCACGACCAGCCGAGAATGGGATTGAAAAAACGATAAGGGCCAATGCAATGACCCCCATCCAGCCCGTCTCCATCCAACTTTCCAGGTAGGCATTATGCGTACCATAAGGCCAATCAAGACCTCGCTTAGCATATTCCTGAGTAAGCGGCTTGATATAATTATTGGTACCAAATCCTGTAAAAAAAGTGGAATGAGAACAGGAGCGGGCACAGTCCCAAATGGTAAAACGCGCATCATCAAACTTGGTATCATGAGAAAGAATGGTATGCACGGATTTCTGAAAACGGTTAGGTACACTCACTGCCAATCCTCCAACTATGACAACAGTCAATAAAAATGGAAGGATAAGCCGTTTTTGATGGCGGACAAAATAAAACACATAAAACAAAAGCACGACAAGGGTTACGCCCATAGCTGTACGCGAAGCCGTAATCAATATATATAACACGGAAAATATAGGAAACGTATATAATACTCGACGCTCGGTCTGCTGCAATGCTCTGATAATAAGCAGATAAATAAATACGATATTGCCAATCACCACATCTGCGTCAGCATAAATACGATGAACTGCGAATATGCTATTAAACGAATCACCTTGGCATTCAATACGCATAGCCTCATCAAGAGGCATCCAATGCCAAATGGCAAAAAGGAAAGAGAACAGAATGAAAGCATAGGCGCCATAAATGTAACATCGGAGCAATTTAGTAAATGGCAATGATTTAAGGCCAACCAATGCACAGACAGGAAGGATAAGCATTATCAACCGCTTTCCAAAAATCTGATGAAAAACAAGAGTGGGCTCTGCCGCATACAAAGAACTACAAATAGAAACAACAAAGAAAAGAAGGAAGGCATAAACCGGCCATAATGCCCGGCTACGATAATCAGGCAAAGAGAACTGACCCGTAACTGCATCATGGATGCGCACAGAGACAAAAGCCAGAACCCATAAGCCAAAGGCATATGAAGAAATATAATACGGAAAGCATACACAAAAAGAGAACAAACACGATGCAGTTACATAAGCCCGATCGAAGAAGGATTCCTCCTCTGTCTTCATCAACATGTTATTTTATATTAAAACCGTGCAAAGTTAATTATCTTTATAATAAGAATAAAGCTGCGCACAAGAAATTATAAATGATTAAAAAATATAAGCAACCTTCATATACAGCAAACGGTTCCTTGAGTCTTTGGCATCCAGACTAAAATACTCAGCATCCACATTTTTCACATCCTTGTCCAGTATATTGCACAATCCGAACTCATAACCAGCGATAAACTCGAGGTGTCTTTGCACACAAAAAATTACAGAGCCATCCAGTCCATAGTCATATCTGTGATAGTCATCAACCCCATTTTCATTGCCATAACCACTGTAATCAGCAAAGGGGTCTTTGCTATGTTTTGAGCCATCATCTCCCTTTATGGCATAAGCTCCATACAGACCCAAAACTGGTGACACATCCATAATATCATTGATTCGGATACGATACCCAAGACAAAGAGGTACCTGCAAATACCAAAGAGACATATCCAAATTTCCGTAATCCTCGTCATATCCCGCATCTGCCTTAAACCCCTTGACGGAGAAAGACACCCCCGACTGAAGGAAAAGAGGAGACGGCAAAGAATACTGCGCTTTCAGTCCGACATTCAATCCCAAATGATTGCTGCATTGGCTGGCATTGAATTTTGATACATTGAGTCCAGCTTCCACTCCTACATTTATATTTTTTTCGTACTGAGAGAACACAGGAACAATACCGATTGCAAGAACCAGCAAAAAAAGGAAAACACGCTTCATTATAGTAGTTTTTTAACAAATTACGACAGCACTAAGACGGAATAGTCACGCCACTTTCTCATCATAGCAAATTCTGATTCCACTTGGTAAAAAGGTAAACCAAGGCTTTGAATCGGCAACGGAATTTAATCCAAAAGGGGTGAGACAAACATTCCGTTACATTATCTTCCGAAATGGACCATGCATCCCCCTTATGCATCATCTTCTTACGAAACGTTGACGAAGTAATACCCCATTTGAACAAGAATTGGACGTTACCCATATTTTTACGAATGCGGGTAGTTGATTTCGTCTCAAAATGGTAAATTCTGCTATCCGAAACACCCTTAAAAAATCGGACCCCAGCCAACCACAATTTGGCAGAGAAATCAGGGTCACTATACATACCGGGAGAAAACTCCACGCTATATCCACCGACCATATCCCAAAGTTCTGTCGTAACTATATTAGGCGGTGGTGTGGCACCACTCCAGTCTTTAGCGGGCAAGTTTTTATATTCGGACAACAAACGTTGTTCCTGAAAAGAATCGACAGAATCGCCGTAATCTTTAAGAATAACACTAAGGTTTGGCCAAGAATGAGGCTGAATGCAAGTTGAGGAAAAGAACCAATTGGTATCGGGCCGCAACGATATTTCCCGCCAAAGCGCCACATCCCAATCCGGCAAAACATACATATCGTCATTCACATAAACGATATAATCAGTTTTGACCAAAGAACGCAAAGCGTTCAACGTAAAGCAAATGCCCAGGTTGGTCGGACTATACTTATAATCCAGGCCTTTCTGTTTGACCCATTCCAGCGTACCATCAGTACCTTCATTCACAAACACGAGAATCTGATGTGCCGTAGCCGAATTTTTTTCTATGCTCTCTACGCAAAGTTTAAGAAACTCTAGGTTATTCCAGCTAGGAATAAGAATGGAGAAACAAGGGACCGGTGAATCCATCATGTAATATTGGGATTTCTGTTCGTTTATTCCGCCAACTTGTGTTCACGCAACTCAAAGTCACGTCCCAAATATTTTTCACGGACAATAGGATTGTCAGCCAATTCCTTTGGTGTGCCCTGGAAGAGAATTTTGCCCTCGAAAAGAAGATATGCACGATCTGTTATTTTCAGGGTTTCTGCCACATTATGGTCAGTAATCAATATTCCGATATTCTTGTCCTTCAGCTGCCACACTATATCCTGAATATCTTGCACTGCGATAGGGTCAACACCCGCAAAAGGTTCATCCAGCATGATAAACTTAGGCTCTATGGCCAGACAGCGGGCTATCTCAGTACGGCGGCGCTCTCCTCCAGAAAGACGGTCTCCCAAATTCTTGCGGACATGGTCAAGACGAAATTCCCGAATCAAGCTCTCCAGTTTTTCCTTCTGGTAGCTTTTCGGAAAATCAGTCATCTCCAACACCGCCTTGATATTATCCTCAACTGACATTTTGCGGAACACGGAAGCCTCCTGGGCAAGGTAACCGATGCCAAACTGAGCCCGTTTGTATACTGGATACTTGGTAATATTCTTGTCATTCAGAAAAATCTGACCTTCATTGGGGACAACCAAACCCGTAGTCATATAGAATGTAGTAGTCTTACCTGCCCCATTAGGACCAAGAAGGCCGACGATTTCGCCCTGCTTAACATTGATAGAGACATTGTTGACAACAGTACGCTCGCCATATTTCTTAACGAGACTGTCGGTGCGAAGCACCATCTTATTTTCTTCTGTTTCGCTCATTTTAATGCAATTTAGCGTTGCAAAAATAGTACAAATTTATGGTTTTGGCACAATTAGACAACGCATTAATAAAAAAAACAAAAAACGGAAGAGATTTGTACCAGAAACAACAACTCCTATTTACTTATCAACACAAAGAGGAAGAAATTTTCACCATTAATGGAGAAAAAAAGAACGTCATTAGGAAAAAGAAAGTAAATACCTTTGAAAAATCAGGAGAACAAGACATTTTATGCGAATAAAAATCTGTTTCTCTGGCATTTGTAAATTCAGAATCAAGAAAGAAATGACAGCAACGAAAAAAATGAGAATATGTTTTTTTAATTCAACAACAGCGTGGGGAGGTGGTGAAAAGTGGCATTTGGATATGGCTACCGAACTCAACGGAATAGGGCATAACGTCACAGTAATATCAAATTCTGGCAGTGAACTGATTAAAAGAGCAAAAAAAATCGGGTTGGAAACGATGTCCATTACCATCAAAAATTTGAGTTTCCTCAATATTTTTCTCCTTGCCAGAATTTATATCTATTTCAAATCAAAGGACTTTGATGTCCTGGTTATGAATTTTTCAAAAGATCTGAAAGTTGCTGCTTTTATGGCACATTTGGCAGGTGTGAAAAAAATCATATACCGAAGAGGCAGTGACATTCCTATCAAAAACACACTGCTAAACCGATTTATTTACGGAAAATGCTTAACCCATATTTTGGCTAATTCGGAGGCAACGAAAAAAAGCATATTAAAGAATAACGCCCATTTATTTCCGGAAGAGAAAATAAAAGTAATATATAATGGCATCAAGTTTGAAGACCATGATTTTGAAGAAAAAGCAAACTGTATTCCTGTCATTGGTACATTAGGGAGACTTGAATATCAGAAAAGACACGATTTACTGATAAAAATAGCAAAGGAAATAAAAGACAGAGGCATAAAATGCAAATTCAGAATAGGCGGAGAGGGAACACAGCGCACCGCATTGGAAAAGGAAATTGCAGATTTCGGACTTGAAGACATGGTAGAAATGCCAGGTTTTATAGCAGACTCTGTTAAATTCTTAAAAGAAATAGATATATTTGTATTGACTTCAGAATGGGAAGGTTTCGGTTATGTTCTGGCAGAAGCCATGAGGGCAAAAAAACCGACCATTGCATTCAACATCAGCAGCAATCCGGAATTAATAGAAGATGGGGTTAACGGATATTTAATAAGTTGGCCAGACATCAAGCCATTTGCTGATAAAATAGAGGAATTAATAAACAACAAGCAGAAACAAATAGATCTTGGAGAAAAAGGATATGAAATTGCAAAACAAAAATTTGACTTTGAAAAAGTCAAACAGTCAGTTATAAGTTATTTACTCAACGGATAACACTATATGGATAAAAACATTTCGGCAACCATAATAACCTACAACGAAGAAGACAACATTGAAAATTGCCTGCTATCAATTGAAAATTGTGTTGATGAAATTATTGTGGTAGACTCCTATTCTACAGACAGAACAAAGGAAATCTGTCAGCAGCATAAGAATGTGAGATTTTTGGAGCACACCTTCCTGAATTACAGTGAACAAAAACAATTTGCGACAGATCAGGCAAGTAACGAATGGATTTTATCAATAGATGCCGATGAAAGACTGACACCAAGTCTGGAAGACGAAATAAAAAGTTTAGAACTAAACGATGGGAACATATCGGCATATTATATAAACCGGAAAACAGCTTACCTTGGCAAGGTACTCAAACACGGGGGTATTGCCACAGAAAAAATACTCAGACTGTTCAATAAAAAACGTGGACATTTTGCCGATGTGAAAGTTCACGAATATGTGGAAACAAATGGGAAAAGTGAAAATTTAAAAGGATATATCGTACACGACCCTTACAAAAATCTAAGTCACCACCTTGGCAAGATAGACAAATATACAACACTATGGGCTGCAGACAGATATGAACGGGGAGAACATTGTTCAGGACTCAAAGTGCTGAGTAAGGGCGCATGCCGATTGGGAGTAATGATGATAAAGATGGCTTTTCTGGATGGATACCCAGGAATGGTATGGAGCCTGATGAGTGCCTACTACGCGTTCCTGAAATACGCAAAGCTACATGAAATGTGCAGCCATTCCAGAAATGACAAAAGCTGAAAAAAGCATCGACATCAGAGACTGAACGCAAATGGCAACAACGAACGAACACCTCGCAGATGAAAGACATGAGCCTCCCCATAAAGATAAATATCGATAGGAGTTCCGGCACGATGTTCCGACTCCGACAAAACCTGACAACATGCCCCACAGGGTGTGATTGGCTCTTGAAGAAATGAGCCTCCTGTTTCGGCAGCAATAGCCAAAGCGAGGACCGCATGCCCAGGATAATTGGCACCAGCAGAAAACAAAGCAGTCCGCTCGGCGCAAAGTCCACTCGGGAAAGCACTGTTTTCTTGATTGCTGCCCAATACCACCACACCATTATCCAAGAGGACAGCTGCACCAACATGAAATTTGGAAAATGGGGCATACGACCCTTTTGTGGCATCACAAGCCGCATCTATCAGACTATGGACCTCTTCTGACAGTTCATCTATCGCCAAAACATCATACGGAATCTCGATTTTAACCTGTTTCATAAAAATGATAATAAATAGAAGACAAATATAAAAAACATTGAGATGAAAAGCGATTATCATCTAAAGTTTCTTAATTTTGCATAACATTCCATATCATGCGCATTATGAATATCAGGAAAATAGTTATTCTTCTCATCTTCAGCGTCACACTGCCACTGGCAGCAGGGGCTAAAGAAGAAAAGAAAGAGCAGAATCAGACCTACTTGGACTACATAGACAAATACCACAGCATAGCGGTAGAAGAGATGAAGACATACGGCATACCTGCCAGCATCACACTGGCCCAAGGTCTGCTGGAGTCTGGTGCTGGCAAAAGTCAACTTGCCATCGAGAGCAACAACCATTTTGGCATAAAATGCCATGATTGGAAAGGTGACCGTGTGTATTTTGACGATGACGAAAAAGGTGAGTGCTTCAGAAAATACACGGATCCGAAAGATTCATACAAAGACCACGCCCTTTTTCTAAAGGAAAAACCACGCTATTCATCCTTATTCCAACTGCAAGGAACGGACTACAAAGGATGGGCAACGGGACTGAAACAATGTGGATATGCCACCGACCCCAATTATGCATCCAGACTCATATCCATAATTGAATGGTACAATCTGGCACAATACGACCAGGACGTAAAAATTGTGGAACCTACCAAAGAGGATGAAAAGAGAAAAAACCAAGAAGCTGAATATAAACTGAAAAGCAGCATGGGCGTCATCAGCATGATACCGTCACACAACATTGTAAAGAAAGACGGTAAACAAGTGGTGATAGCAGCTGCAAATGATACTTACGAAAGCATAGCAGCTGAATTCGGATTGAGAAAATGGGAAATACGCTGGTACAATAAAGCAAAAAAGGGTGACGCACCTAGCATTGGACAAGAGGTGATCATAAAGAAATGAAAGTACCAACAGACCGAATAGGAAACAAAAAAATGGAAAGAAAAATGAGAAAACATATATTGTTCGACAGTGCTTTGGCGCTGGCCCTGACTGCAACTTCCTGCGCCAACATGGCATCAGGACCCAGTGGAGGTGACAAAGACGTCACTCCCCCAAAATACATTGGCAGCACTCCCGTACCCAATCAGAAAAACTATAATGGAAAATCGGTAACGGTGGCGTTTGACGAATACATTCAACTGAAAGACGCTTACAACCAGGTGATGGTATCACCTCCTCAAAACAAACCTTTCAGCATAACATCATTGGGCAAAAAAGTCACTGTAGACTTACAAGATTCACTAAAGCCAAACACGACGTATGTAATCGATTTTGCCAATGCCATAGCTGACAATAACGAGGGAAATGAACTGAAAGACTACTCCATCTGTTTTTCAACTGGCAACGAGGTAGACTCTTTCGCCATCAGCGGAACCCTGCTGAATGCAGACGACCTGTCACCAGTATCGGGCGCTTACGTTGGTGCTTATGAGGAGCAGGATGACTTGACATTCCGATCTAAAGAAATGGAACATATCGGAAAAACTGACAAGACGGGACATTTCATCATAAGAGGATTGGCCCAGAAGCCTTACCGCATATATGCACTGAAAGATAACAACAGCGACTATAAATTCGATGACAAATCGGAAGCCATTGCGGTATATAAAGATGCCATCACCCCATCAAGAATAGAAAAAATAAAAATGGATACTGTATATAAAGACAGTACCACCATACAAGCCATTAACAAAATAAAGACCAGCCGATTTGTACCCGACTCCCTCTTGCTTCGATTCTACAAGGAAACACAACACCGCCAATACTATAAAAACTTCAAAAGGGACGATAGGGGCAAATTCAGTTTATACTTTGTCAACGAAAGACCTCAGCTGCCGAAAATAACCCCCCTCAACTTCTCCGCAAACGACTGGTACATAGCAGAACCATCGACTACGACTGATACCATCACTTATTGGATAAAGGATGAAAAGGTTGCCGATATGGACACACTGGCAATGGCCATCAGCTACACCAAAACGGACTCAACCGAACAGTTTGTAACTGCAATTGACACGCTGACCATGCTTCCTCACAAGTGGAAAAAACAGAAAAAAGGCAAGGAAGAACAACCGGACCTTACATTGACAAAAATAGTGGAAGTTAACAGTCAACCGCTATTGACCTGGAACACCCCACTCAGCGACATCAACCGACAAGGTATACATATTGAACAAAAAGGAGAAAAAGACACCAGCTGGAAATCGCTCAGCTATGACATGGCTGCAGTTGCCAACCAACCCCGACAATACCAACTGGCAATGAAGATGGAAGAAAACGTAAATTACCGAATAACGATAGATTCTGGTGCCGTAAAAGACATTTATGGCATCATAAACTCGGAAAAGATAAGCCGCACATTCAGACTACGAAAGGCTGATGAATATGTGAGTCTGACTCTGACTGTAACTAACGCGAACGGGAATGCCTATTTGGAGCTGCTCAACGATAAAGACCAGACAATAAGGCACATGCCAATGAACAGCAATAAAGTGATTTTTGCAAACCTGCTGCCGGGCGACTATTATGTAAGACTGATAGAAGATGCCAACAATGACGGAGAATGGACCACAGGTGATTTTGACACACACCGCGAACCGGAAAATGTGTACTATTATCCTTCAAAATTCAGTCTGCGTGCCAATTGGGACCGTGAAGAGGATTGGAACATCCACTCAACAAAAATAGAGAAGCAAAGACCAACTGAATTAAAATCGGCAAAGCATCAGGATAAACAAAAATGACAACTGGATTATTCCCTTCCACCTATTTTGGACCCATCTCACTCTACTCACAGATGCAAAGATGCGAGAACGTCCAAATTGAACAATGGGAGCACTACAAGAAACAGACCTACAGAAACCGCTGCCATATACTGACAGCCAACAAGGTAATGGACTTGATAGTGCCAGTGGCCAGACCCGCCGAAGGTATACCTATGCGAGATGTGAGAATAGCCTATCAGCAGGATTGGCAGCGCCTTCACTGGAATGCCATAGAGAGCGCCTACAACACATCCCCTTACTTCGAATACTTTGCGGAGGACTTGCTTCCATTCTTTGAAAAAAAGGAAGTGTTTCTATTGGACCTGAATGAAAAGATAAGAGAAACTGTAATGAGTCTGATGCAGATTAAAACAGAAGTCAGAAAGACAAACTCTTATGTTGAGAATCCAGAAAACACGACAGACTATCGTTCAGCGTTCAATCCCAAATTGGCATCCAATACAGGTAAACCTTACTACCAGGTATTCGACCATAAATTCGGATTTGTGGCGGATCTAAGCATTCTGGACCTCCTCTTCAACGAAGGGACGGAAGGAATACTATATCTGACAGAATAAAGAGAAATAAAAAGAAAAATAGATATGACAGAATACAATTACGATGAAATCCGTCCATACAGAGACGATGAAGTACATGCAGCCTTTGAACGTGTATGCCAAGAACCCGACATGAAAGCTGTTATGGCCTATCTGTTTAAGGAAAAGGGAGAAGCCGTACTCAATCATTTTTTGGATATTAAAAGCGTATACGAACTGCAATCAACCATCATTGGACCATTCTTTATGGATATTGCCAGGAAACACGCCGACGGAATAGACATAACGGGATTGGAAAATGTGAAAAACGAGAAAAAATATCTTTACACTTCCAATCACCGCGACATTGTGCTCGATGCGGCCTTGCTCAACACTTTGATGCTGAGCAACGGACTGGATACAGCAGAAGATGCCATTGGAGACAATCTGTGCGCCAAACCATGGATTACCGACATGATGAAACTGAACAAAAGTTTCATTGTGAAACGCAGCGGAACCAAGCGTGAAATATTTGATGCCTCTCTTCGTCTGTCAACTTACATACGTGAAAGAATAACTTCGGGCGAAAGCTCCATATGGATTGCTGAACGGGAAGGCAGAGCTAAAGACTCAAACGACCAAGCCCAGGAAAGTGTTCTGAAAATGTTCAGCATGAGCAGCGGAAAAAACATGAAACAGGGATTCATGGAACTGAACATTGTACCGGTAAGCATCAGCTATGAGTTTGATGGATGTGATTATCTGAAGGCCAAAGAGTTTCAACAGAAACGAGATGACGAGAACTACCAGAAAACGAAGGCTGACGACATACTGAATATGCAAACGGGAATATTAGGATACAAAGGCAGAATACACTACGAGGTGACCAGCTGTATCAACAATGAGCTGGACCAGATGCTGAACGACACAGACGACAGGGCCACTGCAATCAAAGCCGTTCTAAGCCTAATCAACAAGCACATTCATAAAAACTACCGCATATATCCTATCAACTATGTGGCACTGGACGAGCGCAACGGAAACTCAGCCAATGCGGACAAATACACCACAGCAGACAAAGAAAAATTTGACAACTATATAGCTGGACAAATTGAAAAAATAGATTTAAAGAATAAGGACATACCTTTTCTTCGTGGCAAAATGCTGGAAATGTATTCCAACACGTTGATTAACTACTTGGCAGCTCATAGTATGAACTGAGCAAACGATGGAAGAAAACAACGAAAATAAAGAGATAACAGACACTGACATTACAGAGGCAGAAACCAAACGACGCACCATAAAGGAATGGGATATCAATGACAGACCCAGAGAGCGAATGCAGCGGTCAGGGCCCAAAAGTTTGACGAACGCTGAGTTGCTGGGTATTCTAATCGGATTTGGCACACCAAAGAAGTCGGCGGTCGACATTGGCCGGGACATCATGAACAGTATCAACGACGACTTGTACCGATTGATAGAAATGGACATACCCGACTTGGAAAAAATGGAAGGTATAGGCCAGGCAAAGGCTGTAACCATAAAAGCCGCCTTGGAACTTGCCAGACGAAGAGCAGAATGCGTAGCACCCCCCAAAAAGAGTGTACAATGCAGCAAAGACATTTACGATTTCTTCAAATTTGAACTGGGAGAACTGGAACACGAAGAACTGTGGGTAATGTTTATGTCGCAAAGCAACACTTTCATCAAAAAGATGAAATTCTCAGAAGGTGGCATGACCAATACTGTTTTCGATGTCAGACTCATTATGAGGGAAGCCCTTTACACCAAAAAATGCGCCGCATTGGCTTTGGCCCACAATCATCCGTCAGGCAATATCACTCCCAGCAACGACGATAAAAATATAACCAAACAACTGAAAGATGCCTGTCATCTGATGGGGTTCAGGCTACTTGACCACATTATAGTAGGAGAAAACTCCTATCTGAGTTTTGTTGATGAGAATTTGTTGTAAACAACCATAAGTTCATGTTGACCATCTACAGTCCCAGCGTAAGCCCACGTCTGCAATATATAGTTACCGAACTATTCTGCACCATGCAAGGAATTGAGGCAGAGACCACTTCTGATGTCCTTATTCTGACGTCACGTTCCATGACATCGCCTTGTATATGTTACGCTCCAACCCCTATTGACCAAAATGCACTATGGATAAAACCATGCGGACTGCTTTCTGAAACGGGAATAAAAAATCAAGAACTATCTGTAAAAAAGACAGCTGACTACTTTACTTTATTTTCAAATACAGATAGCGGAAGCTGGCCTTTTGACCTATTTTCCGCGGCTTTTTTCATGTTGAGCAGATACGAAGAACAAGAGGGGAAAACACCGGACCAACATGGAAGGTTCAAAGCAGAAGACAGCATCGCCTATAAATATGGATTTCTGGAAGAACCAATAGTGGACCAATGGATGCAGAAATTGTTATCTGCAATGAAAACGCGCTGGCCTCTGATGGAATCCTCCAAACGGACCTTTTCATATTTGAAAACCATCGATGTGGACAATGTATTCGCTTATCAACATAAAGGGCCTCTGATTAATGGAATGCACCTGATAAAGGATGCGACCAAAGGTAACTGGGAATTAGTAAAACAGCGATTAAGATGTATACTCAGATTAACCACTGACCCATATTTCAATTTGGAGGAAATGAGCCGCATACATCAGCCCTACAAAGAAAGTACTATCTTTTTCTTCCATTGTGGCACTGTCGGCTCTCACGACAAGAAAACATGGATGCCCAGTTTAGGCTACCGAAAAATAAGGAGAGAACTGTCAAAATATTTTACTATCGGGCTGCATCCCTCATACAGGTCTGCACACACGCCGTGGATGATAAATATAGAAAAAAAGATATTGGAAAACATCACGGACCAACAGATAACCCGATGTCGCTCCCACTATCTTCTGTTCAGAATACCAACCGACTACCACAAAATAGAGCAGTTGGGCTTCACTGACGACTACACCATGGGATATTCCAATAACCCTGGATTCAGAGCTGGCACATCTATTCCTTACCATTTGTACTATATTGACGAAGAGCGTCCTTCAAAAATAATGGTACATCCTTTGACCGTAATGGATAAAAGTCTGCACTCAAATATGCACCTGACTGCAGAAGAAGCCGAACAATACATACTAAAATTAGCCAATACAATAAAATCGGTAAACGGAGAGTTGGTAACGCTGTTTCATAATGAGAACCAGACAGATGCCGAGGAATTTGGCTGGCAAGGATGGAAAAAAATGTATGAAAGACTGTTGAAAGAAATTACTAACGCATAGCCACAAGAAAATAAGGGCTAATGTGAACTTGATTTACATTAGCCCTTAAATCAAAAAAAGCACGAGTAAACTCGTGCTTTTTTTGTAAATCATTCAGGATTTTACTGCCGCAACAGCGTAAAATGTCCCGTGTAAGTCTTACTGATTTCCTTCACCTCAATCTCGTACCAATAATCAGTAGATGGCATCTGATTACCTTTATAGGTTCCATCCCAACCGGTATCTGCTCCCTTATACTTAATCAGCTGTTTGCCCCAGCGGTCATAAATGGTAACTGTGGCATCCGGATATATATCAGACAAACCAGGAACAGTCCACACATCATTCTTGCCATCGCCATTAGGCGAAAGGATACCGTTTGGTTTGATAGCCGGTGCAACCAATGCAAATGGATAAGAAGCCTTACAGCCAACCGCATCTTTCACATAAGCCGTATGCGATCCAAAAGTAAGTTTTTCTATCAACGCATTGGCAGCATACGTACCTTCATCAACCATATAATAATAAGGCTGGGTTCCCGTAGCAGGATTGACAATGATATTGGCATCACGATAGTTGGAGGTATCCACCTCTGTAATGACAGGATTTGAACTTACCGAAACAGTGACAACCGAACTATCAACGCAGACTCCCCGACTGACATTGACCTGATAAGATGCAGTTGATTTTGGTGTTAACGACAACACGGCACCACTGACAGGAACTGACAATGAGTCGGAAGTCCACAGATAAGTTGCAGCATCATAAGAAGAAGCATCTATGGAGACTGACTGACCCTCGCAAATAGCAGTGTCGGAGATTGTTGTCTTTAAAGGCTTGTCCACCTTCACTGGAACAAAATTGGACACAACATCACAAATGCTATAAGAAGCTGTAAAATGATAATTATGCACCGAGAAATAACCCGTAGCCGCACCCTCGTCAAAATCTGGAGCGGCTTTGATTGAGGTGGTATTGTCAGTTGACGAAGTAATGGACTTATCTTCTGTCCAATTGACCACCGTACCAACAGGCGACACTGAAGTAAGAGCAACGGCAATCTCACTTCCCGAACATACTTCCAAAGCCTTCGGTATCTCTATCTTGATATTCTCAAGCACTGTCACCTTTTTAGTCATTGAAATCCGTTGCTCATCAACACCCTCATTCTCCCGATATACAAAAGAAATGGAATACGAAGCATCCGATGCCGGTGTAAATTTCATCGCAATTCCCGCATAACGGGATTTCGTAGTATTGCCATTGACCGTTTCTGCAACTTCAATATAAGCCTTATCGGCATACACTAAGGTTCCTGTACCCGTAGTATCTATGGTCAAGTCATCAGAATTACCTTGACAAATGGAATCTTTCATCTGGATAGACATTTTCAGTCTCCCATCTTTGCGGACTGATATATAAGCGGTATCACTGCAATAATTGTCATCAGAAGCGACCACCTCAAAACGCTGGTCAGCCGAAACCTTGTAAATATATGAATTGCCACTTTCAGTTCCATTCCAAGTTATACTCTTGACAGAAGATGGAACCGAAGTGACAGAAAGAGTCAATGCACTGTCCACCCTTGCCACATAGGCAGACTGAGCAGGCTGCAACTGTATATAAGGTTTAACAGAAAGTGCGGTACCTGAATCGAAATTGCCAATGAATTTGCAGCCTCTATTGGTTACCACATATCCATAAACTCCGCTATCCTCAGGTTTGGCTGATTTAATTGAAACTGCTGACTCGTTATTATAAGCAGAAAGAGCATTGCCATCCTTTAACCATGAAATGGAAGGTGTCTCTGCACACGTCACATTGAGTTTTGCCTCAAACGGAGCTCCCTCACAAATGACCATAGAGGCAGGAGCCACCTCTGTCACCTTCAAAGGTACACTATGAATGGTAAACTCGATAGAGGTAGCACATTTGTTGGTATAAGACAAACGATAAGTCTGCACTGCTGCAGTCTGTCCAATAGAAGCCGAAGCATACCCCTTGGTAGCCTGCATCTCATTTCCGCTTGAAAGTTCAGTCCATACATAATCGCTAAGCGGTTTGCCATCGGCATCCTGGCAAGTAAGTTTGGAATCCACCACAACCGAATTGCCACAAGAATAAAAATTGATAGACTTGGCTGTTGCCACATTAAACTGGACTCCAGAACTATCATTATGAGCTTCGGTGAAAGTGAGGGTTCCTACCTTTTCTCCATTTCCTACTGTGACCACAGTTGAGGCTTTGACATCCTTGCAAGTACCAGCCGAGGCCAATACTGTAAATGTATACTTTTCACCAGCGGCCCCCAGAACAGAACTGGTGAAGGTTCCAGACTTTTCAGTCATTGCATCGCCATTGGAACCACTCCAGACGTAAGACAATGAGCTGACATTCGTCTTCATTGCCGATTTATCTACAGATACAGTAGCCTCTGTGCCAGGACAGACAGATGAAGAAATCAGACTGACGCCATCCAGAGAGTCTATCTGCACCTTGATAGAAGAAGGAGTTGAAGCACAGACTTGAGAAGTACTTGTTATAACAAACTGTCCAACAACAGAATATGTACCAGTTTTATCAATAACAGGAGAGGTCAAGACTGTTCCATTAGCATCGGAGAATACGGGAGAGACAGTCTGCGCCACCGTATTGGACAACCGATAATATTTTCCCAGGTCAACCGAAGTCATACAAGTATCAACCGATAGTCCGGCAACAACAGGATTTGCATAAATGTGGACCGACAATACCGCAGGGGCACTCTCGGCAAAAGGAGCTGTTTTGGACTTTTGAGTAACATAATAAGAATAAACAGTCTCTGCTTTTCCTACTGTCGCATCGGTCGATGGTGTAATGGACGCAGAAGCAGTTGCAGACGTATTCACCTTAGGATTCTCAGTATACCATAACAAGTCATAATTGCTCTGACTGTCAGTGGCATCCTTTACATTGATAGTAGCTGTAAGCGCCGCAACACCAGTTGAGCCCTCACAATAATAAAGGTCAGTAACCGAAGGGATAGGCGAAGTGCTCACATTGACGGTAACCTTCACCAATTCACTTTCACAAGTAGTTTTCTTGTTCTTCTGTGACACATAATAGGTGTAAGTCACATCGGCCGTAGCCGCAGCGTCATAAACAGGCGAAGGAGCAGAAGCAAGGACTTTCTTGTTCTCGTCGTACCACTGCAATTCACAATCTGCAGATGCTATGGCCACATCGCCAGCCGACTCGGAAATAACATCTTTGTAAGAACCGGTAGCCTCTCCTTCTGACTTCAAATAATTAACCGTAAAATTATCGTTAGAAGTCGGACTATCAGTCTGACTAACCACTACCACCACCCTGACAGAATCGCCATAACAGACAGCTTTGCCATTGACTGTATGAGCATTAGTAAAATATTGGCGGGTAAAATATTCTGTAGTTCCTGCCACATCGGTAGGCGGAACAAGGTTGGTCGTGATATTGGATGGTGATACAGAACCCTTAAACCACTCCACTCCCGAAGCCAGCAAATGACTGGAAGTTGTCTGATTAAGAGCAGCTGTCAATACATTGGCCGTAGAACCCAGGCAATAAGCAAAAGAATCAACTGATACTGTAGGCTTGTCCACACCAATCACCACAATAGACACTGGCGTTTTCTCACTTTCAGCGGCAGAACTCTTCTGGGTGACATAGGTGGTATAAACCCCAGCCTTGGCCGATGTGATGTTTGATGGCACAGCCGCACCTGCAGTTGCAGTCTTTGAATCGTACCATACAAGATTGTAAGCCTTGTCTGTGGTAGTGACATACTTGGAGAAATCAATGTCACTGCCCACGCAAAGTGTATCAGTAGAAACCAAAGGAACTGGAGCCTCACTAATCACGACTTCCAGACGCACAGTATCACTAGGGCAACCAGCAGCACTCATCTGGCGAATCCAATAATAATAAGTACCCGCTTTCGACAAATCCTGACTAGGGACCGCCGATTGCCACACATTGGTAAATGCGCCAGAAGCATCAGCTACAGACCACTGTATACCAGTAGAGGCAGTCACCATATCAGCCAAAGAAAGCGAAGACCCTGCCTTGACCTGCGCGGTCAACTCTTTCTTTGCAGGAACAGGAGCGGAAGGGAATTGATTGACAAAAACAGAATCCAACTTAATGGTATCGCTAGGACAATAACCAGTTGCCGAAGCCGTCACTGCCAATTTTTGTTTTGCCACAACCGAAGTATCAACCGTAATGGTTTCTCCTGTTTTGGCCAATGTATCTTTGCCATAAGCCCATTTAAAGACCGCGCCCTTCGCAGCGCCAGATGCTGTAATGGTAGTCACTCCACATGTCATAACAGAATCAAGAGTAAAGGACACCGTAGGTTTCTCGCCGATGACAAATTGACGCTTTCCCATACAGCCATCCTTGTTATACCCCGTAAAATAAAGAGTATCCGGTTTGGTAACCTTTAACGAGTATTGCTTGTCGGCAGCAAGAGCTGAAGTAGGAACCAGCACTCCTGCATTATTGGACCAGCCCCACTTAACCAGCGTACCATCATTAGAACCATTAAGATTCAACACAGCGCCACCGCACTCACTGTAAGTCATATCCTTGCCCATATCAATAGAACCGGCACGTATAATCTTGAACGATTTGGAAATTGAATAACTACGGCACTTGTCATTATAATCAGCACCATTAGGGTCGGTCAGGAACGACTGCAAAGCGGCCGATGTAGCTACCACTACACGGAAGTAGTTGGTATCAGCAGGATAAGTAGCAGTGTTGAATTTAAAATTAGCAGCTGCAACAACCGTGCTGATATTGGCCCATTTTTTCCCGTCTGAACTCTGCTGATAGAGGAACATCTGCTGATTATTGAAAAAGCTCTTCAACAAATCACTGATTTTTGCACCGATAGTAAAATCGGTGTTGGCACAAATGGTGGTATCCTGCACAAACGAAGACATATTTGAATAGATATCAACACTAGGAGGAGAAC
>OBMA010000131.1_pt1 | contig 37218 bp, 35 predicted proteins | sample 1539141 | NCBI WGS metagenome assembly OBMA01 (sample SAMEA3991484, study PRJEB22521) | metagenome | biome: anthropogenic terrestrial biome; feature: sewage plant; material: raw primary sludge | place: Sweden | collected 2012-09-26
ACTGAGAAATATTATTGGCAGATAGTGACATTGCGTGAGAAATCAAAAACACTGGATGCCGTTCACTCCATGTTGGATCGGTTGAACAAGGACGTTGACGTATCCGTAAGGGCTGGTGTTGCCATGCGTAATGATTTGTTACAGGTGCAACTCAAGCAAAATGAGATAGAGAGCACGCAGATTACCGTGAGAAATGGACTGAACCTATGTAAGCTAATGCTCGCTCAATATATCGGACTCAATAATGCAGACTTCGATTTGCCGGATGATATAAATGTCGAATCTCTTCCAGAGTTTCCTTTGTCTTTGAAACAAAACCATGTGTCTGCTTTGCACAATACCACTGAATACAGATTGCTAGAAAAAAATGTGGAGGTCACAGAATTGCAACGCAAGTTGGAAGTTGGAAAACTTTTGCCCAATGTGGGAATCGGTGTTGGATATAGCTATGACAATATTATGGACAAGAACCATTCACTTATTATTGCTTTTGCTAAGGTCAGTGTTCCGATATCAGATTGGTGGGGTGGCAGTCATGCCATTAAGCGCAAGAAAATTGCTGTGGACAATGCTGTTCAGCAGATGGATGATAATTCCCAACTGCTAGTGATACGTATGCAGAAGACTTGGGATGATGTGGAGGATGCCTACAAACAGTTAGGTCTTGCGCACAAGTCAATAGAGCAGGCTACCGAAAATCTGCGGCTCAACAATGATTATTACCATGCCGGAACCACCAAGATGAGTGATCTGCTCGATGCACAGACGTTGTATCAGAAGGCTATGGATGGTTTCGTGGATGCTCTCTCAAACTATGAAACCAAAATAACAGAATACAAGCAGGCAACGGGTAATTAATATGATTGAGAATTGAAAATTGGAAATTATGATATGTTTATGCAATGTAGTAATACTATGATAGCGTAATCATAATTTTCAATTTTCAATTATTCTTTTCTTAAAGAAAATATAGTATAGCACTCCAGCCGTTGTTAAACCGAATGGGAAAGCGAACCAAATGCCGACCAATCCCATATGCAGTAAGATGCCGAATATGTAGCCCATTGGTAATGAAATAATGAAATAGGCAATGAAGGCAATATATATTAGCGGTTTTACATCGGACATTCCGCGCAACGCATTGGCGAACGTGCATTGCAGACCGTCGCCAAACTGATAAATTATTAGTGGGATTATGCATTGCGCGACCAACAAGCACACATCGTCGTTACCTGAGAATATATATCCTATCTGCTTTCTGAATAGAAATACAGGTATGGAAATAAATAATGCTATTAATAATATTAGGTGGAAACCCGCATTAGCGCTGAGACGAACCGCCTCGTAATCCCGCTGGCCGTGGAAATAGCTGATGCGAACAGCAACTGCAGCCGCCATTCCGTAATATATCATATAGAAAAACTGTGATATGGTGAGCATTATCTGATGTGCGGCCAATGCCGTGGTGCCTATCCATCCTACCATGATACTGGACAGACTGAACGCTGCCGTCTCCATACCCATCTGCATGGCAAGAGGCCAACCCATTCGGTTTAGTTTCCCGAAATCTGCATTATTTATATGTCCATTTATGAATCCTCTGCGAAAAATATGGTATCTATGGTCGAAGAAAAACAACCAGACAAACGCCAAAAGCATTATTATTCGTGATAATAGAGTAGAGATACCAGCGCCAAGAAGTCCCATCTCAGGAAGTCCCCATTTGCCATAGATGAGCATATAGTTGCCGATGATATTCAGCAGATTGCCCGCAATGAGTATACACATTGGTGTGCGGGTGTCGGTTATGCCATCTGAAAACTGCTTGAACACGTTGAACCAACAAGCGAATGGCAAGGATATTAGTAGTATTAATAGATAAGGCCTCATAAGCGGGATGAGTTCTGCAGGTTGTCCAATATTGTCGAGATTCATGTACAGCACTATTATCAGTATGCCAAGCAATAATGCTAGCATTGTATTGGCTGCAAGCGCATTCTTTACGTTTTCGCCAATACTGTCAGTTTCTCCTTTTCCGTAGAGACTTCCAACAATGGGAGTTTGTCCATAAGAGAATCCTAATGCGAAAAGCAACACTAAGGTGAACATCGTGTTTACAAATGCCGCAGCCGCCAGTTCTTGTGTGCTATGGTGCCCAATCATCAGAGTGTCGGCAAAACCAAGCACAATTGTGCCTATCTGACCGATTATTATTGGCACGCCAAGAGTTGTGAGTGAGTGATAATGCGTGGTATACTTTGTTATTGTCATACCCAATATTGATGAATGAATGGTTTTTATTAGTGGTGTGTCAAAATTCTTTTCACATGCTTTTCGGAGTCGCAGAGTTATTTATACACCATTTTTGTTCTTTTAAATTGCAAATTTACTAAGAATGTAGCGACTAACAAAATGTTACTGATGAAAGAACAAAAATAAATATTAAAATTATTACTCAGACTCAAAAATATACACTATCTTTGCGATTTGAAATTTTAACATAAAAATATATATTATGAAGATTAATCTTATCATTATGTCGATGTTCACCGCTGTGCTTGTGTCATGTGGCACCACATCCACAGTGCCTGTCACAGGCCGTAAGCACAATTTGCTCGTCACAGATGAGCAGGTTTTGAGTCTCAGCAATCAGGAATATACTAAGTATATGCAGACAGCTAAGGCTTCTATCAATGCTGCTAATACTGCCATGGTGAAGCGTGTGGGTCAGCGTCTGGCAAATGCTGTTGAGACTTATCTCAAAAACAATGGTATGAGTTCAGAGGTGAAAAATTTTAGTTGGGAATTTAATCTGGTTCAGGATCAGAGCGTCAATGCATTCTGTATGCCTGGTGGCAAGATTGTGGTGTATGAAGGATTGCTTCCTGTAGCTCAGAATGAAGCATCACTCGCTATTGTTTTGGGTCATGAGATTGCCCACGCTGTGGCAAAGCACTCGGCAGAGCAGATGTCCAAACAAATGCGCCAGCAATATGGTACACAGATTGGCGGTGGTGTTCTCAGCGCTCTTGGTGTAGGTTCTGATGTTACATCCATAGCTTCTACTGTTGCTGGTCAGGTATTCTCATTCAAAAATCTAAAATATTCTCGTGATAATGAGAGCGAGGCCGACCACATGGGGCTTATCTTTGCTGCAATGGCTGGATATGACCCGAATGTGGCTGTAAGTTTTTGGCAGCGCATGGCTGCTAAGGGTGGTAGTGGTTCTTCTGATTTGTTTAGCGACCACCCGTCAGACAGCAAGCGTATTGCAGTAATCCAGAGTGAGTTGCCTGAGGCCATGAAATATTATAAGACCAGTGATGCGGTGAAAACTGCAACCACGAAAAAGACAACTACTAAGCAAACAAAGAGAACAGGACGGTGATACAATTAGTATTTTCATTTCAAATCAATGGTTTGAAACCATAAAAGAGAAGCCTCGGACAAAATTGCAGACCGAGGCTTTTTCTTATTATTCTCTTGTGATGTATCGCTAAAAACCATTGTTAAAATTAGGTTAACTATTAAATGATGTAGCAGAAATAACAAGACGATGTTACCACTTTCCTGTGATTTCTGTTCCACATTTAGGACATAAACCAGTGCCTGCAATCTTGTTTATCTTGACTTGATGGTAGTCACGTTTGATTAGTAATTCGCTACAATGCGGACAATAAGTGTCTTCTCCACGAGTATCGCTGGTATTCCCTATGTAAACATATTTTATGCCTTCTTCTATTGCAGTTTCACGTGCCTGAAGCAATGTGTCGAGTGGGGTGGGATAGAGGTTTCTCATCTTGTACATCGGGAAGAAACGGGAAAAATGCAATGGGTTGTCAGTCATTCCGTTATCCACAAGCCAACGGCACATCTGTCTAATCATCTGCATGTCATCGTTTATGGTTGGTATCAGCAAGTTTGTTACCTCTAACCATACGCCAGATTGTTTCAAAGTGATGAGCGTGTCAAGGACAGGCTGAAGCGTTGCTCCGTTAATGTTTCGGTATATGTTATCACTGAAAGATTTTAAGTCTATGTTGGCTGCATCGAGTAATGGCGTTAATTTTTGTAAAGGTTTTTGGCTAATATACCCAGCTGATACGAGCACGTTCATCATTCCTTGTTTGTGGGACAGCATGGCGATGTCGCGGATGTATTCGAAATAGGTTAGTGGTTCGGTATAAGTGAAGGCGATGATTGGAGGTGAGAAATAGAAAAATGGAGAAATAGAGTTCTTTGTTTCGATATTCTTTTGTGCATAGCAAATAATGTCTGTTGGTAAAATGTTTTCAGATTCGGCTTCTTCGTTTATTGCCTGTGATATCTCATGATTCTGGCAGTTTTTGCATCTCAGATTGCAGCCGGTGCAGGCTAACGACATGCATAAGGAACCTGGATGGAAGTGAAACAGTGGCTTCTTCTCTATAGGATCCATGGCGAGTGCGCACGGATGTCCATATACATCAGAGTATAATTCGCCATTAATATTTATGCGGTTGTGGCAGATGCCACGTTGCCCATGGTCGAGTTTACAACCATGAGGACACAACTCGCATTGCAATCGTTTGCCTGTCAGATGATGATAATATTCACATTGTTTCATTATTTCTCCTTAAACACTATCGCCTCGTAGGTATATAGTTCCGCGTCTTTCCATCCGTTCCATCCTAGTCCGGCCTTGTCTTGTGAACAATGTCCAAGGAATTCATCCTTTGTCCAGTTTACCTCATATGCCACTTGTGGTAAGAACGTGCCGCTTCGATTTCCTTTCTTGATGACTATTCCTTGTTTTCCATAGTTAAACTCATCTATGCTCTTTATTCGTTTGAGCGGTGTAAGAACGCTTATTTCTATTTTTATGTTGCACATCTCACTGCGTGTCACGGGAGAGAACCGTGGGTCTTCGAACGCCGCAGCTTGCGCCATGTCTGCTACCATATCAAAGAGTGGGACGGATGAACCGAACCGTCCTATACAACCGCGCAGATTTCCCCTCTCTGTGAGTGTGACAAAAGCTCCGCATTTGGTTCGGAATATTGAGTTGGCAGACATATGTGCTTCGTATTTTTTGTTGTCCATCTTTGCTATGATACTTTGACGGGCGATGTTTAGTAACGACTGTTTTTCATCTTCTGAAAGACAGACACTACCATTGCGGGTCATCACAAATGAGTGGTAGCCCACAACTTCATCCTTTCCACCATAAGGTGAATCGCCAGAGTTTCGGTATAGTAGATGATCCATCTGTAAATCGCTGTCGCCATCTGCCATCATTATAAGTACGGCTATGGCGCATTGTCCGCATGCACTTGTATATAGATTATGGATACCAAGAGTATCGTTATTGGCAATAGCATCTACAAACTTGCTTAGTTGCAACGTCATCACGGCATCACCCGTGCGCTTGTCCAGATTACAGGCATCTTCATAAGTGGGGTAGTGAGAAAAGTCACTACTTATTACGAAGAGGTTGTGCTCATTAAAATATGGTTTCAGAGAGGTTGAAATTTTTCGTAATGTATGGAACCTTTGTGTGCCTATAATAATTGGTATAATTGGTGGAACATCTTTCAGGTGATATTGCAAGAGTGGCAGTTGCACTTCCAGGCAATGTTCATGAGTGTGTGCAGAGTCAAGATATGTGAAACAATCATTTTCGTCAATCAGTTTTGTGCATAGTTCGCGGTCCACTTTCACATTACCAATCGGTGTGGCATAATAGTCGAAGGCGTTGCAGATAGAAGCCCCGTCCATGTCCACGTGATGACTGGGACCAAGAAGGAAGATGTGGTCATATTTTGTTATTGGCGATATCCGTGCTATTGCTGAAGCAGCAACTTTGCCAGAGAATACGTATCCGGCATGGGGAACAATCACTGCTTGCACATTTGTCACGGCTTTCTCTGTGGTTTCGAATTTGAAGTATTCCACCATGTTCCGATTCAGTTCTTCTTTGTCGGCAGGATAAAACTGCCCAGCTACAGCCATAGGTCTGACAGTCGCTCCCGTCTTGGGTGCCGTACTGCAACAAGTATTGTTAATCATAATCATTGTGCTTATCGATATTATCAGAAATGTTCTCTTCATTTGAGGCAAAAATATGCTATTTTTGCGAATATTCCAAATTTATTTTGTGTTATCACATTTAATCATTATCTTTACAAGCGAAATTAACAGTAAATATGTGATTACTATGATAGAATATTTTGCATCTAATCTTTGGCTCTTTTGGGTAGTCATATGTGTTTTGTGTCTGATACTCGAAGTAAGTTCAGGCACATTCTATATCCTCTGTTTTGCCATCGGAGCTGTCTTTTCAGTTGTGTCATCGTCTATCGGAATGCCTTTTTGGTTGCAGGTGATAGTGTTTGCTGTGTTCTCAACATTGTGCCTTTTCTTTGTCCGTCCGTTTGCATTGAAATATCTGCATCGTGGTGAAGACAAACGAACAAGTAATGTTGATGCTCTTATCGGTCGTGTTGGCACAGTGATTGATGCCATTGAGGCTGGTGGCTGCGGATATGTGAAAATTGACGGTGATGAGTGGAAGGCCATTACACCAGATGGCTCTCCCATTGCGAAAGGTGAAAAAGTGAAAGTCATTAGCATGGAAAGCATTGTGGTGAAGGTGGTACCGGAATAACTAATAAACCTATAATTCCAAAACTTATAAATATAAATGTTATGTCAATAGGAACTTATGCATTAATTGCAATTGTCGTCTTGGTGTTGATTTTCGCCAAGATGGCACTAGTCATTATCCCACAGTCGGAAACCAAGATTATTGAGCGTTTGGGCAAGTATTATGCTACGCTTAAGCCTGGAGTCAATATAATCATTCCGTTTGTGGACCGTGCCAAAATCACAGTCATGATGACACGTGGGCGGTATCTCTATTCCAACACTATTGACTTACGCGAGCAGGTGTATGATTTCGATAAACAAAACGTTATCACCAAGGATAACATCCAGATGCAAATCAATGCGCTGTTGTATTTCCAGATTATGGATCCGTTCAAGTCTGTATATGAAATCAACAATCTGCCAAATGCTATCGAAAAACTTACTCAAACCACATTGCGTAATATCATTGGCGAATTGGAACTAGACCAAACGCTGACCAGTCGTGACACAATCAACTCCAAACTGCGTGCCGTTCTTGATGATGCCACCAATAAGTGGGGTATAAAGGTGAATCGTGTGGAACTGCAAGATATTATCCCTCCATCGAGTGTGCTTCAGGCGATGGAGAAACAGATGCAGGCAGAACGTAATAAGCGTGCTACCATCCTCACTAGTGAGGGGGAGAAGCAGGCCGCCATTCTGCAATCAGAAGGAGAGAAAGCTAGCACTATCAACCGTGCCGAAGCAACAAAAGAACAGGCAATTCTCTTTGCCGAGGGAGAGGCTATGGCTCGTATTCGTAAGGCTGAGGCCGAGGCAGTAGCTATTCAGAAAATTACAGATGCCGTGGGAAAAAGTTCAAATCCTGCCAACTATCTCTTGGCTCAGAAATACATCGCCATGTTGCAGGAGGTTGCCACGGGAGATAAGACCAAGACCGTTTACCTGCCATACGAGGCAACAAATCTACTTGGCAGTATCGGTGGCATAAAGGAATTGTTTAAAACAGACTGATAATAAATTGGGGCGTGTCAAAAGTATCAATAATATTATGACTTTAGACACGCCCTTTTTTGTTTCTCATTAGCATTATCTGCTTCTGCAAATTTATTTGCGTACTTATTTGAATTTCGTATCATATAAATCAAATTATTTCTTTAATTTTGCCAAAGAATAAAGAAATTGAACATGAACATAAGTATCGTTGCGGGTGCAAGACCCAATATAATTAAGGTTGCCCCGATTATTCGTGCCATCAAAAAGGCAAAGGAACTGGGACGAAATATTGGTTATAAATTAGTTTATGTGGGCCGTGAGAATGACCATACATTGGAGCCTTCTCTCTTTGATGACCTTCAGATAGAAAGACCTAATGTCTTTTTAGGAGTGGATTGTGAAAATCTAAACGAACTCACAGGACAAGTGATGTCGGCTTTCGAAAAATATTTGCAGACTAATAAAACTGACGTGGTGATTGTTGTTGATGATTTGGCATCGACAATGGCTGCTGCGATAGTTACCAAGAAACAGGGCGTGATGCTAGCGCACATTGTTGCTGGTACACGCTCGTTTGACATCAATATGCCAAAGGAGATTAACCGTCTTGTTATTGATGGGTTGAGTGACCTGCTTTTCACCGCAGGTATGGGTAGTAATAGCATTGCTACTCGTGAGGGTGCGGAATTGTCTAAGATATATATGGTGGGTAATATCCTTGTGGATACTTTACGCTTCAACCATAACCGTTTGGTGCGCCCTGCTTTAGGATTGGAAGATAAATCGTATATTGTGTTTACGTTAAACCGTAAAGCCCTAATCGCTGATAAGACGAATCTGACGTTGATGTTGGCTGCAATGACCATATCTGCCGGTTCCATACCTATTATTGCTCCTCTGAGAAATAGTGCTGCTGCTGCCGTGATGGATTGTATGCCTATTGGTAGTAATACAATAAAGATAGTGGAACCGTTGAACTATCTTGAGTTTGGATATCTCACTGCTAATGCCAAGGGCATTATAACCGATTCGGGTAATGTGGCGGAGGAAGCAACATTCAATGGTGTGCCATGTATCACGCTCAATAGCTATACTGAGCATATTGAGACTGTAAATGTGGGTTCTAATGTTCTGGTGGGTGAGGATGCTAGTAAACTGGCTGATGCCGTGCATGACATGACTTCTGGTAAATGGAAGAAGTTTAATATCCCTGACCGTTGGGATGGGCGTAGTGCAGAGCGCATTGTGCAGACATTGCTTGAAGAAAAAGGAATATAACAATTACTGTATTTCGTATATGAATAAAATCGTTTTAATTACAGGTGCCACGAGTGGAATTGGTGAGGCTTGTGCCCGTCGTTTCGCAATTGGCGGTTATGACTTGATTCTCACCGGTCGTAATCAGGTGAAGTTAGATGCCTTGCAGCAACAATTGAATGGAGATGGTGCAGACGTGAAGTTACTCAAATTCGACGTTCGTGACCGTAAGGCTGCTACTGATGCCGTGGGGACACTTAGTGGTAAGTGGTGTGATGTGGATGTTCTGATAAATAATGCCGGATTGGCTGTTGGATTGGATAAGGAATACGAGGGCAATCCAGATGAATGGGATATGATGATAGACACCAATATAAAAGGGATGCTTACTATGACCCGTCTGATTGTGCCACACATGGTGGAGCGAAATCATGGACACGTGATTAACATGGGTAGTTTGGCTGGAGATATGGCATATCCTGGCGGAAACGTCTATTGTGCGACCAAGTCTGCTGTGAAAGCCATAACCGACGGATTACGTATGGATCTAGCCGAAACATGTGTGCGTGTTACTAATATTAAACCAGGATTGGTCGAGACTAATTTCAGTGTCACCCGTTTTCGTGGTGATACTGGCAAGGCAGACAATGTGTATCATGGCATTCATCCTTTGAATGGTGATGACATAGCAGATGTCGCTTTCTATGCAGCCAGTGCTCCTGAGCATGTGCAGATAGCCGAAGTGCTGGTGTTGGCGACTCATCAGGCTAGTAGCGCGGTCGTAAGCAAAGATGCCTCGCGTAAAGAAGAATTGGGTTGAAGGTTTTGTGTGTCTACTGTATGGTACTGATATTAGTAAAAAAATAAAAAAACGAGAAGTTCCGCATGGCATCTAGCTTTGCGGTTTTTTTTTCTCTTTTATGAATATGCTTTTGTTTATATCGCCAAAATATAGTACATTTGCAATGTGAAACAGAAACTGGATAACTATACATATCTCACTTCAGGGCCTATTCATCACGTTATCGGGACGATGGCTGTGCCAACGATTATAAGTATGCTGATAACCAGTCTATACAATATTGCTGATACTTTTTTTGTGGGAAAAATTGATACACAGTCTACTGCCTCAGTGGGTGTGGTATTCTCTATAATGTTTTTGATTCAGGCAGTCAGTTTCTTTTTTGGCAATGGTTCTGGCAACTACATATCTCGTGAGTTGGGTGCCAAACATCGTCGCAACGCCGAGGTGATGGCTTCAACTGCTTTTGTTTATGCCATATCATTCGGTATTCTTATCATGGTTGTTGGCGAATTGTTTCTCACTCCGTTATCTGTATTTCTTGGCAGTACTCCCACTATTCTGCCATACACTGAGCGGTATCTAGGAATCATTCTTCTTGGCGCTCCATTGCTTACCGGTTCATTGTGCATCAACAACCAAATGAGATTTCAGGGAAATGCAAAGTTTGCCATGTATGGTATAATTACTGGTGCGGTACTCAATGTATTTCTCGATCCTGTCTTTATATTCGGTTTTAATCTTGGCGTCAGTGGTGCGGCCATAGCCACTGTTATCGGTCAACTATTCAGTTTTTTGATACTTTTGAGGATGAGTAGGATGGGTGAGAACATACGATATCATTTGGGCAACTTTTCGGGCAGGTTGATTTACATAAAGGAAATTATCGCAGGTGGTACACCTTCTATCAGCCGACAGGGATTGGCTTCATTGGCAACTATTGCGCTTAATCTGGCTGCCGGACACTATGGGGATGCCGCAATTGCGGCAATGTCTATAGTAAATAGAATAACAATGTTTATTTATGCAGTTATTGTGGGATTGGGACAAGGCTTTCAACCTTTATGTGGATTCTGCTATGGTGCGCGGCTTTATTCACGTGTGAAGAGCGGATATTGGTTTTGTGTCAGAGTGGGAACCATTTTCCTTTCTGTTTGTGCCATATTAGGATATGTCTTCTCCTCGTCAGCAATCGCTATATTTCGTGATGATCCCAAGGTTATCGAGATAGGTATATCTGTATTGCGTTATCAGCTTATGACATATCCTTTGGGCGCATTTCTCATAGCAAGCAATATGATGATGCAGACTATTCGCAAGCCTTGGCGTGCTAATATTCTGGCAGCTGCCCGTCAGGGCTTGTTTTTTATCCCATTGGTAGTAATTCTTCCTCATTTTTACGGACTGCTAGGCGTGGAAATTTGTCAGGCTGTGAGCGATTGCATGGCATTTGCTGTAACTATCCCTATTGCATATAGCGCTTTTCTGGATATGTGTGTAGGTCAATAAATTAGTATGGCAGGGGTAGCGAGCCCGTGCTGCAAGGAAACTTCTCGATGTTTCTTGTGGTTTTGTAAACTATTATTTGCAGAAAAGTATCTCACATATTAGTTGAATCTAGCTTTGATATTTATCAAATCGAAAATTGAAAAACCAAAAATGGAACATTAAAACATGGAAAACATGTTCCCTTTTTGCAATTTACGTCTTCAGGAGATTCAACTAACTGTTACTTGAGTCGCCATTAACCGTTACTTGAAATTCAACTAACGGTTAGTTGACGACCCGAAAGGGATAAATTGTAATACATTTAGGGGCTAATTTTTTGTCTAAAAACAGTAATAGTTTGAATATCAGAATGTTGCAATACCGCTCTAGAATCTCGTATTTTCGACCGTGGGGAAACTTTTTGAAATAAGGCCTGTCTTTTTGAAGGTCTTTGTAAACTTTTTTGACTAATAAAACAAATAAAAAATTATCTACGGATTTGAGACTATTCACATAAAAACGCGCAGTAATAAATCAATATTACTGCGCGTTTTGACGAATTGTCTCTGCATTATGCCAATATATCAATTTGATGTATATATCTAAAATTCGCTTGTGAAGTGGAATTTGATACGTTTGAAGTCCTGTTGTGCCATACTCAATACGTAGCCTGAATCAGCCAGGAATACATCTCTGTCATCTCTGTCCTTTGCCATGTATTGGTATTTTCGCTTCTTGAAATTGTCCAATTCCTGAGCGTCGTCACTTTCAATCCAGCATGCCTTGTGGAGATGAACAGGTTCCCAACGACATTTTGCGTTGTATTCATTCTCCAGACGATACTGAATGACCTCAAACTGAAGTTGTCCTACAGTTCCAATAATCTTTCGGCCGTTGAATTGATTAATAAACAACTGTGCCACACCTTCGTCCATCAACTGTTCAATGCCTTTGCTAAGTTGCTTGGATTTCATTGGGTCATCATTTTCGATATATTTGAACATCTCTGGCGAGAATGATGGTAATCCACGGAAATGAAGTAATTCTCCATCCGTTAGTGTGTCGCCAATCTTGAATATTCCGTTATCCGGCAGACCTACAATGTCGCCAGGGTAAGCCTCTTCGATGGTGCTCTTGCGTTGTGCCATGAACTGTGTAGGGGAGCTAAAACGCAAGGTCTTGCCCTGACGCACATGCAGATAGGGCTGGTTGCGGACGAACTTGCCACTACATACTTTGCAGAATGCAATACATGAACGGTGATTGGGGTCGATATTGGCAGTAATCTTGAAGATAAAGCCAGAAAACGTTGGCTCCTCAGGATAGACCATTCTCTCTTCGGCCTTAGTGGGCTTGGGAGATGGCGCAATCTCTATGAAACAGTTTAATAGTTCCTGAACACCAAAGTTATTGAGAGCACTGCCGAAGAAAACAGGTGCTACATCGGCAGAGCGATATGTCTCGACATCTAGTGATGGATATACACCATTGATAAGTTCCAGGTCTTCCCTCAATTGATGGGCATCCATTTCACCAATTTGAGCGTCTAAATCCTGACTGCCAATTTCTACTTCTACTTTTTCTGTTACTCTCTGCTTGTCGGGTTTGAAGAGGTCAAGTTTGTTTTCGTATATATTGTATACACCTTTGAATTTCGCTCCTTGGTTGATAGGCCATGAGAGAGGACGAACCTTAATCTGCAATTCTTCTTCTAACTCATCCAACAAATCGAACGGGTCATGACCCTCGCGGTCCATCTTGTTGATAAATATGATGACTGGTGTATTTCTCATTCGGCAGACTTCCATAAGTTTGCGAGTCTGTGTTTCAACACCCTTAGCTCCATCGACAACGATGATTGCAGAGTCTACTGCTGTTAATGTGCGAAATGTATCTTCTGCAAAGTCTTGGTGTCCGGGGGTGTCAAGGATATTCACCTTATAGCCTTCATAGTCGAATTCCATAACAGATGTTGACACAGATATACCACGCTGCTTTTCAATGTCCATCCAGTCGGATGTGGCAGTTTTGCGTATTTTGTTGCTTTTTACTGCGCCTGCCACCTGTATCTGTCCGCCAAATAACAGAAATTTTTCAGTCAGTGTTGTCTTACCCGCATCAGGGTGTGAGATAATGGCGAATGTCCGCCTTCTTTGTATTTCGTTCATCTGCTGGATTTATTCTTCGTTTTGGAGTTTGTTAATACAAACAGCTAGTGACTCTTCCCAATATGGAACTTCAATATTGTATGCCTCCTTAATCTTTGTCTTATCGAGCACAGAATAGGCCGGGCGTTTCGCAGGAGTGGGGTATTCGTTTGTGTGTAATGGTTTGACATTACAACTGTTGATACCTGCTAAGCGATGGATGGCCTTTGTAAAGTCGTACCAACTTATTACCCCTTCATTTGAGAAGTGGTAAACGCCGGGCTTTATTCCGTTATTGATAGCATTCATTATTACGTTGGCCAAGTCGCCTGCGTATGTTGGAGTCCCTATTTGGTCGAATATCACGCCCAATTCTTGCTTCTCTTTCCCCAAACGTATCATCGTCTTTACAAAGTTGTTGCCGAATGTACTGTAAAGCCATGCTGTACGTATAATCATAGTCTTGCTGCAAAACTTTTGAGCACCAAATTCACCAGCTAGTTTGGTGCTGCCATAAACACTGTCAGGGCATGGTGTGTCAGTCTCAGTGTATGGTGTGTGTTTGGTTCCGTTAAACACATAATCGGTTGAAATCTGAATGAACCATCCTCCTCTTTTCTCAACTTCCATAGCCAAATAGGCGGGGGCTTCGGTATTGAGTGCAGTGCATAATTGCTTGTTTTTTTCGGCTTTGTCCACTGCTGTGAATGCGGCACAATTCACTATTCCGTCAATTTTATTTTCAATGATAAATTGTTCTATAGCCGATTGATCGGTAATGTCCAGTTCGTTGACATCAGTGTTAAACCAATTGTATTGTTGATGCGTTTTTTCCAGCAGTTGCATCTCATTTCCTAGTTGGCCATTACAGCCTGTAATCAGAATATTCATATAATTAATCGTCTTCAAATATTAATCCTTCAGTTTTGTCTTTCATGTAATAATCAGACAACATACCGATAAATGTTGTGATTTCCTTGATGGCATGTTCCGTATCTGGAGTTATCTTCTTGTTTTGCAATCTAAGTATCATGGTTCCATAAAGTGCGTCGAAACATGTCTCTATCTCGTTAACCTCTTTGTCGCCTCTATTCCGTAACTCCACTATATAGGGTAACACCTTATAGTATTCTGCATTGTAGAAAGGAAATTTAGGACTTTGCAACAATTGTGCATGAAGTTCAATGAGGTCCTGCATTAGAATTTTGTTTATTTGCAGATGTCCATGTTCACGGCATCCTTCCTGATTTATCATGATGATAAGATTACCATACCAATCAATCATTTCCTCCTTTTGTACGTCTGAATATTCAAAACGTTCTATGTATTCACGTCTGATGCGGGTGAGTGAGCATCCGTATGCGCGAATCAAATCCTCTATCTGCCATGAGTATAGTAGATATTCGGCAATGTTTTTTTTTCTTAATTCTTGTGCTATATACATATATGTAAACTTTCTAGCCAAACGAACAATGGTTTTGTTGGCGTATTAAAGGTAAAATGCAATATCAATAATTTACTGTGAAGATATTGAATACAGTGCCGACAAGTATTATGACAGAGAACAATATCACCAAAGTTCCAATTATCTTGTTAATGAGCAAAATACCGTTGTTGTCGAAAATCCCCCTTACCCTGTTTATAAGCCATGAGAGTCCAAACCACCATAGCAATGCACCGCCAAAAATACTCAAATATCCTATACTCATCTCGAAAGGATGGGCGGGTATTACAAAAGCGAATTGTGCAAAGGCTGCCATGAAGAGAAAAATAATCAAAGGATTGGAGAATGTGACAAGAAAAGCTGTGATACCGTTGTGAACTAGAGTTCCTTTCTTGTTACCGCTGATATGCATGTTTTTTGTGGGGTTAGAGCGGAAACAGTATATACCGAAGACCATCAAGATGATACTACCGGAGATCTGTAATACGAACTTATTTTGCGGATTTGTGATAAGATCCATCACAAAGCTCATTCCGAGACCGGTTATGAGGGCGTAAATGATGTCACTGGCAGCGGCACCAACACCAGTGACGAAGCCATACCAACGGCCCTTGTTAAGTGTGCGCTGTACGCACAACACCCCGACGGGTCCCATTGGAGCTGAAGCAATGATACCTATCATTATCCCTTTGAACACTAAGTCCAATATGTTTATGTGGAATGGAAATGGCATAGCGGGTGCAAAATTGCAAAAATTATGCGGATTAAACAAATTTTCTAATTAAAACTTTGCATTATAAGAGTTTTTTCCTAACTTTGCGGGTGTCTATAATCACGGATTTCAAAGATTTCACGGATTGTTTGCCAATCTGTGCTTGATATATTCGTGTTCATTGACGATTAATGAGTATGACTAACTATAAAATATAAATAAAGGAAAAACATGAATTCACAACCAGAAATGAAACCGTATGTAATCGGTTTGGACTTAGGCGGTACAAATTCCGTCTTTGGTATTGTAGACAGCCGTGGTGACATCAAGGCTACGACAGCTATCAAGACTCAGGGCTTTGATAAAGTTGATGATTATGTGAACGCTTCTATTGAAGCTCTACAGATAATCATTGATCAGGTCGGGGGTATTGATAAAATCAAGGCAATGGGCATTGGTGCACCTAACGGTAATTTTTACAAAGGTACGATTGAGTTTGCGCCTAATTTGTCATGGGGTCATGACGGAATAGTTCCTCTTGCAGACATGTTTTCAAAGAAACTGGGTGTTCCTGTTGCACTTACCAATGACGCTAATGCTGCTGCCATTGGTGAGATGACTTATGGTGTGGCACGTGGAATGAAGAATTTCATTGTTATCACTCTTGGTACGGGTGTTGGTTCTGGTATAGTAATCAACGGACAGTTGGTATATGGATGTGATGGATTTGCAGGTGAACTGGGACATGTTATCGTACGTCGTGATAACGGACGTAGTTGCGGGTGTGGACGTACAGGATGCCTTGAGGCTTATTGTTCGGCAACGGGTGTAGCTCGTACTGCTCGTGAATTTCTTCAGACCACTGAGGAACCGTCTGTTCTACGTGACATGAAGTCTGAGGACATTACTTCTCTTGATGTTTCTATCGCTGCGAACAAGGGTGACAAGATGGCTCTTCGCGTGTACGATTTCACAGGAAAGATGTTGGGTGAGGCTTGTGCTGATTTCGCTGCTTTCTCATCTCCAGAGGCATTTATTTTCTTTGGGGGACTCACTAAGGCTGGCGACTTGATAATGAAACCAATACAGGATAGCTATAATGAGCATGTGTTGAAGATATTCAAGGATAAGGCAAAGTTCCTTGTTAGTGGTTTGGATGGCAGTTCTGCTGCTGTTCTTGGTGCTTCTGCCATAGGCTGGGACATTTAAAAAGTAAAATGGGTAAAGAAGTTGAGTGCGATACATTTGCTTTTTTACCCTTTTTATTAAATTATTCAGCAGACAAGTCTTCCACCATCTTCCTGTACATTGTGTACATTCTGTTTCTTGATATAAAACCTATCATGTGGTTATTGACATCTGTTACTGGAAGATAATTGGCATTAGTCTTATCAAACTTCTTCATCACATCTTTCATCGGGTCATTGACTCCCAATATCGCAGGTGATGGCAGCATAAGCTGACTTACAGTAAACTTATGATATAATTCTGTGCGGAAGACGATATGTCTAATCTGTGTAAAATCAATGATCCCAAGCAATGTTCCTGCAGGGTCTAATACTGGTAGAAAAGTGGTATGGCTTCTGCTAATAGCCTGAACAAGATGCCCGAGGGGCATATCTATTGTTACTGACGAGTAATCTTTTTCGATGACACTGTCCAGACTCATAAGTGTAAGCGCAGCACTGTCTGTATGGTGTGTTATTAATTTGCCTTCACGGGCAAGACGCATCCCATATATACTGTGAGGCTCGAAAATACTTATTGTCATATAAGAACATATGCTGACTATCATGAGTGGCATAAATAGTTGGTAACCACCGGTTATTTCTGCAATTAGAAAAATTCCAGTAAGAGGTGCATGCATAACTCCGGCCATGACTCCGGCCATGCCCAATAATGTGAAGTTTTTTTCAGGCAGATGCACTCCTATTTGCTCAATATTCCATAGTCTTGCAAATAGGAATCCTCCAAATCCTCCAATAAATAGGGAAGGCGCGAATGTACCGCCACAACCGCCACTGCCATTGGTCGCTGATGTGGCAAAAACCTTGGTGAGCATGACCAATATTATATATATTAACAAAAATTTCCCATTACCGTAGAACACGGAATTATCCATCAGACCGTTCCAATCGGAAACGTTGTTTCCGTTAAGCAGAATGTTAATTGCTGAATAACCTTCGCCATACAGTGATGGGAAAAAGAAAATGAGTAGGCTAAGAATAATTCCACCGAGAGCAAGACGGCCGTAAGGAAAATCTTTAAGTTTGGAGAATATGCCCTCACATGCTGTCATGGTACGGATAAAATACAAACTGATAAAGCCACAGAATAGTCCTAACAATATGCTGGCAGGTACGCGTTCCAACACCCAGACTCCATCCAAATGAAATGTGAAGAGAGAGTCGCTACCCATAAATATATATGTGAAGCAAGTAGCCGTGACACAGGCAATCAGTATAGGTAGTAATGATGCCATTGTAAGGTCGACCATAAGTACTTCAAGTGTGAATACAAGCCCTGCTATTGGGGCTTTGAATATTCCAGCAATTGCGGCGGCGGCACCGCATCCGACAAGTAGCATCAGGGTCTTGTTGTCCATCTTGAACAACTGCCCAAGGTTGCTGCCAATGGCAGAACCAGTAAACACGATAGGTGCCTCAGCTCCAACAGAACCACCAAAGCCAATGGTTATTGCAGATGCAATCACAGAACTCCAGCAGTTGTGTCCTTTTAGACGGCTTTTCTTTGTTGAAATGGCATATAGTATTCGAGTTATACCATGAGATATATTATCCTTTACAATATACTTTACAAATAATGTAGTGATATAAATGCCTATAACAGGGAATACAAGGTATAACCAGTTATAAGTGGTGGCTGTGAATCCTGCGGTAAGAAGAAGTTGTATCTGTTTGATAATCCAGTGCAATACAAATGCTGCTACAGCTGCAAAGAACCCTACAAAAAATGATAGGATAATTACAAACTGGCGATCATTTATATGTTTTTCGCGCCAGATAATAAGTTTCTGAATTATTAATTTGTTTTGCTCTAATGCGTCATCCATTATATTTGTTTACCCTATTTTTTTTAGTAAGGATAATGTTTAATATCTTATTTCCTGATTATCTGAACTTCTCCGTTCTTTGCCAATTTAATAATAGAGCTAGGTGTATGTGGCTTGTGTTCTTGCCGACGTGACCAGCAGACATAATCTACGGCATCGATAATCTCTTGTGATATATCGCAGTAGTTTGCTGCAGAAGGTTCTCCGCTGATATTGGCACTGGTACTTACAAGCGCCCTTTGGAATCTATAACACAGCTCGTGCGAAAATGGCTCATTTGTAATGCGTAATGCGATGGAACCGTCATCGGCAATCAGATTTTGCGCCAAGTTTGTTGCATCATCCAGTATAACGGTTGTTGGCTTGTTGGTTAATGCCAACAAGTCCCATGCTACGTTGGGTACATTCCTGACATATCTTTGCATACGGGCTTCTGAATCTACAAGGCATATTAATGCTTTGGAGTCGTCTCGGCGTTTGATTTTGTATACTTTATCTACGGCCTCTTTGTTTGTCGCATCACAACCTATACCCCATACGGTGTCCGTTGGGTATAGGATAACGCCTCCTTTGCGTAGAACTTCAACTGCGTTTTTAATATCATCAACTTGATTCATCGTTATCTATTCTTTTTATCTTGGAATGACAAAGGTAGTGAAAATTTAGCATATACACAAATAAATCAATGTTTTTTATATACTGTAGATTTAAGATATCAATGATAATTATAAGGTTTACAACTTTTTTCATTAACTTTGCATCAAATTAATTGAATATGGATAAGAAAGATTTGCGAATAATATTTATGGGAACTCCTAAATTTGCTGTGGAGTCTCTGGGAAGTCTTCTCGATGGAGGATACAACGTAGTGGCAGTCGTAACTCAACCTGATAAATCTGTAGGCCGTCATGGTTCTGTGCTTCAGGCATCTGCTGTTAAAGAATATGCGTTGTCACATGGACTACCAGTGTTGCAACCAGAAAAGATGAAAGACCCGATATTTGTGGAGAAATTAAAATCATACGATGCCGATTTGCAGGTTGTCGTGGCTTATAGAATGCTTCCTGAAGTAGTATGGTCAATGCCACACTATGGGACATTTAATGTTCATGCAGCTTTGCTTCCACAATATCGCGGTGCTGCTCCTATCAATTGGGCGGTAATTAATGGTGAGACTAAAACAGGTGTTACTACTTTTTTCCTTGACCATGATATTGATACTGGTCGAATAATAATGCAGAAAGAATTTATAATACCTGATGATGCTGATGTGGAATATGTTTATGACGGTTTGATGCGTCTTGGGGCACAGGTATGTATTAGTACTGTAGATGCTGTAATTAATGGTGATGGCAGAGTTGCAGCTATTGACCAGCCCGATAATATTGAATTTAAAAAGGCACCAAAGATATTTAAGGAAACTTGTCAAATCAACTGGAAACAGGATGCAAAGCGTATCCATGATTTTATAAGAGGATTGAGTCCATACCCAGGAGCGTGGACAACATTGTGCTGTAATTCTGATAAATCATCGTCCGTACTGAAAATATTCAAGACATGTAAAACCGGACGTAAATCAGTGAAGGATGCAGGTGTCATTTTTTATGAACACAATCGGTTGTTTATTAATACAATTGATGAACTTCTTGAGATTATAGAATTACAATTGGCTGGTAAGAAACGTATGCCAGCAAAGTCTTTCATTAATGGATTTCACAATTTAGAAGATTTTTATATATCTTAATCCTCATCGCTATCCCACATCTTATTGTATTTGGCGTATGGAACCATATCATCGTTCGCATTTTGAGAATTATCTATGTTCATTTGCTCAACATTACCAGAATTGCTGTAAAGACATGTTTGAACAATAGCACATATAATAATGCTTGGTTTCTCATAAGATTTAAGTTTGTTCATATATTTTTTTCTTCGTTTATATGCAAAGGTATAAATAATAAATGAAAATAGCAATGCAATGGACATTTTTTTGTAAAAAAATAAGCAAATCACGGATTACTTTATATTGTTGTTAATAAGTAATCCGTGATAATGAATTAAAATTGCCACCAATGTTTTTTCGATGGAGTATCATATTGCAGGCTCGATTTTCGACTAGCTTCGCGGAGTAGATCGCGATATGTCTTTTTTTCTGTTACCATTTGATATATTTGTCCCCAATCTGGTAGGCCACCTATATTACAGTCATCGATGAAGATGTCCGCTTTAACTTTGCGAGAAAAATGATTGTTGTTTTCTAGCTTTTCTTCAGGATAGTCGCGATTGATGGCATAGAATTCAACACCCCGTTCGCGGCACCAATCAACGGCTTCTTCAAGAAGTTCGCCTTCACGGACTGTCCACAGAATAAGTTTGTGGCGATCCTTGATAAGCATACGCAGAGTGTCTGTTGCAAAAGGTTTCTCTTCTCCAATAGCAGGATATTTGTGCTCGACGATAGTCCCGTCAAAATCTATTGCAATTGTCATGTGTTAAAGTTATAATATTATAATGTGACAATTAGAATTCAATCAAACGCGTTAGCGTTTGATCGAAGTATCATTCTTGTCACCATAGTTACTATTCCCGTATCTTCCGTATCTTCCATATGATCCGTAAGACCCATAGCCTCCATATTGGTTTCCATACTTGCCTTTTTTGCCATAATGTCCATAACGGCCATATTTGCCATACCTACCATAGCCGTAATAGTATCCATATTTCTTCTTTGACATGTCTATACCGTTGATAACGATACTTATATTTGGAAATTTTTTCTCAGCATTGAGACTGTTTATCAAATTGAAACTCTCTTTTGGTGTGTAATCTGCACGGCATACATAAATAGTAGCATTAGTGATGCGACCAATCTGAAGGGTATCAGTTACAAGTCCGATAGGAGCTGTATCAATCAAAATGTAATCATAGATGTTCTTAAGAATATCAATAATCTGTTCTAATGATTTACGTGCGACAAGCTCGGTTGGATTTGGAGGAACAGGACCGGCCAAAAGAAGATCCAAGTTGTTATTGATGCCCGATGATATGATTTGTGACTTGACATCAGACTCTGTTGGATTGTCATGAATTAGTAGAGATGTTATTCCATGTTGGTGATCATCTATCTCAAACAGCTCGGCAAGGCGAGGTTTTCGTATATCAAGTCCAATTAGTAATATTTTTTTGCCTAGCAGGGCAAAACTGACAGCTAGATTGGCTGCATTGAATGTTTTGCCTTCACCAGAAATACCTGATGTGAACATGATAACCTTCTCTCCATCTTTCAACATAAACTGAAGATTTGTTCGCATCGAGCGGAAAATCTCTTCCATCTGGTTGTTTTTATTTTCGTGAACAACTATATCAGCTTTGGTTTTTGCTGTATCGTTTGCTACGGCAACATCTGCAAGAATTGGAAGTTGTGTGAGATTTGCTACATCGTCATGACCTTCTATTTTATATCGGAAGAATTGGATGATGAACAAAATACATGTAGGAATTGCAAGTGCTATGATAAGCGCGATGAGCATTATGAGAGAAGACTTAGGACTAATCTTACCCGCAAATTGAGGATCATCAATAAGTTTCCCCTTGTCTGCTGTTGCAGCTAAAGAAATAGAGTTCTCCTCACGCTTTTGTAGAAGCATAAGATACAGTCCTGATTTGACGTCTTGTTGGCGTCCTATCTGAGTCAGCATTCGCTCTTGTTCTGGCGTTTGGGAAATCTGACTTGAATATTTATCATATTGAGAAGCAACACCGTTACGCTGGATTTGCATGCTGCGGCGTGTCTGATTCATCGCACGGCGAATGCTGGCAGACAAATCTTCAAGTTGTGATGTGAGTGGAACAACTGTTGGACTTGTTTCTGATGCACTGCGGAGCAGACGTTTGCGTTCAAGTACAATATCGTTGTACTTGTTGATTAATTGAGTGGCAGAACCATCTGTAAGCCCGACATTAGATGGCAGTGTCTGAAATTTGTTATCAGGCTGGTCCATATAGTCACTGATACTATTCAACAATGCCACTTGAGTGTTTGCTTCAGCAAGCTGTTGGTCTAGTTGGTTTTGATTGCCTAAGGCTTGCCCTGCATTGAGTTTAAGTTCAACCATGTGGTTTGACTTCTTGTAGTTTTCCAACTGGCCTTCGGTATTTCCAAGTTCGGCATTTATTTTTTCAAGGCGCCCATTGATAAACTCCTCTGTATGTACTGCAATTTCGTTTTTGTCTTCATTAGCCTGACGGTTATAGCAGATTACAAGTTGTTTTAGGTAATCTATTGCGCGTTGTGAATTTTGGTCACTCAATACAAGTTGGGCTATTGTCGTGGTTTTTGATGATTGACTCACTGCCAGAGAACCTGTATATTTATATGCAGCATTACTAGGAGACACTATTGTCACAATCTGTGTTTGCCCCTGTTCTAATGGTGCAGAGTCATTTCTCGTAAAACTTAATATACCACTGCGTAGTCCAATCGTTGCAGGCAGGTTGGTAATAGTTTTGTTAATAGAGATAGGTCCTTCCATATTATCACCTGATGATGCATAGTAGGTCCCTGTTATTTGGTAGGTGTTTCCTTCACGTGTAATCTCCAAATTAATCGGTGCTGATAATTTCTCAAGATGTGCAGGGTCAATGTCTACACTAATAGGTTGGATGCCGTAAATAAGGCGGTCCATAATTTTCCCCTTGCTTTTGTATGTCACATAAAGTTTCAAATCACGCACGGCTTGTGTTGCCAAAGAATGTGATCCCAAAATTTCCATCTCATTATCAATACCGTTAGTATTTGAGATCATGCCTAAGGTTGCCGTGTTCTGTATGCTGTTACGTCCTCGTGAATTACTATTGTCGTCTTTGATAAGTAATTTGGCAAAAGTTTGATACACGGGCGTCGTGTAGCGTAGGTACGCAGCAGCACAGCCCAAACAGATAATTAGGGAAAGAATAAACCATTTCCAGTTAAGGATTAGCATGGTGTAAATTGCATTGAAGTCGAAAGATGATGATGACACTTCTTGTTCCTTCATGTTCCCGGTTTCTAAATTCTTGTTTTCTTCCATTATTATTGTTATTTTGTTTTTACTTAATTGAAAATCATTAATCAGTCTTTCTTATTCTTTAGCAATACGCATGAGGTACTGTCCGTAATTATTTTTTAGCATTGGTTTTGCTAATTCGCATACCTGTTCTTTGGTTATCCATCCATTCTCAAGAGCAATCTCTTCCAGACATGCTACTTTAAGACCTTGGCGTTTCTCAATGACTTCTATGAAAGTACTTGCCTCACTAAGACTATCATGTGTACCTGTGTCTAGCCAAGCAAATCCTCGTTGCAGTGTTTGCACTTTTAGTTGTTTGTATTTTAGATATTCCTGATTGACGGTAGTTATTTCCAGTTCCCCTCTTGAACTTGGCTTGATATTCTTGGCAATTTCTATCACGTTGTTAGGATAGAAATACAATCCAACTACAGCGTAGTTACTTTTGGGATGAGTTGGCTTTTCTTCTATGCTTAGGCAATTCTCTGCCTTGTCAAATTCGGCAACTCCATATCTTTCCGGGTCATTAACATAATATCCGAATACAGTAGCTTTGCCATTTTTCTCTGCATCAGTGACGCTTTGTTTTAGCAAACCGGTAAAGCCAGCACCATGAAAGATGTTATCACCCAAGACAAGACACACACTGTCATTGCCAATAAAGTCATCACCAATGATAAAAGCTTGTGCAAGCCCATCAGGACTTGGCTGTTCTGCATATTCGAAATGCAAACCTAATTCACTACCATCTCCAAGTAGCCGGCGAAATCCAGGTAAGTCAAATGGTGTTGAGATAATAAGTATCTCACGTATGCCTGCAAGCATAAGGACCGATATCGGATAATAAATCATCGGTTTGTCAAAAATAGGTATCAACTGTTTGCTGATTCCTTTTGTAATGGGGTAGAGGCGTGTACCTGAACCTCCTGCTAATACAATACCTTTCATTTTTTATTGGATTTTAATAGAATGGATTCAAAAATTGGTAAATTAGCTAACTTTCTCATCCTGTTCTTTTCGTTATTCTTGCTTTATTATAATGTGAATCTTTTTTCTAATATTATTATATGATTTGCAATGTGTTCTTTAGTTGTTTTTAGTATGCTTTTTTATCAAATACCATCAAACAGTAAATTGTTTTGAAAAGAATCTTAAGATCTAACCAGAATGACCAGTTCTCAATATACCAGATATCTCTTCGGATACGTTCCTCCATCTGCCATAGTTCTTTGGTCTCTCCGCGATAGCCTGTTGTTTGTGATATTTCCGTGATTTCTGGCTTGCTGAAATGACGCACCATGTATTTGTCTATCATCCGTCCATATGTTTCTGTATGGTAAATCATGTGTGGTCTTGGACCAACAAGACTCATATTTCCGATGAGGACATCGTAAAATTGTGGAATTTCATCAATGTTGGTTTTTCGCATGAATTCTCCGAATGGAAATTTTCTTGGGTCATGTTCTGTTGCTTGTGTAGTGTTTGCCTCTTTGTTGATATGCATTGATCGAAATTTATGACAAGTGAATGAATGCCCATTCAATCCAGTTCGAGCTTGTTTGAAAAATATCGGACCCGGACTCTGTCTCTTTATTCTGAATGCAATAATTGGAATAAATGGCAGAATGCACAAACAAACTAGAGTGCTAACAATTATGTCAAATATTCTCTTTGTGATTTTGTTAATTGGGTTTGTTAGTGGCTCTTGATGATTGGTGTATAACGAAATATCTCCAAATCTTTCTGGTTTTAAACTAATTCGAAATTCTCCTAACATTGGTTCTACAAAATAGAAGTGAATGAGGTTGTGATCGCAGAACTTCATTATTCTTAATATTTCATTCGACTCGTTGCTCGTCAGAGAACAGAATATCTCGTCAACAGATGATATGTCAACATCCGTTTTTGGGCTTATTTCGTCTTGTTGAGGTCTGGGCTGTTTAATGTGAAGAGTGTCAATCATATGAATGTTCAGGTCTTTAATAGTGCCTAAATGCTTTATCTCTTGCGGACATTCTTTTATCTCGGTATTGTCGAAATAGCCATAAACTTTATATCCTGTTGATGGTTCTGATATGAATTCTTTATATATATATAGAATAGCAGGGTCAGAACCAACAAAAAGCACACTGCGGGTGTTGCGCCCACTTTGTCTGACGAATCGCAATAATCTGCGTTCAATAAGATTAATGCATAACAAAAAAGAAAATTCGGCAACGGCAAAGATAATCATGAAACGGAAAAATCCTCCTCCATCACAAAGCATTCTTAAAAAGACAAACGTCAGCGTGACATGAAGAAGACTCAGTTTAATAATTCTTGTGAATATGTCTTCGAATTTTATTCTGCGATGGTGAATGATTGTATGGAAAAAATACTGGCTTACCAGCATTGAAAAATTCGCCGTAAGTAACATCATTCTTGTTTCCTTTTTGAAGAAATCAGGAATAATGTCTGGAAAATATATAAAAAATGCGAACAAAAGAAAGTTGAGAATAAAAAAATCACCAACTATGGCAATTGCTCTTATTATTTTGTTGCCAGTCGAATATTGTCTCATGACGAATATTAATATCTTCGTTATATTAATTATGAATTGTTCGCAAAAATACTAAAAAAAAAACAATGGTAAAAGCATTTGTCAGCTTTTATTAGAAAAACAATCTAAAGTTTTTGTTTTTCATAGTTGTAGATATCGATTTTAGTATAAATTTGATGAATATTAGGCCTTTATTGTGATTTATTATATTGCCATTTTTAAATGAATTTCCATTGTTATGATGCCATTTTGGGTATATTATTACAGATTTATTACCTTTTTTTTTGCGAATAACGTTAATTGTAGTAATTTTGCAGATAATTGCAGTTGTAGTCACTGCTAATATAAATATTAATTTAATGTTAATTATGGGTATATTTCCAAATTTGTTTGGCAAAAAGTCTGACGAGAATAAAGCTGGTGGTATGGAAGATTATATGAATCTTGTAAGAGTATACTTTCAAGCTTCTTTAGCAGCGAATCTTGGTATCACAAATCTATCAATGTTGCCCGATCTCCGCATGTTCAAAACGACGTTGCATGTTCCAACAGTAAATAATAAACTTGGGGTAGGCGAAAAAAATCAATGCAAAAAGATGCTGAAGGAACTTTATCAGACGAACGATAATTTCTTTATGGAGATAGACCAAAGTGTTCGTAAAAATTGCCATAAGATACAGGACGTGCAAGTTTATCTCATTCAATTTCAAGGATTCACTCAAGATTTGATGATGCTTATTGGAAATCTGATGAAATTTAAATTGCGGATGCCATCGTTCTTTAAAAGTGCAATTTACTCTATGACAGAGAAGACTGTGACTGACATTTTTAATAAAAATGACTTCAAGGATGTTGGAGTCATGAAAGCTGTTGTGGCTATTCGGCAATATGACAAGCGTCTAGGTTTTAGTCAAAAGTGGGTTTCTGATTTTGTATTCCAGATCGTTATGCTTGCCAAGAAAGAGCCAAAACCAGCTAGAGATGACAAACCAAAGAAGTAATAATATGATGCATATTTCATTGCTTCTCAAAAATAACAATAGAATTATTTGGGATTTATAATTAATTTGGTTAAATTTGTAGCCAAATTGTAAATCTATGGATGCTAATGAGAAGACTTTAACGCTGTTTACCACTCGCATCAGGCAAATGATTCTTCTGTATAAAGATACAAAGAAGGATAATAATGAGCTGTATGCAATGGTTGATGCGCGTGATGCCAGAATCAAGCAACTTGAGGCTCAATTGACTCAAACGCAACAAGATTACAATAGTCTGAAGATGACAAAAATGATAGAGATAACCGATGGCGATATGGAATCAGCCCAAAAGCGATTGGCAAAACTTATCAGAGAAGTCGATAAATGTATCAAGCTGCTGAGTGACAAATAATCAAAGCGATGGCTGAAGAGAACAGAGACAAATTACATATAAGATTACATGTTTATGATACAGATATTTCCGTTAACGTATTTCGTGATGACGAGGAATATTATCGTAATGCGGCTAAACTTATATCAGATACAGTGAATACTTACGCTTCGGCTTTCAAAGGCAAGAAGAGTGAAAAGGAATTGCTGTATATGGCTCTTATCGATATCGCGCTCAGATACGAGAAAGAATCTGTGCGTAATGATACGGCACCATATAGTGATATTCTCGGCAAGTTGACTTCAGAAATCGAAGACGCGTTGAATGATTAATAAAAAGGAGAATATTAAATTATATATATAAATATGATCGTAACAATAATTATTACCGCAGCAGCTCTAGTATTGGGCGGTATTGTGGGATTCTTCATTTTCCGTTATGTGGTTAAGGGGAAATATAATGAAATGATTGATACAGCCAATAAAGAGGCTGAAGTGCTCAAAGAGAAAAAACTGCTCGAAGTTAAAGAGAAATTTCTTAACAAGAAGAGCGAATTGGACAAGGAAGTTCAGTCGCGCAATCAGAAAATACAACAGAGTGAGAACAGACTTAAGCAACGTGAGATTTCTTTGAATCAGCGTCAGGAAGAAATCGGAAAGCGCAAACAGGAAGTTGATCAAAGTCAGCAACGTATAGATAATGAGAGAAAACTTCTATGCATAAAACAGGAGGAACTGGAAAAAATGCAGTTGCAAGAGCGTGCAAAGCTGGAAGAATTATCAGGATTGAGTGCTGATGAGGCAAAGAGCCGATTAGTTGAAAGTCTGAAGGATGAGGCAAAGACTGATGCTGCTAGCTATATCAACGAGATAATGGATGAGGCTAAACTGAATGCAAATGCTCAATCAAAGAAAATCGTAATTCAGACCATCCAAAGAGTTGCCACTGAGACCGCTATAGAAAATTCTGTCAGCGTGTTTCATATAGAGAATGATGAAGTCAAGGGTCGTATTATTGGTCGTGAAGGTCGCAATATCCGTGCGCTTGAGGCTGCAACAGGAGTCGAAATTGTTGTTGATGATACTCCTGAAGCAATCGTTATTTCAGCTTTTGATCCTATTCGTAGAGAGGTTTGTCGTTTGGCTTTGCACCAGTTGGTTGGTGATGGTCGTATACATCCGGCACGTATAGAGGAAGTTGTAGCAAAAGTAAAAAAGCAACTAGAAAATGAGATTATTGAAACGGGGAAGCGTACTGCAATTGACCTTGGAATACATGGCTTGCATCCTGAGCTCATCCGTATAGTCGGCAAGATGAAGTATCGTTCTTCTTATGGACAGAATCTGTTACAGCATGCTCGTGAAACGGCAAATCTTTGTTCAGTGATGGCTTCTGAATTAGGACTTAATCCAAAGAAGGCAAAACGTGCAGGATTGCTTCATGATATAGGTAAAGTGCCAGATGAGGAAAGTGAATTGCCACACGCTCTCTATGGAGCAAAGATTGCAGAGAAATATAAGGAGAAACCTGATATCTGCAATGCTATCGGTGCTCATCATGATGAAATGGAAATGAACACGTTGTTGGCTCCTATTGTTCAGGTGTGTGATGCTATTTCCGGTGCACGTCCTGGTGCTCGTAGGGAGATTGTTGAGGCTTATATCAAACGTCTTAATGATCTTGAGGCTATAGCAATGAGCTATCCTGGTGTTACCAAGACTTATGCAATCCAAGCTGGTCGTGAACTCCGCGTTATCGTTGGTGCAGACAAGATGGATGATACTGAGACAGAGAAATTGAGTAGTGAGATTGCAACCAAGATACAGAATGAAATGACATATCCTGGCCAGGTTAAAATTACAGTGATTAGAGAGACACGTTCTGTGTCATACGCTAAATAGTCAGATATAATAAATAATCCAAAAGTCCCCAGATGCGAGTCATTCGCATCTGGGGACTTTTCGTTTATAGCGGTATGATTCCATTCCGTTTTCCTGTTTTTTATGTATTGTGTCATAGTAAATCTATTCTTCACTTTGTAGTTGTTAAATAATAGGATTGTTATGAATGGATTTGAAATTATGCTTGTATGGGCGATATACTGTTGTCCTGTACCGTTATATGTTATGAATGGCGAAGATTCGATTGGGACTGCTCCGATTGCAAATGGTTTAATTTATTCGGAAGTGAATTATGGATATAATGCTTATGGGGAGAATAGATCATGTTATGATTATCCTCACCTTGTGGGTTCTATGTCATTATTATTAGGAATAGGATGGAAATGTAGAGGTTGACTTGAATATGAGCGTGTCTATTGCGAAGGTGTGTGGAATAATAATTTCGTGGATAATTTGGTGACCAACAAACTGTATGTAAACAAAAACTTCACAGGTGCTTCGGATAAAGGCAGGTATCGTTGATGTGCCAGTTGGTTTGATAAATAGTGGTGCCCCAGCTCTCACTATATATGACCCTGAGTGTGATATGTGTATTATTCCGCTCACATGGCATGAGATATGGGGAGAAATTGGCCGTTGCTCGTAACATGCATTTGTTATATAACAGCTTCGATTAGAGATTCTCGTGGACTTGGCGTTTCCTTACGGGTTGACTATCACGCAAAGGATTGCTTGCGAGTTGGTATAAGCACTTATGTTGGTACGACTGCGGGTGGTATGATTAAGTTGCTCATCAGAGATAATTATAATGTACTTCAAAGTTTAGGTTCATTTGACATAAGTTTGGTGCAAGGCATGACAAACAAGGAAATTGCAGAACATTTATTTATTTCGATAAATATAGTAATTACTCATCGTCGTAATATAGCGCGCAAACTTCACCTGCCGGATTAACAATTTATGCAATAGTAAACGGAATTGTGGATATATCCTCTGTGAAACTCTAAATCTAACCGTTTGCAATAAAATAATAGAGAAACTTAAATGAAGATAATTTATTGTTCATTTGTAAGTTTGCCATTAACTATTTGCTAATCAAACATTAACTATGACTAGCTAAGATGGAAATATAAATCTTTGTAATAAATTAATCGCTAAAATATATAAAAACGATATATTGCTTATTGTTTATATGAATATATTATACTATCTTTGCCGGTGATAAAGAAAAACAAAAAAGAAAACTTATTAATATGATTTTATATAAAAGTTTCCCAAAAAGGAAAACTTTTTTTAAATCAATAATGAAAAGTTTTCCAAAATATGAAAGCAAATAATGGATATTAAGAACTTTACAATTACAAAAAGAGATGGTTCTAAAGACCAATTCTCTTTGGACAAAATCATGAATGCCATAATAAAGGCATTCAGTTCTGTTGATCAACCTTTAGATCTTGGATCTGTTTCTAAGGTGCTCAGTCATTTGGATATTCATGATAACATAAAAGTTGAAGATATCCAAAATCAGGTAGAAGAGGCACTTATGCGTGAAGGCTATTATTGTGTTGCCAAGTCGTTTATGCTTTATCGCCAGCAGCATACAGAGGACCGTGAGACTCTTGATAAGATGAAGTTCTTGTCAGACTATTGTGAAGCAACAAATGCGGCTACCGGTTCAAAGTATGACTCAAATGCGAATGTGGAACACAAGAATATTGCTACGTTGATAGGCGAGTTGCCGAAATCTAATTTTATACGCCTAAATCGTCGCTTGCTTACTGATCGTATAAAGAAAATGTATGGCAAGCAATTAGCGGATGACTATGTAGACAAGTTGACTCATCATTTCATATATAAAAATGATGAAACAAGTCTGGCAAATTATTGCGCATCAATAACTATGTATCCGTGGCTTATTGGAGGTACAATGGCGATAGGTGGTAATTCAACGGCTCCTACTAATCTAAAATCTTTTTGTGGAGGATTTGTAAATATGGTATTTATGGTGTCCAGTATGCTTAGTGGGGCTTGTGCCACCCCTGAATTTCTGATGTATTTAAACTATTTCATCGGTTTGGAGTATGGCAGGTGCTATTTTAAAGAGTCAGACAAAGTTGTCGACCTATCGCTTAAAAACCGGACTTTAGACAAAATAATAACTGATTGTTTTGAACAGATTGTATACAGTATCAACCAACCCACAGGCGCAAGAAATTATCAGGCTGTGTTTTGGAATGTGGCATATTATGACAAACCTTATTTTGAGAGTCTTTTTGGCAATTTTTATTTTCCAGATGGAAGTCAGCCTGACTGGGAAGGATTGTCGTGGTTGCAAAAACGATTTATGAAGTGGTTCAACAAGGAACGTACCAAGGCTGTGCTTACGTTCCCTGTAGAGACAATGGCTCTGCTCACAAACAATGGAGATTGTGTTGACAAGGATTGGGCTGACTTCACTTCGGAAATGTATGCAGAGGGGCATTCGTTCTTTACATATATGAGTGACAATGCAGATTCACTGAGTTCCTGCTGTCGTTTGCGAAATGAGATTCAGGACAACGGATTCAGCTATACCTTGGGCGCGGGTGGCGTTAGCACAGGTTCAAAAAGTGTGCTGACCATTAATCTCAACCGTTGCATACAATATGCCGTTAATAATAAGTTGGATTACAAAGAGCATTTATCTGGTGTTATTGACTTGTGTCACAAGGTGCAGTTGGCATATAATGAAAATCTGAAAGAATTGCAGTGCCATGGCATGTTGCCTTTATTTGATGCAGGTTATATCAATATGAGTCGTCAATATCTTACAATAGGTGTTAATGGGCTTGTAGAGGCAGCCGAATTTATGGGACTGAAAATTAATGACAACCCAGAATATCTGAAATTTGTTCAGACTATTCTTGGAATGGTTGAGAAATATAACAAAATATATCGCACAAAGGATGTTCTCTTTAACTGCGAGATGATTCCTGCTGAAAATGTTGGTGTAAAGCATGCAAAATGGGATCGTGAAGATGGCTATTTCGTGCCACGCGATTGCTATAACAGCTATTTCTACGTGGTGGAGGATGATTCACTTAATATCATAGATAAATTCAAGTTGCATGGTGCCCCATATATAAAACATCTTACAGGAGGTTCGGCCCTTCACATGAATTTGGAGGAGCATTTGTCAAAAGCGCAATACCGTCAATTGTTAAAAGTGGCAGCAAAAGAGGGATGCAATTATTTTACATTTAACATTCCAAATACAATATGTAATGATTGTGGTCACATTGACAAGAGGTTTTTGCATGAATGTCCTCATTGCCATAGTCTTAATGTAGATTATATGACACGCATTATCGGTTATCTGAAACGTGTGAGCAATTTCTCACAAGCACGCCAAGACGAAGCAGAACGAAGATATTATATTAAAGAGAATGTTGAAATACGTTAATACAGGAATCGTATTCCAAGAAATACCCGATGAGGTGACACTGGCAATTAATATATCAAATTGCCCGTGCCATTGTCCGGGTTGTCATAGTCAGTATTTATGGCAGAATATTGGCCGTTTATTAACGCCCATGGCCCTTGATGAAATGCTTTGCGAATATGGTAGTGCCATTACGTGCATTTGCTTTATGGGAGGTGATGCCGAGCCTGGATATTTAAATGTACTGGCCTGTTATTTGCATCGTGAACATCCTGAATATAAAGTGGGGTGGTATAGTGGCCGTCAACGGATATCTTCTACCATTTGCAAGAGCGATTTTGATTACATCAAGGTAGGACCTTATATAGAACATTTGGGATGTCTGAAAGAACGTACGACCAATCAGCGCCTATACAAACATGCAATGGGAGACCATTTTACAGATATAACACCATCTTTTTGGAAACGTTAGTTCAGTTATTTTGTCATATTTGTCAATACATCATTTTTTATTATTACTTTTGTATCGAATATGGAAAAAATGATGAGCGGACGTCCGCATATTGCAATAATTGATTCCAACACATTAGCAGTTTTGGGATTAAGACAAATATTACAAAATGTAATGTCGATAATTGATGTAGAGGCCTTTGGCTCTTTAGATGAAATGAAAGCCTATGGTCCAGATTCTTTTTTCCACTATTTCGTCACTGTGAATGTCGTGCTTGAGAATAGACTTTTTTTTATGGAACATCGTCATAAGACAATAGTACTCACTACATCCAATGACCCAAGTGTACAGTTGGGCGATTTTCATAGTTTGTGTATTAATGTTCCTGAAAATCAGTTGGTGCGTTCCATTCTTATGTTAGAACAACATGCTCATGGTCATGGCAAAAATTTACCATCAATGACTCGCGTTTCTCAACCTAAAGTTTTGTCTGACAGAGAAATAGAAGTCCTAACACTTATCGTCCAGGGATATATTAACAAGGAGATAGCCGATCATTTGAATATTGGCATGACCACGGTTATCACTCATCGTAAAAACATTATGGACAAGTTAGGTATGAAGAGTGTTAGTGCTCTGACAATCTATGCTGTTATGAATGGATATGTGGAAATGGATAAGTTGAAAAAATAACTGTCTTCTCATTTACAAGAATGGTGAGAGCAGATGCGCAAACCATCCAATGAACTTCTGCCATGGTGTGCGGAATTCATCCCATGTTTTTTTTGTTAATTTGAAACATTTTGCCTTGTCATGGTCGAATAGGTTAGACAACTCTTTTGTTGTGCACGAATCAATTATTACAGCATTTTCCTCATAGTCAAAATTCAGACTGCGTGAATTTAGGTTAGAGCTGCCGATTGTACAGAATTTCTTATCCACCATTATAATCTTTGTATGATGGAACCCAGGTGTGTACATCCATACGTCTACACCTGCTTTCATCAATTTGTGCAGATTGTAGAATACACAGTCGGGAGTCAAAGGAATGTCGCTATGGGTTGAACACATAATTTCAACTTTTACTCCGCGATTTACAGCATTCTTTAGGGCACGCTTCAATGTTGCATTGAGAGTGAGGTATGGGTTAATTAGTTTGATGCTGTCTTTGGCATCGTTGATTGCGTCAGTATAGAATTCGCGAATAATTTTATGGGATGTTATTGGCTCACGATTGATTATGCCAACCATCTTCTTATATGCGGTGGCGGTAGTGTCAGGCTTTAGCCCGTGGAAATAGTTTGCCACGAAGCACCCGCGAAAATATTTCGCTCCGTGAATATCTTGGTGAGTTACTTTATTCCACATTTTTAGAAATATTGACTGCAGAGTGTTTACCTCGTCACCATCTATTCGGCAGTGCATGTCATTCCATTCCCCTACAGCCTTAGTGCCATTGATATAGTAGTCGGCCACATTCATACCTCCTGTATAGGCGATTTTCCCATCGACAACCACAATCTTACGGTGGTCGCGATGAAATACATGATTAATGTAGGGAAAGTTTATAGGGTCAAATTCATATATTTCGATACCTTGCGAACGATATTTTCTCAGATGTCGGCGTCTCAGAGGACGGTTGTTTGAGTCGTTGCCGAAACCATCGAATAGAGCCCTGATTTCAACGCCTTCTTTGGCTTTTTGTGCGAGTATGTCGAATAACAGCTTGGCTATGGAGTCATTGCGAAAGTTGAAATATTCCAAATGTACACTGCTGCGTGCTTGTCTTATAGCGGCAAACATGTCATCAAATTTTTCCTGTCCATTTATCAGCAGAGTGACAGAGTTGTTGTGAGAGAATGTCACACCCTGTTCGCGCATTTGTTGAGCGATGAGCGTGTCGGATGTTTGAGCATTTATTGATGTACAAGCAAAAGCGACTATGATGATGATTATCAGTTTTATTTTCAAATTATAAACTTTTATCTTTTATAATTTAAATCATGCAAGAATAGTGATCTACGATACCCAAAAGGTGCTTGTCATTATCAACAACAAGTACAGTATGTATTTTGTATTGATGCATAATTCGTTGTATTTCTGTGACTTTTGTAGTAGATGAAACTGTTTTAGGTTCGCGGGTCATGATGTCACTAACAGTCTTATTGAAGAATTGTGCTTGCCAGTTCTCCATAGCACGACGTATGTCGCCATCAGTTATCAGTCCAACCACCTTGTTGTTTTCAAGAGATACGCCCAGTCCCAGTTTACCTTTGCTTACATGTATGATTGCCTCACCCAGATTCATGTCTTGAGGTATGATGGGCAGGTCATCGCTACGCATTACGTCTTCGGCAGTTGTAAGCAACCGTTTACCTAGTTCGCCACCGGGATGAAATTGTGCAAAATCATTCGGTTTAAAATCTCTAACTTCCATCAAAGCGATTGCCAGTGCATCTCCCATTGCCAATGCAGCTGTCGTGCTGCTTGTTGGTGCTAGGTTAAGGGGGCAAGCCTCTTTCTTCACCCAAACCCTTATGTGTGCGTTACTATATTTAGCCAGCAGTGAGTTTGGATTGCCACTCATGGCTATAATAGGAATATTCATGTGCAAGACCATTGGAATGAAGCGCAGCAACTCATCTGTTTGCCCACTGTTGCTCAATGCTAAGACAACGTCATCAGATGTCATCACACCTAAATCGCCATGGTATACGTCTAGTGGATTGATGAAAAAAGCAGGCGTGCCTGTGCTTGCCAGCGTGGCAGCTATTTTGGCACCAACATTACCACTTTTACCCACTCCTGTTACAATTATTTTGCCGTGACATTTGAACATCATTTCCACGGCCTTGTCAAAGTTCTCATCAAGTTGTGGAATTAAATCCATCAGTGCTTCTGCCTCATCTTGTAGACATTGGGTGGCATATTCTCTTACGTTCTTCAGTCTCTCTGAATTTATATTGTTCATTTTATTTTTATTCTTGTTGGGATTATTGGGCTAATTGTATTATGAGTTTTTCCAAATATTCCAGTTCCAGCATGTTTGGACCATCGCTAAGCCCGTTGTCTGGATCCGGATGGACTTCGAAAAAGTAGCCAGTTGCCCCAAAAGCTTTGGCTGCAAGTGCCATTGAAGGTACAAAACGTCTGTCGCCTGACGTTTTACCACCTCCGGCGCCAGGGCGTTGCACACTGTGGGTGCAGTCCATAATTACGGTAGGCACTATGTCGAGCATGTCAGGAATATTGCGAAAGTCAACAACAAGATTGTTGTATCCGAAACTGTTTCCACGCTCCGTGAGCCACACGTCTTTTGCTCCTGCTTCACGTGCTTTTTCTACAGGATATTTCATGTCTTGTCCGCTCAGAAATTGTGCTTTCTTTATGTTTAGAGTCTTACCTGTTTTTGCCGCAGCAATAAGTAAATCGGTTTGTCGGCAGAGAAAGGCTGGTATCTGTATCACGTCCACCACTTCTCCCACAGCTTCGGCTTGGTAGCTTTCATGTATGTCTGTCAGTATTTTCAATCCATATTTTTCTTTTACATTTGCAAGCATTTGCAGACCTTTTTCTAGTCCTGGACCACGAAAAGACTGTATGGATGTGCGGTTTGCTTTGTCAAACGAAGATTTGAATATGATGTCTGTTCCCAAACGTCTGTTAATATCGACAATCTTTTGGGCTACAGTGTCCAAAAGTTTTTGTGATTCAATCACGCATGGACCAGCTATAAATAATGGTTGCATACTAAATATATATATATTAAAAACATGCAAAGTTACTGAAATCACGTTAATCTCACAAGTAATTAACAGTTTTTTCAACATAGAGATAATGATTTCTTACTGTTCGCTAAAAGTTTTTCTTCGAGACTAGTATAAGATAAAATCTTCAAAAAATATTAATTGTCTACAATTTTGCACCATTTATGTGGTAAA
>OBMA010000132.1_pt1 | contig 36998 bp, 26 predicted proteins | sample 1539141 | NCBI WGS metagenome assembly OBMA01 (sample SAMEA3991484, study PRJEB22521) | metagenome | biome: anthropogenic terrestrial biome; feature: sewage plant; material: raw primary sludge | place: Sweden | collected 2012-09-26
GGTGATACTTGGTGATACTTGGTGAGGCTTTTTTTAAGGCAAGTATCACACACAACAGTTTGGTTATCAGCCAGTTACGGCATTGGTGATACTTGGTGATACTTTTTTTCATACTTTTTAGGTTCTTCGTCACTTTAGGTGCAACTTTACCCCGATTCATATAATATTTTGGCTCTGAGCAGGCTTATGCCTGCTCTATTATACATTTGCCTTTTTATTCCTTTTATTTTATTGACGGTCCCCTCTGCCCGTCCATTGCTTAATGGAATGTCTATGGCTGCCTGTATGGCCTCTTTTTCTTTTGCAATACCATATGCAAAGTTCCTCAAGGCCTTATTAGGTGATTTTTTGGTTTTTAGAATCCACTTCTCCAAATCATTCACCTGACCTTTTCCGTTTATGATGCTTCTGAACTCTCTGCATAAATCAACTAATGCTTTGATCTGAATGGATGGTTGATCTTCTTGTCTGAGTGTATTGCTGCTGTCCCCTAATAGAAGCTTTCTTATCTGGGCTTTTGATAGTTTACAGCTTTCATTTTCATCTTTTACTTTCCGGTTTGTTTGACGCACCTGCCTTCTGTTGTCTTTATATTTTTTACGCAAGGTACACGTTATTTTGGCAATAAGAGCAGTTCCTAATACTCCTTTCATCTGCTTGGCAATGGCATACACATCAATGTGCCCGTTACTGATGATCCCTGCAAGTTCTTGTGTATGCTTCAGAGCCAGTTTCTGATCAGGATTCATGTAAGAAGATAACTTTCTATTGTGCATGATCAAATAGATCTGTCTGGTTGTTTTCCCTAATTCATTGGCTATTTCTAATATGGTATATCCCAAGGATTTGAGTTTTAAACTTTTCTGATACGTTTGAAGTTTATTTCTGTGTTGGGCCTTACCCATATGAAAGATAGCCTCCAAGATCATATCTTCTGCTTCTGCTTTTGTTGGGTATTGATGATATAAGCACTTGGATGGTTTCTTTAGTAAGGCAGCAACTTGGGGAGTTGCTGTGTCTATCATGTTCTTTATTAAATGAAAACGGTCGCAAATTTGGGTGGCATTGGGAATGGCCCGATTGATAGCTTCAATAAAAGATGGTCCGCGATCCCGGGTAATATATTGAATCTGGGGGTTCTTACTAAACCATTGTTCTACCGTTTCACCACCACGTTCATTCAATACCGCAACAGGTTTGCCCGTCAAGTGATCCACCACTACACTCATATAAATGTGACCTTTCTTCCAAGCAAAATCATCAATACCCACATAAGTACTCTGGCAACAGGGATTCTCTTTTCCCTGACGGTGAAGGAGTCTTAAGCAGCTCGAAGCACTGGAGGTGATGTGCAAAAGCCCAAGCAGCGAAGAGGCTCGCAAGGCGGAGGAGTTAAGCGAAACCCATAGGATCTGTTTCTCTGCAGAAAGGGTATTACGGGCATAAGGATGACAAATATCCGGTAATCTTTCTGCAAATATCTTACGTTCACAGCCGGGATTCCCGCAACGGTATTTGCCTACTTGAACTTCTAATAGCAGGGTGCGATCATAGACAGGTATATCTTGGAGATGACGAGTATAGTGGCTATGTTTATGCTTGCTGTACCGGTGGCAATACGGACATTGGGCCCTACTTGTATTAGAATGCAGTTTTACCCTGATAAAAGAGTGAAATTCCTCTATCAGGCCTACTTTTAAACCCGGAACGTTTATCGTGAATCGGAAGGATTTAAATAAAGAGCTTCCAATAATTTTGTTATTTACTTGCTTTGATTTATATTTGAATGTTGTAGATATGCTCTTGTCCATGTCATCTTTAGGATTGGTACTCATAAAGATACAAAAAACAAGGCGTATCTGCAACTTATTTTATCATAATAAACTACTGATAATCAGATAAATACAAGAAAAATAAAGCTTCAAAAGTTGCACCTAAAGTGACGAAGAACCACTTTTTATGTAGCAAGGAACAGTTTTTTGAGGATTTATTTTCCTTGCAACCACATGGGACCTTCCTCGAGTATCTTTTGATAGACAGGGCAATCAGCATCATGTGCCCCCGGAAGATAACCGATACTCATTAAAAACTCTCCAACAATTTCTCCTCCGGTAAACTTGAAAGTCTTTTTAAAAAGCTTCACCCATTCCTCCTTGCTTTTGGGATGGTGATACGCTAACCATTTTTCAAACGAGCCATACTCTTTTTGTAGCATGAGGATGGATTTGGCATTTTCAATGGCTGCATTTATCTTCAGCCGGTTTCGTATGATGCCTGCATCGTTCAGCAAGCGTTCTCTGTCAGCCTCTGTATAAGCAGCTACTTCTTCAATATTGTAATTGCTATAAGCGTTTCGGAAAGCCTTTTCTTTCTTTAAAATGGTTTCCCAGCTTAAGCCTGCCTGATTGATTTCCAATAGCAGTCGCCCGAAAAGCTCGTTGTCATCGTGTAACGGGAAACCGTATTGTTCATCGTGGTAATGAGCATGTAAAGAACGGCTTGGCTCCTTCATTTCGGGTATGTACGTGCAGTATGACATGGGGTAATGGTTTTATCTTCAGCACAACTTATGCCTCATAATTTGGCTATAAAAATAGATAATTTTCACGTAGTATTGCTGTTTTATGCGTTTGAAATCTTATTTTTGGGAAATTGAATCAAAGAACGCTTATAACAATGATTGATATGGAAACAAAAAAGATAAAATTTATTGCGGTATTTATTTGCTTTCATCTTGTGGCTAATGCCCAAATAGGAGTAGTTACCGATTTGCAAAAACTCCATGCGAAAATAGATTCCTGCTCTGCAAACCTGAGTAGAAGCAGAGGCCCGGTTATCGGGGTGTCTGCATATCAGCACGGAGAGGGTGGAAGCAGTGTGCCCGGAACGTATATCAACGCTGTCATTAAAGCAGGAGGAACACCGGTCGTTATTCCTGTTACGGATAATATGGGGGTGATCAGTCACATCCTGAATGAGGTCGACGGTCTTGTTTTAGTAGGTGGTGAAGATGTAAACCCTTCGTTTTATAAAGAACAACCTGCCGCAGAACTCGAGAAGGTCGATTCGATTAGAGACGTGTATGACCTGACATTGATTAAGTTGGCTACAGACCGGAAATTACCTATTCTGGGTATTTGTAGGGGCGAACAGATTATCAATGTGGCTTTTGGCGGAACGTTGTATCAGGACTTGCCTACACAAAACAGCTCAACAGTGCAACATCGTCAGACTCTTCCTCGCGAAGTTGGCACGCATAACGTATCTGTTGTGAGCGGTTCAGAGCTTGCTCGCATCTTGGGTCCGGGTAACTTCATGGTTAACACTTTCCATCATCAGGCTATTAAAGACCTTGCGCCCGGATTCACGGTGACCGCCCAAGCAGATGATGGAGTGGTTGAGGGAATTGAATCGTTGAAGAAACTTAATATTCTGGCAGTACAGTGGCATCCTGAAGGTTTGGTAAACGGAGGCGATACGGTGATGCTTAACATCTTTAAAGATCTGGTACATAGAGCCACTATCTATAAAAAACAAGAACGTAAATAATTTGTTATCTTTGCCTTGAATTTAATCTAATCATCATGAAAAACATAAAATGCATTGCTGTATGGGGTGTTGTAGCTTCCATCGCTTTTTTGGCGGGCTGTTCAACTCAGAAAGAATCGTTTGAAGAGCAACGTAAATTTGTATCGTTGGCAGGTCCGTGGCACACTGACTTGGGAATCATTCATTTGCCGGGCAGCGTTGATCAGAGTGGCTTGCCTCCTCGCAATGCCGACACGCTTACCACAACGCGATTAACACGCCTCCATCCGTATGTTGGGGTTATGGAGTATGTACGTGAAGTAGATATTCCCGGATCTTTGGGCGATAAAATGATTCGTTTGGTCATGGAGCGCACCAAGCCGTCAACAGTTTGGGTGGATGGTGATAGTGTGGGCAGGTGTAATACGTTGCTTTCCTCTCAAATATATGATCTCTCGAAATGGCTTACTCCCGGTAAGCATGAATTGAAAATCAGGATAGATAACAGAGATGAGGCTGTGCCTTCGGGAGTGCACGGTTCGCACGCGTGGACGGAAGCAACTCAGACAAACTGGAATGGAGTTATCGGACGTTTGGGACTGGAAATATCTGAGAAGAACTTTATTGAACAGGTTCAGGTAGTGCCCGATGTAGAACAAAAGAGGGCCGTGCTGCATGTGTCATTGGTGTCGGGCAAACAGCAATCTGCAGTTATTACCGTGGAAGGATATGCATGGAATGCTACTCGTAAAGACTTTATAAGAAAACAGGAGTTTCCTGTGGAGCTGGTAAAAGGCCGTTCGGAAACGGAACTTGTTGTCAACATGGGTGAGGAGCCGTTGTTATGGAGTGAGTTCTCACCTGCGTTGTATAAATTGAACGTGGAACTGTTAACCGATGAAGGGGCCGACAATCAGTTGGTCGATTTTGGAATGAAAAGTTTTGGCGTTAAGGGCACACAGTTTACTATTAACGGTAAAACTACATTTCTTAGAGGCAAGCATGACGGGTGTGTGTTTCCGCTTACCGGTTATCCATCTACTGAAGTAACGGATTGGCTGGAACAATTTCGGATTGCACAACGATATGGAATCAATCACATACGTTTTCATTCCTGGACTCCGCCCGTAGCTGCTTTCAAAGCGGCAGATATTGCGGGCGTTTACTTACAGCCTGAATTGCCTTTCTGGGGAACCATGGATGCGAAAAACACATCATTGAATCAATGCCTGCTGCACGAGGGTGAACAGTTGCTGAAAGAATACGGCAATAGTCCGTCGTTCACGATGATGGCATTGGGCAACGAACTGAATGGCGACATCAACCTGATGAGGCGATTGGTAAATCACTTCCGGAGTATGGATAATCGTCATCTGTATTCGTTTGGTTCCAACAATAATTTGGGTACGGCAGGAGAGCAGGCGGGAGAAGATTTCTTTGTCACTTGCCGCGTGGGGCGCGATACGGATTCTACTTATGCTACGCATGTACGCTCTTCTTTTTCATTTGCCGATGCATGGAAAGGGGGAATTCTAAACGGTACCTATCCGTCTACTCGTTGGAATTACGCAAAAGCAATCAGTAACTCTTCCATACCCGTGGTGAGCCATGAGAACGGACAGTTTCAGGTTTATCCGGATTACAAAGAGATAAATAAATACACGGGTGTTCTTTATCCTTATAATTACGAAGTCTTTCGCAGGCGGTTAGCTGACAATCATTTGGAGAAACAGGCGCTTGAGTTTCATCGGGCTACTGCTGCCTGGTCTGCTCTTTGCTACAAGGCAGACATTGAAATGTGCATGCGTACGCCCGGAATGGGAGGTTTTCAGTTGCTGGATCTCATTGATTATCCGGGACAAGGTAGTGCTTTGGTGGGTTTAATGGATGTGTTTTGGAAGAATAAGGGTGGCATGAGCGAGGATACTTTTGCCGGATTCTGCAATAAAGTAGTTCCTATGGCCGAATTCAAAGCCTATTGCTGGAGCAATGAAGAGGAGTTTCAAGCGAGGCTTATAGTAGCCAACTATGATGAGGCTGATTTGAAGGAATTGCCTTTGCGCTGGAAACTCGAAACAGTTACAGGCAAAGTGGTTGCCAAAGGTGAACAGGTTATTTCTGTTAAGCAGGGTGCAGTTGAATCTCCCGGAGAGATAAGGGTTGCTTTGAAACAAATTACTCAAGCAGCAAAGATGCGCCTCGCCTTGCAGGTTGGAACGTATAAGAATGCTTATGATTTATGGGTTTATCCAGCTACGAAGGTGGAAGAGCCGGCGGAATTGTTACAGGTAAAAGAATTATCGGCCACTGTGCTAAAGAAATTGAATGAAGGCGCCAATATCTTGTATTTTCCTCAGAAAAAACAAACAGACAGTATCTCTGTTGGCGGACTGGTTACGCCGGATTATTGGAATTATGCTATGTTTAAAGGAATATCCGAGTGGGCTCATAAAGAAGTGTCACCGGGAACGATGTCTCTTTTGGTGAATCCCGGACATGCTCTCTTTAAACATTTCCCTACCGATACTCATACTAACTGGCAATGGTGGGAAGTTATTAGAAACAGCCGTGCCATTATACTCGATGCTCTTCCGGCGGGTTATTTGCCTGTTATTCAGGTTATTGACAATGTGGAAAGAAATCATAAGTTGGGCTTGGTGTTTGAATTCAGGGTAGGGAAAGGCAAATTGGTGGTTTGCTCAAGTAATGTTTCCGACTATCAGGATAAGCCCGAGGGTAGGGCTTTTTATCAGGCTCTGATGGACTATGTTGTTTCGGATGCATGCAACCCGCAATGGCAGGTAACCCCTGACGAGATAAAGAATTTCTTCCAAACCAAAAAGAAAGAAAAGCAAATTATTGAGGTGAGAAACATTACTGATTATGACATTTGATGTTGATGAGTAATGAATGAAATCCCGGGGAGCTTGTTGTGGTCTCCCCGGGATTTTATATGAAAGGTATTACATAAATCTGAGTTCTACACTTTCAAAAAGAGCAATAATCTCTTCGGGAGTTTTGGCGCTTGATACGGCTTGTTCAAAATCGCCTGTATTCTCTTCGTGCAGATGATATTGGCGCAGTCGAGTACATGACTCATTTGTTGGCATGCTTCTTCCTTCGTTATGCTACCTTTTTTTAATGCGTTTTTAAAATACTTGTTCACTTTCAGTACGGCTTTGTATACCGATGGTTTGGAGACTTCAACGGTGTTGCCCGAAAACCCTGTGCTGTTACTGAAGGTATGGGTATAGCTTTCGTTAAAGGTATTCCATTTCTCTGAAATTTCAGTGCCCAGAAAGTGTTGCTCTTCATAAGCCGGCTTTCGTTTGGGAAGTTCGCCGTATACTTGATAGGTGAACCGGATAGCCGGGGTTTTACCGGGAGTGGCCGGACTGTTTCCTTCGTTTGCATAGGCTGTTGTGATAAGTACCGCCATCAATGCATGCACAAGTAATAAGATGATTCTTTTCATAACGACATGTTTTGTGTGAAACTTATTTCTGCCACATCAGTTTGGTATTCAATTCGTCTCCTCCCATAACTGCTTTGGCTTCTTGATAATTTTTTAAATTGGTGCGTTGCAGTACAGCCGGGTACAAGAGTCGTTTGGGCATGACATTACCCGATGGAACTCCGTCTCCGCGTGGCATTACGGGTAGTCCGGTGCGGTTTTGCTCAAACCATTGCTGGTAATCAACAAAGAATAAAGCAAAAAATTTCTGTTCCATAATACGTTCTAATGTTCCGTTGTATGCAGCTTGTGCATTGGCAAAGTAATTGGCAGGCATCACTCCTCCCCATTGTTCAACAGATGCTTTTACACCATTTTCGTAAGCCGTTTGAGCCAAACTTGGGTCGATAATACTTCTTTGTGCCAGTTCTGCTTTGATAAACTCTACTTCAGAGTATGTCATAATTGCCAATTTCATCGGGGCTTTACAAATAGCCTGATTGGGTTGTGATGCATTGATGGATGGGGCAATGGCATATCCGCTGGGTAAGCCGACGTAAGAACTGACTCCATCGTTTTTGGCTTTGGTGGCAAAAAGGGGCAGGCGAGGGTCATTCCAGGCAACCAGGTGGTTAATGAAGAATTCTGAAAGCGACAAGTATGCCGTGAAGTCCTGCGGCCTTGTTAACGGTGCTTCTTCGGGGGCTACGCCTGTAATACTCAACATGGCTGCGTCTTCGTTCGATGTAAATACCGGGTAGGTTGTAGGGTCATCAATCATTTTTTTCAATTCGGCAGCAGCATTAAACCCGTCAACATCAATTACGCGCATTAAAATACGCATACGGAGTGAGTTGCAGAACTTTTTCCACTTCAGCATGCCGGTGGCATCTGTACTGCTGGCTTTATAAAGCATGTCGGCAGTTGTGTTGTATTTTAATCCGGTTTTGGTGTCAAACAGTGTGTTGGCTGTGGCAAGATCATCAATCAGTGTATGGTAAATATCTTCTTGAGTGTCGAATTTGGGAGTAAATAGTTGTTCATCTCCCCGGCAGGCTTCAGTCATGGGAACATTTCCAAAGGCATCAGTCAGCAGTTGGAATATCCAACTACGTAAGGTTATAGATACGGCCTGATAGTTTACAACATTCAGCTTAACCGCTTCTTTCTCCATTTCGCGAATGTTATTCAGCCATTTATAATACGTACTCCAGGTGCCGTCGCCGGCAGCATCTCCTACATAATACCATCCTAATCCGTTGGTACTGCTGGTCGATACTTTACTCTGCATCAGTGCAAACGTGTAATCGTTGTATCGTTTCCAGTTATAGCTGGTCATGTTATACAGAATGGGGTTGAGAAAGGTGCCGGGATTGGCTTCGTCCAAACGGGTAGGGTCAGTATTTAACTCATCGAATGAGCCGGTACATGAAGTCAGCAACGCACTTGCCAGTACGAACGCAACTATTATTTTATTGATTATTTTCATTGTTATTTCAATTAAGTGATGATTAAAAACCAAGGCTGATATTAATACCGAATGAGCGGGTTGACGGTAGTGATCCTGTTTCTACTCCCGGAGTGATGGATCGTCCGTTGAGGGCAGCTGCTTCGGGATCAAACATTGGGAAATCGCTTATGCAAAGCAGATTTCTACCATATACACCTACTGTGGCCTGGGTAAGGAATGTTTTGCCTAGTATGTTTTTGGGCAAGCTGTATTCCAACCTAACTTCGCGTATTTTAATAAATGATGCATCGAATGAATTGGTTTCTACGTTGGCCATTCGGTAATACTCTTTGTTATACTTCTCTACAGTGGTTACAGTTGTGTTGGGACTAAAAGAGCCGTCGGCATTGCGTACCACTCCGGGTGCAACCATATACACTCCGTCGAGAGGGGTTAATTTGGCTGCGGCAATGCGAGGATCATCGGCCGACATGTAATATTCCGTTCCGGGCAATCGTCCGTTCAGTGTATGAGCCAACTTTCCTTGCTCTGTCATTTTATGATGTGAATGTGAATAGATGATACCTCCATGCTGTCCGTCGATAAGTACACTCAACTTTAGATTCTTATATTTGAATTCGTTGTAAAAACCCGCTTTCCAGCCAGGGTAAGCACAACCTACATACTCTATCTCATCAGCTTGTTCGGGTAATCCGTTTTCGTTGATAATAACTTCTCCTTTATCGTTTCTAACTAGTTTGTATCCCCATAAATCTCCGGTTGTACCACCTACTTTACCTATAACGGAAACACTACCGATGCTACTGATCAGCTGATTCTCGTCAGATCCCTCAGCTAATGACAGAATTTTATTTTCATTTTTAGACCAAGTTAGCGTACTGTTCCATTGGAAGTTCTTGTTTTTTACCGGCGTAGCGGTTAACTCAAGTTCGTAACCTCTATTACGTACGTTGCCTGAGTTGATAGTTGCTCTTGAGTAACCGGTTGTGGGATCCATAGGTGCATCCAAAATCTGGTTTTTGGTTCGGTTGTAGTAGAAGGTAAAATCAATCCCTATACGATTTTTGAACATGCGGAAGTCGAGCCCTGCTTCATAGTTAGTTGAGATTTCCGGTTTGAAGTTTGCATTGTGTAAGGTGGTTGGGAGTACTGAAGTACCCGGAAAATCGGTTGTCTCGTAGTAGGCTGACGTTTTATAAGGATCTGTGTCATTACCAACCTGTGCCCAAGAAGCTCTTAACTTAAGCAAACTAATCACTCGGGGTAGTTCTACCCACTCGTTAACTAATGCACTCATACTTACCGAAGGATAGAAGAAAGAGCGATTGCTTTTGGGTAGTGTAGACGACCAATCATTGCGTCCCGTTACATCTAAAAAGAGTTTGTCTTTGTAAGCGAAATTGGCTGCAAAGTAAAGACTATTCAGTTCTTTGTCATTGATGTCGGTTTTGACTAAAGGGTTTGAAGCACCGTTGGCAAGTTTATAAACTCCCGGGGTGATAAGTCCTTTAACCTCGGCCGATAACATGTCGTAATGTTGCTTCATCAGGTTACCTCCTACAGAGGCATTTATGTGAAGTCCGTTTTCAAAACTATCGTGATAAGTTAGCAGTGCATCACTGTTTAACTCATAATCAAATACGTTTTGTTTTTTGAAGAAACCGTTTCCATAAACCACGTCGCTCACCGGACGGTGTTGTTCTCGCTGATCTGCCGATAGTTGTAAACCCGAACGAACCATTAAATCAAATTTGCGGCTGAGTTGTAAGGTTGCCGAAAGTGATGACACCACACTGTGTTTCTCAGAAGGATTTTCCGATTCATACAGAATCACGAAGGGATTGCCGATAAAAGTACTGTAAGGCTGCAACTGCTTTACATTCTCTTGTCCGGTACGCCACATAGGTCTTAGCCAGTCGAGATTTACATTAGGGTTTTGAAAAATAAGAAAATAAGAGATGGAGTTGCTGTTGTAGCCAAGTGCCGGCGTATTGTCAATCTGTCTGTTTGTATAGCTGGCTTTGTAGTTAATGCGCAACAAACGCGATACCTGTTGTTGTCCGGATACACTTGCCACGATACGTTGAAAGCCTGTATTAGGAAGTATCCATTCATTTTTTGTGTGTGTAATAGAAGCACGCACTGAACCTTTATCTGTGTTACCGGTTATAGCCACTGAATTAGTCAGCGTATAACCCGTCTGGAACAGGTCTTTGCGGTTGTTTTTGTATGCTACCCAAGGTGTTGCGGTTTCTGCTCTGCCTTGTAATACGGGATCGTATTGATAAAACTTTTTGTTTGCGTCGAAACGTGCACCGTATGCACTACTTGTACCGCTGGTGCTGCTGTTGCCATCGGGCGCTGCACCGTATGAATAATAAAGCTGTCCGGCATATTCAGTTCCGGCTTTGCCTACGTTGCTGGGCAAACCTTGTCCGAACTCATATTGGTAATCGGGCCATTGCATGACATTATCTATGCTGATACCGGTATTAAAGGTTATGCCTATTCCTTTTTTTGCCTTGCTGCCCGTTTTGGTGGTAACCATGATAACACCGTTAGCAGCACGTGTGCCGTAAAGAGCAGTAGCACTTGCACCTTTTAATACTTGTACACTCTCAATATCTTCTGGGTTGATATCAGAAAAACCATTTCCATAGTCAACTGATAATTCAGAACTGGATCCGGCACCATAAGCAACACCCGGATTAGTCATCGGACTACTCATCGGTACACCGTCAACCACTACCAGTGCATTGTTGCCATTTTGGTTAAGAGATACATCACCACGCAAGGAAATTCGACTGGAGCCCAGAGGGCCACCGGGAGATACGACGCTAAGACCGGCTACTTTGCCGTTTAAGGCCGACGACCAGTTGGCAGGCATAGTACCCGAAACCATATCGCCATCTACTGTTTGAGTGGCATATCCCAATCCACGCTCTTCACGTTTAATGCCTAATGCGGTAACCACGACATCGTTCAAAACTTGTGATTCTTCCTCCAGCATGATGTTGAGAAATTTATTTCCGCTGTGAGTTATCTCTTTAGTCTGGTAGCCTATATAACTAAACGAAAGAATGCTTTTCTCTGTCATCGTTTTAGGAGAATTCAGAGCAAAGTTTCCATTGACATCTGTTACTGTACCTATAGCGGTGTTTTTTAAGGCTACTGTTGCACCGATCAGCGCTTCTCCTTTTTTATCGGTCACTTTACCTTTGATAGTGGTTTGTGCTATTACCTGATTTGCGCATAGCAACAAAATCAAAATATACCATCTGTGTGGCAATAAATAGAAAAGTTTTCTTTTCATCTCATTGATTATTGAATTAATAGATTTGATTTTTGGGGTTTTCGTGCTGCAAAGTGAGCGTTTTTAAGTTACGGAGAGATTACAAACTTTTTAAGAATAGGTTTAATATTTGTATAAGACATGAAATAAAAGTTCTATTTTGGTAGTATTTGCCTATGGTTTACATTGTTATTCAAGCGAAAGAGAATTCTTTGGAGGAATATACAACTGAAGATGGAAAGCGGGTAGATTGCATCGTTCAATGGTTATAATTGACTGAATGTACAAACGGCTTAATCAGGATGTAACGCCAGATTAAGCCGTTTAAATTTTTTCAGTAAATTTAAAACTTAGCAATAATCAGATTTAATATTTTTGCTCCCCGTATTGAGAATCATTTAAATATCAGGAGGATTTTTTATGACAATGCGGATTAACTATTTAAATCTATTATTGCTGTTTTTGTTGGGATCAACTCCCTTTAGCCTATACGCTTCGGGCGATTCATTGAAAGTGAGAGGCGTAACGTTGTATACTCCGTACACAAAGATTTCAGTGCCACCCGGAGAATCTATTGATTACAGTGTTGACGTAATCAATAAAACACGATCAGTAAAGAACGCAGCTATCGCCGTTAGGGGTTTACCCAAAGGATGGGGTTATGAAATCAAATCGGGTGGCTGGACTGTGAATCAACTTTCGGTATTGCCCAATGATCAGAAAAACTTTTCTCTTAAAGTGGACGTCCCATTACAAGTGAATAAAGGAACGTATCGCTTTTATGTTTCGGCAGATGGAATGTACACTTTGCCCTTAACCGTGGTGGTATCGCAGAAAGGTACGTATCAAACAGAATTTACCACCGACCAAATTAACATGGAAGGTAGTGCTGAAGCAACCTTTACTTTTAATGCGACACTCAAAAATCGCACGGCCGAAAAGCAATTGTATGCACTTACTGCTAATGCTCCAAGAGGATGGAATGTTGCTTTTAAACCGAATTACAAACAAGCCACTTCGGTAGAAGTAGAGCCTAACGCTTCAACAAATGTTACGATTGACATTAATCCGCCGGCAAATATCAAGGTGGGTACTTATCGTATTCCGGTGAGAGCTGCTAATGGTACTACATCGGCAGACTTAGGATTGGAGGTGGTTATTAAGGGATCTTATAAGATGGAACTGACTACTCCTAATGGATTGTTAAGTACCGATGTTACTGCGGGTGATACTCGAAAAATAGAATTGGTAGTTAATAACAGTGGTACTATTGACCTGACAGATATACAGCTATCAGCAGCTAAACCCGCAGATTGGGACGTTACTTTTCAACCACAGAAAATTACTTCGTTGAAAGCTGGAGAGAAGGCTCAGGTGTTGGCTGTTGTCAAGGCTTCTAAGAAAGCAATTCCGGGTGACTATGTGGTGAAAATGGAAGCTCGTACACCGGAGGTAAACTCTGCTGCGGAATTTAGAATAGCGGTGAAAACGCCAATTATCTGGGGCTGGCTGGGCATTCTTATTATTATTGCTGCATGCGGTGGTGTGTATTACTTATTCCGTAAATATGGAAGGAGGTAAGCATGGATGCACCTGTAATTCAACTCACAGATTTAACCAAAAAGTACGGTGCATTTACGGCGGTTAACCAGCTGAACTTGACTATTCAGAAGGGTGAAATCTTTGGCTTGCTTGGACCTAACGGGGCTGGTAAGTCAACTACTATACTCATGATGCTGGGGCTTACTGACCCGACTTCCGGTGAGGTTAGGGTTTGCGATATTAATTCAACGACACACCCGCTGGAGGTAAAAAGAAAGGTAGGTTATTTGCCCGATGATGTAGGGTTCTATGATGATCGTACAGGAGTGGAAAATCTTATTTATACGGCAGAATTAAATGGCTTTTCTCGGGTGTCGGCCCGGGAAAAAGCCGAAGAGCTATTGATTAAAGTTGGCTTGGAAGTAGATACCAAGAAGAAAACAGGTAAATATTCTCGTGGTATGCGTCAGCGACTTGGGTTAGCCGATGTGTTAATCAAACAGCCTGAGGTTATCATTTTGGATGAGCCAACTTCCGGACTGGATCCGGCCGGCGTACATGAGTTTATGAATCTGATTGTACAATTGAGTAGGGAGCAGGGTCTTACGGTATTGTTCTCTTCACATCATTTGCATCAGGTGCAACAAGTGTGTGACAGGGTGGGCATCTTTGTTGGCGGTCATTTATTGGCTGAAGGTGATATCCCTTCGTTGTCACAAAAGTTGTTTGCCGGAGAGCCTTTTGTGATTGAAGCGCACGTTGATTCTGATCAGGAGGTAGATCTGACTTCTTGCTTACAGAATATAAACGGTGTACTGAATGTGGCAAAGCAAAATCGTTTATATCGCATGGGGTGCTCGAAAGATGTGACACCGGATATTGCCCGAGCCATTGTGCAATCAGGAGTAGGACTAACCGGTTTGTATAAAAAGGAATACGGGCTTGATGACATTTATAATCGTTATTTTGAAGGAGGAAAGAAAAATGGATAGAACAGCACATCCTTTTTGGGTAATGGTAAACAAAGAGATAACCGATCATGTGAAAAGTTGGCGTTTTATTATACTCATTGTGCTTATAGCATTTACTTGTCTAGGTTCACTTTATACGGCATTGAGTAACTTTGGACAAGCAGTGAAGCCTAATGACCCCGATGGTTCGTTTTTCTTTCTGAAACTATTCACTTTATCAGACGGTACGCTGCCACCTTTTATTATTTTTATAAGTTTTCTAGGACCTTTGTTAGGCATTGCATTAGGCTTTGATGCTGTTAATTCCGAGCAAAACAAAGGAACCTTAAGTAGAGTGATGTCGCAGCCAATTCACCGTGATTATCTTATTAACGCCAAGTTTGTAGGAGCATTGACGGTAATCAGTGTGATGCTTTTTGCATTGGGCTTTCTCGTAATGGGCTTCGGGCTTATTGAAATAGGAATTCCGCCCACAGCAGAGGAGTTTCTGCGTATGGTGGCTTTTATTGTGGTGAGTATTTTTTATGTTGCATTCTGGTTAAACCTGGCCATATTGTTTTCTATTCAGTTTCGTCAGGCAGCCACATCGGCTTTAGCATGTATTGCTATTTGGCTGTTTTTCAGCGTTTTTTATTCCATGATCATCAATTTGATTGGTAAAGCGTTGGCTCCTCCCGAAACTGCGAGTATGCATCAAGTCATTGCGTACCAAAAATTTATGCTTAATTTGATGAGGCTTGCACCCGGAGAATTGTTTAATGAAGCAACCTCTACTTTATTGATGCCTTCGGTCAGGAGTTTGGGACCACTAACCATGGAGCAGGTTAGCGGAGCTATTCCCAGTCCACTGCCTTTAGGACAAAGTTTATTGGTTGTATGGCCACAACTTACCGGGTTAATAGCCGCAACTGTTCTGTGTTTTGCTTTATCATATTTCAGTTTTATGCGCCGTGAAATTCGTCCTCGCTAAGGAATAAATGTAATCGTCCTTGCTTTTGTCGATATTTGGTTTACTTTTGCAGCCAAAACAGAAACGTATGATCTTTTATTTCTCAGGAACAGGTAATTCTAAATGGGTGGCCCGCCAAGTAGCCGCTTATCAGCATGAGTCGCTTATAGCTATTGCCGATGAGTTGGCAGGCGGTGCCGACCTTATATATACACTTCAACCATCGGAAGTGGTGGGGGTTGTGTTTCCCGTTTATTCGTGGGCGCCACCTGCCATTGTAATGGAGTTTATCAGTAAGATCCGTTTCACTAATGCCGAAGGACATTATTTCTTCTTTGTTTGCACTTGTGGTGACGAAGCCGGATTGACACTTAACATCATGAATGAATCAGTAGCAAGTAAAGGTTGGACATGGCAGGCAGGCTTCACCATTATCATGCCCAACAACTATGTTTCTTTTCCCGGATTTGATACTGACCCGAAAGAACTAGAGCAGCAAAAATTGCATGCAGCTATAGATGAAATGGAACGTATAAATCAAGAGCTTGCTTCGCGTTCAAATGTGTTTCAGTGTAAAGTTGGTAGCTGGGCCTACATAAAAAGCCGCATCATCAGTAAACTGTTTAACAAATATCAGGTTACAGCTAAACCTTTCTTTGCTACAGATGATTGCATCTCGTGCGGGCTATGCGAACAGCATTGCCCTGTGCACAACGTAAAAGTACATATTAAACCCGAGTGGGGTAATCATTGTACTTCTTGTTTGGCTTGTTATCACATTTGCCCCCGCCATGCTATCCATTATGGAAAAGCAACGTTGAAGAAACATCAATATTTTCATCCGGAGTGTAAATAAAGACTTTACTTAATTGCCTCTTCAATTTTTTGCATTAACTCGGAAAACTCGGTCTCGTTGAATCCTATGCTGATGTGAATTACCTTGCCATCCTTGTCAATCAGGTAACTTCTGGGAATTGTGCTGCTGGCAAAGGAGTCGAAAACAACTCTTCCTTTGTCGGCGTAAAGTGGAAACGTAAAATTCTTTTTTGTGTTGTACGTTTTTAGTTCTTCATTTGTATGATCGCGTCCGATAACCAATAGCTTGAAGTTGGCATTATCCTTAAACTCCGGCCATAACTTACTCTCAACAGCAGCAAGTTCCTTTTGGCAGGGAGGACACCAAGTTGCAAAGAAATTCACCAATACCACTTTCCCTGCCAGTGAGGACGATTTTAGCACTTCATTACCATTGTCGGCTACAAGAGTAAAAGTAGGCATTATGTCGCCGACTTTAATTTTCTCAGTATTTTCATTTTGTGCTTTGGCAATCAATGCGCTTACCAACAGCATACCTGCTATAAAGATCTTTTTCATGTTTGATTCTTTTTTTGAAATAATAATAGAACAAAGATAAACTTAATTATACTTTTATTTCGATTATCTCGTTTATATTGGTGCTAAAATGTTTAGAAACATACTCCTTGTTTACAAAGTCACGAATCTTTCTAGGCCCTTGTATTACCAGCGATATGGAGTCATCACCCGCCTTGTTTTTAATGCTGTCAATTACTTTGAGCAATCGGGCCTGCTTGCTCCGGTCTATCGTGTCAAACAGGTGGGTTTGTACTCCTTCCGAGGCAATGTCGTATACAAGCACGCCTGCCTTTTTATAATCGTAACCCTCCCGATAGATGTTTTGAAGAAGCTGCTTTGCATATTTCACCATTTCTGATGGATCCGATGAAGGTACAGGAAGTTTTATTGAGGCTGAATTGTGGTATTGAGGTAAATCTTCACGATGACTGTTAGTCACGATGTAAACCAATAATGAACCCGCTTTGGACTCTTGTTCCCGCAGCTTGCGTGCACAAGCATCTGTAAAGTTGGCAACAGCTTCGTATAACTCCTGAAAGCGTGTGATTGATTTGCTGAAACTCCTGGAAGTTGTGATGCTTTTCTTTTTATTTCCTGCTTCAAAGTCTATACAAGCAAGGCCCCGTAACTCTTTCCAAGTGCGTAATCCGGTAACGCTGAACTCCTTGCGTACCCAACTTTCTGATTTCAAAGTAAAATCATAAGCTGTTTTCACTCCAAAGTATTCCATTTGTTTGCGTAATCGTCGTCCGATCCCCCAAACGTCTTCTATCGGAGTCATCTGCAAAGCTTTTTCTCGTTTAGCCTCTGTGTCGATAATACACACTCCGTGATAAGCTTTGTACTTTTTAGCAAATTTGCTGGCAACCTTGGCTAATGTTTTGGTTGAAGCTACTCCCATACTTAGCGGTATGCCTGTTCCTTTTGATACTTTTTGCGTGATATCCTGGCAAAATACGGGCAAATTACTGACTCCCGACAGTCCAACGAAACACTCATCGATGGAATAAATCTCAATGTGAGGCACTGCATTTCGTATTAGGCTCATTACCCGGTGTGACATATCTCCGTAGAGTGTGTAATTGGAAGAAAATGTAAACACTCCATGTTGTTTGACTATGTCTTTTACTTGATAATAAGGTACCCCCATCTTGATACCCAGCGCTTTGGCCTCGTTGCTTCGGGCAATGACACAGCCGTCATTGTTAGACAAGACAATGATAGGTCGGTTTCTCAGTGCAGGATTAAATACTCGTTCGCACGACGCGTAGAAATTATTGCAATCAATCAATCCATACATTAGCGCTTTCTGCTTTTGTGAATCACATAAGTGACAATTCCCCAGATAATGAAATCATTTTCTTTTGTTACCCTGATGGGAGCGTATTGTTTGTTAGCGGGTACGAGCAAAACCTCATCCGCGCGTATTTCAATAAACTTCAAAGTGAACTCTCCGTCAACGAAACATACAGCCATATCACCGTTAGTAGGTTCTAAAGACTTATCAATAATTAAAATATCGCCATCAAACACTTGTGCATCTACCATACTGTCTCCTTTCACTTTTCCATAAAAGGTGGAAGAAGGGTGTTTTACCAATTCCCGATTCAAGTCGATGGATAAGTCCATGTAATCTTGTGCCGGACTTGGAAAGCCTGCTTTGATACCTTCTTCTGCATAGGGCAGAGGTAAATCTTGCGATGCGTCAATGCTATGAATGTCTATGTTCATACTTGCAAAGATATAAAAAGGAGAGTGGTTTATTTATGAAATATATTCAAAAAAATATCTATTAGTTATTATTATAGATCGCATATGTATGTATGTATGTTCACTTCGGTGAAGTTGCTGATTCATTTAGGTAATCTAAGCTATTGTTTTCTATTTTACATAATATGGTTAGCAAAGTTGCTTGCTCTTCCTTGGAGATATTTTTAAGAGAGATCTCAGTTGAACGTTTCTGACATTTTTCTATGCCTGGTTTTATTTCTTGTCCCTTTTTTGTACAATATACCAAGTAGCTTCTACCATCTTTCCTGCTTTTTCTTTTAGTTATATAACCTTGCTTCTTTAAATTTTCTACGATACGCGTTACATTAGCAAAATCTTTTCTGGATTTTATTACCAAGTCTCCCATTGATAATCCATTTTCTTCCCATAAATAATGAAGAATGACCCATTGCTCAGGTGTTATTTCTAGGCGTTCTTCTGCTATTATTCTGTAAGTTTGCCTCTTTAATAATCCAGCTAAAGTTGCTATTTGATGATTAATTTGGTGCTCTAATATCATATTCATAATATAAAAATAGTGAATTTATTTGTTATGGCAAATATAAGTCATATATTTGCCATAACAAATAAACGAGTGATAATAAAATATAATTAGTTGATTTAATAGATAAATTCTTATGATGAATGTCGATTTGTTTATTCAGAATTATAAGGAAGCTTTTGGAGAAATAGTCGAATTACCAATTGTGTTTGGTTATTCAAATTCACCATTAGTTGAAACGGAGAAAATAAACGGATGTTTTCTGAAAGGGCTAAGGCTAGTACGTGAAGGCTTTCCAATCAGTGTAAATCTTAATAATATAGGTTGTATGGGTGGCAAATTCTATACTGGATTTGTAGATATGCCCGAGCAGATTCCTCAATTTGTTTCTTTGAAAGAAAAATATAAGAAAACTCCTGACATGGTTATTGGATTTATAAATAATTTGAACGTTTATCGTACGAAATTTTCTTATCTTAACTTTACGCGAATTGATCAAATTGACACCTTTGAAGGTTGGGAGGGAATCTTTTTTTTGGCAAACCCTGATATGCTTTCCGGATTAGCTTCTTGGGCTTATTTTGATAATAATTCAGACGAAACAGTGACTTCCTTTTTCGGTTCAGGTTGTTCTTCTATAATAACTCAAGCTGTAAATGAAAACAGAAAAAATGGTCGGAGAACTTTTATAGGGCTTTTGGATCCCTCTGCACGTCCTTATTTTGAAGAAGATATATTAAGCTTTATGATACCAATGTCTCGTTTTAAAGAAATGTGTGACACGATGAGACAAAGTTGTCTTTTTGACACCCATGCATGGGGAAAGGTACGAAGTCGAATTAATAAGTGATGGCTTGTCAATTAATGAATTCATGTGCCATAACGCATGGAAAATAATTTGATATTATGTCAGTTCGGTAGGTTTGTTTATTCCTTCCAAAAACTCGCGATCATTTTCAGTAATGGGTCTGATAACTCGGCAGGGGTTTCCATAGGCCAATACACCCGCCGGAATGTCCTTGGTCACAAGGCTTCCGGCTCCAATAACCGATCCCTTGCCGATAGTAACACCGGGCAGCACCGTGACGTTACCGCATAACCAGCAATGATCTTCAATGCTAACAGGAAGAGCTGTCATTAGCCCCAAATCCCTGTCTTGGTAGCAAAGTGAATGCGTAACAGTGTAAATGGAGCAATTAGGGCCGATAAAGCAGTGCTCGCCAATAGAAACTAAAGCTTCATCGAGAGCTACAAAATTAAAGTTTATGATAGTGTGATCGCCTACTTCAAGGTTGCCCAAGTCAATGTGCATAGGAGGATTAACAATCACCTGATTACCCAACTTTTTAAAGAATTCTTTTAATAGATTGTTTCTGGCTGCTTTTTCCGAGGGTGGTAGGAGATTGTAACGGTGACAATAATCTTGTCCCCTTTCCAAGGCAGGGACGAATACCGGATTGAAACCCCAATAAAGTTCACCGGCAGCCATTTTCTCTAAATCAGTCATGGTGTTTTGAATTTAGAAAAAGCGTACCCGAGAGAGCACGCTTTCAAAATTGGGTGGAGAGTATCGGACTCGAACCGATCACCTTAACACTGCCAGTGTTACGCTCTAGCCAGATGAGCTAACCCCCCGTGATATATGCTGCAAATATAATGCATTATTCTGAAATAATTGCTAAGTTTGCGTGATAATCCTAAAAAAATAAGTATGTTGGTATATAATACGACCTATCACGTTGACGATGAGATGATTGGAAACTTTTTAATTTGGCTTAAAGAATGTTACATTCCTGAAGTTGAAAAGCATGGCTTGCTTAAGGCACCACGCTTATGCAAAGTGTTGAGCCATCGCGAAGATACGGGCGTATCTTATTCGTTGCAATGGGTAGTAGAGAACTCGGCTGTGTTGCATCAATGGCATACTGAACTGGGAGCTAAGTTGCACCAAGAACTGATTCATATATTTGATAATAAAGTGGTGGGCTTTCCTACTTTAATGGAGGTGATAGAGTGATTCAACCGGTAAAGGAAAAGATTATTTTAGGAATAGATCCCGGTACAACTATTATGGGGTACGGTGTTCTACGCATTACGGGAACTAAACCGGAAATGATTGCTATGGGGGTGATTGACTTGCGGAAGTATGGCAATCATTACCTGAAATTACGCAAAATATTTGAACGGGTAACAGGTATTATTGAGAGTTATTTGCCTGATGAGCTGGCTATTGAAGCTCCCTTTTTTGGTAAGAATGTGCAGTCTATGCTTAAGCTAGGACGCGCCCAAGGGGTGGCAATGGCTGCTGCATTGAGCAGAGACATACCCATTACGGAATATGCACCGCTAAAAATAAAGATGGCGATTACAGGGAACGGTCAGGCTTCCAAAGAGCAGGTGGCCGATATGTTACAGCGCATGCTGCATATTCCAAAAGAAGAGATGCCTTCTTTTATGGATGCAACCGACGGATTAGCGGCCGCTTATTGCCATTTTCTGCAGATGGGACGTCCGGTGGTGGAAAAGGGGTATAATGGTTGGAAAGATTTTATTGCCAAAAATCCCGATAGAATAAAGTAAATACTTAGTAACTAATATAATACTGAGCTATGAAACAGGTAAGTTTTTTGATGACTGTAGCGTTGGTCATGCTTTTGATCTCATGTACTCCAACGCGGAAAAAAGAATATGCTTCTTTTGATGAATATCCCGTACCAAACGGCGACTTAACGGAGATGGAATACACTGTGCATTCTACAACATTTTCTCTTTGGGCACCTACTGCTGATGAAGTGCGACTGATGTTATTTGATTCGGGTCACGAAGGACATGCATATCAAACGGTACCTATGGAACCTGCTGATGATGGAACGTGGAAAGCAACGGTTGAGAAGAATCTGCTGGGTAAATTTTATACGTTCAATGTGAAAATCAATGATAAATGGCAAGGTGATACCCCCGGGATTAATGCTAAAGCTGTTGGCATTAACGGTAAACGGGCTGCTATTATTGATATGCGTATGACCGACCCTGAAGGATGGAATACGGAAGTCAAACCTGCTTTTAAATCTCCTGCCGATGTCGTTATTTACGAGATGCATCATCGGGATTTATCCGTGCATTTCTCGTCGGGTATTAAAAATAAAGGTAAATTTATAGCTTTAACCGAGCGTGGAACTAAAACGCCTGATAGTTTGAGTACTACCGGCTTGGATCATCTCATCGATTTGGGTATTACGCATGTACACCTTTTGCCTTCCTTTGATTATGCTTCAATTGATGAATCCAAATTAAAAGATAAGAAATACAATTGGGGATACGATCCGCTCAACTATAATGTTCCCGAGGGATCTTATGCCACTGATCCTTTTACTCCTTCTTCACGTATCCGAGAATTTAAGAAGATGGTTATGGCTCTTCACAAAGCTGGTATTCGTGTCATAATGGATGTAGTGTATAATCACGTTAATGATTTGGAAAGTAGCAATTTTGAACGGACAGCACCGGGCTATTTTTTCAGGAAAAAGAAAGACGGATCTTGGGCCAATGGTTCTGCCTGCGGCAATGAAACGGCAAGTGAACGACCCATGATGCGCAAATACATGATTGAGTCAGTGCTTTATTGGATGAAGGAATACCACGTTGATGGTTTCCGATTTGACTTAATGGGTATTCATGATATTGAAACAATGAATGAGATACGAAAAGCTGTGAATGCTGTCGACCCGTCTATCATCATTTACGGTGAAGGTTGGGCTGCGGAAGCTCCCCAGTTGCCGGCAGACTCACTGGCCATGAAGGCAAATACACAACGTATGCCCGGTATTGCTGCTTTCTCTGATGAAATGCGTGATGGCTTGCGGGGTCCTTTCAATAATAATCATAAAGGAGCTTTTCTGGCCGGAATTCCGGGAGGTGAACAAAGCATTAAGTTTGGCATTGTGGGGGCGGTAAAACATCCGCAAGTGCATCTTGATTCGGTGAATTATACTAAGATAGCCTGGGCAGGTGAGCCAACTCAAATGATTAGCTATGTTTCTTGTCACGATGACATGTGTCTGGTCGATCGTTTGCAGGCCAGTGTTCCGGGCATAACTCCCAAGCAGTTGGTTCTGCTCGATAAGTTAGCTCAGACGGCGGTCTTTACCTCACAAGGTATACCATTTATCTATGCAGGAGAGGAGATCATGCGTGATAAGAAAGGAGTTCACAATAGCTTTGAAAGTCCTGACTCTATTAACGCCATTGATTGGAGGTTAAAAGCGTTGCATGCAGATGTTTTTGCTTATTATAAAGGACTTATTGCTTTGCGAAAGGCTCATCCGGCTTTTCGGATGGGTAAGGCCGAGATGGTTCGCAAGCACTTAGAGTTTTTGCCGGTTGACGGCAGTAATGTGATTGCTTTCCGTTTGAAAGGACATGCCAACGGAGATGCATGCCAAGATCTGATCGTTATATTGAATGCACGGACACAAATGAGCAAGGTTACGGTGCCCGCTGCTAAATATACTGTTTTCTGTAAAGATGGTTTTGTGAGTGTTGACGGCTCTCTGGGCACATTATATGGGCCAGAAGTTTATGTGGCTCCTCAAACGGCGCTCATTATGGGTAGTTACTAAGCATATGTTTTACCGCAGTACATGACAATTATGACTGCGGTAAAACCTTCGCTTTTGTTTGGCATTACATCTGTGAAGCCGACTGTTCTTTATATTCCGTAGGAGAAACTCCATAAAATTCCTTGAACGTATTCGAGAAGTGTGAAAGGTTAGAGAACCCCGTAGCATAAGCAACCTCAGAAATAGTGAGGTTTTTCTCTTTCAATAGGGATGCCGCTTGTTTTAACCGGATGCCTCTGATAAAATCGCGGGCCGACTGGTTGGTTAGCTCCTTGAGTTTACGATGCATGTGTACACGGCTCATACCGGCATTCGCTGCTAATACTTCAACGTTAAGAGTCGGGTCAGCCAAATGTTCATTGATGGTTCTCATGATCTTTTCCATCAATATTTCATCGTTTGATTTGAGATGAATCTTATCCATTTTGTCTTCAACCTGCTTTTCCGTATTGAACTTTCCTCTCAATCTTTCTCTGTTATTAATCAGGTTACTGATCGTTAAGCGAAGCAAATCAATGTTGAATGGTTTCACAAGGTATGCATCGGCGCCAATCTCTAAACCCTCCATTCTATCTTCGGGCTTTGAACGAGCCGTTAGTAGCACAACGGGTATGTGATTGATGTTGGTGTTTTGTTTTATTTTTTGGCAAAGCATGTTGCCATCCATTTCCGGCATCATTACATCGCTTATAACCAAATCGGGTTTCTCCTTCAAAATGTACTCCAGCGCTTGTTTTCCGTTTACACATTCGGCTATACGGTATTCACCGCATAACTCCTGGCGAATGTAATGTCGTATATCATCTTCATCTTCAACAATGAGAACGCGGTAGTTTGTTTTCGCTTTTACCTTGTCTTTTTGCATGCATTCGTCATCATCCGATCCATACAACTGAGTAGTATCTTTTTCAAATACTGTTTGTTGAGATTCGCCCTCTGATATTTGCGTAGGATCTTCCAACTCTTCTGCTTTCAGATGATCAGAGCCTAGTGGCAGGCGAATGATAAATCGGGTACCCGATTCGTCTTCTCTATTTTCGGCCTTAATGGTGCCGTGGTGGAGTTCAACCAAAGACCTGGACAAATGTAGACCTATGCCGGTTCCGAAATTCGATTTGGTGAGGTCGTTGTTTATCTGATAAAAGCGTTCAAAGATTTGCTCTATTTTGTCCTTGTCAATACCTATTCCGCTATCAGTTACACTTATTTCAAAATAATTCTTTAAAGCTCCTCTGCATGTTTCATCCTTACCGGTAGAGAGATTGACGGAGATATTGCCTCCTTGAGGGGTATATTTAAATGCATTTGATAGCACATTGAGCAATACTTTATCGAAGTTATTCAAATCGACCCAAGCCTTCAATTCCTTTTTGGTAGTAGGATGATCTTCTCTCTCTGAGTTATCAGCCGGGTTATTGCCTAAATTAGTTGTAAAACAGAACGATATACTCTTTTTTTGAGCTTGATAGTCAAAGGTCTGCATCAGGTCGTCAACAAAACCTACAATATCTGTTTCGCGAAACTTGAGGTGCATCTGTCCCTTATCTATCTTACGGATATCCATGAGCTGGTTGATCAGACGTAGAATGCGTTGTGCATTACGATACATCATCAGGTAAGTGCTTTGTTTATCAGAACTTTCGCTCAGCAGTTTTTCCAAAGGACTCAGAATCAGAGTCATCGGAGTACGTATTTCATGTGAGATGTTGATGAAAAACTGAAGTTTTGCTTCGCTGATTTGCTCTTGATGTTCTCTTTTAAGCATCTCTTGTTTATGATGTAACCGAGAAAGAATATACATGACGATGGTGTACATAATGGCACTACCTATTAGTACCCACAAGCAAATGGCCCACCAACTCTGATACCACGGTGGAGTAATGACAATAGTCACTGTTCGCACGTTTGAATAATTACCATGGTCAGAGGCTCTGACACGAAAAGTGTAGGTGCCCGGACTCAGATTACTGAACGTTACACGGTTGACCCCGGGATGGTTACTAATCCATTCATTACCCAATTCATCAATCATGTATTGGTAGCTAATGCGTTCCGGATTATTAAAATCCAAAGCTGAAAACTCAAGGCTAAATGTGTTTTCATTATATGCCAGTGTAAATTTGTTAGCATCTATCACGGCAGTCTCGGTAATTAAATTTCCACCCGATTTATCTCCTTGTTTCACTGCATGATTGGCCAAATATAAGTCGGTGATAATTACCCTCAGTTCTTTTTTGATTTCGGTTATTTCGTAAGGAATGAAAGAAGTAATACCATTGGTACCTCCGAAATATATTTTTCCCCGTTTATCTTTAAAGACAGCACCGCGTGTAAATTCATTCCCTTGAATGCCATCGCCTGCATAGTAATTGATGAATCGATTCTCTTTGGTTACGAATTTGGAAATTCCTTGGTGAGTGCTTATCCATATATTACCCTGTTCGTCTTCCGCCATTCCGCAAATCACATCGCTGGGTAAGCCGTTGGAAGTTGAATAGTGGTTAATTTTGCGGCTTTTTACATCAAAACAAGCAATGCCTTCTGTAGTGCCTGCATATATTTTACCATCTGCTGCTTCTAGTATGGTGTTAACGACGTACGCAGGCAGGAGGTTGCTTTGGTTCAGAAAGTTGATAAACGTATTTTTTTTAGGATTAAAACAAGATAACCCTTTGAACGTACCAATCCATATAAGACCGTTGCTGTCTTCCACGATTGAATTAATCCAATCGTTGGGCAGTTTATCAACTCTCCAATCATCGTTTTCACTTCGTGTCGATTCGTAATGGGTTACTTTATGTGTCTTAAGGTTAATCTTATAAATACCCGAACCGTAGGTCCCTACCCATAAGTTCTTGTTACTGTCTTCTGTGATATAAAAAACCTTGTCATTAATGCCACCATGACCACTCAAGTGATTCATGTATTCACACAGTCCGTTTTTCTTGTTGACTTTACCAAGCCCATTGAAGTAAGATCCTACCCATAAATCTTGATTGGAATCCTCAAAGATACACATGATACTTCCCGGCAATGAATGCGGGTTGCCTGGTGAAGGTTTAAAATGCAGTAATTGTTCTCCCAAATCATTGATGGCATAAAGCCCGTCATTATCTGTTCCAACCCATGTTGTGCCGGCTTTGTCTTTATGAATAGCCATGATGCAGCTTGACCCTATCGTGTTTTTGCGAAGTGATTTGTAACCGAAATAACCAAATCGGTTAGTGGCTCCGGGTATAAATATAATTCCTTTCTGGAAGATGCCCAGCCAAAGATTATTATCTTTATCTTCAACGATGGAGTGTATTTTTGATTTGGAAAAGTCAAACGGTCCGGTGCTAATCTCGCTATCCTCAATTATATCTTTCTGATAGTTATACTCTTTCAGTCCTTCACCATCTGTTCCAATGAATAAGCGCCCTTGCTTATCGAGCATCAGCGCACGCACGTTCAGTGGAATGTTGCGCGTGTAGCTTATGGGTACAAACTTTTGCGATCGGTCTTTTGTCGATAGTTTGAAAACTCCTCCGGTGAGGGTGCCTACAAAGATAGTACCTTCTCTGTCTTCTGATATGGCCGATATATCGTCTTTTAAAATGTCTTGCGGAGCCTTAAAACATTTCAACGCATTGGTTTCGGGATTGTATTTGAAAAGCCCCTTGTCTTCAGTTGCTATCCATAGATTCTTTTGAGAGTCTTCATAAATAACATTCATGAAATTACTGTTCATCCGATCAATCAGATTCTTTTCTTTCCGGAATTCATTGACTCCTTTTCCCTTTTTCAGCGATATAATGCCTTGCCCGGATGTGGCAATCCAAATGTCTCCGTTGGTGCGCTCTATAATAGAGGTAACATGAGGATTCTTTTTTCCGTCTTCTCGGTGAATACGTATTTCTTTGAACGAGTCTGTAGCACGGTCGTATAATTGTAATCCATTGATACAGCCTATCCAAAAGCGACTGCCACTGTCTTCGAACACGGTTCTTACGTAATTGTTTTTTAGTGAAGTACTATCGGCTGAATTATGCTTATAAATGGTGAAACGGTTGCCGTCAAAACGGTTTAATCCGTTTTCAGTACTAATCCAGATAAATCCTCTTCGATCCTGATATACTTTATTGATAAGACTGTTTGATAACTCTTTATCCGAAGAGTAGAACTTTCCGGTTTGAGCCCATGTGTAAAAGGGTAATAGACAGATCAGGATGAATAATGTTTTTCTTACTTGTGCTCTCATTCTAATATCGATGTTAACTTCTTATTCGCAAAGATAGGTAAATACTTGGTTTAAAAGTCATGACTCAACCACTTAAATACTTTATATTGGCTGATAAAGGAATATTTTTAGCTGTTTATAGTGGTATATTCTATTTAAGTAACGAGCAACAAAGAGTATGTAACAGATGAGAAAATACATGTAACTAACATCTAACAAACAGAAACATAAATTAGTTATGTAGATAAAACAAATTTGTAGTTTTGCGTAAGTATAGATAGCATTGTTTAACTATTAATGATATATCGAAATGAAAACATGAAGGATCTTATCTTATTTATTTAGTCCTAATTAACTTTAAGCTAGTATTTATATTAATTAAAAAAAACGATGATTGTATGAAAAGCACAAATCATTATTACAGGCCCGTGGGGCTGTTTATTTTGCTATGCCTGGTACCAATATGGGCATTTGCACAATCTATAACTGTAAGAGGTACAGTGAAAGACGCAGCAGGTGAACCTATAATAGGAGCTAGCGTACTAGAAAGTGGAACAAGTAATGGAACCATAACGGATTTGGATGGTCAGTTCTCGTTAAAGGTTTCACAAAGAGGCAAACTTACCATTTCTTTTATCGGGTACGAAAAACAAGAAATACCTATTGCCGGAAAAAACCAATTCTCCATTGTGATGAAAGAGGATACGAAAGTACTTGATGAAGTTGTGGTAGTGGGTTACGGTCAGATGAAACGTAGTGATTTAACAGGGTCAGTTGTATCCGTATCAAGTGATGCTATTTCAAAATCTGTAACAACATCTATTGATCAAGTGCTACAAGGCAGGGCAGCAGGTGTGCAAGTACAACAAAATAGCGGTATGCCGGGTGCAAGTTCTTCTATTCGCATTCGTGGTGTAAACTCTTTAAATGCTTCAAATGAACCCATATTTGTTATTGACGGAGTGATTATTGATGGTTCAACCGGTTCGGGAACAGATAATGCGTTGGCATCCATTAACCCTGCTGATATTGTTTCGATGGATGTTTTGAAAGATGCTTCCGCTACGGCTATTTATGGAGCTCGTGCGGCTAATGGTGTAATTATAATTACAACCAAACGAGGCAAAAGTGGTGAAGCTAAAATAACTTATGACGGCTATATGGGCTGGCAGGAAATGCCTAAAAAACTCGATATGCTCAACTTACGCGAGTATGCTGAACATAAGAATGTGCGTTCAGGTAATGATTATTCAGGCCAAAATTGGGGGATTGTACAAGCGGATGATAATTTTGTACGTCCCGATTTACTGGGTGAAGGGACCGACTGGCAAGACGAAATGTTCAGTAAGGCCACTATGACTAGCCATAACTTATCCGTTACAGGGGGTAGTGACAAGAGTAATTATGCGTTGGGAGCCGGTTATCTCAATCAAGATGGTATTGCTATCGGGTCGGGTTTTCGTCGTTTAAATCTCCGAGGAAGTTTTGATTCTCAGGTGAAGAAGTACCTGAAGATGGGCATTAACTTTGCATTTAGTAATTCTCGACAAAAACTCACCGTTTCTGATGAATCATTAATTGAAACAGCGCTTAAGCAAACACCCAATGTGGCAGTCAGAAATGCAGATGGTACTTTTGATGGCCCGGATACGGATGAATATGTACAGAACAACCCGGTTGGTTTGGCTATGATTAAGGATAATCGGAACGAAAAAATGGGTATTCGTGCCAATACGTATGCAGAAGCCACAATCATTGATGGTTTGTCTGTTAAAACCGAACTCTCTTTTGATTATGGTATAACCAATACATATAAGTTCGATCCTTCTTATACGTTCGGAGCTATTGAGAATACCAACAGAGAAGGCTCTTACTCAAAGTCATACAATAAATATTGGAGTTGGAGAAACCTTGTCAATTACAATAAGGTTTTTGGTCAGCACAATCTTCAGGCAATGGTAGGTCAAGAAATGCAAAAAAGCCATTGGGAGTATCTGTACGGTAACCGTAAAGGGTATCTGTCAAATAGTGCAACCGATTTGACTTTAGGCGATGCCTCTACAGCTAAAAATGACGGAAGCAGTGGCGAGAGTTCTATTCTGTCTTATTTCGGACGTATGTTTTATTCGTACAATGACAAGTATTTGCTGACATTTACTCTGCGTAGGGATGGCTCTTCGAAATTCTATAAGGATAATCGCTGGGGCTGGTTTCCTTCAGCTGCGCTTGCATGGAAGGTTACTAACGAGGAATTTCTGAAGGATAATAATATAATTAATAACCTCAAAGTCCGTTTGGGATGGGGAACAGTAGGTAACCAAAATGTGCCTAACAATGCCTACTTAGCCACTTATTCTTCTGTTGCAACAGTTTGGGGAACAGGTTTGCTGGCAGCCAATACGCCGAATCCTGATTTAAAATGGGAAACAACTTATTCTAGTAATATAGGATTAGATTTGAACTTATTTCAAAACCGTATTGAATTTATAGCTGATTTATATTATAAAAAGACGAAGGACTTATTGTTACAGGTACCTCTGCCTGCTTATGTAGGAACTTCAGGTCCGGGATCTACTGCTGCACCATGGAAAAATATCGGTTCGTTGGAAAACAAAGGTATAGAACTGACATTGAATACAGTCAATGTTGATAAAAAGGGTTTTCAATGGAGGTCTAATCTGGTTTTCTCAATGAATAGAAATAAGGTTAAAGAACTCGATACTGAATCAAGTTTGATTAATAAATCATACCAAAGCGGCTCAACCATTACTATCATTACTCGTACTGCAGTAGATCAACCTATCGGTCAGTTCTATGGTTACAAGGTTATAGGCCGTTTTGAAAAAGCAACAGACTTTTACTACAAAGATGCTGATGGCAATTTGAAACAGACAGCTTTACCAAAAGACATGTCAATTGGGAAAAACAGTGTATGGATTGGTGATTATATTTTTGAAGATATTAATAAAGATGGTGTAATTGATGAAGAAGACCGATCTTTTATTGGTAATCCCGAGCCTGACTTTACGTATGGCATAGGCAATACCTTCTCGTATAAAGGTTTTGATTTAAGTATCTATTTAAGTGGCAGTTACGGCAATGAAGTGGTGAATTGGGTTAGAAAAGACCTTGAAAATCCACGTGAAAACACCAATTTGTTGAAAGATGCTCTTGACTATGCACAATTGGAATTGATTCATTCCGATGGTCCGGATGACTATCGGAACATTAAAATCATTGGTGGAGATCCCCATGCTTGTCGTATGGCTTCTTCTTCCGCTTCCAATACTTCTAATTATCGTTTTAGCGATAAGTTTGTTGAAGACGGTTCATACTTGAGAATTCAGTCGATTTCTTTGGGATATACTTTACCCCAAAAATGGGTAACCAAAGTTGGTCTTCAAAATATGAAGATTTATTGTAACTTGCAAAATGTATATACTTTTACGAAATACAAAGGCTACGATCCTGAGATTGGTTCTGCTAATCAAGATGCACTACTTACCGGATTTGATAACTACCGTTATCCCACTCCGCGCATTTACACATTTGGTTTAAATCTTACATTCTAATTTAATAGATATGAATATGAAAACAAGTAAATATATATACTCGCTTGTATTGGCAGCATCTTTAACGATAACAGGATGTAGTGATTTCTTGGATACCGAGAATAATTCCAGTATTACTGCTGAGAATTTTTATCAGAATGAAGAAGATTTTAGTGCTGCCACCGGAGCGCTTTATAATAAAGTTTGGTTCGACTTTAATGATAAGTTTTATTATGGGTTAGGTGATGGTAGAGGCTTTAACTTGTACGCTCCCTACTCTGATTATATTTATCCGTTTACAGACCTGAACGAAACAGGGTTAACCGGACCGCTAGTCAGTGCATGGGCGTCGTTGTATAATGTGATTCAGCAGGCTAACAAAGTAATCATTGGTATTACAAATAGTCCTTATAATAATGAAGATACAAAAAAAGAATACATTGCTGAGGCCCGCTTTATGAGGGGAGTTGCTTATAGCTATCTGGCCATGCTTTGGGGTAATGTGATTTTGAATGAAAATACAGACGATTTAATTGCTAATCCTATTGTCAACACAAGTCCCACTTCTGACGTATACGAATTTACAATGCGTGATTTGGAGTACGCAGCAAAATATCTTCCCGGGACTTCAAGTGCAGCCGGTCGGGTTAATAAATATAGTGCCTATGCAATGCTTTCGCGCGTGTACTTAACTTATGCAGGTTATGGTACTGATGCTAATAGCGGAGTGAGGAGTGAGGAATACTTAAATTTAGCCAAGAAAGCTGCCCAAAAAGTGATTCAAGAAAGTCCTTTCCAGCTAATGGATAATTACGAAGACTTATTTAAGATAGAAAATAATAATAATTCTGAATCTGTCTTTGCTCTGCAATGGGTTGCCAATGGATCTTATGGTGAAACGAATACCCAACAGGCATATTTTGCATGTGGTTCTGAAATAACCGATGACGACGCTGCATGGGGATACTGGACTCGCGCACAGCCCAATGTGATATTTGAATATGAAAAGGGCGACAAACGTCGTAAGGCAACCTGGATGGCATATGGCGACCAATATCCGGAAATTCAAGCCTCTAAGGGTGGATATACCTATGAAAAAACGGAACAAGCCTTGAATGTGAAAAAATATGTTTGCGGATCGGCAAAGGACAATCCCAAAATATCTCGAATGAGTTGCCCGATTAACACATACATGATGCGCTTGGCTGAGGTTTATCTGATTTATGCTGAGGCAGTACTTGGTAACAATGCAACTACTTCTGATGAAACGGCTCTTAGTTATTTCAACAAAGTACGTGTAAGAGCCGGACTTAATCCTAAAGATGTGATTTCTTACGAAGACATTCGCCATGAACGTAGAATGGAATTGTGCATGGAAGGTCAGTATTGGTATGATCTTGTTCGTAGATCTTACTACAAACAGCAGGAAACGGTGAATTACATAAAGAACCAGCAGAGAGATGTTAATACCCCGGTGCTGTGGAACTCGGAAACCCAAACTTTATCTGTTGATGAGTCTCGTGATCCCAGCAGCCGATCAATTGGAACTATAGATGCAACAATATTCTTATTGCCTTATCCGGAATCGGAAACAGTCCAGAATCCGCTGCTTAAAGCAGAGCCGGTTTCTTATGAGTTTAAAGAAGATCGAATTACCGATTTGTTTAATTAAAAATACCTATTTAAGTATGAAAAACTTAATGATAAATTATAATGCTCTGAAGGCAGTCGTTTTATTTATAGTCCTTTTTATTACCTCTTTCACATTGACATCTTGCAATGATGATGAGAACAATAATGGAGCTGAAATGACTATTACAGGTGTTTACCTAGAAGATGCCGACTCTGATGTTCCTGACAGATTGGTTGAATTTGCTCGTTTGGGACAACTTATTCGTGTAGAGGGTAAAGGATTTACCGGCTTAAAGAAAGTGTACATTAATGGCTATAGTTGTTATTTTAATCCGGTAATGGTTTCTGATAAATCTTTTGTAGTAAGCGTAAACAAGAATATTCCCACAACAGAAGCAGAAGAAGCAATTCGCAATACAATTCGCTTAGTGAAGGATGCAGGAGAGTATACTCATAATTTTACCATTCGTTCGGCTGCACCTGCCATTACAAGGATCTCAAATACCATGCCCAAAATGGGCGAACCGATCATTGTCTTTGGTTCTGGTTTATTAGAAGTGACAAAGGTTGTTTTCCCGGGTAACGTGGTTGTTACGAGTGGCATTACTCAAAGTAAAGATGGTACTTATTTTATGGTGAATGTACCCGAAGGGGTTTCTGATAATGGAGGATCTATTTTCATTGAATGCGCTAACGGAGGTGCTTATTCTCCGGCTTATTTTAATTGCAAAAAGGGAGTGATTCTTGATTTTGATGGGAAAGGGCAACAGGGTTCTTGGGGCTCGAGCGCAAGCATGGTTACTCCGGAAGATCTAGAATCGGCAGTCATAGGTGAAGGCAATGTATCTCAAGGAACTTACTGTGTATTGCCGGCAGCGAAACAATTGCCTGTTGCCGGGGGTAAAAACCGTTGTGCGGAGGTGTGGACAGCCGGTAATGGTGTTGACGATTGGAGTGAAACGGCATTGGGTATACCACACACCCTTCCTATTGATTCAGTTGGTTTTCAATTTGATATTTATGTTCCGGCTGCTACCCCATGGAACGAATCTGGATTTTTAAAGGTTTGTTTGATTAATGGTTTAAACGGTGGTGAATGGGCTTCTTCAGATAACAAACAATGTTATAATTACGTTCCTTGGGTTTCAGGAGGTTCTGCCGTTCCTTATTCATCCTCAGGGTGGGTTACTGTTACTATTCCCTTTAGTAAGTTTTATGTATTTGCGGCCAATGCAAACGTTTCTTCAATGACTTTTGCAGATGTTGTAGCTTTGCGTGATGCAGCCTCATATAAAAACTTTGGGTTCTATTTCGAAAACTCAGATTTTACATTAAATAAACTTACCGGAAATAGTGCTGACGAAACCAAGAGCTTTATCTCAAAAGAAACATCAGTAAGGGTTTATGTTGATAATTGGCGTATTGTGCGGTTGGGTGTGCCTGCTTATTCTGATTTCCCGACTGTTGCTGAGTAAGTAATAATTTTAATAGTGATAATTATGAAATACAATAAAATCATTCCAATAGTGGCATTACTGGCTACTACTATGAGCTCATGTGATGAGGAAAAAATGAATTGGTATAAGGATCCGTCGCACGGAGAAGTGGCGTCATCCGAATTACCATTACAGTTGAGAGAAGCCATATCCCGTTATGAACCTTTAAAAACATATGTGTCCGATCCTAATTTCAAGTTAGGCTGCGGAGTAGGGTTGACTCTCTATACAGATAATGAACCTTACAATCAGTTAGTGAACGAGAACTTTAATGAAATTACAATTGGATACCTGATGAAACATGGTCCGGTTGTAAAATCAGATGGTAGTCTTAATTTTACTGAGATTGATAAATTGTTTGCCAAAACAGATGAAGCCGGTATATCTGTTTTTGGACATACCTTGGTGTGGCATCAAAACCAGAATGCTAAGTATCTCAATTCATTGATTGCCGACAAAGTCATTGTAACGCCGGATGATTCAGAGAAAATTATTAATATACTTGATAATAGTGATTTTGAAAACGGAACCATCAGCCCATGGGGTGGTTGGGGTAACGACTCATCTCGAAAAGTGTCTGAAAAGGGACAGGGGTATAGTAGTGATTATGCCATGATTTTGGTTAATCCCAAAGATGCGAATTCCTATTCGGCGCAAGCTGCTTATTCACTACCTTCTGAACTTATTGTAGGTAAAACTTATTGTTATTCGGCCATGGTGAAGGCTGATGTGGTGAATGCCGATTTTACCTTTCAGGTTCAGAATCCTACCAGTTATGCAGGAGAAGGGTATGTAAGCGGCACAACAGCTGTAGGTCAGTGGGTGCTGATAGAGGGAGAATTTGAATGTACCAAAGAAGACCTTACAAGGCTATGCATTAACTTTGGCAAAGCAGCGGGTAATTATTACATTGATAATATCAAATTTGGTGAGAAGAATGAGAATGTAGATAAGATGTTGAATGTGATAGATAATACCACCTTCGAAACAGCAACCATCTCTCCATGGGGCGGTTGGGGCAACGACTCTTCTCATAAGATTTCTGATAAAGGTCAAGGTTACAACAGTGATTATGCCATGATTTTGGTTAATCCCAAAGATGCAAATTCCTATTCGGCGCAAGCAGCCTATTCTTTGCCTGCTGAGTTAGAAATAGGTAAAACCTACTGTTATTCGGCTATGGTGAAGGCCGATGTGCTGAATACTGATTTTACTTTTCAGGTTCAGAATCCTACCAGCTATGCAGGAGAAGGGTACGTAAGTGGCACTACTGCTGTGGGGCAATGGGTACCTATTGAAGGGGAATTTACATGTGCGAAAGCGGGAATGCAAAGATTGTGCATCAACTTTGGTAAGGCCGCCGGTACTTATTACGTTGATAATGTTAAGTTTGGTGAGAAAAAAGCAACTACCAAAGCGGCTACCCGCGGGGTACAGATTATTCCGCTTTCCGATGAGGAAAAAGCTCTACTAATAGGCAATGCTTTAGAAAGCTGGATTTCACAGATGGTATCACATTGTAAGTCGCACATCAAAGCATGGGATGTCGTGAATGAGCCTATGCGTGAGGGTGGAACTTTGCGTGATGGAACAGAATCTTCGGGAGACGATATTTTTTCATGGGTGAAATATTTGGGTAAGGACTATGCTGTTACGGCCTTTAAACTTGCCCGTCAGTATGGTAACGGTGATAGTGACAAGCTGTTTATTAACGACTACAACCTGGAAGTCAGTGAAGCTAAGTTAGCCGGACTTATTGATTATGTTACTTACATTGAAAGTAAGGGGGCTAAGGTTGACGGCATTGGTACACAAATGCACTTAAGTTTGAGCGGTAAAGATGCGAATGGAATAGCGAACCTGAAGCAACAAATAGATAAGATGTTTCAAACACTTGCTGCCAGCGGTAAGCTGATTAAAGTTTCTGAACTTGATATAGCTTTGGGAACTGCATCTCCTACCGATACGCAATTTGCAGATCAAGCTGAAATGTACCGTTACGTAATTGAATCTTATAAAAAGTACATACCACAAGCACAGCAGTATGGTATTACAATTTGGGGCGTGTCAGATGATCCTGCAGAACATGAAAACTGGCTACCCGATGATGCTCCTAATTTATGGGATGCAAGCTATGGTCGTAAGCATGCTTACAAAGGTGTGGCTGACGGATTTGCCGGCAAAGATGTCAGTGAGGATTTTAGTGGTGATCTTCAGTATTAAAACTGATTAGGTTAGACTTTTGTGTTGAGAACCCGTAGCGTTGAATAACAGTGCTACGGGTTTTCTTTTTATAAATAAAAGTGGTATTTTTTTTAGAATAAACAATCATATTATGCCATTTTAGATTTGTTCTATTATCTTTGTCGTCGAGAAACCTGTCTGTTATAAAATATGATGCTATGAAAGTAAAATTGAATTGTATTGTTTGGAGTCTGCTAGCCCTGCTGTGGCCGTCCTCTCTCGGAGCACAATTACCGCTTGTTTATGATAAAGAAAACATGGGTAAGGCGTATACCTTTTCTGATTTTCCGCAAATAAATGAATTGCCGGAGATAACGACCTTGCCCGATCCATTAGCCTGGGCGAGTGGCAATGGGAGATTAAGCCGTTTTAAAGATTGGGAAC
>OBMA010000133.1_pt1 | contig 36989 bp, 26 predicted proteins | sample 1539141 | NCBI WGS metagenome assembly OBMA01 (sample SAMEA3991484, study PRJEB22521) | metagenome | biome: anthropogenic terrestrial biome; feature: sewage plant; material: raw primary sludge | place: Sweden | collected 2012-09-26
CTTTGAAAGAACAGTGAAGCCCTCTGCTTTAATTGATGGTAAGGCTGAAAATACAAACAGTAATTCGGCAAACTTCACTGTAAATAAAAAAGGAACGTATAAAATAGTCGCAAAAGCGCATGATAAGGCGGGAAATAAGAGTACAGTTGAGATAACATTTAATTATGGTTCGAAATTCAACTGGGCTGTATTTGGAATCGTGCTTGGCGCAGTTGTAGTGGCGGGAGGAGCTGTATATATTATTGTTGTAAAAGTAAAAAAAGGCAGTAAGAAAACAGATTAATAAATGGATAGCAAAATCAGCAATTAATCTGTATTTACAACTGAGATTTTTATAATGTTATACCGACCGCCAGAAGTCAGATTAAAATGATTGGCGGTCGGTATTTTTCCATCAAAGAAAGGAAAATGCGGCATATGTTTAAAGGAGTTGCATTTGATATGGACGGAGTCATAATTGATTCCGAGAAAATCTACAGAAAAAATGAATATAGGGCGGCAGAGCATTTTGGCTTCCCGAAAGAAAAAGTAGAGGGGTTCTGCAATCTGATTGCCGGTGGGACGAGAGAGGGAAATACGAAACATTTTCACGAAGTTTTTGAAACGGATATGGATTATGATGTATACCGTGAATATGTAAGTGAAGGTGTTGAAAGACATGCCGTGGAACATGGATATGAACTTAAACCTGGTGTGACTGAACTGCTGGATTTTCTCAGGGATAATGGAATAAAAACAGCACTTGCAACGTCAACAGATCAGGACAGGGCTGAGAGATTTCTTGAACCGCTGGGTGTATTCTCCAAGTTCGACAGGAAAATATTTGGAAATCAGGTGAAACGTGGCAAGCCTGCACCGGACATATACATCGCAGCTGCCGAGGCTATCGGTCTTAATGCGGCTGATGTTATAGGTGTTGAAGATTCGGTAAATGGAGTGCTTTCGTCTCATGCGGCCGGACTTTATACAGTTATGGTGATTGATCTCATTCCACCGACAGATAAAGCTGCTGAAGCTGCAGATATTATTTATGAAAAGAATTCCATTATCAGAATAAAGGAACTTTTTTAAATGATTTATGTTCAAATATTTCCAAATGCGTGTTGATATGTTATACTACAAAGGTTATTTTCCGGGTTAGCCGCTCGGTAATATTTTAAAATAAGGAACAAGGAGAGAACCATGAAAAAGGCAAAGAGAAACGCCATAATCGGACTTATTGTATTTCTTCTGCTTGTAGCAGGTGGTATATATATAGTTCTTTATGGTATCGGATCAGACAAATCAGGGAAAGCGTCTGACATTCCGCTGGGACTTGATTTACAGGGAGGCGTCAGCGTTACCTATGAAATCGAGGAAGATAATGCAACGGACGAGCAGGTCAATGCAACAATTGATAAGCTGCAGCGAAGAGTTGATAATTACAGCCCGGATGGCAGTGTGTATAAGCAGGGAAAGAATCGTATTACGGTAGAAATCCCTCTTGATACAAGTAAATATGATCCGAATGATGTTCTTGATGCCATGGGACGCCCAGGCAAGCTTGAATTTCTGGATCCTGAAAATTATCAGAAATGGGCAGCTCTGCAGGCAAGTAAGTCAAGTAAAGCAAGCAGTACAGATGCATCGGCTACAGATGCATCAGCGACAGATGCATATACAGCAGCACTTTCAGGGTCAGACATTTCAAATGCAGAAGCCGGACGTACACAGGATTCGACAACTGGGGCATATCAGTATATTGTATCCCTTAAATTTACGGATGAAGGTGCGAAGAAATTTGAAACCGTTACAGGCAATAATATAGGAAAGCCGGTTTATATTATTTATGATGGACAGGTTGTAAGTGCTCCAACTGTACAGCAGAAGATTTCAGGCGGCAGTGCACAGATTGATGGACAAAAAGATTATGATGAAGCCGAGACACTTGCAAGTACAATCAAAATTGGTGCACTTCCTCTTACACTGAATGAACTTTCTTCTCAGGTAGTAGGTGCACAGCTTGGATCTAATGCACTTCATTCTTCAATAATAGCAGGAATTATAGGACTTGGAATTATATTCCTTATAATGATTATAGTATTCAGATTCCCTGGATTCCTTGCATCCATAGCGCTTTGTGTTTATACAATAATGGAGCTTTTCTTCCTGAATACAATGCATATAACGCTTACACTTCCAGGTATTGCAGGTATTATACTTTCGATAGGTATGGCAGTTGATGCAAATGTAATCATTTTCACTCGTATCAAGGAAGAAATAGGCAATGGAGTCACAGTGAAAACTGCTGTAAAGACCGGATTCAGCAAGGCTCTTTCAGCAATCATTGATGGAAACGTAACAACAGTTATAGCCGGAATCGTTCTTCTTATAATGGGAACAGGTACAGTTAAAGGATTTGCGCGTACTCTTATTCTGGGTATTGTTCTTTCAATGGTATCAGCACTTTTCATAACGAAATTCCTGCTGAATATATTTGTAAATCTTGGAGCTGTAAATAAAAAGCTTTATGGTTCCGTTAAATATAAGAGAGTTGGAAAATATTCAAAGATATTCCCATATACTTTGGCATTTTCATTAATTGTCATTGTAACTGGAATCGTATTTTTGTTTGTAAATCCGCATATAGAAAAACGTGGAAAAGCTCTGAACTATTCACTTGAATTCAGCGGCGGTACATCTACTAGTGTGACATTTAATGAAAATTACACACTTAGCTCAGCGGAGAAGAAAATCATTCCGGTTATAGCAAAGGCAACCGGAGTAAGTGCTGGAACTATTCAGGTTCAGACAGTAAATGATTCAAACCAGATTGTATTTAAGTCATCGGTGCTTGATGAAGCGCAGCGTAAATCAATGACTGATGCGTTGGAATCTAATTTCAAACTTACTGATGATAAGATTGAAACACAGAATATCAGTTCGACAATAAGCAGTGAGACGCGTCGTGATGCTATACTTGCAGTAGCAATTGCTGCAGTGCTTATGCTTATCTATGTTGCATTCAGATTTAGTGATGTACGATTTGGTGTGTCGGCAGTTCTTGCTCTGGTACATGATGTAATGTTTGTATTCTTCGCATATTCAGTGGCATATTTGTCAGTCGGCGGTACATTTATTGCATGCATGCTTACAATTGTAGGTTACTCGATTAACTCGACAATTGTTATTTTCGACCGTGTTCGTGAGAACCTTAAAGCAATGGATGTTAAGAAAATCGGATATGATGAATTGGTTAATACAAGTATTTCTCAGACATTTACAAGAAATATCTATACAAACCTTACGACATTTGTAACAGTATTTGTTCTGTTTATAATGGGAGTAGCTTCGCTTAAGGAATTTACGCTTACACTTATGGTTGGTATTGTTGCCGGTACATACTCATCAATATGTATCACAGGACCACTTTGGCTCACATTGAGAAAACATATCGGAAGCAATGGACTTATAGTTTCAACAGGGAAAAAACCAGCAAGTAAGTCATCATCAAAAGCCGGTAATGAAAATGCAAAAATTTCATCTGAAAGCTCTGTGAAAACAGGCAGTAAAAAAAGTCGAAGTCAGGAAAAAATAAATAGAGAGTAAATAATAAAACAGAGTTTATATAAAGTGCAGGGCATCACGCGTTTGTGGTGCCCTGTATTATTTTAACATTTGTAAAAAAGGTGCATTGTATGAATATGATCTGGAAAGGATATAAAAGGATATTAGATGCTGATGCGGTCAGCAGGCATAATAATATTGAGCCTGTTATAGCGGAAATTGTGGCAAACCGGATTGGCAGCTGGAGGACATCAAATGGAAATTACGAACCGCTGAATGACTATGACATAAAAAAGTATCTGTATGGAGATATTTCTGAAACATATAATCCATCAATGCTGCAGGGTATTGATAAAGCGGCAGATCTTCTGCTTTTATCCATACATAATGGTTCTAAAATCCGTGTTATAGGCGATTATGATGTGGATGGAATGACATCGGTATATATGCTGTTCATTGCAATACAGTTTCTTGGAGGGGATGTTTCATATGATATTCCTGACAGAGTGCAGGATGGCTATGGAATGAATATAAGGCTTGTTGAAAAAGCAATTTTTGATGGAGTTCAGACAATCATTACATGTGACAATGGAATTGCTGCATTCGATGCGGTTAAAAAGGCAAAGAATGAGGGGATGACGGTTATTATTACTGATCATCATACAGTTCAGAACAAGCTTCCGGATGCAGATGCTATTATAAATCCACATCTGGATGGAGACGGATATCCGTTTAAAGAAATATGCGGAGCTATGGTTGCTTATAAATTTATAAATTATGTTTATGAAAAAGAGAAAATACCACTTTCTGACAGTGATATGTACTTGTCTCTGGCGGCACTTGCAACTACGTGTGATGTAATGCCACTTGTTGATGAAAATAGAATTTATGTAAAGAAGGGGCTGGAAAGTATTTTAAATATTTCCAATATCGGAATGCAGGCACTGATAAAGGAACTGAAACTTGATAAAAACGTAAAACTGAAGAATTCGGATTTCGGGTTCAGAATCGGGCCATGTATGAATACGCAGGGGCGGCTGTATTCGGCAAAGAATATGGTGAATCTGCTTATGGAGGAAAATAAAGACAGAGCAGCAGCTGCTGCAAAGACGATTGTTGAACAGAATCAGAACAGGAAAAGTGAAACAGAAACTTATCAAAAAAATTTTATCAAAAAACTTCAGGGTACAAATGATAAGGTCGTTGTGGAATATGCGGAAGGACTTCATGAGAGCCTTGCCGGAATTGTGGCAGGAAAAGTGAAAGAGGCTTTATATCGACCGACAATCATTTTAACGGAATCAGCGGAAAATACGGATATTTATAAAGGATCAGGCAGGTCGATTCCGGCATATAACATTTTTGCGGAATTGTCAAAAGTTTCGGAGCTGATGTATGAGGGGAGGTTTGGCGGACATCCACTTGCCGCAGGTCTGACAATAGAAAAGAAAAATCTGAAAAAGCTGCATGATGTTCTTAATGCAAATGCAAATATTACAGATGAAGATATGACACCGGTTCTTCATATAGATGCTGAAATCATGCCAGATAAAGTGACACTGAAAACAGCCATTGAAATTGAAGAGAAACTTGGTCCGTTTGGAAATTGGAATGAGGAACCGGTGTTTGCCGTAAAAAATGTAAAAGTTACAGGACTGTATGTCAATGAAAAGGGAAGCAGAATTATTGTTAATACAAGTGGCGGAACATTTATCAGTTTTTCTCCGGAATTTGTATGTGACAGTATAAAGAAGTGGTTTGGAGAGGCGGATTGTGCTAAACTACTAAATGGAACAGTTCGTGAAAATCAGATATGGATAAATGAATCAGCCAATCATGTGAAACTTGATATAGCATATAATGCTTCGGTAAATCAGTTTCGCGGAAATCAAAGTATGCAATATATAATTAAAGATATACGAAAGTCAGAGGAAGATTAAAATGAAAACAGTAAAAGATTATATACTTACAATTCCGGATTTTCCTAATCCCGGGATTATGTTCCGGGATGTTACAAGCGTTCTTGACAGTCCGGAAGGACTGAAACTTTCTATAGATGAACTTTATAAACTTATTGATAATGTAGAGTTTGATGCAATTGCCGGGATTGAATCAAGAGGATTTATTTTCGGAGCACCCCTTGCATATAAGGCAGGGACGAGTTTTATTCCTATAAGAAAAAAAGGTAAACTGCCGCGCGAAACAGTAGAAGAGTCATATGATCTGGAGTATGGAAAGGCAACAATTGAAATACATAAGGATGCAATAAAGCCTGGAGATAAGGTTGTTATAATAGATGATCTGATTGCAACGGGAGGGACTGTTGAAGCTGCCGCAAAGCTTGTGGAACGCCTCGGAGGAAAGGTTGTAAAGGTGATATTTCTTATTGAACTTGAAGGACTGAAAGGTCGGGAACGACTTGCAAAATATAATCTGGATTCTGTAGTCAAGTATGAAGGAAAGTAATAAGTTTATAAATTATATGCTGACTGCGTTATTGGAAAGTATAAGACTCTATAGTGAAAATGTATAATCATGGCAGGGAGGAGTTTGATTTATGCCGGAAGAACCAATTAAAGAGATAATTGATGAAAAAGCGCATAAGGGTGATCTTGCTACACCTGCAGATTTTACGGCACCGGCGGAGCTTTATAGTGAGCTTATTGACAGAATAAAGATGTATCATCCATCAGATGATTTTTCAATGATAGAAAAAGCATATCATTTTGCAGATAATGCTCATAAAGGGCAGAAAAGAAAATCAGGTGAGAGTTATATTATACATCCGCTTTGTGTGGCAATTATTCTGGCCGAACTTGAAATGGATAAAGAAACCATAGAGGCTGGACTTCTTCATGATGTGATAGAAGATACTGGTGTCACAAAAGATGAGATTTCAAGAGAATTTTCTCCTGAAGTTGCAGTTCTGGTTGATGGAGTTACAAAGCTGACGCAGCTGAATCTCTCACATGACAAGATTGAAATTCAGGCAGAAAATTTAAGAAAAATGTTTCTGGCAATGGCAAAGGACATAAGAGTTATAATCATTAAACTTGCAGATCGTCTGCATAATCTCAGAACTTTGCAGTATCAGACAGCCGCGAAGCAATTTGAAAAAGCAAAAGAAACAATGGAGATTTATGCACCTATAGCTCACAGGCTTGGTATTTCAAAAATCCAGGTTGAAATGGATGATCTTTGTATGCAGTATCTTTATCCTGATGTATATAAGGAATTATGCGATAAAATCAATGAAAAAATGTCGGAACGCGGAAGCTTCATAGATGAGATGGTTGCAGAAGTAAGAAAGTATGTTGGTGAGGCAGGAATTAAGGCAGATATAAATGGACGTGTAAAGCATATTTTTTCTATTTATAAAAAGATGAAAACACAGGGAAAAACGCTTGACCAGATTTATGATGTCTATGCACTTAGAATTATAGTGGATACGCTTAAGGACTGCTATGCCGCACTTGGAATAATTCATGCAAAATACACACCTATACCTGGACGGTTTAAGGACTATATTGCTATGCCCAAAGCGAATATGTATCAGTCACTTCATACCACTCTTATAGGGTCAAATGGGCATCCTTTTGAGATACAGATACGAACTTATGAAATGCATCGTACAGCAGAATATGGTATTGCTGCACATTGGAAATATAAGGAAAGTGGAAGCACCAAGGTCACGAAAGAAGAAGAAAAACTTAACTGGCTTCATGAAATTCTTGAGTGGCAGAATGATACTAAAGATAACCATGAGTTCATGAAAGCGGTAAAGACGGATCTTGATATGTTTACGGATCAGGTTTACTGCTTTACGCCAGGAGGAGATGTAAAGGAACTGCCAAGCGGGTCTAATACGATAGATTTTGCATATGCAATTCATACGGCAGTTGGAAATAAAATGGTGGGAGCCAGAATAAACGGCAGGCAGGTTCCTATTGAGACGGAACTTAATACAGGCGACAGAGTTGAAATTATCACCTCTCAGAATTCAAAAGGACCTTCACAGGACTGGCTGAATCAGGTACGTTCAACACAGGCTAAGACCAAGATAAATCAGTGGTTTAAGCATGAACTTAAAGACGAAAATGTTGAAAAAGGCAAGGCTGCGATTGAAGCATACTGTAAGCTTAAAAATATAAATCTTTCAGAACTTCTCAGACCGGAACTTGTGAAGAAAATTTTAAAGCGATATAACTTTAAAGATTGGGATTCTATTGTGGCAGCAATAGGTCATGGAGGAATGAAAGAGGGACAGGTTATAAACCGTCTCATAGAAGAAGACAGCAAGGAAAAAGCAAGTAAAATATCAAATGAAGAAATTCTTACAGAGTTGGCAGATAAAAGGCAGCGCGTAGAGATACCGCAAGGTGGAATAAAGGTTCATGGACTTCATGATGTGGCAGTGAGATTTTCCAAATGCTGTTCACCTGTTCCGGGAGATGAAATACTTGGATTTGTAACAAGAGGTCGTGGAATATCAATTCACAGAACTGATTGTGAAAATGTTCTTGCGATGGATGAGGCAGACCGGGCGCGTCTTATTGAAGCAGAGTGGGTTACAACAGATGGCGACAGTAAGAATCAGTTCATGACAGAAATCAGTATTTATGCAGAGGATAGAACGGGACTTATGTATGATGTTCTTGCAATATTTAAAGAGAAGAATATAAACCTTCTTACAAGCGGATCCAGGCGGGATAAGAATGGAGATTCAACAATCACGCTTCAGTTCAAGGTTCATTCAAAGGAAGAGCTGCATGAACTTACGGATAAGATACAGCAGATACATGGAGTTATCGATATCAAAAGGACACAAGGGTAGCATGTTATGGCAAATATTAAATTACTTACGGATATGTGTGGTCCGATTCAGACAAACTGTTATACACTTATAAATGAAGGAACGAAAGAAGCTGTAATCATAGATGCTGCTGGTACTCCGAAATCAAAAGATGCAGAGAAACTTGCGGAAAATTTAAAAAAAGCAGGGGCATATCTTACTGCAATTTTTCTTACACACGGACATTATGATCATGCTGGAGCATTAGATGCTTTGCGGAATATCTTTAAAGGTGTGCCGGTATACATAGGAAAAAAAGATGCTGATATGCTTAAAAGGCCAGAGTTAAATCTGTCATCATGGCTTATCGGTGAACCAGTTTCAATAGATTTCGGAAGTGATGAATCTAAAGAAAAAGGAAATAATGATAAAACTGTAGAAGATGGTGAAGAAATTTCAGTGCTTGATACAAAAGTAAAATGTCTTCTTGTACCTGGACATACATCAGGAAGTATTTGTTATTATTTTCCGGAAATTTCATCAGTTTTTGACGGAGATACATTATTTACAGGAAGTGTCGGAAGAAGCGATTTTCCTACAGGAGATGGGAACCTGCTCATAGAAAAAATAAGAGAAAAACTTTTCTCTCTTCCCGGAGATACTAAAGTCTTTCCGGGACATGGAACAGAGACAACCATCAGGTGCGAAAAAGCAGGAAATTTCTGTTTTGATGGTGAGATGGAATGATAATTTTATAAATGAGATTTTGTGAATGAGATTTTATAATTGAGATTTTATAGATATGACTTTATTAATAAATAGGTTCATATATTTTGATTGGAGAGTAAACAGTTTTGATCCTTCTTATACAGAATCATGATGAATATGATGCAGATTTTCGTGCCATGCTGCAGGCATTTTTTCCAACGGTGAAAATTTATGGCATGAAGACTGAAGAAGCAGGCAGGCTTTCTGCAAAGGATTTTCGTAAGTACGATATATGCTTTACTGCACTTTTGTTAGAGGAAAAGGCACGACTGACAATAGAGAAAAATGGTATTACACAGTTTATGGCACTCTGCGATGGCGATTATAAGGATCGCAGACATTTTCGGAACAAGCTTAAACTTGCAATGTATCGTGTGCTGTCAGAATATACAGAGCGTACGCTTCCGTGGGGAAGTCTTACAGGTATGAGACCTACGAAGATAGCAATAAAGGCATTTAAGACCGGAAAAAATAAAGAAGAAGTAATAGATATTTATAGGAAATTATATGATACATCAAAAGAAAAAGCACTTCTTGCAGCTGAAGTTGCACAGAGGGAAAAGATTATTCTGTCAGATGTAGATCCTGAAAGGGATTACGCACTTTATATTGGAATTCCTTTCTGCCCTACAAGATGTCTTTACTGTTCTTTTGCTGCAGTTCCGATAGCAGAGTATGAATCTATCGTAAATGAGTATCTTGAGAGTTTGAAGAGTGAACTGCAGTATATATCAATGCAAAGCAGTAACAGAAAACTTATATCTATTTATATAGGTGGTGGAACGCCGACAAGTCTTTCCGCAAAGCAGCTTGATATTTTACTTACTGCAGTGGATGAGACTTTTGACATCACAAGTCTTCAAGAGTACACTGTTGAAGCTGGGAGACCAGACAGCATAACAATTGAAAAATTAAGGGTTTTGAAAAATCATAATGTATCCAGAATCAGTATTAATCCGCAAACCATGAATGAGGAAACACTCAGAATTATCGGAAGATATCATACATCATCTGACATAGTGAGGGCGTTTTGGGATGCAAGAAAAACTGGATTCAGAGATATTAATATGGACATCATTGCAGGTCTTCCAGGTGAGGACATGCATAGTATGCGCTATACATTGGATGAAATTGAAAAGTTATCTCCTGATAGTCTGACGGTTCATTCGCTTGCAATAAAGAAGACTGCAAATCTGAATCAGGAACTTGATCAATATAAGGATGCAATTAATCATGATGCAGTAGGTATGGTAAGGATGGCACATGAAAGAGCAGAGAAATTGGGACTTGTTCCTTATTATCTTTACCGGCAGAGAAATATTGCAGGGAATCTTGAAAATACAGGATTTGTAAAACCTGGGCTTGAATGCCGTTATAATATACTTATTATGGAAGAGAGAATTGATATTTATGCAGCAGGTGCAGGTGCAGTTTCGCGTCTTGTTACATATGACCGTAAAAGTGACACGAATGTAAAAACTATACGTGTGGAAAATCTTAAAAATATTGAAGAATATATTGTGCGTATAGATGAAATGAAAGAACGTTTTGATAAAGCACTCAATGAGAGAAGAAAGCTTTATAATGAGCTTTCATAAAAATAAGTTTATAATAAAAATTTATATAAAATAAGAGGGAAAAAAACATGGCAGAATCTATGAAGGGGTTGCGTCGGACCCATAGATGCGCAGAAACAGTAAATGCGGAAACAGGAAGCAGAGTTACAGTTATGGGATGGGTTGCCAAAAGCAGAAATAAAGGCGGCATCATTTTTACTGATTTGCGGGACAGAACGGGGATACTTCAAATTGTGTTTCAGGAGGAAACTGTAGGAACAGAAGAATTTGAAAGAGCAGGAAAAATTCGTTCAGAGTTTGTGATTGTTGTAACTGGAAGAGTAGAAAAACGTACAGGAGCAGCAAATCCTAATCTTGCAACAGGTGAAATTGAAATTGTGGCAGAGTCTCTGCGTATACTTTCAGAATCAGAGACACCTCCATTTCCTGTTGAGGATGGAATAAAAACAAAGGAAGATATTCGTTTGAAATATAGGTTCCTGGATCTTCGCCGCCCGGAAATTCAGAAAAATCTTATACTAAGATCAAGAGTAACTACAGCTATACGTAAATTTATGGCGGATGAGGGATTTCTTGAAATAGAGACCCCTATTCTCTGTAAATCAACGCCGGAAGGTGCACGTGATTATCTTGTACCAAGCCGTGTTCATCAGGGAAATTTTTATGCACTGCCACAGAGCCCTCAGCTATTTAAGCAGCTCCTTATGGTCTCGGGATATGACCGTTATTTCCAGATCGCAAAGTGTTTCAGAGATGAGGATTTGAGAGCCGACCGTCAGCCTGAGTTTACACAGGTAGATATGGAGCTTTCATTTGTTGATATAGATGATGTTATAGATGTAAATGAAAGGCTTATTCAGACAATATTTAAAGAAATCGGTGTTGATGTTCAGCTTCCGATTGAGCGTATGACATGGGATCATGCTATGAATTTCTATGGTTCTGATAAACCTGATCTGCGTTTTGGCATGGAACTTCATGATATTTCAGATGTTGTTAAGGATACCGGATTTGGAGTGTTTGCAGATACAGTAAAAAATGGCGGAACAGTTCGTGCAATTAAAGCAGAGGGACTTGGCGGTATAGCAAGGAAGAAGCTTGATGCTCTTCAGGAATTTGTAAAAGGGTATGGAGTAAAAGGACTTGCTTATATCAGTACAGCAGAAGATGGGACTGAAAAGTGTTCATTTGGAAAATTTGTAACTGCTGAAGATATTGAGAATATTAAATCAGTGCTTGATGCAAAAAATGGAGACCTTATTCTTATAATAGCAGATCTCAAGTGGAAATTCGCTTGTGAGACACTTGGAGCACTCAGGTGTCATCTTGCAGATGAAATGGGACTTGCTGACAAAAATAAGTTCAGATTTGTATGGATAGTTGAATTCCCGCTTCTTTCATGGAGTGATGAAGAAAATCGTTTCGTTGCTGAACATCATCCGTTTACAATGCCAATGGAAGAAGATCTTGATAAGATAGAAACAGATCCTGGTGCTGTTCGTGCAAAGGCTTATGATATAGTGCTTAATGGAGTTGAACTTGGCGGAGGTTCTGTCAGAATTCATCAGAATGATATCCAGGAACTTATGTTTAAAACAATAGGTCTTACACAGCAGGAAGCAGAGGATAAATTCGGATTTCTGCTCAGAGCATTTAAATACGGTGTGCCGCCGCATGCAGGTCTGGCATATGGACTTGACAGACTGATCATGCTTATGACAGGTTCTGATACAATTCGAGATGTTATGGCATTTCCTAAGGTAAAGGATGCTACGGATCTTATGTGTGAGGCTCCAAATATTGTAGATGAACAGCAATTAAATGATCTTGGTATTGAAATTTCTGTAGCATCGGAAGAAGAGTAAAAATAATCCCGCGGATTTAATCGTGGGGTGATTAGATAGGAACAGAAACCATTCAGATTAATATAAAGAAAGTAAACAGGTATGAATTTAGCAAAAGTGATTATTGCGGGAGTACTCGGATTTGTTATATATCTTTTTTCAAATGTTGTTATTAGAAGGTTTGATGCAAAAATTCGTTCACGTGAAGACTACGATGCGGATGTCGATGAAAAAATGACAAAAGCCGAAAAAGCAGCAGCTGCAGAAGAGAAGAAAACAGAAGCATGTAAAATTAAAATTTCATTTGCAGGAACGAAAAAGGAAAATCCAATAAGGGTCTGGATTATAGCTTTTTTAGGTATGATTTTTTCCGGAACATCTATTTATTGGTTTGGGTTGACAGGATATGGTATTCTAAGTGCTTTATTTTTCCTGATTCTTACGATAATTGCTTTTACTGATCTGGATACAATGGAAATCCCACCGGTATTGAATATAATAATTGCAGTACTGGGTGTGGCTGCAATATGGCTTCAGCCTGAAATTACAATTGTGGAACGTATAATAGGTGCAGCTTCAATAAGTGTTTTTCTGATCATTATAGATCTCATAAAATCAGGAGCGTTTGGCGGAGGTGACATAAAACTGCTGTTTGCATCAGGGCTGTTTTTGGGATGGAAGGCAAATGTAGCAGGATTTTTTATCGGGGCAATAATTGGTGCAGTTGCAGGGATTTTATTAATGATAAAAAAGAAAAAAGGCAGAGAAGAACATATACCATTTGGTCCTTCACTTTGTGCAGGTCTTATTGTTGCATCACTTTTTGGAAATGAACTCATCAACTGGTACATAGAAATAATAAAAATGTCGATGTCACACTAGACAATAGGGGTGAATTTATGTTTAGTCTGCCTTTATTACTGATTATAATTGGAAACGCATCTCCTTTGATTTTTTATATTCTTTTTATAAATGATCATGTAAAGCAGAGAATTTTTACAAGTGTTCCTGTTATAATTTTGCTTTACGGTGCAGATATTATAATTCGTGCAGAAGGATACAGGATTATATCGTGTGTTTTTGAGATGTTAATATTTTTTTTCGCTGTTTCATTTTATCAGAAAAATTATGTATGGAGAAATCTGCTTTTACTTGCTGCACAGTATCTGATAAGCAACATTGCTTTGCTTATCATTTTTGTAGTTACAGACTACAGGATGAATAATGCAATGTTTATAAGACTGGGAAAAATCCCGGGTCAAATGATGGCCTTTAATTATATGGCAGCATATATATTCAGCGCAGTTGTTGCGACGCTATTTATGCGAAAGATTTCTCATTGCTTTAGTGAACGCAGAAATTCAATATACATTGTTCTTTCTGTATTTGCAGGAATATATTCTTCTGTTTTCGCAGTGATCAGGGAAATTGTGTATGATAATGAGTTTGTTAATAACATTATAATAATAATTTGTATGTTTGCATTGTATATTTTAAACGGATATCTGGTATGGATTGTATATCGCAGAGTAAAAGACAATGTAATGCATAAAGAAAATCTTATGGAAGAGAATTTCCTCACACAGATAAAGGGAATTTCAGAAGAGGATTTAAAAAAATGGGGTACAACAGGAAATCAGATTCTTGATTATATTATTGGTAAAAATATAGATAGTCTTGAAAATGATGGATATGTGGTAAACATATTTGCAGATATATTATCAGTTGAAGGAATGCTCCAGGTTTATACAGCTGAAATATGTGACAGACTCTTTGACAGATTGAAAAAATGGTGTATAAGTCAGGAAGATGGCAATCCAGTTATTATGCTTGCAATCCGTGATCATTCGGGAATGCTTAACATAACAGGCGAAGCTGAGAGAAAATGTATTGAGCCATCACTAAAAAACAGAATAGAGTTTTATTTTCAATTATTAAGCTTGAAAAATTATGTGAAGTATCTTGGCGGAATGATGCGAGTAAAGAAAATTTCACAAAGTCTTAAGATAACGCTTGTACTTAATGAAGACGAAGTGAGAAAAGAGGCAGCAAAATGATAATAAATGATGCCTTTTTTTATATTGCACTTGTGTTTTTGATAGCGCTGTTTGCCGTAATAGTTATCATACAGGAAAAAAAATGGGAAGAGATCGAAAAACAGAATAAAGAGCTGCTCCGCGAGATGGATGAAAAGAATAAAAATTATCAGTACAATATGAATATTACTGAAAATGCAAACTGGAAAGCCCATGAAGAGGGGAAACAGCGGGAACTGCTTACGGTATTAAAACATAAAAAAGATGATCGTACAGCAGCGAATATTACGACAAGTCTGGAAGAAGAAAGAGCACTTTTGCTTGTACTTATTGTAAAAAGGTCGGAAAGAAAAGCAAAAGCTGAAAATGTAGAATTTTCTGTAATAATGAATGGAACAAGAGAAAATGAGGCAGGAATGAATCTTGTACGAAATCTTGATGATCGTCAGATTATAGGTGTTTTTACGAACCTTTTAGATAATGCGATAGAAGCGGCCGCCAGAACTGAAAACAGCAGATATGTAAGAGCAAGACTTAATGTAGGAAGTTTTCTGATAGAAAATGGAAAGCTTGAGAATTCTCACCCAATGGAAACCGGATTTTTGACATCGAAGGATGATCCTGTGAAACATGGGATAGGCACACGTGTTATACGTTCTATAGTTGATGAGAAAAAATTAAAGTTGAAATATCATGATTTTGGACAAATTTTCCGTACAGAGCTTACTGTGTATTAAAAAATAATGTAAAAAGTCGCATAAGGGCAAAAATTGTAATTGCAAAATATCGCAATGCGGACAAAGTTGTGATAAAATAATTCTCAAATTGGCAAATACAAAACATAAAAGGGGAAACTTATGATTTTTGGAATCTGCGATGACGAACTGGAAGAGACAGGTTTTGTACAGAAAACTCTGCATGAAAATAATCTGCTGAGGCAGGAAGATAAAGTAAAGGTATATACACCTGATGTTCTTAGTTCGGAAATAGAGAACAATAAATTTGAATGCGATATACTCATTACGGATATTCAGTTTGCCGGATTTGATTTTGATGGAATATATCTGGTAAAGATAATAAACGAGAAATATCCTTTATGTGAAATAGTATTCATGTCAAATTATGCTGATTTTTCAGACAAGATTTACGAAGCTGAGCATGTGTATTTTGTACAGAAAAAGAATGTTGAAAGCGTTATGCCGAAAGCAATAGAAAAAGCACTTAAAGCTTGTAAAGAAGAAAGCGGAGGCAAGGTTTTTGGATTCTATTCAGATGGAGTTCAGACATATCTTAGAGTAAGAGATATTCTTTATGTAGAACGTGATAAAAGAAATATTAATATCATTACAAAAGATAAAAATTATCCATGTATATATTCGCTTACAAAGCTTATACATATGATAGAGGATGAGCATCTTGTGCGTGCGAACGGGTCAGTAGTTATAAATATAGCACATGTAAATAGTGTGAGCGCATCTGAAATATGTATTGATAACGGGAAAAACATAGAAACAAGCGCCAGATTTCAGAGTAAAGTTAAAACGGCATATATCAGATGGGTTGAAGAAAACGGATGATTTTATCATAATTTAAAAATCCCAGAACGGTTTTTGTTTTTATTATGCTGAGGGAATAAAATGGAAACAAAAGTAAAATATAAAAACAAGATAATATTATGTATAACAGTTCTTTTGATGATTATTGGTTTGACTGGATGTGTTGGTACTCATGAACCAGATATGACCGAGAACGAAATACGAAGTGTAATAGAGTCCTTGCTTCAATCCAAATATGATAAAGAGTTCACCGTCAGAGAAGTTGATTCATGGACGCCCGCCGGTGATGGATGGCTTCCTATACAACCATCTGGGCATGATATAAGTGCAATAGTCTATCCGAAAGATAATAGTGAATTAAATTTTGATGTAAAACTCAGAGTAAGCGGATTTCATAATAGTAAAAAGAAAATAGTTTCTGATAATTATGTAACAACTTCTGTTGCGTCTCAGATATCAGAAGGTGTACGTAATGAATTATCTGAAATTCCTGATGATTATGTGGTAATAACGCATTTTAATTACGAAAATGTTGATATTAACTGTAAAAAAGATATGAATATTTTAGTTGAAGATTATATAAGAAACAATACTAATGATGCGTTTGTAGCACAGATAGATATAATTTGTGATTCGGCTCAGGAAGAACTTGAGATACAAAAGGCTTTACCGTCCATTGCAGCTAAATATAAATATATAGGCAGTAAGCATGGATATATAAATATTACTAATATCGGCACTCCAGACAGACTGAATGAATATATGAATGAATTAAAAGAAAAAACATATAAAAGTTATCGAGATATGCTGTATGATAATGATGCTTTATCAAATGGTTATCGGTTTGGAAATGGTGAAATTGAAGATTATTATTAAATGATATATTTAAAATAAATTTATCAGGAATCACGATAGAAATATAAAAAGTTTGTTTCATATCACAAAAAATATTTTGTAAAAAAGACGATGCATTTTTTTATTGAATGCATCGTTTTTTATATTCAACTGATTTTTTTGATTTTTCCTATAATTGAAAAAATCAAGAATAGAGTCATGTCGGTGACAACAATACAGGCACCGGTAGGAACTGATTTTAAATATGAAATGATAAGCCCTGCCGTAAAACATATCAGTGACAGAATTGCAGATAATATAACTGTAGATTTAAAACTTTTACATACACATATTGCGGTAAGAGAAGGGAATATTATAAGGCTTGAAATTAAAAGTGTACCCATCATGCGCATTCCGAGAACTACAGTTATTGCAGTAAGAGCTGCAAGAATCATATTGCAGGCGCGAGTTTTAAGACCGATAGCGGATGAAAAGTTTTCATCAAAAGTTACTGCAAATATACGATTATAAAACAGAATATATAAAATCAGAACCGTAGTACTAAGAATCACAGATAGTATTACATCGCTGTTATCCATGGCAAGAATACTGCCAAACATATAATTTGTTACATCTGTATTCATTCCGCTTGTAAGGGATATTGTCATTACACCTATAGCAAGGGAACTGCTGCAGAGCAGAGCTGTTGCAGCATCCCCTTTTATTTTTGAAGAATCTTTTAGCTGCAGCAGGAAAAATGCACATGCCATACATACAGGAATTGAAATTACAAGAGGAGCCATTTTCATTGCATATGCAACTGTGAGCGCGGCAAATCCAACATGAGAGAGCCCGTCTCCTATCATAGAGTACCTTTTAAGCACAAGACTTACGCCTAAGACTGAAGCACATAATGAAACAAGAAGCCCGACAATAAGAGCTCTTAAAAGAAATGGATAAGAAAACATTTCTGCGAGAGTATTTATCATGATGCACCTCCAAGAAAATCTTTGCCGGGTTTACTTTTTATATAATCATCTGTCGCACCAAAGAAAAGCTGATTTCTGCCAAGATGGAGAATATGGTCGGATTGTTCAGCTGCTCCATGTATGTCGTGAGAAACCATAATGATGGCAATATGTTCATTTTTATGTATATCAGAAATTATATGATACATACTGGAAGCAATTATCGGATCAAGTCCGGTCACAGGTTCATCAAGTATAAGAAGTTTTTTTGCTGAACAAAGTGCTCTTGCAAGAAGAACCCGTTGCTGCTGACCACCGGATAATTCTCTGTAACATCTTTTTTTTAGGTTTGTTATTTCAAGCATTTCCATTTTCTTTAATACATCGGTACGGTCATCTTCGTTATAAAATGGATGCCTGCCAAGGCGGCTGAGCCGCCCGGACATTACAATTTCCATTACACTTGCAGGAAAATCCTTTTGAGATGCTGCCTGCTGTGGCAGATATCCTATTTCGGCAGGTTTCAGATCGGGATTGTAAATAATTTCACCGGTACATGGTTTTTTTAAATTAAGAAGACCTTTTAACAAAGTGCTTTTTCCGGCACCATTTTCGCCAACTATACATAGATAATCATCTTGTTCTACTGAAAAATCGAGATTTTGGAGCACAGTTTTTCCTTCATATGCAAATGAAACATTTCTGCAGGTGAGCAGACTCATATTAATTCAATGCCTCCTTCAGAACTTTCACATTATGTTCCATCAGGCTGATATAGGTTGCTCCGGATTTGAAGTCACTGTCACTTACGTTATGGACAGCATTAAGCAATTCACTTTTGGCACCAGTTGCTTCACAGATAGAATCACACATTTGTTCATTTGAAAGCTCGATATGAAATACAACGGGTATGTTGTCCTCTTTTACTTTATCAATTAAAAATGCCACAGTAGAAGACTTTGGTTCGGTATCGGCAGAACAACCTGGAAAAGCTGCATAGTATTTAAGACCATATTCATCACAAAAATACCTGAAAGGAAAACGATCACCTACTATGATTTCTTTACGTTTGCTGTTCTGAATTACTGAGCGGAAATCAGCATCAAGATCAGTAAGTTTATCAATGTATGATTTTGTATTTGTCTGGTATGTATTAGAATTGTCAGGGTCAATTTTACAAAGTGTGTCTGAAATGTTCTGGACAATTTTAATTGCGTTTGCAGGTGAAGTCCATACGTGCTCGTCCATTTCAGGAGTTTCTCCATCAGAATCAGCAGATGTATCAGTCGAGGAACTGTCAGATAAAGAACTGTCATGAATTTTATCCGCCGTTCCCGGACTGTTTATGACCTTATCTGAGTTTTCTTCGGATTCAGGCTGCATACCTTCAACCAATTCTTCTTTCTCAAGATTAACACAATCCATAAGTTTGAAAATAGTCATGTGGCTTTGATCCATAGTACTTAAAACATTGCTTACCCACTCATCGGAATCACCGCCAACATATATAAAAAGATTGCTGTTTTGTATTTTAATAATATCCTGTGGAGATGGTTCATAGCTGTGACATTCAGCACCTGGCTTGAGTAAAAGAGTTGTATCGACAGTATCTCCTGCTATCTGGCGTACAAAGTCATATTCCGGGAAATTTGTACATACAACCTTGATTTTTTCAGAGTTTTCTTTTGATGATGATGCATCATGAACTGTAGATGTGGAAAAGTTTCCCTTACATGCAGTCAGCATGATTGTAATTATAAGAACAGATAAAACAGATATATAAAATTTTTTAATCATAATAAAGCCTCCGGATTTAGAAAAATAAGCATAAAAATAATGGACATATGACTTTTGGCGTAATATGTCTGAAAAGTTTAGAATGTCTGATTTATACAAAATTCTAATCCGAGAGTTTTACTTTTAATGAAATTAAAGTGACAGATACGGCATAATAAAAATATGCGAATATAACGATGAAAAATGATATAGCTGAAAAACAGTAAATGGAGGCAGATAAAGGAGCAGATCCGACAGAACTGAGGATATGTCCGCATACCTCAATTTCATGACAGATAGGACAGTTTTTTTCTGTGCAGTGATGGTTTGCTTCGAGAAAAATATAAGCAGCAGAAAGAATAAGAACTGATAGTAAAAGCACAGATATAAATATTCTGATGTTTTTCTGATGTTTTTTCATTTCCTATTCCTCCATTATTATCTGATAAATTTAATAAATATAGATTTTATGTCATTCAGCGCGGGCATGATGATAAACAGTCACAGCATAAACCGTACAGTACTGTTTTTGATATATTGAGACAAAAGCCGTCATTTTTAAGTGTATCTGAGCGAAGACGGTCAGCAGTTTTAATATTGGCATGAAAGGTTTTTCCACATTTAGTGCATATCATATGTATGCAGTTCATACATTGTGAAGCTTTTGTATATTGATAATAGATTTCACGGGAACCTTCACGTGAAAAACGTCTTATAAGTCCTGCACTTTCGAGAGATGCGAGATTTCTGTATACTGCACTGATACTGATTTTTGGAGATGTGAGATTATCAGCAATGACTTTGGCGGAAAATTGTCTGTCAGGGTTCTGCTGCAGAAAATTTATAAGTGAATCGCGCTGTTTTGTTTTGTAGTTTGACATATATTTGTATGACCTTTCTTGGAAAATCAAGGATTTAATTGGTTTATGGAAATCAGGCATGTATTATCAATTGCCTGATATGTAAGGCAACAATGTGCCTGATGCATAATATAAAAAATGAATTTGCGAATCAAACGCAAATTATAATATCACTGAGGCTGCACTATGTCAAACTTGTATCTGTCAGTTATATATATTCATTCCATGACATATAAGTATTCTGGATATAGGAATGACTTATATCATGATATTGACTTCATGTATTAGACTCATTTGTAAAAAAAAAATATAATGAAGCCATCTTAAGAAACGGAGGAATAAAAAAATGTCAGATATTAATAATTCTTTAAACTGGAGTTTTGAAACAAGACAGGTACATGTAGGTCAGGAGGAGGCGGATCCGGCAACAGATGCAAGAGCTGTTCCGATTTATGCAACAAGTTCTTATGTGTTTCATGATTCACAGCATGCTGCGGACAGATTTGGACTTAGAGATGCCGGGAATATATATGGGCGTCTGACAAATCCGACTGAAGATGTCTTTGAACGACGTATTGCATCTCTTGAAGGAGGCGCAGCCGCACTTGCAGTTGCATCAGGGGCTGCAGCAGTTAATTATACGATTACAGCTCTTGCAAAAAGTGGTGAACACATTGTTGCAGCAAAAACAATCTATGGCGGAACATTTAATCTTCTTGAACATACATTGCCGCTTTCAGCAGGTATTACAACAACATTCGTAGATCCTGGAGATTTATCTGAGATTGAAAAAGCTGTTCAGCCAAATACCAAGGCAATATATATTGAGACACTTGGAAATCCAAATTCAAATATTGCAGATATTGAGGAGATAGCAAAGATTGCACACAGACATGGAATCGTACTTGTTGTAGATTCAACATTTGCAACTCCTGTGCTCGTACGTCCTATTGAATATGGTGCAGACATTGTCATTCATTCTGCGACAAAATTTATCGGAGGGCATGGCACGGCAATAGGCGGAGTGATTGTAGAAAGTGGAAAGTTCGATTGGAAAAAATCAGGAAAATATCCGTGGATTTCAGAGCCGAATGCAAGTTACCACGGAATATCATTTGCAGATGCAGCCGGACCGGCAGCCTTTGCAACTTATATTCGTGCAATTCTGCTTAGAGATACAGGAGCAACACTTTCACCATTTCATGCATTCTTATTCTTGCAGGGACTTGAAACTTTGTCACTCAGAGTTGAAAGACATGTATCTAATGCGCTGAAAATTGTGGATTATCTCTCCAAAAATCCACAGGTAGAGGCAGTTCATCATCCTTCACTTGAAACTGAACCAAGTCATTCACTATACAAGAAATATTTTCCAAATGGTGGCGGTTCAATCTTTACATTTGAGATAAAAGGTGACGCAGAGACAGCTAAAAAATTCATTGATAATCTGGCAATATTTTCTCTGCTTGCAAATGTAGCGGATGTTAAGTCACTTGTTATTCATCCTGCAAGTACAACACATTCACAACTGTCCGAAGAAGAATTGCTTTCACAGGGAATAAAACCTAATACGATAAGACTTTCTATCGGAATTGAAAATGTAAATGATTTAATTGCAGCACTTGAAGCAGCATTCGACACAGTCAGGTAGTTGAAATAGCTCACGACTGAAAGTACAAGATGTGATATATATAAAAAATGCCTTGCAAAGAGTATGGTCTGTATAAAAAACAGATACTCTCTGCGAGGCATTTTTTATTATAAAAAGTCGAAATCAATAAGACAAGTTGATTTTGTAAAATGACAAAATCAAACGGATTCCAGAATTGTATTTACACATAGGTCATTCTGTTTTGGCTTCATAAAACAGAAGCGTATATATTTATCGCCGAGTCCTCGGATATTATCACATTTACGGATTATTATTCCGCGCTGATTGCAGTGATCTGCAATTACTGAAGAATTGATTTCCGGATTCAGGATTTTCATGAGCATAAAATTTGCATCAGGTTTTGTCAGACTGATGTTTTGATTTGTAGACATTGCCATGTAAACCAGATTTCTTTCTGTATGAATCAATTCTGCAGAATCGTCAATGTACTTTTTATCTTTAAGCATTTCGGTGACTGCAACTGCAGAAAGAGTAGATATGTTGTTTTTGGTAGTTGTGATATCAATAAGCTGTTTCATTTCGGTGTTGTTCATGATTGCATATGCAAAACAAAGTCCGGGAACAGCGAAAAATTTAGACACACTGCGTATTATAGCGATGTTGCTGAATTCTTTGGTAAGAGGAACTGATGTGTATCCGGCATAATTGTCAACAAATTCGATATACATTTCATCAATGACAAGAAAAATCCCGAGATCTTTTGTAGCTTCAGCAAGAGCAGATATAGAAGTTGCATCTGTTATTCTTGATGTAGGGTTGTTGGGATTCCCAATAATAATCATATCAATAGATGAATCAAGATGTGAAATAAGATCATCAACATCCAATGTATATTCTTTTTCAGCATCAAGCTGATAATAATCAATGTCAACATTGTATGATGTCAATGCTACTTCGTAATCGCTGGCACTCGGAACAAGCAAGAGTGCTTTTTTGGGTGCAACAAGTGCAATAAAAAGACGAATGAGATCCGACGAGCCGTTCCCGGTTATAACAGTATCAATTGGAGAACCAACATATTCTGCAACTGCTGTTTTAAGATTTCTGTAGTAAATCTCAGGGTATTTGCCTATAGATGAGATATTGTTAAGTATTGCATTCTTAACAGAATCAGGAAGTCCTAAAGGGTTGATATTGGCGTTGTAAAGTACAGTTTCATATTGCTCGATTCGAAGCTGGTTCTGGTCCATGTTAAAATTCCTCTCTCATGTTTTATGTGTATGTTCTTTCTCTTTTCATTCATAATTTTATCTGATATAATATCATAATGTTATTTTAAAATGCTCATACCAGCACTAACTGTTATATTTTACAACAGCTAAGACCAGCAGTGCAAGATAAAGTTTATTTTTCGGGGAGAATCATGAAGGCAATCGTAGAACAATATGCAAAAGGTGGATTTATTATAGACCGTCCGGATGTTGTGATTTCGGAGTCGAGCTTTGATATAAGTATTGAAGCCGGTACGGTTTATGAGGATTCTTTTGTTGTGGAAAGTCGGAACAATTATCGGATTAAGGGAATGGTTTATGATTCAAGATATATGCTTCGATTTGAAAACCATAATTTCATCAGCCGAAAATTCGTTGTCCGGTATTCTTTTGATGCAACATGTCTGGACGCGGGGCAGAATTTTCATGGACACATTAATGTAATTACGGACGGTGGAGAATATCATCTGCCATATGAAATAAGTATAGTCGAGCCGTGTGTTAAATATCATGATGAGAGAATTGATGATTTATTCAAGTTTGCAGCTCTTGCTGAGAGGAACTGGGCGGATGCGGCAAAACTGTTTATTAATGATGATTTTAAAAGAACATTCATAAATCGTGATAAACGTATTAAGAGTATTTATGACAGCCTTCTCGAGAGCCGCTCTGTAGATCAGGCAATGGAGGAATTTCTTGTTCTTGTATCTAAGAAGAGAACTGTTACTTTGTCTGTATCAAAAGCAAAGCTTGAAGTTGCAATGCCTACTCAGACTGAGTGTACAAAAATATCTGTCACAAAAAATACATGGGGGTATACATACTCAGAGGTACGTTCTGATTCTGAATTTATAATACCTTCAAAAAAGTCTTTGACACAACATGATTTTACAGCAAATGTCTGTGAACTGCCGGTATATATTTCACCTGAGCATGTGCCTGAAGGTGAAAACAGCGGAAAACTTATCATTGAAAATATATATCAGAAAATAGAAGTTGAGATACATCTCACTAAACCTGAAGCAGCACGCCCTAATCAGGAAAACAGAAGGAAGAGACGTGATTATAAACAGAATCGAGCATCTCTTATACGGAATTATCTGGATTTCCGTATGGACAGAATTCAGCTTCATGAATATGTGACAAAATCAATAGATGCATTCCAGGAATTGGCTGAAATTGAGCCTGAGAATAATATTTATCGTCTTGGAATTATGCATATGAATATTCTGAATGGAGATTACTCAAAGGTTGAACAGGAGTTCCTCAGAATAGAAGCTGATGTTGATAAGTCAACACTTGGAAGTGAGCAGAGAAGTTATTATGAATATCTTAGATGCATGATGCTTCGTGATGATGAGGAGACAGAAAAGGTTGCGGCACTGATAAGGAAGAATTACCTGACACTTGAGCCTAAAGTGTTTTATTTCTGGCTGCTGCTTTTCCTTGATCCAGTATTTAATGAAGATAAAAATGCTCTTTATAAAGAACTTTCGGATATGTTCAATGCAGGTGAGAACAGTCCTGTTGTTTATTTTGAATTTTGTAATGCATTGAATGCAAATCCGATGATGCTGAAGAAGCTGACACCATTTGAAATCACATCTATAAAGTGGGGACTCAGGCATCAATTTATTTCAGATGATGTTTTGCTGGAATTTGTAAAACTTGCCGGAAAAAACAAAGATTTTAATAAGCAGATATTTGATGTTTTGAGGCAGATATATGATAAAAATGAGTCTGAGCTTCGTATAGAACGTGCACGCATAACTGAAGAACGCGGCAGTGGCATACATTCAGGCGGAAGAATTTATGATATTCCGCTCAGAGAAAATTCTGGTGACTTGTCAAATGACCTGGCATCAGAGAAAAATGAAGGAACTGAAGGTGAAACATCTGGTTATTATTCGGATGGTTTGTCATACAAAGCAGACAATAGTGATGAAAATATATCAGATGTAACAGATGATATTTCGTCTGATTATAATGGTGATGAGAAAACAAATCACACAGAGCAGAGAACAGCAGCTGATACAGACTTATATGCAGCTGATGATAATGATGCAGATGAGGATTCGGGGGATTCGGATTTTGACGAACTCATTGTAAATATTGCTCATGAGAAAACTAAAGCAGATATAGCACCATGGGAAGAGGAAGATACTCTGACTGAGTCTGACCGTAGAGCGTTGGAAGCGGATCTGCGCAGGGAGGAAGAAGAGCGAAATGCACTATACAGGACAGCTGATGCAGCAGGTATAGAAAATAGAGATGACAGACTTGATGCAGCTGTCAGAGCAGAAGAGGCTGAAAAACTGACAAGAAAGGAATCTGAAAATATAGAGGTTCTTTCGTCTATTTGTTCTATGCTTATTTCTGCAAATATGCTTGAACACAAATATCATCGTTTTTATCGTGCGGCAGTTCTCAAGTCACTTAAGTTTATAGGGCTTAATGAGTGCTATATAAGAAGTATGAACAGGCAGAAGTATGAACTTGTACCATCTTCTGTTCTTATGTATCTGAATTATAAAAATACACTTACCGAGGATGAACTTGCATATTTATATGCAAATGTAATTTATAATAAATCTGAACATATGAAGATTTATCATGAATATGCTCCGGCAATGGAAGACTTTATGGAGAATATGATAATGAAAGGAAAGGTAAATGATGATCTTTCCGTTCTTTATGATGAATTTTTGAATCCTGAGAATGTAAGTTCAATGTATGCAGGGAAACTTATAAATATTATTTTCAGACGGAAAATTGTATGTGTAAATCCAAATGTAAGAGCTGTAATTGTTTCACATGAGGAATTGAAAAATGTACAGAGAGTTCCGCTTGTTAACGGAGAAGCATATGTGGAAATTCTTTCACCGAATGCATCTGTTGTATTTGAGGATAATTATGGCAACAGATATGCAGGCTCTATTCCATACCATTTTGAGAGAATAGTAGATGAGAATGCCTACATTCCAATATGTCGTGAATACAGTCCGAGGGATTACCGGGTACTGCTTTATAATTATAAGAACATTGGAGAGTTTACATACAAGGATGCAAGTGAAGTAAATGCAGCACGAGCAATTCTGCATAACGAGGAAATCTCGTATGATTTTAAACAGCAGGCGATACTTGCAATTATTGAGTATTATCATGAAAATCTGGATATGGATGTATTGACAAAGTATCTGGGGCAGGTTGATATTGAATATCTGTCACATGCAAGTGCAAGATCAGTCATAACTTATCTGATTGATATGAATATGTTTGATAAAGCATTTGCCTGTGTAAAGCTTTATGGGTTTAATGAACTTGATGTAAATGAACTTTACAGACTTGCAGATTATGGTGTGCAGGGAGCTGATGGTTTTATAAATGAAGACCTGATGTCTATATGTATTAATTTGTATAAGACCGGAACTGTGAACCCGAATATATTAAGTTATCTTGCTGTTAATTTCAAAGGCAGTCTTGATGAACTTTCAAGTCTGTTTAAATTGTGCAAAGGACGTGTTCCGGAAATCGGAACGCTCGCTGAAAATACGCTTGCACAGATGATGTTTGAAAATTCTCATCTTGAATATATTTATGACATTTTCCTTACTTATTATAATGGCAGATCTAGGGGACTGGTTGTAAAGGCGTTTCTGCGTCTGTCAGCGCACAGTTATCTTGTAAATGATACACAGGTTCCAAATTTTGTATTTGAAGCCATGTTTCAGGAAGTTCAGCGTGGTGATATTGATGATGAGATTTCAAGTATGGCACTTCTGCTGTATTTCAGTAAACTTGAACGATCAACAGATGCTGAGAAAAAATGGATTATTGATACAGTTGAAAAGTTTGTAGATGCCGGTAAAATACTGCCGTTCTTTAAGAAGTTTTCGTCATTCATCAGACTGCCACAGGATATTTTTCTTAAGACATATCTCATATATAAAACTGAGAATGTCAGAGATGTTTTTGTGAAATACAGTTTTGATATGGGGACACGCGTAAAACAGAAGACAAAGAGACACAGACTTGATGAAGTTGTAGCAGGCGTTTATTCTATGGAATTTGTAGTGTTCCATGGGGAGAGACTTGTTTATTCAATAGAGGATGATCCTAACGGAAATGCAAAGATTGAAGAAAGTGATGTTCTGAAGAAGACTACATTTACAGCAGGACAGATGAACCGTTTTGAACAGATAAATAACATGCTTGTGAAACAGGAAATGAGAGAAGATTCAGAACTTCTTGAAAATCTTGAAGTTTACTTTAATACAATTCATCTGTTTGAAACAAATTTGAAATTATTATAATGAAATTTTAGATAATAAAATTTTCAGGAAAGGAATCTTTATGTCGGATCTTTTTTACATAGGAATGGATCTGTGCCCGGACTTCACACAGCTTTCTTTTTACAACGATATAACGCGTGAGCCGGAGTCTGTAAGCCAGCTAAACAATAAGGAAACTTACCTTATGCCGAATATCCTGTTTTACAGTACTGATACAGAGCACTGGTATGTCGGAAGTGAAGCCTCAGAGGCACGTTTTAATGAAAATGGTATTGTTGTAGATGGCATTTATGAACACCTTGGTACTGATGATTCAATTATGGCGGCCGGCAGAAAATATTCATATTCTGAACTTTTTATGATGATGGTTAAGCTGCATATTGATTCGTTTCTTTACCGCTATGAGACTGCAGAGGTAAAAAAACTTGTGATTTCAATTGCAGAATATGATGATACATTATATGGTCTTTTGTCGGGCTTATATAAAATGATGGATGTCGATGAAAATACAATTGAGATAACAAGCCATCTGGACAGTGGACTTTATTATATTTTTAATCAGCCGCATGAAATCTGGAATAATAATGTGGCACTTTATGATTACAGTGCGGATGGACTGTCTTATTATTGTATCAATATTTTGAGAAACAAAGAACCTAATATTGTGCGTGTTGAACATAAGGATTATGCTGAACGGATGTCACTTTCCAGGTACGGAAATGATACATATCAGATGGATTTGGATTTTGCAGATATTGCGGCGAAAGATTTAAAAGAATCATATATTTCAGCTATATTTCTTACGGGTATAGGCTTTACAAACAAATGGATGAAGCGCACAACAAATGTTCTCTGTCAGGGAAGAAGGGTTTTTGCCGGACAAAATATATACACAAAAGGTGCATGCTATAGAGCAGTAGGCGGAGAATATGCAAAGTTCTATAAAGATTTCTTTGTTGAAACAAAGGAAAATGTTCTGACCGATGTGGGGATTTCACTTGATGACAGCGCCGATACATTTGTACCGATAACGTCAGCTGGCAGACAGTGGTATAATACGTCCGGAATGATCAAGGTTATACTTGGTGATACAGATAAAATTTCTATTGTTTATAAGAACAGGGAATCCGGAGAAACAATGCGTGAAAATATTCGTATTCACGGGCTTCCTCAAAGACCGGAGAAGACGACAAAACTTTCTCTTTCAGTAGAATTTGACAGCCCTCATACAGGAGCTGTAATAATCCGTGATCTTGGATTCGGAAAACTGTTTCCTACAACAAACAAGATTTACAGAAAGGAGTTCACGGTCTGATGCAGCAAATTATATTATGTACTTCACAGGAAGCAAAGACACCTTTTATTTTTTTGAATACAAAAGTTGAAATCAGTACATATGAGGAACTTTGTTATTACATTTACAATAACACAGTCCTTATTTCCAAATCAGCACTTTCTGAAAAGCTTTTTGACTGGATTGCAGATGAACTCGGTATGACAGACCTTTCGCAGCGTCTTTACGGACTTATAAATAAAACAACATCTACACCTGATATTCTGATTGAGATACTCGGAGCAGGTGATTACTATACGACTGACGAAATTAAAATTTATGCAGAGTCGTGGCAGAAGTACAGGAAACTTTCGCCGCTTGAAAAGGCAAAAAGAAAAGCAGACGGATATCTGAATTATCACAGATATATTAAAGCAGGAACTCTTTACGATGACATAATTGAGGAAGCTGAAAAAAATGAGGATATAGATCCTGTTTTTCTTGGAAATGTATATCATGACCGCGCGGTTGCTGCAGCAAATAATCTGGATATTCGTGAAGCCAAGGAATGTTTCCTTAAGGCATATGAAAGGAATCAGAATCCTGAATCGATGAGGGGATATTTTTATGTGCTTGCCGTCACAGAAGATACAGCGACATTGAGAGAAGAAATCCGAACCAGAGGGCTTGGAGAGGATTATTTTGATTCGGTTATGGAAGAAATAGGCAATTCCAAGGCCGATGTGCGTGAGATGGTTATTTTTGCAATGCTTCAGAGGGCTTCTTATAATAAACTCAATAAAAATATGACTGATTATGATAAGAGAATGGACATTATACTCGGAGATCTGAAAGAAAATTTCAGAGAAGAGACAATCTGACAGAATCGCAGATAATTATATTTTACAAATAGAGAGGACTTTACATCATGGCAAAGCAATTGGAAAAGACATACAATCCGGATGAGATTGAAAAGAATCTGTACAGAAAATGGGAGGATAATGGATATTTTCATGCAGAAGCAGACAGATCAAAGAAACCATTTACAATAGTTATGCCGCCTCCAAATATTACAGGTCAGCTCCATATGGGACATGCACTTGATAATACCATGCAGGATATTCTGGTACGAATGAAGAGAATGCAGGGATATAATGCTCTATGGCAGCCGGGTACAGACCATGCAGCGATTGCAACAGAAGTAAAGGTTACGAAAGCTCTGAAAGAAGAGGGAATAGATAAGCATGAGCTTGGACGTGATGGCTTTTTAAAGCGTGTATGGGATTGGCGGGATGAATATGGAAATCGTATTATTAACCAGCTTAAGAGAATGGGATCTTCTGCCGACTGGCAGAGAGAACGTTTTACAATGGATGAAGGCAACAACAAAGCGGTAACGACTGTATTTAACAAGCTTTATAATAAAGGCTGGATTTATAAAGGCTCACGTATTGTAAACTGGTGCCCGGTATGTCAGACAACTATTTCAGATGCAGAAGTTGAACACGTTGAACAAAATGGAAATTTCTGGCATATCAATTATCCTGTTGTCGGAGAAAAAGGAAGGTTCGTTGAAATAGCAACAACCAGACCTGAGACGCTTCTTGGAGATACAGCAGTTGCAGTAAATCCTGAAGATGAACGATATAAAGATATAATAGGTAAAGAACTTGAACTTCCGCTTGTCGGCAGAACTATTCCTGTTATAGCAGATGCTTATGTTGATAAGGAGTTTGGAACCGGATGTGTAAAAATTACACCGGCACACGATCCTAATGATTTTGAAGTCGGTAAACGGCATGATCTTGAGGAAATAACGATTTTAAATGATGATGCAACAATTAAGTGTCCTGGTTCAAAATATGATGGAATGGACCGTTATGAAGCAAGAAAGGTTATGGTAGAAGATCTTGACAGACTTGGACTTCTTGTCAAGGTAGTTCCGCATACACACATGGTAGGAACACATGATCGCTGTCATACAACCGTTGAACCTATGGTAAAACCACAGTGGTTTGTAAAGATGGACGAAATGGCATCTGCAGCAAGAGATGCTGTTCAGAGCGGTGAAGTGCGCCTTATTCCTGAAAGGATGACGAAGGTGTACTATAATTGGCTCGATAATATTCGTGACTGGTGTATTTCACGTCAGCTTTGGTGGGGACATAGAATTCCAGCCTGGTATTGCCAGGATTGTGGTGAAACGATTGTTGCCATGGAGGCACCTTGCAAATGTCCTAAATGCAGTGGAACAAATCTTAAACAGGATGAAGATACTCTGGATACATGGTTTTCAAGTGCACTATGGCCATTTTCAACATTGGGCTGGCCTGATGAAACTGAAGACTATAAATATTTCTTCCCGACAGATGTTCTTGTGACTGGATATGATATCATTTTCTTCTGGGTAATAAGAATGATATTTTCATCAATTGAACAGACCGGAAAAGTGCCATTTCATACAGTTGTTTTCCATGGTCTTGTAAGGGACGATCAGGGCAGAAAGATGAGCAAGTCTCTGGGAAATGGTATAGATCCTCTTGAAGTAATTGATAAATATGGAGCAGATGCTCTCAGGTTTACATTGATAACAGGTAATGCACCTGGAAATGATATGCGTTTCTACTGGGAACGAGTAGAGGCAAACCGTAATTTTGCCAATAAAATCTGGAATGCAAGCCGGTTCATTTTAATGAATATAGATAAGGCTGATATATCTGATGTAAAACTTTCTGACCTCACAATGGCAGATAAGTGGATACTCACCAAGGCAAACGAGCTGGTTCGTGATGTGACTGAAAACATGGAAAAGTACGAACTTGGGATTGCTGCAGACAAGATTCATGCATTTCTGTGGGATGAATTCTGTGACTGGTACATAGAGATGGTAAAGCCGCGTCTTTGGGATGAAAATGATTCAACTAAGGCAGCGGCACTCTGGACATTGAAAACAGTTCTCGTAACTGCACTTAAACTGCTTCACCCATATATGCCATTTATCACAGAGGAAATTTATTGTACACTTACAGACGATGAGACAATTATGAAGTCGGCATGGCCTGTCTATAATGATGATTATGAATATGATGAAGATGCATCAAAGGTTGATGTCATTAAGGAGGCTGTCAGAGGAATACGTAATGTAAGAACAGAAATGAATGTGCCTTCTTCAAGAAAAGCAAAGATTTATGTTGTGACTGATAAAAATGAAGCTGCTGAAATATTCAGGGAAAGCTCTGCATTTTTCGGAACACTTGCATATTCAGAAGAGGTAAAAGTTCAAAATGACAAGACAGGTATTTCGGATGATGCAGTATCGGCAGTTATTCATGACGCGGTAATTTATATGCCATTTTCAGATCTTGTTGATATAGATAAAGAAATTGAACGTCTTAAGAAAGAAGAACAGCAACTTGCAGGAGAACTAAAGAGAAGCCACAGTATGCTTGCAAATGAAAGATTTTTATCGAAGGCTCCAGTTGAAAAGGTTGAGGAAGAAAAGGAAAAGGAAAGAAAGTATCAGGAAACTTATGACCAGATAACGGCAAGAATTGCGCAGTTAAATAAATAATGAACTTCCACATCTCATAAGAGATGCGATTTTGCAGCTGAGAATTTTATAAAAATGACGGGAAGAGCTATGCAAAGTAATGAAAAGAAATTAATGAAAAAAGTGCAGAGTGTTGTTGCGGTGTTTGTTGTCATGGCATTGGTTTTGATGGGAATAAGCATCTATGTTTTTGGCGCAGATTCCAGAGAAGGAATCATCGCAATAGTGGTTATTGCAATTTACATTATTATTATTGTAATTGCATTTATACATATGAGGCCTGAACTTAATGCTTCAATTGTTGATTATGCACTTGAACATGGAAAGATTCAGAGAGAATTGCTGAAGAATCTTGCAGTGCCGTATGCCATACTTGATATAAGCGGTCACATCATGTGGGCAAATGAAAACTTTAATACCACGATAGGGGTTAATAAAGATAAAAAAGTAAGAAAATCTGTGGATACATATTTTCCTGATCTGACACCTGAGGTTATAGGAAGTGCTGATGATGTCAGCTTTGAGATAGTTCATGGAGGTAAGACATTCAGCGCAGTTTTGAAAAGAGAAGATTTATCAAATGTGTTTCTTGAAGATAACGTAGAACACAGAGATGATGATGTAGTAATAGCACTTTATCTGTTTGACGTAACGGAGCTGAAAAAGTATGAACAGGAAACACGAGATCAGAAGCTTTTTGCCGGACTTCTTTACATTGACAATTATGATGAAGTCATGGAATCTGGAGAAGATGTCAAAAGTTCGATTTTAACAGCACTTGTAGACAGAAAAATTAATATGTATCTCTCAAATATAGATGCAATAGTGAAAAAAATCGAGAATGATAAATATTTCTTTGTTTTTCGTCAGAAATATATGAATACACTTCGTGAAAATAAATTTTCACTTTTAGATGATGTTATGCATATGAATGTTGGAAATGAACTTCCTATGACACTCAGTATCGGAATAGGCGCTGATGATAAAGAAGAAGGCAGCAGTTTTATAAAAGCATATTCAAATGCACGAGCTGCAATCGGAATGGCGTTGGGACGTGGCGGAAATCAGGTTGCTGTAAAAACCGGAGATCAGGTTACATATTATGGCGGCAAAGTTGCTGAAACTGAAAAAACAACCAGAGTAAAAGCCAGAGTAAAGGCACAGGCATTTGAAGAACTTCTTCAAAGTAAAGAGAAAGTACTGATAATGGCTCACAAACGTCCAGATGCAGATGCGTTTGGATCGGCAGTCGGAATTTACAGACTTGTGAAGACATTGAACCGTCAGGCATTTATTGTCCTGAATGAAGTTACGGATGCAATAAGGCCCCTTGCTAATTCATTTAAGGCAGCGGGTGCTTATGATGAAATATTTATAAGAAATGAGCAGGCGATTCATCTGGTGGATGCAAATACAATGCTTGTTATCTGTGATGTTAACAGGCCAAGTATGACTGAGTGCGAAGAACTTATACCGCTTGTTCCGTCAGTTGTTGTATTTGATCATCATCGTCAGGCAAATGAAGCGGTCACTAAAGCAACGCTTTCATATATTGAGCCGGCGGCATCATCAGCATGTGAGATGATTACAGAGATGTATCAATATATTTCTATAAGTCCAAAGCTTAAAACCCATGAGGCAGACGCAATGTATGCAGGGATTCTTATAGATACAGATAATTTTCTCAATAAAACCGGTGTGCGTACATTTGAAGCGGCAACATATCTCAGAAAGAGCGGCGCTGATGTAACACGTGTAAGAAAGATGTTCCGTAGTTCAATGACCGAAATGAAAGAACGTGCACACGGAATAAATAATGCTGATATATATATGGATGTTTTTGCGCTTTCATATGTAGAACCGGATCATGATCTGGAAGATGCACCTACAGTTGCAGTTGCAAAAGTTGCAAATGAACTTTTGAATGTTGACAGGATAAAGGCGAGCTTTGTTGTTACAGAGGCAGAAGATGGGAATCTCTATGTGTCAGCGCGCTCCATAGGAGATACAAATGTTCAGATAATAATGGAGAAGTTTAACGGAGGAGGACACGCAAATATTGCAGGAGTTCAGATCCCGGGAATGAAGAAAGAAGAATTTTTCGAAAAACTTAAGAAAATACTTGCTGAAATGTATGCAGAAGGAGAAATATAAATGAAAGTAATTTTACAGGAAGATGTAAGAAGTCTTGGAAAAAAGGGAGAAATAGTGGAAGTAAGCACAGGGTATGCAAGAAATTTTGTACTTCCAAAAAAAATCGGGATTGAAGCAACACCGGCAAATATTAATTCGTGGAAATTAAAGAAACAGCATGACGATAAAGTTGCGGCAGAAAATCTGGCAGCAGCAAAAAAACTCGCGGAAAGTCTTTCAGATAAATTTATAGATACCAAAATGAAAGTAGGCAAAGACGGCAGAGCATTTGGATCAGTTTCAACCAAGGAAATTTCTGAACTTATCAAAAATGAGATAGGTCTTGATGTTGACAAGAAAAAAATAGTACTTGATGTTCCGGTAAAATCACTTGGCAATTTTAAAGTTTCTATTAAACTTTATCCGGGAGTAACAGCAGAGATAACACTTAGAGTGACAGAGGGTTAAATTAAGAATCAGACTTAGGAGATAGACATGCCGGAAGCTGAAAAAATCATAAAAAGAATCCAGCCACATGATAATGATACGGAACGGAAACTTATTGGTTCAATGATAATTGACCGTGAAGCGATTTCCGCAGCAGGTGCAGTTGTTGTTAAAGAAGATTTTTATAATGTGCAATATGGTCTTTTGTTTGAAGCAATGTGCGAACTTTACAATGAAGGCAAAGATATAGATGAAGTAATTCTGGCAGAGAGACTTCGAAGAAATGGCGCACCACAGGAAATTGCATCACCAGATTATATCAATGCAATAATACTTGATGTCAGAACATCTGTATTTGTCAGCCAGTATGCAGAGATTGTACGTGACAAGGCATATCTGAGAAAACTTCTTAAAGTTGCAGATAATGTTGAAAATATGTGTTATGAGGCAAGTGATTCTGTTGACTCAATAATGGAACAGGCAGAACAGGATGTATTTCAGCTTGTTCAGAGCAAAAGCGGGACTTCAGATGTAACTGAAATAAAGGATACAGTGCTTGAAGTTATTGGAGATATAGAAGAAGCGGCAAAGACCAGAGGCAAGATAAATGGTCTTCGCACAGGCTTTACAGATCTTGATAATATGCTATCAGGACTGCATGGCGGAGAACTTGTACTTGTTGCAGCACGTCCTTCAATGGGAAAGACAGCCCTTGTTCTTAACATTGCACATTATGCATCAATGAGAGAACATGTTCCTGTACTTATGTTTTCACTTGAAATGGGTAAAAAACAGCTTGTGAGCCGACTTTTGTCTGTAGACGCACGTGTAAAGGCTAACAGTATAAGAACAGGTGATTTGACAGATTCAGATTGGGATAAACTGCTTGAAACGTCTGATGCTATTGCAGATACAAAAATTTTTATAGATGAAAATTCTTCAATAACGATACCTGAACTTCGCTCAAAGTGCAGAAAACTTAAGGCAACAGAGAATATAGGACTGATTGTAATAGATTATCTGCAGCTTATGAATTCGCCAAGACCGGTAGAGTCACGTCAGCAGTTTATTTCAGATGTATCGAGGTCACTTAAGAGTGTTGCCAGGGAACTGAATGTTCCGGTTATTGCGCTTTCACAGCTTAATAGAGCCGCTGATACAAGGCCTGATCACAGACCTGTTCTTGCCGATTTGCGTGAGTCCGGAGCTATCGAGCAGGATGCCGATGTGGTTATGTTCATTTATCGTGATGATTATTACAACAAGGATTCAGAAACACCTGGAGTGGCTGAAATTATTGTTGCCAAACAGAGAAATGGTTCAACCGGAACAGTAAAGCTTGCATGGTTAAGCGAATATACAAAATTTGCAAACCTTGCAAAACAGCCGGAAACAAATGGATAATTCATCTTTTCAGAATATATGTTTTATATTTTTCAGCAATGTCATGTATATATTCGATATTGCGTATAATGTCATTTGTCTCAATTGAATGATTTCCGAGTGGATATGTATAAAGAGGGATGCCATGCAAGGAGCATCCCTTTTTTAATTCATCAGTATTCATTCGCGGATCAGATTCGCCATGGAATGCAATACCATTTTCGTTGAAATATTGGATGGTTTCAGGAATAGGAGTACAGAAAATGTTTCGGGCGTTTACTTTCTTTGAATAACGAGCGGCAATTATTGTGCCTATACTTTTGGATAAGAAAATAATGTCATTAAAATTATTCCATTTGACGGCATCTAATTCAGGAATGACAAAAGTTTCAGAACGGCGGAAACATTCTATCGGATTCTCAAATGGAAGCTCGGATGCAATGGCCGACGGAACCGGCGATTTGGGTCAAT
>OBMA010000134.1_pt1 | contig 36949 bp, 44 predicted proteins | sample 1539141 | NCBI WGS metagenome assembly OBMA01 (sample SAMEA3991484, study PRJEB22521) | metagenome | biome: anthropogenic terrestrial biome; feature: sewage plant; material: raw primary sludge | place: Sweden | collected 2012-09-26
ACGCTTAAATTGCCAAAATTAAAAGCGGCGGTGTAAGGCTCACAATAGACGGAGGCACATTATCTCTGACTGCCGGTTCTTTTGTTATGCTTCCTATGGATTACACTGTACATCTGCAGTCTCTGGTTCTTCCATGGGTATACGAGATTTACTATATTGATGCTTCCGCTTTTCCCTCTTACAAAGAGATTCTTTCTAAACATTTTTCTGCTTTTTCCATTGATGACTGCCCTTCATTCCTGCCGGCAGTTTCAATGCTGAAGTCATATCCAAGTACAATTTCATCATCTGATTTTTTTTCAATCCACGCCAGTCTTACAGAAGTCTTTTCAATTTGCTGTATAGCATCGCTTGGAAATGATAAAATTCCTGCGAAAATACCTTCATATCTTATGGAGATTCACGCACTTATTCATGAGCACTACAATATTACATATTCTCTTTCTGCCCTTGAAATGCAATTTAATGTCAGTCGCTTCCGGATCTGCCGTGAATATACTCACTTTTATGGTATATCACTGCTCAAAGACCAGACACTTCTGCGTCTGAACTGTGCAAAAAAAATGCTGCTGATTCCCGACATGAAAATACAGGATATCAGCAGCAGTATCGGCTATGAAAACACAACCCATTTTATTAATTTATTTAAAAAATATTTCCAAACAACACCTGGAGCTTTCAGACAAAAGGCACTGGCATCCCAATCTCCTTCACACTGACTCCTTCTACAAATTTACCAGGTATCATAAAAACGCCATTTGTGTATCCACTGTTCTCCATCTTCTTTAATATTGTATGTATGGCATGTTTTGCCATCTCTGCAATATCAATTTCATATGTTGTTATTTTTCCATCTGCAAAACAGCGATATTCATCGGTCAAATAATTATCAAATCCGACTACCGATATATCTTCAGGCACATGAAAATGATTTTCTCTTAACTTCGATATCAGAACGCTTGCTGTAAAATCACAGTTGCAGAAAAATGCCGTAGGCATATTATGAAGCGGCAGAACAAATTTATTGTTTATATCTACCGTGCCCTCTCTGTCACGATCATCTATAACCCAGCTTTCATCTACCTTTTTTCCGTGTTCCATCAATGATTTTACATATCCGAGATAACGGTCATCTATACTGGTTGTAGCAAGTCTGGTTCCTACAAACCCAATTTTTTCATGCCCCATTGAATATAAATAATTCGTCATCTTATAACCGCCAAGCGTATTATTTGATACTACTGCATCACATTTCCCTTCTGAGAGCATTGTGTCAAGGAAAAGCAGCGGAATATCAGTTTTTTCAAGCAGTATCGACAAATATTTCTTATTAAATGCTCCCATGACAATCAGGCTTTCCACTCTTTTTTCCTGCATGATTTTCGGAAGATCACTTCTTTTCTTTTCTTCATCACTACTGATAACTTCTAAAAGTGTCAGACATTTCTTTTTTATAGCGCACCGTGAAAGTTCCTGATACATTTTCCAGTAAAATGACTGTATTTCAGCAAGATATCTCTCTGCAACAATAACTCCGATCATATGCCCCTGACGGATTCCCTGCTGACTTCTTTCCTTAATATATCCCATTGTCCTTGCCTGTTCATTGATTTTCTCTGCAAGTTCTTCACTAACTCCCTTTTGCCCCGATAAAGCTTTAGAAACAGTAACCGTACTCACATTCATTTCCCGGGCAATTTCTGCCATTGTAATGTTTTTTGCCATATTTCCCCCTACGCCGTTATAACTGATAATAAATAAAATGGTTCAGCATTTTTTATTTCATCCTCAATAACAATTTTCAATATATGTTCTTTTTCTGATTTTTCATGAATAAGTTCTGTCATAAACAGGCAGTCCCCCCATGTTTCTTCAAAGTTTCCATCTAATAGAATTTTATTTTTCTCATCGCCATCAAGAATTGCAAATGCCTTCTCTGCCGGATGTTTCACATTTTTCTTATACTGTACAGCCAGACTTCTGCAGTTAATTTGAAATGAAATTTCATCTCCCTTTTTCTTACCTGTCCATCCGTTTTTAAAGAAATCAAGATGTCCTGATTTTTCCCTGTAATCAGCCATAAATCCATGCAGTTCAGGATTAATATTTGTAATATTCCATAACATTGTCCGCTCATATCTGTCAGTATAATATGGCGGTTTTATAATTCTTTCTGACAGTACAGGAGTTTCCTCTTTTTCTGCCTCAGTTTTAATTGATTCCAATTCAAAGATCAAATCCTCTGCCAATTTTTTATGTCCCATATCATTTGGATGCAGACCATCCGGAGATAATTCAGAATAATGATAATTCTGATTATTTTCCATTTTTTTCAGTCTTTTCCTTACACTTACATATGGGATTTCATAATGTGACAGTACTCTTGCGTGATAATCTTCAGCTGTTTTTAAATCTTTATACCAGGCATTACAAAGCGCAATAACCGCAGGATGCGATGGAGCTTTCAGTAATTTTCTGATAAGTCCCTCGTATGTTTCCATGAATAATTCGTCCGGTTCATCATTCACCGAAAAATCAACAACAGCAAAATCCGGTCTGTACATCAGAAAATCTTTTTCTGCCCTTGCAGCCCCAAAATATGATGTTGTTCCTCCGATCCCTGCATTTACATAGTGAAATACAGCCTTGGGGAACGACTTACACCACCATTCATAAACACGATATGCATATGTTTTCTTTTCGTCTGTCGCAAGGCTTCCCTGAGTGATTGATCCACCCAAAAATCCGATAGTCAGTTCTTCCCCACGGATTGCTCTGCACATTACATTTTTTATATCTGATTTCATCTGTTTTTCCTCTTTATAACATTTTAATCTACATGATATTAAGTATTGCATCCTACGTATTTTTCTTTTTATTTCCGATATCCTGCACACTTGTCCTCTCTATAATGCTGCTGTCCACATAATGTACTGTTTTTTCTTTTTCTTTCCTGTCAATTCCTTTTTTTACCATTTCAACCGCAATATATGCCATTTTATCCATATCTACATCATATGATGTAAGTATCCTTCCTAATGGATTATCATACAAATAATTATCATATCCTATTAATGATATATCCTGCGGCACACGAAGTTTATTTTTAATAAGTTCATCATATAAATTACCCGCTGCATAATCAGAACTACAGGCGAATGCGGTAGGCAATTTTTCCGGAAGTCTGATAACTATTTCATCTGTTTCAATATTACGATCTCCTAAGATCCATTCCGGGCAAATAGTAAGTCCGGCTTCTGTCATTGCTCTTTTATAACCATAATATCGGTCACGAATATTTTCTGTTACTTCAACGCTTCCAATAAAGCCAATCTCTCTATGTCCTTTTTCTATCAGATATCTTGTTGCTTTATACATTCCGACATAATTATTAGACAGCACCGCTTCACACTGAAACGCATCATTATAAAAATCCAAAAGAACCACAGGGACTTCAGCCACCTGAATTATTTCTTTCATATATGCGCTATTCATTTTACCTATAACAATCAGACCATCTATATTCCGTGAAAGAATAGTCTGCGGCAGAATGCCTTCTTTTTCATTTTCAGCAGTAAGAATCTCTAACATAGTGTATCCTTGATTTTCCGTTGCTGCATAAGCAGTTTTCTGATACATTTCCCAATAAAAAGATGTACCGACTGCTATATACCGTTCTGAAACAATAACACCTATAGTCATGGATTCCATCTGCTTTTTACTGTATCTGGAGAAATCAAATTTCATTTTCCTGGCAATGAATATAATTCTTTTTCTCTCATCTTCACTGACTCCGGCTTTTCCTGAAAGAGCATTTGAAACTGTAACAATTGATACTCCTGCCGCTGCTGCAACTTCCTTTAATGTTATCTTTTTCATTTTGTCTTATAAAGTGTACTGCCTGCATTAAATTTCCCCTGCACAACCAATACTCTTCCCCCGTTCTCCCTATTGTAGTATTTCTTTTCAAGAGCATTTTTACACAATGCAAGAATATCTTTTTGCAGATAATATATTCCGCTGAATTTTATATCTGCATCATCCTGAATGATCCCCATAGTCACTATCGAAATATCTTTATCATGAATATCATTTTTTTTCATCATCATCTGAAGTTTTCTTGCCAGATCAATATCCTCGCAAAGAAACGCTGTCGGAAGTTCTCTTTTTTCTTCCATGATTTTTTTTGCTTCACTTAATTCAATTTCTTTCTTTTCATCTATATCATTTAAATCCATTGTTTTTTCATATCCAAGACAGATATCTGTTGTTATTCCACCATATGTATGACTGTTTTTCAAAACCCATATTTTATGATGTCCACGGCTTATCATTTTCTGTACACATATCTGAGCTCCGCGAAAATAATCCGGTGCAATATAATTATTTTCTTTCATATAATTCCCCACATATAAATATAAAAGAGGAATTTCTGATTCTCTCAATTTTTTTTGAAGCGTTTTATTATAAATATTTCCTACAATCAGAACTCCATGCAGTTTATTTTTCTTCAAAAAGCCTTCTTTGATATTTTGTTTTTTATCTGTCTGGGAAAATATATTTAACCGATATCCAATCTGAGCTACTCCCTTTTCCAGAAGCTTCAAATCAGTCTTACCATATAACGCCTGTATCTGCTCTTCCTCTGTATAAATAATACCAACAGTTTTCTTTTTTACCTTTTGTTTTTCTTTTATTTTTTTAAATTGATAGTTCATATCAACCGCTGTTTTTATTATCTGTTTTCTTAATTCGGGACTTACTCCTTCTCTGCCATTAAGTGCATTAGAAACGCTGACAATACTGATTCCCATTTTGTCTGCAATATCCTTCAATTTTACCTTTTTTTTATTTTCCATCGCATTCCCTTATTCAACTTAAATTTTTTTATATCACTTAAATTAAACTAATTTTATCATTTTTTTAGTCTTTATTAAACAGGAAAAAAGATTAAAATTATGCTGACTTGCATAACTTTAAGCTCATTTTTCTTTGCATATTTTCTTACACAACAGTTTCTTTTACTGTTTTTTATATCATTTTATTTCTTTTATATCTGTAACAGCAGCTCCTAAAGTAGTTGTCTGTACCAGCATACTGCCTTTTTCCTTTAGCTGTTTTAAAAATTCATCACTTTTACACCTCACAACATTATAATTACTTTGATCAATATAACTGCAGTCTGCCTTTTCATCAATTATGTATGAAAATCCTTCCTGATTATTGTCAATAATAACTCTATCTTTCATATTTTTTGTGTCATATCCATATAGATGGCATCTGCCCGGATTATCACTGTTCAAAATCACTACATTATCAATCTTCACATATGTCCCATTTTCATCTTTAGAATCAATTGAAATATACGCCGGTGAAGTATAAGAAGTATCCTCATTTGAGCCACTTATATTGTCCATCTGTTCACTTTGCAGCTCCAGTGCAGCTGCACCATCCTTGTCAGACACATCCAGTGCCAGCGTCCAATCTTCCTCGTCACTGCCTTCCGGTTTCAGATAATAGTTTCCATCCTCACCATCAATTTCACTGATATCATAGGTAGGTGCATTGATTCCACTGCGTGGATCACTGGTATCAGAATAAAGCGTGTAAGAATTTTCTTCAAAGCTGTCCCATATACTTGTAACCGTATCATATCCATATTGTTCAAGTGTATAAGTCTTATCACTGTAAAGCGTAATCTTTTTATCTAAATATATGTCATCATCTACAACACGTCTGCCATTCTTATATTTACCCGCTTCCACAAAAGAAATCATAACCTTACTTTTATTTTCTGATGCAGTATCTTCTGTGTGCTTTTCTGTATCATTCTCTGTTGCTGCATTATCCTCCGCAGCATCTTTTGTCGTAGAAATATCCACTGCAGCACCTTCCGTTGCAGAATTCTCTGTTGTAACATTGCTGAATTCTGATGAGGATTTTTCCTTCACATTTTTATCTGTACACGAACAAAGTCCAAATAAAACTGCCGTCATTATACACATCAATATAATTGCTTTCCCGCATATACCAGTCACTTTTGCACATTTTTCAATTTTCATAAATTTTCTCTTTTATCCAATCTGTATAATCTGTTCATACAACATGATATTTTTTGCCGTAATGTTTTTATTGTTATGATGGTGTCCAAAAAACCAGTATTTGTAATCGGTTTTTTCATGTATTTCCTGTAAAAACAATCTGGTTTCATCTGGTCGGATGTCACCGCATGAATACATCGAAATAATTGACTGCGGTCCATCATGTGTAACTATAAAATCAGCTTTCCATCCATGTTCTTCAAGATTCCGCTTTGCCTCATTTTTTTCCTCATCATCAGCTGTTTCTTCTTTCCACCACGATACATGATTAATCCTGTATGGAAGAAACTTCATGTTTGCATTATGATATGAAGCAAGATCTTCCGGCACAATGTCTTCTGACCAGACTTCATGTTTCTTCAAACATTTTTCCACATCATTCACATCAAATATTCCGCCCTGCACATCATGTGAAGCTGCACCGCCAAAAGTAAATATCGTTTTTCCGGCAATATCATATAGCTGTCCGCGCATCAGATGAATCACTGATTCTCTGATTTTATGAACCTTTCCACCATGCCACATAATTACAGGAAGACTGTTCAGATCATCGAAATCTTCATGATTTCCATCCACAAACAATGTTGTAAACGGACGTTTTTCCAGTTCATCAAGTTTATCATCCCTTTCTTTTGATGGGATCCAATATCCAAAATCTCCACAAACAATTACATAATCATCCTTTGTCATTTCCCTTTGTTCAGGAAAATTTTCTACAGTAAATCGCATATATTTTCCGTGACAATCACCTGTAATATAAATCATTTGCACCCACACTCCATAATAATACCAATAAACTCTTTTTCTCTATATGCTGTACAATCTGATTCATCAGACTGCACTCTATAATACCCGTTATCTTTCTTATCGTTAAAGTGACTTTCTGAAATAGCTCAAGGTCAGCACCAGCCAAATGATACTTACCATACTAACAGGAATAATTCCAAAATGAAAATTAATTATGCCGTTCACGCAAACCAGCCACAAAATCATGCAGCAGAGCCTTGCCTTTTTAAATGCATAGTAACCAGCTTCATGAATCTGTGCAAGTTCTGCTTCGTCACAGCTTGCTTCCCATTTTTCATTAAATTTCGGATCATACAAACTTCCGTGTTTTTCCTGATTCATTTTTTTTATCAGGTCAACAATCTTTCTCTGATATACTACCACATAGATGATATTCAGGATCAAGCCGCCAAAACACATCAGCATCGCCGTATCTGTAGATATTTCATACGGATTTCTATCCATTGTTCCTAGTATGCCAAGTGCAAACAGAAAATATCCGACGATCATAGTTACAGATGTTAATGCAAGACCACGGCCAAGTGTTGCATCTATGGCATTCATCTGTTCTTCATTATCCTCTTCAATGTTCTCATACAATCTTTTTCCCTTATGATATAAAAAATGTGTAATCACGGCAGCAGCAATAACCATAGGAACTGTGATATATGCTGCTACTACACGGATTACTAAATATGCATTCCAGATCCCGGCATAAATCGAACCATTCGCAAAAAATCTTGATGCAATACCTATAATACCACCAACCACACCTGCTGCCAGTATAAACAAAACGAATCTCTTCCCATATGTTTTATTTTCCTTATCAATAACTTTCTCATTATTATCCATTGTTCTCATCCTCCCTGGCATCCTCATACTTAAAAATAGCTTCGACATTTGTATCAAACACTTTCGCTATTTTAAGCGCAAGTGTTACCGAAGGAGAATAATCTCCCCTCTCAATCTGACTTATCGTCTGCCGCGATACCCCAACCAATTTTCCCATTTCCTGTTGATTCACATTGATTTTCGCCCGATACTCTTTTAATCGATTATATAATGGCACTTTATCCACCTCCTTTACTTCCTTCTATATTTAAGCATTTTGCCTAATTTCATTGTCACTATGACAATTTTAGTTGTCATTTATGGGTTCATTATATGTCTGACAATAAAAGTTGTCAATATGTTTTCTATGATAACAAAAAAATAATACTGTGTATCTATCCATCTCTATTATTTCAACTTTGAAAATCTTCTCCTGGAAGCGATACAGCTGCAATGGCAGCCAACTTTCTGATTTCATAATCTGTAAATGATATTTTAATATTCGGTATCCTCTCTTCCAATATTTTTATGTTCTTTTCTAGATTCATTGCTATTGCATACCCATCATTCGTAAGATATACCTTTACATAACGTTCCTTTACCCGCAGATGTCTAGTCATCAAAGTGGAACGCATTACTGATACCGATGGTTTTGAAGCTCCAAGTGTATTTGCAATACTGCAGGATGAAACAGTGTCAACCTCTTTCAATATCTCATAGATTGATAATATGTAATTTAGATGAACTTTTGTTAAATTCAATATACTTTCCCCATTATTTTCTTCCGCAGCACTTTCCCCCACGTTTACATGTACAACAGTTACACCCACATGATGATATGCCTGATTTTCTTTGTTTGATCATATATATGATTACAGCAACAGCCAGCAGTACAACTACTATGCTGATTATTATTGTTGACATTTTTGCCTCCTCTTAGATAAAGCTCTGTTTCTTCTTGTTTGTGAAAATCCTATTACTATTTTCACCACAAAAATTATCAGAATAGCAAGCGCAGCGATAGTCTGTATGTCTGCCTTCTGAAGCTAGTCTTCATCATACTTATGTTCCTTCATGTATTTTTACCTGAACAATTTTATTTCTATCCGGTTTGAAGAGAAGATACATCAATCCGGCTATTAATATAAAAGCAACCACTGTAGTGGGACCAAACGATACATCTCCTGTTGCCAATCCTCCTATCTGATAGACAATCAAAGCTATGCAGTATGACATCACATTCTGGAACACTATCGCAAACCAGAAGAACTTCCTTGATCCCATTTCCTTTGCCATAGTTGATATGGCAGCAAGACACGGCGAATCAAATAAATTGAATAACATGAATGATACCGCTGCAATGTTTGTCGGAAAAAATGCAGCAAATGCATCATGCATGGAACTTGTATAACTGCCTACATCACCAAGGCCTGAAAGCACTCCCATAGTCGATACTATGCCTTCCTTGGCAACAAAACCGCTAAGTGACGAAGCAACTGCTTGCCATGTTCCAAACCCTAATGGAACAAATATCCATGCGATAGCGTTCCCTATATCAGACAGAAAACAATTCTCTGGGTCTACCGTCTCAAATATCCCATTGCTGATTCCAAAGCTTCCCAAGAACCACATTACCAGGCAGCAGAGGAACAGGATCGTACCGGCTTTTTTCAGAAAAGCCCATACCCTTTCCCATACATGTATCATAATGCCTCTTATTGAAGGTATATGATATTGAGGAAGTTCCATAACAAATGGTGCTGGCTTTCCTGCAAACATTTTGGTCTTTTTCAATATTACGCACGATATAATTACCAATATTATTCCTGCAAAATACATCATCGGTGCCACCCACCATGCACCTCCCATTATAAATCCAGCTATCACAGCTATTATAGGCAACTTTGCTCCACATGGTATGAACGTAGAAGTTATCATAGTCATTCTACGATCTTTTTCATTTTCAATAGTACGACTTGCCATAATAGCAGGCACTCCGCACCCAGAAGATATCATAAACGGGATAAAACTTTTACCTGAAAGTCCAAACCTCCGAAAGATACGATCCATTATAAATGCAACCCTTGACATATATCCGCAATCTTCCAATATAGACAAAAAGAAGAATACCAACGCCATCTGTGGAGCGAATCCGATAGGTGCTGCAAGTCCTCCGATAATTCCATCTACAACCATAGATATCAGCCAGTCTGAAGCACCTATAGTTTTTAGTCCGTACTTAATCAGCGGCTGTATCCACGTTCCAAACAATGTATCATTTGTCCAATCAGTAAATATTGTTCCCAAAGTTGTTACTGAAATGTAATATACAAGGAACATAATTATTGCGAAAACAGGCAGTGCAAGTATTCTGTTCGTCACCACCCTGTCTATCTTATCTGATACTGACTGCAAACTTCGCGCTTTTTTCTTTACTACTGACGTATTAACAAGGTTCTGAATATATGCATACCTCTGATTTATAATGATACTTTCAGAATCATCATCCATCTTTTTTTCGCACTCTTTTATATGCATTTCTATATTCATCATAAAAAAATTATCTAATGCCAATTCCTTAATTACATTTTCATCACGTTCAAATAGTTTTACTGCATACCATCGTAAATTATCGCTACTCACTTTATTCTTTATATTTTCTTCTATATATTCAATCACACGCTCTGCTTCACCATTGAATATACTCGGCTGGGCATCATTAATCATTTTATGTTTTGCGACATCTATTGCTTCACCTGCCAGTTCCTGCTCACCTTCCCCTTTTAATGCACTTATCATTACTATCTTACATCCTAACTGATCACTCAATTTTTTTATATCTATACTATCCCCGTTTTTTTTCACCAGATCCATCATATTCAGTGCTATTACTACCGGAATATTAAGCTCAAGTATTTGCGTTGTCAGGTAAAGATTTCTTTCAATGTTTGTGCCATCTATAATATTAATTATTACATCAGGTTTTTCATTTACAAGATATTTCCTTGTTACAACTTCTTCCAATGTATATGGTGAAAGTGAATATATTCCAGGCAGATCCTGTAACACGACATCCTTATTACTTTTCATCCTGCCATCTTTCTTTTCAACCGTAACCCCCGGCCAATTTCCTACATACTGTGCACTCCCTGTCAAATCATTGAACAAAGTTGTTTTTCCACAATTTGGATTTCCTGCAAGTGCTATTTTGATTTCCATAAATCAATTGCTCCTTTCTGTTTCGTTGGTTAGTTCAGACTAACCAGTGGTGAAAAAAATTTTTCACCACTTATTCTACTTCAATCAACTCAGCATCCGCTTTTCTTACAGACAATTCATACCCTCTTACATTCAATTCTATTGGATCGCCTAGTGGTGCAACTTTTCTTATAAACACCTCAGTTCCTTTTGTCATACCCATATCCATTATTCTCCTTTTAGTCGAACCACATCCCATAATTTTTCTTACCTTTACGACCTCTCCCACTTTTGCATCTTTTAAAGTACTCACATTCCTTACCTCCTTATATCATTATCCTATTTGCCATACTCTTGTCTAACGCTATTCTGCTGTCTTTGACTTGCAATATCAGATTCCCTGCAATCTTATTCACAACAGTCACTCTGGCATCTGCTACAAATCCTAGTTCTGCCAAGTGCTGCCTTATCTTATCATTTCCGATTATTTTCCTGATAACTAAATTATCACCTGATCTTGCCATTGTAATTGGTATCATTAGTCTCCCCTTTCATAAGTTAATCTTAACTAACTTGATATTGTAAATATACACAGCTCCCAAAGTTGCATGTCAAGCAGCAGTTAGTTGTATGTAACTATCGTCAGTTTAATTCATCTAACTTATTTTGTCAATACTTATTCATCATGTTGAGGCTATATATGACTGCTCATATTCATAAAACCCGACATAACACAGGCGCCTGAAGCGCCTTGATCATATATCTGATTAAGTGCCCTGTCCTCCAAAGGAATTCCGCCAATTCCATATACCGGAATTTTAACAGCCTCACAAATCATTTTTAAAAATTCCAGTCCTCTAGGTGGAATTCCCGGTTTACACCCTGTTGCAAATATATGTCCTGCAATAAGATATGTCACACCAAGTTCTTCGGCTTCTCTGGCTTCTTCCAATGAATGTACAGATGTTCCAAGTATCCGGAATCTGTTTCTTTCTTCCTGATTTAATTTTCTTAGTTTTTCAAGAGGTAAATGTATCCTGTCACATCCCATATTTTCCGCAACTGATACGAAATTATGAAGTATTCCTGTTACATTTTCTTCTTCACAGATTTTCATAACCTTTTCTGCAAGAATCTCATATTTCTCCGGTGTTAAATCTTTTTCTCTTAAAATCAGTGCTGCCGGTCTACTGGAACAAATGATTCTGATCTGCTCCAGATATTTTTCATATGTCATCACATGCCCTTGCAAATAGCGGTTGGTAATGGCAATAACTCTACTGTTATCCCACATAAATATAATCACTCATAACAGGCTGCAGGTTGTTTTGGCATAATGCCTGATATACCTCATCTACATTTCTGCCATCTGATATTTCAAACTGTGCATCTCCCTTATCTTCTATATCATCACTGTGACTGCCGATTCCTGTACTGACTCCCGCTGAAATTTTAGTTGCTGCAATATTAACAAGATTGTCCCTTACTCTGCTGCATTCTCGTGTAGATATTGTAATGCTTGCAAATGGCATAAATAAACGGTATGCACATATAACCTGTAAAAGCTGCTTTTCATGTACATCCATAGGATTAATTTTATCATTATTTATTATCGGGCAAAGTCTCGGACATGAAAATGCAATTTCCGCCTGCGGATATTTCCGTTGCAAAAGACAGGCATGTAAACCTGTAGCAAATGCATCCTTACGAAAATCGTCCAGTCCCAGAAGGGCTGCAAAACCTACGCCACGCATTCCTCCCATCAGTGCACGTTCCTGTGCATTAAACCGATACGGAAAAATACGTTTATTTCCTGCAAGATGAAGTGTCTCATATTTATCTGAATTATATGTTTCCTGAAATACCGTAACATAATCTGCACCACATTCATGCAGATATCTATATTCATCAGAATTCATCGGATATACTTCCAGTCCTATAACCTTAAAATATTCTCTGGCTATTTTGCATGCTTCTCCTATATATTCCACATCAGATTTCTTTTTACTTTCCCCTGTAAGTATAAGAATCTCCTGCAGTCCGCTTTTTGCTATAGATGACATTTCCTTATGAATTTCTTTTGCAGAAAGTTTTGCACGATGAATCGCATTATGGCAGTTAAATCCACAATATATACAATAGTTTTCACAATAATTTGATATATAAAGCGGAGTAAACATGTAAACTGAATTTCCAAAGTGTTTTCTTGTCTGTTTCTGTGCACAAAATGCAATTTCCTCCATTAATTCATCTGCTGCCGGTGAAAGCAAAGCCTTAAAATCCTCCAAGTCTTTTTCTTCGTGATTTAATGCTTTTCTTATATCTTTTACTGTATATTTTGTGTAATCATATTGATCCATTTCATAGATAACCTTTTGCATAATATCATGGGGAACTACTTCCATATCTGGCAGATATGTCATATGGTCAATTCTATTTTCTTTCTGTTGTTCCAGTATTTTTTCATTTAATATACTTTTATTTATATGTTCATCTTTACTCATTATGCATTTTCCTCCCGTAAAAATCCTGTCAATGGAGAAGACGCACTGGCTTCATTTTGCAGTACACGTCCACTTCCTGCAAGATATGCCTTTCTTCCGGCTTCAATAGCGGACTTAAATGCTGAAGCCATTTGCTGCACATTTCCTGATGTAGCGATTGCAGTATTTACCATTACTGCAGCAGCTCCCATTTCCATAGCTTCACAAGCCTGAGATGGTCTGCCTATACCTGCATCCACAATTACAGGAAGATCTATCTCTCGAATCAATATTTTAATAAAGTCTCTGGTGCACAATCCTCTGTTGGTTCCTATTGGTGCAGCCAGTGGCATGATGCAGGCTGCACCAGCATTTTTTAAATCTCTTGCTGTATTTAAATCAGGATACATATAAGGCATAACTACAAAACCTTCCTTTGCAAGTATCTCTGTGGATTTAATTGTTTCCTGATTATCCGGCAGTAAATATTTGCTATCTCTGACTACCTCTATCTTAATAAAATCACTGCCACTGATTTCTCTTGAAAGTCTTGCTATATGAACCGCTTCTTCCGCCGTACGTGCACCGGATGTATTTGGTAATAGTGTTACCTGTTCCGGAATATAATCCATAATATTAGCTCTTCCCTGAAGGTTGGCTCTTCGGAGTGCCAGTGTAATAATTTGCGCACCAGCCTGTTCTACTGCTGCCCGAATTAATTCCAGTGAATATTTGCCAGATCCCAGAATAAATCTGGAATCAAATTCATGACCATTTAAAATTAATTTATCTGCTTTATTCATACCGTCTGTTCTCCATTTTTCTTTATTTTCTGTCTATTCGTGCTGTTTTAATAAGAGTTCAAGTATAAGATTGGCTTCATGCCCTGCACAGATTCCTACACGCGGTGCCATCAGTGACTGATTTTCTGCAGAACTTGTTCCATCTCCGCACAGATAAAATCTTCTGCCGATCTGTCTGGTTATAATATCATTGCTTGCTCCCCACCCTGCCATGCCTGAGGCCGCAACCAGATATTTCTCAGGATACAGCTGCAATACTTTGTTCACCAGCATTGCCTTATGTTCAGGAACATCAAAAGCTTCGCATATTACTTCAGCTTTTTCCAAAAGCATCTTTATATTCTCCTGATCTACCATAATTGTATCAATTCGTATATTTAGGTATGGATTAATTTCTAATAACTGTTTTTTTAAAGCCTCAGTTTTATATTGTCCCAGATCACAGATTCTGTATTGTTGCCGGTTGAGGTTCGTAAGGTCAACTTTGTCATAATCAATCAACTGCAGATTTCCGACTCCTGCTCTTGCCAGAAAAAAAGCCACATTAGAGCCAAGTCCGCCTAGCCCTGCTATTGCCACATTAGCCTTTGCCAACTTATACTGTACTTCGCATGTATGTCGTATTTTTAATGCATTTTCAATTTCTTTTCTGGTCGGTATCACCTTTAACCACCTCCAACAAAACTTACAACTTCAAGTACATCATGCTGCTGAAGAAACGTTTGTTCATATTCACTTTGCGGCAAAATATCACCATTATATTCAACTGCTATCCGATTTAGCTGAAAGCCTTCGCGTTCCAGATATTCTTTTATATTTGGTCTGTCTGAAAGCTCTACATGTATTCCATTTATCTGCATAACTTTCTCCTTTTCATACAAAAAAGGGAGTTCACAAAGGATTACACCCATGGTGGTGTACCCCTTCATGAACTCCCATTCACTCTATAAGTTATATAATCATGTTCTGTTATTATCCGGAAAGCATTTTAATTGAACTTGTATCATCTGTCAAGTTGTGTACCAACTGACTACAAGTTAACTGCCAAGAAAGTTCAGACTTACAACTATGCCTTTATTGCAAAACGCAGCTTGGTAGACCTTGCCCGGCTGTTCTGTACACATTCCTGCGCAGATGGTCTGATTACATCCTGCGCTATTTCCCGGTAAATTCCGCTTTTATAGAACTCCTTAAAGGATTTTTTTACAAGCCTGTCTTCTCCTGAATGGAACGTTAAAATTGCTGCCCGTCCGCCTGACGAAAGAGCATCCGGAAGTTTTTCCAGAAACGCATAAAGTGCCTCATATTCCTGATTCACATCAATGCGAAGTGCCTGAAAAGTTCTTGCACTTGATTTTTTCACAGCTTCCTTCAAATCCTTCTGCCGTACTTCTTTTATTCCCATCAATGCTTTTTCAACTTCAGCATGCAGCTCAGTTGTTGTTTCTATCTTTTCTCCATGTCTCAGATCCTGATAAATCACTTTTGCGATCTGAGCGGCATAAGGCTCATCTGAATTATCTACAAGCATTCCTTCTATTTCTTCCTGTTCCATCTCTTGAAGACGCTGCGCCGCAGATTCTCCCTTTTCCGGATTCATACGAAGATCAAGAGGTCCCTCTGCCTTATAGGAAAATCCACGTTCCGGATTATCTATCTGCATGGAAGAAACACCAAGATCAGCCAAAATGAAATCAAACGATCCATATGCAGCCGCCAGTTCATCAATACACGCAAAGTTCATCAGTTTTATGGTAAGAATATTTTCTCCATAACCCATTTTTTCAAGACGTTCTTTTGTCTTTTTCGACTCGATAGGATCAACGTCCGTTGCATAGAGATGTCCCTGATGTTCCATTTTCTCCAGCATTTTCAGAGTATGTCCGCCATAACCAAGTGTTGCATCCATGCCGGTTTCTCCAGGTTTTATCTGTAACACATCAAGTATCTCATTTACCATAATTGGAATATGTGTTCCCGCAGGTGTTGCCCCCTTGCCTATAACATGATCTATGGTTTCTGCATATTTTTCCGGCTGTAATTCTTTATATTTTTCATTAAAATTTTTCGGATAGGCTCCCTTATATCTTGGTCTTCTTATATGTTCTGCTGTCTTATTCATCTGTCTATTCACCTATCCCTTTTTAATTACACTATTTTCCTGAACAGTCCGTATCTTTTCAATAATAATTCACTCATACCGATATACCTCATACTGATATATCTTATTCCCATTTTATCAGGAGCAGCATGACAGAAATTCTGCAGGAACACTTTTCACAAGCCATACTCCATTTACTGATAAAAAGAAATCATATCCATCCGCGGCCATCTTTCCTGTTTCAACCTCATATACTACAGGTTTCCCATGTCTGCTCCCAACCTTGACCGCCGTTTCATAATCTTTTGACAAATGTACATATAGCCTGGATTTAGGAATCAGTCCATGTTCATTTATTGATGCAATATATTTTTCTCCTGTCCCATGATAAAGGATTGCCGGAGGAATTCTTTTCTCAAGCTCTACATCCACCGGAATTGAATGCCCCTGATCAGCCCGGATCAATGTTCTGTCTTCATTAAATGAAAAGCGCTGTTTATCATCTTCTGCCACTATTTTTTCAAGAATCTGCATGTCAATTGAAGTCCCGGTTTTATTCATTCCGGTCAGCAGTTTCTCTACATCAGCCCATCCATGCTTATCAAGAGAAATACCAACGACTTCAGGTCTGTGTCTGAGTATAAGACTTATAAATTTACTTATCTCTTTTTCGCTCATATATTTTATCCCATAACGCTTTATACATACGTACAGTATCACCGGCAAACATTCTGCAAATCATAGGAATCATCTGCGACTGCCATCCTCATTGAAAGTCTTTTTAAGCGCATTTTCCGTCGGATAAACAGATACTATCAAAATAATAAGCTGAATATCAGTTAAAATAATTCCAACTACACCTGTCAATTTATCGGATGCACAATATACAGGTATATACGCCACAATTGAAGGTAATAACATAATCCATCCTATTTTCCACCATAAATGTCCACAATATTCATGGGCAAATTTCCATGTATCCATGTTTTTCATAGAACGAGATGTTCTGTATCCTATCAATCCATTGATTGTTTTTGGTGCATGTTTCCACATTAAATACCCGCAGATAATCATCAAGAACGGTATAATCAGATTGCAAATCAGCATAAACCACCAAAAATCCATTTTTACCCCTCCATTAATTTCAGCTTAGATATTATCAAATCATAGTATATATTATTTTTATTCTTCAAACCAGATTATCCGTATGATTTCCTGTTACTGCAAGATTTTTCACCCATCTTTCTTTTCCGAGCCAAATCTGCGCCATTATTATCTTGATGATGTCTGTAAGCTTCACAATACCATACATTGTGACAGGACTCAGTGAAGTGCAGAATGCCATGAAAAATATTCCTGGGATTACAAGAATTAACGTCACTGTGCCGTCCACCACAGCTCCCATAACAGTATCTCCACCTGCCTTTGATATAGCAAACTGTGTGTTCACATATACCCAGAGTGGCATGAACAGTGCCATCATAAATACCATTCTTTTACATATCGTCCGCGAGGCAATACTCAAATTGCTGAAAACAACCGGAACGAGCGGTACTGTAAGAATCCCCATCAGAGTCATGAATATTCCGAATACTACAGAAGCGCTGAGCATCCAATTCTTCTGTTTTCTCGCCTCGTCAAGTTTTCCCTTTCCAAGCGTCTGTCCGATTATAACTCCTGTAGCTGTTGTGATTCCGCTGAAAGCTACAAAGAAAAGATTTGCTATAGCGAAACTTGCTGCCATTCCTGACACTACATCTGCTCCTCCACGTCCGTTATAAAGTGCCGTAGTGACAGTTTCAGAGATCACCCACAAAGTTTCAGAGAAAAGAACAAGTGCACCTTTTTTGAATATCCTGCCAAACAAGTTAAAATCAGTATGCAGCAGTGTATTTAAGGATATCATGAATGGCTGTCTTTTTTTGGCAAGTAATAATAAAAAAAGCACCATCTCAACAAATCTGGCAATTATTGTCGCATAAGCGGCTCCCCTTACTTCCAGTCTGGGTGCCCCAAGATTTCCGTAAATAAATATCCAGTTGAAAAACGTATTCACTCCTGTAGCTATGACCGAAATAATAAGCGGCTGTTTTACCTGTCCGATCTCGCGCAGAGATGAAGCAATTATTGTTGAAATCGTCATGGGTATTCCTATGAATCCCATCAGGAACATATACTGTTCACCCTGATCAAGGATTGCCTCAGCCTGACTGTTGCCTATAACCATAAGGCTGAGCACCTGCCTCGGTATCACCATACATACAAACAAATATATAATAACAGCTGCACCGGCAACAATAATTTTGAAACATAAGGTCTGCTGCATACCTTTCCTCTCATCCGCTCCGAAAAACTGTGTCATAAAAATCCCCCCTGCCATGCATATAGCATTCAGAAGTACCATGAACACAAAGAGGATCTGCCCTGATATATTCACTCCGGACATCTTAACATCACCGAGACCGGCTACCATAAAATTATCTATGAGCGATACCATTGTCTGTATCAGCTGCTGAAGCATGACCGGAATTCCGATCAGCAAAGCCTTTTTATAGAACTTCGTATTTCCAAAATACTTTTTCACAAATATCCTCCAATAATAATTTTCGCTTTTTATGATGGCTCGCTTCTTTTTATATTTTACCTTTTATAAAAAAACATTCCAAGTCTATATCATTCACAGCTTATAAGCAATCAATTAATATAAAAACCGTTGCAAAGCCCAGTGTTTTAGAGTTTGCAACGGTTTTCTGAAGAACTTTTCGTCTTCTTTGTTTTTTCTATGTTTACTATTTGAGTTCTATTTTCCTTTCTGTTTCCGAGTGTATATCATTAATTCAGATTCACTCCTCCAGATCTTTCGCCACTTTAGGCATCCACTCGGAAATATGGATATGCTGCGGACACACTTTTTCACAAGCCCGGCAGGAAATACATTCAGATGCTTTACCAAATCCCTGGTTCAAATAGTTCCCATAATATTCCACTTCCGGTGAAAAGTCTTTACGATTCATTATTTTCCGGGTATTGTACAAAGCAAAATAGTTTGGAATCAGTATTCCTTTCGGACAATGATTGGCTTCAACACAGTATCTGCATCCGGTGCACGGAATTGCAACCGTACTGCGGATCATCTCAGCTGCTTTCAGAAGAATTTCATTTTCATCTGGCGTCAGCGGCTCAAAATGCTCCATAAATGAAGTATTTTCTTCTATCTGCCCAAGTGTACTCATACCGGAAAGTACAACCATGACTTCCGGCAGACTCGCTGCAAAACGAATAGCCCATGATGCCGGACTCCAGTCCGGATGTGCATGTTCAAGCATCTGTTTCACATTCTCTGGCGGGGTCGCAAGCGTGCCGCCTTTGACAGGTTCCATTACAATGACTTTTTTGCCATGTTTAACGCACACATCATAACATTTATGTGACTGAATTCCCGCGCTATCCCAGTCCAGATAATTGATCTGCAGCTGGACAAATTCAAAAAATGGATTTTCTGTCAGAACCTGATCCAGAAATTCCGGAGTATCATGACACGAAAAACCAAGGCATCGAATCTCACCGCACTCTCTCTTTTTTCTAAGAAAATCTATCACATCAAATTTCTTTGCCTTCTCATAATTTACATTATTCATGTCATGAACCAGATAATAATCAAAATAGTCAACATGAAGTTTTTCCTTTTGTTTTGCAAAAATCTGCTCCGGCTCTTCTGCAGAGTGTAACATCATATCGGGCATTTTGGTGGCAATTGTAAAAGATTTTCTGGGATATCTGTCTACTACAGCTTTCCCGACCGCATCCTCACTGGAAAAATCATGATACATCCATGCTGTATCGCAGTACGTAAAACCCTTATCCATGAAACAGTCAACCATATTTTCAAGCTGTGGCATATCAATTGCTTTCTGATCATCAGGATCCGTCAGCGGCATCCTCATAAAACCAAATCCAAGTTTTTTCTCAGGTTCAATCATCATTTTTTCCTCCCATTTATTGTATTCATTATTCAATGCTGAAAATAAATTCTATCATATCTTAATTTAATAACGTTCCAACTTTCATCTGTTATTACCTGATTATTTTCCCTTGATTCCATTTTGCATCCGGAGCAGATACCTTCAATTCTTCATTGCTCCTTCCATACCCGCTTCCTCCCGATGTTGCAAATGGGGAAATTATCTTTCCTTTCATATCGTAACTCTCCAGAAAACTGTTAATTATATGAGGCGCAACACCCCACCATATTGGAAATCCCAGATAAATTTCATCATACTCTGACATATTGTCCACTTTATCTGCAATTTCCACACGAGAAGACTTATCTGCCATTTCAACGCAGCTTCTGCTCTTTTTATTTTTCCAATTCAGATCATCATCGGAATATGCCTGCACCGGACGGATTTCAAATAAATCTGTACCATGCTCCTTTGCCACCTTTTCTGCTGCTTTTTTTGTTACTCCACTTGCTGAAAAATATGCTGTAAGTTTCTTTCCCATCTTACAATTACCATCCTTTCTCATATTCATTTAACATTGATTTATTTCTCACGGTTTTATTTTTCACTGATTTATTTCTCACGGTTTTATTTTTCACTGATTTATTTCTCAGATCACTCATTCCTTATTATTTCAGAATTCGAATCAGAAACCGATATGTCAGTTCATATATAGACTGCACTTTATAAGAAATCTTTGCATCATTCATTGCCCTGCACTGCTTCTCAGTGGGACATGCGTAAGGATAAATTCCATACATAAAAGGAAAAAAGGCATAAGTAATCTCTGCAATCCTTGCATCCGTCATTTCTGGAAGATACTGTCTCAGACACTCATTAAATGCATCCATGGAAGCTTTAAAACAGACCTTAAACCCGACCAGTCTCTCAATCCTGCTGTTCTCCTCAATTTCATAAAGATTCATTGCTGAAATTTTCAGCATAACACTTCTTTTTTCCATCGATTTTGCAAGTTTCTTTGCCAGTTCGTCGGCGCCTGTTTTTTTCTTTTCACTGACAATCTGCCTAAGTGCCCTGCCCCACTCATAATATTCTCTTGTCAGAAGAGCAAGAAAAATTTCTTCCCTGGTCTCGAAATAATTATAAATAGAGGGTCTCGAAAATGAGGTTTCAGTGCTGATATCTTTGATCGTAATTTCTTTGAGTCCCTTTGTTTCATAAAGTCTGGCACAGGCTTCTATAATCTCATTTTTTCTTTGCTCGGTCAGCTCTTCTGAACCCTTCGGCATGATATTCCCTCTTTTCCGGTGCATGATTAAAACGACCTATTTCCCATTTTTTCAAATAAATAACATCGTGTCAGTTTTATATTAAGTCAGCCTTGACACGATGTCAAACACTCGTTTTTTACTTCCATTTTCCCCGCACGGATCACCTTTATATTCAGTTTTTCTTAAATGACAGACATTTGCCAATCACATCACCTGTTTTAAGATACTCATAGGTCGGGAATTCAAACAGTACCGGCTTCATATTGCGATAATTGATTTTACCGTCCTCTGTCAGGTTTTCTTCCTTTACATATGTTCCGGTAAACATCAGAACAAAATTATCAAAACCGTTTTTCTCATAAATGTCTTCTACCTCGCATTCAATGGAAAGAGGTGAATCCTTGATCATCGGTACGCCATTTTCTCCAATTTCATACTCGAATACTTCTGATTTATCAGTCTTAACTCCACTTACAGAACCGACATAATCTGCCTGTGGCAGCATATCTTCTGATACCATGTTAATGGATAGCTTTCCTGTTTCCCTGATTTTATCCGTGATAAAGTGTGCCTGTGCCAGACTGACCATCAGTCTGTCATGACTCATGATTCCGGTGTGCGCAACTAATGTCCATGTTGGTTTGTCACCATTCATTGTTCCAATAATAACAAGTGGTGACGGATAAAGTGCCAGCTTTGCTCCAAGATTTTTTTTCATAAATTTTCCTTCTTTCGATTTAAATTGTTCGATATCCATGGTGCGAATCTTAATTTCGTTTTCTGACACCGTGTCAGTATATGTGTAAAAATATAAGCATTTTCTCCTGACATTTTTTATAAAAAGATTTCATAAAAAGTCCTGTAAGATAATGCTGTATTTATATTGACATTGTGTCAGTAGTTTCACTATACTACGTTCTGACACTATGTCAATATTTTTATATTTATTTTTTTCTCGAAATTTTTTTCCTGAATAATTTTTTTATTTATATCTATTTATCCAACAAGCATTGCCGTTTCTTATATCCTGATAAGGTCATCGAATAAATCAGCATTGCCATGAAACATACCGCAGCTCCAATAAAATAAACTCCAGTATAGCCGATAACTCCGATAAAAATTCCTGATATCGTACTTCCAAGTGCCAGCCCAAGGTCACAGGCTCCGTTAAATGCCGCCGTTGCTGTTCCTCTGTGCTCTTTTGAGCACCTTGAAATACAGAATACATTGATCTGCGGATTGTATCCGCCGACACACAGCCCCAGAATCACCATGGCCACATATAGACATGGCTCGTTCGGGCAGATTGCAATCATGATAAGTGCTGTAGTTCCCAGAATATAGGCCGGGTACATTACACAATCTGCTCCCCGCCTGTCACTGATTTTTCCTGCAATCAACCTTGACGAAAGAAGTCCCGCCGCATACATGGTAAAGGCAAATCCTACATCCTTCCATCCTTTCGTAAGTCCATAAGCCGTCAGATATACTATTACAGGTGCATATGAAAATGACATCATAAAACTTATAAGTGCCGGAAGTATAACACCTTTTTCAAATCCAAGGAAAGTCGGCGGCAGCTCAACATTCTCAGATGTATCGCTTCTTTTTCTATCTCCGACAAGATGGGCAATACCATCCGGCTTCATCAGCAGCACGAGGACTATGGCAACCCCACAAATCTCTGCCGCAATACTGAAGAGCTGATGAAACTGCGCTCTGTTCTCTTCTGATACGATTCCAAGTGCAATCGCAGGTCCAAGTGCCATTGCCAGTACATTGCCGATGGTATAATATCCCATACCCTCCGCAATGCGCTTCGGCGGTACAATATAAGAAGCTGCCGTACCACTTGCCGTTGAAAAAACAGAATAACCTATTCCATGTATGATTCTGAAAATAACAAGTACCATTATCGTACCAGCAAAATTATGTGCCAGGCATGCAGAAAAGCATAGCACAGCACCAATCAGCATAAGCCTTCTGGCGCCGTATTTCTGAACCAATGTTCCATTTATGAGTCGCATTGCTACCGAGCCAAAATAAAAAGATGATGTAAGAAGTCCTGCATAAACGCCGGACGAACTGATCAGCTTCGCATATACTGCAATAGATGATGCGAAGAAATAATTAGCTCCCGAAATCAAAAGAAGACCGATCATCAAAAGCGTAAAATCTCTTGTCCAGATTCTTTCCTTCACTCTGCATCATCAGGAACATCTGTATGGACGTTCGCTTTTTTCAGTTCCGACATACACGCTTTGATCATCATATCATAGCTGTCATCTGCCGAAATTGACTTGTCTCGCATAAAACCTTCTGATTCAAGCATGATAAAACCGTGCATGGCACTTCTTATAAATCTCTGAAAATTTATGGAAACAACTCCCTCTGGGACAAAATATTCAATTACAACTCGCATCGGTCTTATCGTCTTCTGCTCATCTTCCTTCAGTTCCGTTTCATTGGCACCCGGAAGTGCCATAATTGCTTTATACAATTCCGGATTATCATGTGCAAAATCTCGGTAAGCATGTGCCATGGCAATAAACGCTTCTTCACGATTTTCTTTTTCTATTGCTTTTTCAAGTGTCTGGCTAAGCTGTGCAATTGCATTTTTCCCAACTGCAATACCGATCTCCGCCGCATTTTTTATATGACTGTATAACGAAGCCGGCTGCACTCCCAACCGCCCGGCCAATTCCCTGACAGAAAACCTGTCATAGCCTTTTTCAATTATAAGCTGCGTGGCCTCCTGATATATTTTCTCAGGTGTAATCCCTTTTTTCTGCAAAAAACAACATCTCTTTTCTTAATAGATTAGAACATGCCGATTTTAGCCTAACGGTGTTAGGTTGTCAAGAACGCATATTATCATTTCAGATCTGCAGCCCAGCTTTCAACATCTTTTCCTGCATGATTAACGCCTCCACCACGCAGTGCCAGTCCTTTTTCCAATTTGCTTTCAGGGCAGAGGCTCATAATATCTGCCTCGCTGTGTCCCATTCCACTTCCCTCATTCGTACAAAATGGATAGATCCTTTTTCCTGCCATATCATAACTTTCCAGAAATGTGAATACTGCCATAGGCATTGTCCCCCACCAGTTCGGGAACCCTAAACAGACCACATCGTAATCATCCATATTTTCCACTTCTGCCATAAGTTCCGGTCTTGACTTTGCCCTCAGTTCTTCCTGTGCCTCCTGTGTACAGCGTGTATAATCCTTATCATACTGTTTCACGGTCTCTATTTTGAAAAGATCACCTCCTGTAAGCTCCTGTATCTTCTCTGCCACAATTTCTGTATTGCCTTTCGGAAGATTGACTATATTTCCGCTTACATAATTGTTTCCTTTTCTTGAAAAATACGCTATTAAAATTTTACTCATATATTTTTCTCCACTTTCAATCAGACTACAAAAATCTTCATTAATTAACGGCAATTGTTTTGATCACATGAGCAGGATTACCCACTGCAATGCTATTATCCGGAATGTCCTTTGTTACAACGGCTCCCGTTCCCACAATGGTATTTTCTCCGATTGTAACACCCGGGAGGATGCTGACTCTTGCACCAATCCATGCATTCTTCTTTATATGTATTGGCTTTGTCATGATCACACGTATATTTTCCGGCTCATGATTTACCGTAAAAAAGCCTGTTTCCGGTCCTATCATGACACCTTCGTCTATTGTTATTCCCCCGAGAGACATCATCGTAGAATTATGATTGATATACACATTTCTCCCCAGATGAACCTGGCTGCCACAATCAATAAAAAAAGGCGGAGTCAAAAAAGTGCTTTCATCTAATTTCTCAGCAAAAAGCTGTGTCTCCAGTTCACGTATTCTGGCTTTCTCAATCGGATCGGTCTGACGGATCTGCCAGCAGATGTGATCCGATCTGTCAATTTCCCCATGTACTTCTGTCTGATAGTCCTTATTTCTGATATCATAAGGGACCCCACTCTGTATTGTTTCAAAAACGCTCATATCATTCACCTCATTTATCTTTTATAGTTTCATTTTTCGGCTGAAGCGATCCATAATAATAGGATGCCGTTGCCCCTCCATCTGCCAAAAATGTGGAACCTGTTATAAACGCACCCCTCTCACTCATCAGCAGCTCTGCAATATTAGCCATTTCATCAGCAGTTCCAGGACGTCCGGCAGGGCATTTTGCAAACATATTCTTGTAGAATTCACCACGAATGCCGTTAAATTCATCAATTGCAAGCGGTGTAACAATAATACCCGGTGCTATGTCATTGATTCTGGCGCCACGCTCGCCCCAACGCACCGCTTCATACATAACCCTTTTTTCATTGGCACGTTTTGACAGCTGATAAGCATGAAGTGTATCTTTAATATTCTCCGGCTGTAAAAAATCAAGCGACAGCAGTTCTTCTGTCGGTGTCATGGCAAGCGCCATATCCTGCTCCGGTGTCAGCGCCGGCATACGAAACCCAGACTGACTTGATATCTGAATACCCGATCCGCCCTCTGCGATTACTTTTCCTACTTCTTCCATCAAAACAGCACTTCCGTACAGATCGACTTTCAGGATTGCTTCAACGGAAGCCTGACTTGGTGACATTCCGGCAGCGTTGATCAGCATTTTTATCTCTCCATACTGCCGACCTTTCTGTATCATTCTTATAATGGATTCTCTCGATGACAGATCCATCTCTACAGCTTCTGTATCAAATCCGGCATTTTTCATAGTTTCTGAAATTGCTTTGGCATTCGAAATCTTTTTGTCGCCTACAATAATCTTCATTCCGTATCCCATGCGACGGGCAATTGCCATTCCGATCTGACCGGCACCTGTAAGCAGCATTACATCTTTATGCATAATATATGTCTCCTTTTCTTAATATACATTCCATACCAATGTTCTTTATCGGATTCAGTGTCCCCAGATATCCCAAAAGAAAAAGTACTCTAAATCCTTGACTACATGGTAATTACTTTCCGATTTATCAGCAATTTCAATTCATAATAGATTTCATAAGTAAAACTTATGTGATAAAATGTGAATCAGAAAGCGAGGTCATGTCCATGCTAATGCGCCAGATGAATTACTTTGTACGTGTTGTTGAATGCGGCAGTTTCACAGAAGCCGCAGAGCAATGTTACATATCACAATCTGCGATATCACAGCAGATTCAAGCCCTTGAAACGGATCTTGATACAAAACTTATCATCCGCGAGAACCGGAAATTTCATCTGACTCCTGCCGGTGATTATTTCTACTGGCACAGTAAGGAACTTCTCTCCGAAATTGAAAAAATGAAAGCCGAGACAAAACGTCTCGGCTCAGACCATGAATTACAGCTTACCATCGGCTACTTAAGCGGTTACAATGGTCAGGAGTTGCATGAGGCTATCGCACAGTTTACAGAAAAATATCCCGAGGTATCAATTAACATAATAAATGGAACACATGAACGACTTTATGAGCTCCTTCGAAATGGTACTGTTGATATGGTTCTGAACGATCAGCGACGTGCTTTTTCTGATGAATATGTCAATGATGAGCTGATCGAATGTGAGTGTTATGTGGAAATATCCGCCAAAAATCCACTGGCTTCCAGTAAGCATCTCACCCTTGATGAACTGAAACGTATGCCATGTATCCTGATAACATCTCAGGAACAGCGACATACCGAACAGGATTATTATGAGAATACGCTTGGTTTTGGCGGTAATTTCATATTTGCAGACAATCTTGATGAAGGCCATCTGCTTGTCTTAAGCGGACGCGGTTTTTTGCCCATGGAAAGCATAGGTTCACTTCCCTCCGCAGGAAACGGTATCAAACGCCTTGCTCTTTTTCGCGGTCAGTCACAACTCAAGCGTAAATACTGTCTTTTCTGGAAAAAAGAAAACGCAACCTATTATGTTGAAGAATTTGCTCATAGCCTTCATGCACAGTTATAATACCGATTACTGCACTTTTTTTAATCTGCAGGCTTATATGTTCCAAGGGTCCGCTCCATCTCATCAAGGGACATATTAAAGAATCGCTGTCCGTTATCCAGTGCTTCGATCTGTTTCATTTCATCTGCCGTCAGTTCAAAATCAAAAATGTTGAAATTGTCTTTGATATGCTGCGGATTGGTGCTCTTCGGGAAGATAATATTTCCTTCCTGGATATGCCAGCGCAGGATGATCTGTACATTGCTCTTGCCATACTTCCTGCCAAGTTCTGTAAATACGTTTTCCTGGATCAGTTCTTTACTGCCGTGTCCGATCGGATACCAGCTTTCCAGAACGGTTCCATATTTTTCCAGTCTCTTTTTCAGAGCATTCTGCTGGTAATACGGGTGCAGTTCCACCTGGTTAACCGCCGGCTTAATCTCTGCCGCCTCACATATCTCTTCCATTCTGTCAGACTCGAAATTGGAGATTCCGATAGAACGCACTTTTCCTGTCCTGACAGCCTTCTCCATGTCCTTCCATGCACCCATGTAATCGCCGAATGACTGATGTAAAAGCAGAAGATCAATATGATCCGTGTCCAGTCTTTTCAGCATTTTATCAATGCCTGCTGCCGTCGCCCCTTCACCATATTCTGATGGCCAGAGCTTTGTTGTAATCCAGATCTCATCTCTTGCAATGCCGGACTCCTTTACCGCTTTTCCAACACTTTTCTCATTCTGATAGGCATGTGCTGTATCAATATGACGCACACCAAGCTGCAGCGCTGTCTTTACTGAATTAACTGTTTCCTGTCCTTCCGGTACCATATAGACACCGATCCCGTATTGAGGGATTTTGTTACCATCGTTTAATGTAATAAATGTCTGTTCACTCATATGCACTACTTTTCTCACTTTCATATTTATAGTATATCGAAAAGCAGGCGACTGATTTCTTATTTATGTAACCCGCGTTGCTTTTCTGATTTAATTGCAGTATATTAAAGGAAATAAATGAAAGCAACGGGCACATTTTCCGAAAAGGTTACTTTTGTAACCTTTTCTGTAAAGAAGTTACTTTTTAGCAAAAGGAGGCTATATTCATGATTCTTACCGGTTCTGAAGACATCCGGGTCAGGAAGACCATTACATCTATCCGGAACACTTTCTGTGAAATGATCTGCGAAATGGATTATGAAAAAATGACCGTGAAGGAACTATGCAGACGAGCTTTGATTAACAAAAAGACATTTTATGTCTACTATGAAACTCTTGATGCTCTGCTGCGTGAGGTACAGGAATCATATTCAGCACCATACATTGCCGAAATCGGCAAAATGAAATTACCTGATGACATAAAAAGAAGCATCCGCACCTTTTTTGAATTTTCTGCAAGGCAGGATGCTGCTTATGAAAAGATTACATGTGCTGCTTCTTATCGCAATATTCGAAGCCATATGATAAAAACTGTCATGAACAATAGCTATGGTACTAATGTGCCGGTCATATCGCCGCTTTTTTCTGATTTTCAGAATCATATCACTTACCATTTCTGGGCGGATTCTGTCCTAATGATATACACAGAATGGATTATGGAGGGAAAGCTCACCCCTCTTGAAGACGTTATCAATTATGCCACCGATCTGATTCTGAACGGAATTGATGATTTTACGGTCAGGAAATAATCATTTCCCACACTGCAACAAGTCTTTTCACCAAACGATCATAAAAAAACGCTTAGCTGTTATACAAGTCTGTATTGTGTCCATTTCTGTGATTTTTGTCGTCTGATAAAAATCACCCCACGAATAACAATATCGATACTCATGCCGAACGCGATACCTATCGCCCCTAAATGCAGCCACAATCCAAACAGTGCGGAGAAAAATAGTCTTGCAAAAATCGTTAGTGTGACGGATACAAGCATTGTAAATCTGATATCTCCTGCGGCACGAAGTCCATTTCCAAGCGGACCGGCAAATGGATAGGCCGCTCCATTAAAAATATTATTGATTAACACAAGCCATATAACAAGGTATTTAGCTTCCGGAGATATGGCTGATCTGCTTATCAACAATGGAGTTAAAGCAAATACTAGTACGTTCCAGATAACTGACAGAACCAGCGTGATCTTATTCAGCTTATGAAAATAAAAATTGGCACTGTCAATATCATGTGCTCCCATACAGCGCCCGATAACTGTTGTATAAACAGGTGCCATTGCCAGTCCCATAATGGAGGCCATCGACCATATACTCTGTGCTACCCCATTTGCTGCAATCTGATATGTGCCAAATACTGCAATCATACTTGAAAGTGCTACTTTTACAAGTTGATGAACACCATTTTCAACACCGTTAGGAAGTGCAACATATAATATCTTTTTTAAAAATACCCGGTTCCACGAAAATACATCTGCAATCTGATAATGTACTTCCCCTTTTAAATTCAGACAACAGATTGTTATCATAACTGCTGATATAACACGCGAAATAAGAGATGGCCATGCCACACCTGCGGCTCCAAGTTTCAAAGTAAATACACCAATGCAGTTGCCGATGATATTTATTCCATTAGCAACTGCCGAGATATACATTGTCAGATTTGCTTTTCCAATACTCCTGCAGAGTGCTGCACCGGCATCATATACGGCCAGTGCCGGAAGAGAATACGTCATGATACGAAGATATATCTTGCATGCTTTCATAACTCCTGGCGTAACATTTCCGAACAAAAATGACAATATCTGATCATCAAACAGCAGAATACAGCCGGAAAAAAAGCAGGAAATCAGCACAGAAATCATCAGCAGCTGACTGGCAGAAGCACTTGCTGCTCCATTATTACCGCTGCCGATATACTGACTGATAATGACTGCACCACCAGCTGCCAACGCTGTAAACAGAAAGACCAGAACCGTATTAAAAGAATTGACCAGTGATACACCGGATACTGAATCCTGGCTGTCAAAACTTACAATCATTGTATCCGACATACCTACCAGCATTAATAAAAACTGTTCTACAAACACCGGAATTATCAAATTTCTCAGATCTTTATCTGTGAACATCTGCTTACTGACACCTCAATTCATGAGTGAAGTGTTTTTTGCAATCATCAAGCATCTTTACTATTTTTTTCATATCCCAGGTGCAGAAATCTGTTGCAACCATGGATGCAATGCCATGTGCATGCATCCATAGCTGGTCATGCAGATAATCCGCTTCTGAATGACTGATATGATATTGATCCATCAATGCTGTTATTGAATGTTCCATCATAGGCGTCAACGCTTCTTTAATCTCCGTCAAAGCATTCGAACGCATAAAAAGATAACGAAACAGTTCTTTTTCATCTTTTGCAAAATGAATATACGACATTCCGAAGAGATCACTTCTTGAAGTGTCACTCTGTTCCATTGACTGTATAAAAAAATCTATGGCTTTCTTCGTTAATTCCAGACGCAACTCATTCATTCCCGGAAACGCAAGATAAATTGGCTGTGTTGAACAATTTAACTTATGTGCCAGTGCTTTTACATTGACAGCTTCTATCCCGCCCTCACGAAGAAGCTCCAGCGCCGCTGTTAGTATCATTTCTTTAGTAACTTGTTTTTTTGCCGGCATAGATTATCCTCTTTTCAACAATAAATACGTTTATTGATAAATTGATTTATATTATAGGTTTCATTCTGCTGCCTGTCAATGTAAGAGCCTAGACAATCTTGCATCCTCTTTTATAAATTATTAAATCCAATCCTTATCATAAATAACGCTTCCATGTGCACTTTGTTTTTATAATCTTTTACACTATCTGCATTATATATTTACAGATAATTTCCTTTTTCGCAGTATCCTCAATATTAGCCAGATACCACTCCGGGCATTATGCCTTCATCAGATGCCGCATATTGCATATATCCCATTTATTTATAAATCAAAAAATGCCGTTCTACATACAATGATGTAAAACGACATTTTCATTTTTTCGCATAATTCACAAATCTCTTATTACTATTTATCTATCCTTTGAGCTTATTCCATTTGTTCAGCAGATTTTTCATAGGCATACAAATCGGTTTTGAAAGAAATCCCACCAAAATGGCTGCCGCAATTGTTCCTTCTCTGATTAAGTTTTGTCAACATTATCAAGCAGTACTGTTTTTTCTTCCATAATTATCTCATGTGAAATTTGTCGGCATTCCCATATCACGATAATCAAGATATTCCATAAATCTTTTAACAGCAAGGGATGCCGCCTTATTATCCCTCATAGCAAACCCTATTTTCCGAAATGCAGGCACATCTAATTCTTTTAGGACCACATGATATGGCATTCTCTTTAGAATTAACTCTGGCAGTACACTTACGCCAAGACCGCTTTCTACCATAGACATAATTGCATAATCATCCCAAGTAGTAAAATGTACCTTAGGTGAAATACCTGAACGCTCAAACACTTCCCCTATTTCTGCACGAGTGCCTTTTTCTAAAAGCATGAATGGCTCATTTGCAAATTCTGCTATTGGAAATTTAGCATATTTAGCAAATGGATGATTCTCTGGAAGTACTGCAAGAAGTCTGTCCTGATCTAAAAAAGTAACATCAATGTCTGAATTTGCCGGAATACGAATAAACCCGCAATCCACACGCCCTGTGGCAATCCATTCCTCAATTTCAGCATAATCTCCAAGCAGCAATTCATAATCAATATCAGGATAATCTTTTTGAAATTCCCTTATAACTCTGGGCAGCCAATGTGTTGCTACACTTGAAAAAGTTCCTATACGAATCAATCCAGACTGTAATCCATTCAATTCATCTACTTCCATTTGCAGTTTTTCATACTCATCAACAAGTCTTTTTACTCGTGGTAACAGCTTTGTTCCATCTGATGTTAACCTTACACCCGTTTTGTTTCTTTCAAGTAAAATCACTTTCCATTCTTTTTCTAAGTCACCTATCATTCGACTAATACCAGATTGAGAATAGTTCAACATCTCTGATGCCTTGGTAAAACTGCCATATTCAACTGTCTTCACAAATGCCATATATTTTTGAATATTCATTTCCATAAGCGCCTCCACTTATCTGTTTTTGTCATATTAATCATTACAATCATTCGCTTTTCAGATGTTTAATTGTATGATATTTTATTCTTCAGCGAAAGTCAAAGGAGAATTTAACACAATGTTTTATATTAGCGAAATAACCTGCCTTTCCAATAACCTATCGTCCAGAAATCACCAAAAAATATATAAAATACTTGGAAATATGAATATCAAGATGGGTGATTTACTGCACAATTTTTTGCCGCCTGCAGACAAAATGTACCATATCATAGCTTTACCAGACACAGTGGAGGATTGAAATGGATCTCTATCAAAACAGAATTGTAGTAAAAGTCGGCACTTCAACGCTGACCAATGAAATAGGACAGAACGACCTGCGTTCATTTGACCGCCTCGCTTATGTCCTGTCGGACATTCAGAATAATGGCTATGAAGTAGTTCTCGTTTCCTCCGGTGCGATTGCCATTGGAGCAAATAAACTGAAGATGAAAACAAAACCAGCCTCGTTACGCTTAAAGCAAGCATCAGCGGCGGTCGGTCAATGCAGAATTATGTTTCTCTATGATAAGTTTTTCGGTGAGTATGACAAAACTATTGCTCAAATATTGCTTAGTGTCGATGATATTGAACACGAGGAAAAGAAAGAAAATCTGACAAACACTTTCAATTCTTTGCTTGAAATGGGAGTGATTCCTGTTGTCAATGAAAATGATTCAATCAGCTACACAGAAATACAATCCGATGAAAGATTGTTCAGCGACAATGATATGTTGTCAGCTGTGGTTGCGATATTATGTAAAGCAAAAAAGCTCATTATTCTATCTGATATTGATGGATTTTATGATAGTGATCCTCGTCTTCATCCGACTGCCAAACGAATAGAACGAATTGATAATATTAATGAATCCATATATTCTCTTGCTGGCGGTGCCGGTTCTCGTCGTGGTACCGGCGGAATGAGGACAAAACTTCAAGCTGCTGCTCTTACTATGAATAACGGTATTGACACTATTATCGCCAACGGAAACCATCCGGAAAATCTTTATGCTGTACTTGACGGCAAATCTGTGGGTACATTATTCAAAGGATAATAGCCAATCATAAAAAAACAGCTATTACTTTTCATAATGAATATTATCTCGCTTGAGAACCACTAGTTTCTTTCTTCAGAGCCCCCCTCTCAAAAAAGTTCCTTTCTTGAGAGCCACCACAACATATATTGTTGATACTTTATGAGATCTTTTTATAGTTATTACATGGAGTTTTACTCCAAATAAACTATAAGGAGGTCTTTTTATTATACTCAAAAAGACAAAAGTGAGGTAAATACTACCAGGTGGCTATACTTTGTTGTGATAAACTAAAGTTGTAACAGTAATTTATCACAACAACCTTTCTGCTTGTCCATCTTTTGGAATACGATAATTAATAAATTTTAATCCTCTTAAAAAATTGCTTAAATATTTTGTCTCGACACTAAATCTGGAAACTTCCCATGCTAATTTTTCGTTTACATTTGTATATCCTCTTTTATATGCATTTAATATAATACTTGCATAACACAAATCATACAAATCCCTTACAACTCTTCTTAAAACTTCATCCCTACATCTTGGATCATTATATAAAACATCAATAAAATTCGAAATATCTTTACACTGATAATCCACAATCTTCAATGCATCTTCTTTTTCTAAATTATCAGAACTTAATTTATGTAAAAACAAATGATTATCAATAATATAATTTAATTTTTCACAAAAAAAATCAATGCTTTCATCCGTATCTGTAATTTCTTCATTCGGATAAAATTTAATTGTTTTACTATCCTTAGCAAAATCAATATCACACAGAACTGAGGGTGATAACCACTTCCAAAATATCCTTTTATCATTTCTACTATCAGGATTCAAAACTACAAACAGTATACCAGGATCTGCTGTTATTTCCTGTGCAATAAATGCTGGAAATGCCAAACTTTGAAGACTATACGAAACTACTCCATTTTTTTCTTCATAAATATGAGTCCCCTTTATTTGAACATAAAAATTTTGTGCTGGTTGTCTTGATATATCTGGATTTGAGACATATTCAAAAGTTCCATCATGATTTGGCCATTTATCATCACTTGAAAATGCAGTATTAATCTTTCCTCCAGGATTTAAAACACTTCCCAAATAATTTACAGCCGATCTGTCTTCGGATGAATGTACTGTATGTGTGGTAATATGTCGTTGTATTAACTCTTTCTGTTTTAAGCTCAAATATAGTACCTCTTCCGTCTTTTATTAATCAAATTCCTTAGTCTATTTTTTTATTGATTAATACATTCCGTTTTCATCTACAAATACGGTTTAATCCTAAATTCCGTCTGTTCCCCATTCTTCTCCCTTACAAGTTCAAACAAATTATCACTCGTCGCAAATAAATTTTTAGGATTTCTTACAATAATTAAATACTGATTCTTATCATCCAGTGAAATGTATTTCCTTGTATCATCATTAAGAAGAATGTCCGGATTGATAGCCATGCATTCTTTAATAAAAGAAAATGATGCTGTCTTTCCCGTTCCCGATGAGCCGGTTAGAATTGTAATATTGTTTGTAAAGTCAAAATCCAACACATAAGAAGTATGGACTGTCGATAAATGATCCATTACAATTGGTTTACTTTTCTTTATCCCACCACTCCTTTAATTCTTCGTAATCATCAATTTCTTTTGTCTCTGCTTTACTGCACACCTGGACCGACTCCATATCAAAAGGTATTACTGCATAATCACTATATACCGAACCTTTATCAGTAAATAGCATTCTGACCCTTTATTATCTGTGGCTCCAATATTCAGTCCCGCAGGCATCCGACAGGAATAACATACACTCCATCTTTTCTCTGATAAGCGTAGCTGTCCGTACCAGTCAACACCATAAGGAACGAAGGATCATGCATCCTGGTCGTATCGATCTTACCGGCAAGTTCTTTCAGTGTTTCAGCTCCGTGTTCTATCAGTGTATCTCCGCCAAGTTTAATCTCTATCAGCCCATAATTACCGTTATTCAAATGTATGACCGCATCACATTCAAGACCGCTTTTATCTCTGTAATGATAAACCTGCCCCCCGAGAGCATCGGCATATATTCTGAGGTCTCTGATACACATCGTTTCAAACATAAGGCCAAACGTATTCAGATCATTTATCAGATCCTTGGGATAAATTCCCAAAGCTGCAGCTGCAATCGAAGGATCAACAAAATATCTCGTATCAGACGTTCTTACAACCGTTTTTGATCTTAGATTTGGATTCCATGCCGGAAGATCCTCAACAACAAAAATCTTTTTCAATGCATTTACATATGACAGAACGGTATCTTCATCAAGAGTCGAAGAATCATTTGCAGACATATCAGCCTTGAGCGCGCCATTGCTCACCTGTGCCCCCTGATTTCTGGCATATGAACGCATAAGTAACCTTGCACGCTGCTCATTTCTGTTTATTCCGTCAGCTCTGGATATATCGCTTTTGACAACAGACTCATAATAGTTAAGAGCCTGATCTAACGCGACATCTCTATCCTCCTGCAACACAGCTCTTGGCCATCCTCCCCTGCAGACAAGATAAGCCAGTTCATCAATATCCAGCTCATTTACAGATACCAGAGATTCCCCTGGATTTTCATCGAATAGCGTTTTGATACTGACCTCACCATTGGATTCCCCGGATTCAAATAGCGACATCGGACGCATCTTAATCCGAGCATAGCGCCCTGTACCCGAATGTTCTGTTTTCGAAAGATCCGCCGGAACAGATGAACCTGTCAGAACGAATCTTCCCTCACCATCACCATGATCAACTGAAAATCTAATACTGTCCCACAAAGTTGGCGCTATCTGCCATTCATCAATCAGTCTTGGTGTTTTGCCCGCAAGTAACACTGATGGTTTGATCTCTGCCATTCTGAGGTTCTGCTCCTTTTTCTCAGGCTCATCCACATACAGAATACTTGCAGCAATCTGTTCTGCAGTTGTAGTCTTACCACACCATTTGGGGCCTTCTATCAGGACAGCGCCTGCACTTTTTAATTTTCTTTCCAGAAGCCTGTCAGCAACTCTCTTCTTATAATTGGCCATAAATAGTAGATTTCCTCTCTTTAAATCTTCGGTTATATACTATATTATGGTTATAATTCGGTTATTTGTCAATATTTCTTTCGGTTATTTGGATGCTGAGTTTTCGTGTATTCGGCAATGTTTTTTCGGTTAATTGGCTTTCTGGTGACTTGTACTTGTCTATGCCGCTGTTTTCTTATTAAAACATTATAGATTAACAGAGACTATGCATAACTCAAAAGCAGGATATGGAAAGTAAGCGCTCAATAACAGAGTGCCTTGGTGTGTAACGAAATATCTGAGATACTAA
>OBMA010000136.1_pt1 | contig 36760 bp, 21 predicted proteins | sample 1539141 | NCBI WGS metagenome assembly OBMA01 (sample SAMEA3991484, study PRJEB22521) | metagenome | biome: anthropogenic terrestrial biome; feature: sewage plant; material: raw primary sludge | place: Sweden | collected 2012-09-26
CCAGCACCACCAACGGCATTACCACAGCGGGCAGCACGGGTGGCATCGCCACCGCACCGACCGTCGCCGTTAGCACCATTACAGGGCTAAATTTATCAGGGCTGAACACCGTATCGGCAGCAAATAACTTTGCCGAAATTCCTGTGCCTGAGGCTATCACGCCGGTTGTGGTGCCGCGTACGGTATCGGGTCGTGCATGGGCCGAGGGCGATAACAACGATGTTTTTGATCCCACCAAAGACACCCCAATTGTGGGCGCAACCGTGACCCTGATAGGGACAACCACGGCGGGTGTACCTATCACCCTGACCACCACCACAGGGGCAGACGGCACGTATACCTTTACCAATGTGCCCGAGGGCGGCAACTACCGCGTCGTACACACGCCTTTGGGCAATACCCAAAGCAGTATTGCCGGTGTGAACGTCGCGGGCACGCTGACCGCCTCGCCAAACAACAATTTTGTTGTGATGGCTGCGGTGGTGACGGCTGACCTTAGCGTAAGCACCACCCACCAGCCGCCTATTTTCATCTCTGGCAGCGACTTGGGCACTTACACCCTTACGCCAACCAATCCCGGTACCGTGGCTTCTACCGGCACGGTTACTGTAGTGCAGGTTTTGCCCGATGGCATTACCCCCGTTGGTGTGCCTACCGGCACAGGGTGGGCGTGTAGCGTGGCAGGGCAAATGGTGAGCTGTACGTCCAGTGCCCCGATTCCCGCAGGGGGTCAAGGCACACCGATTGTGGTGCGTGCAGCCGTTGCATCTGGCTTGGGGGGGCGCACCCTGACCGCCACCACCACCATTGCTGGGGGTGGCGAGGCCAGCACCCTGACCGGTAACAACACCTCGGTTGAAAGCACTGCCATTGTGACCTTGGCCAGCTTGGCAGGGCATGTATGGCTGGACCAATCCCACACCCGCACGCTGAACAATCCGCAATCCGTCCCTCAAGCGGGTTGGACGGTGGAGCTGCTGTTTAACGGCAGTGTGCTGCATACCACCAGCACCGATGCGGCGGGGGCGTATTCCTTCACCGGCTTGATGCCAGGTTCGGGCTATGAAGTCCGGTTTAGACACCCCACCACAGGGTTGATTTATGGAGCCGCCGTGCCTAACGAGCAGGGCGCAGCGTTTACCAATGGCGTAGTCGGCACTACCAACCCTGCAGGGGCAAGCAATGCGGATGGCACGTTGTCCAGCCTTACCCTGTTGTCGGGGGCAAATGTGGTGGAGCAAAGCTTACCGCTCGACCCTGCTGGTCGCGTGTATGACACCGTAACCCGCAAACCTGTGGCCGGTGCCGTCATTACCATCAATGGTCCCGCCGGCTTTAACCCTGCACTGCATGTATTGGGTGGGGTGGCCATGGTGACCACCGGTGCCGATGGCTTGTATCAATTTTTGCTCAATGCCAGTGCACCCAGTGGGATTTACACCCTGATGATTACCCGCTACCCCGCAGGCTATGTGCCGGCGGTATCCAGCAAAATTCCGGCGTGTGTGGGGACCTTAACCGTCGGGGCCACCCCTAGCCCCGCGCTGGTTCAGGTCAGCAACGGCGTGCCAGGGCTGGGCGTAGCGATACACAATGCCAATGCCTGCGAAGGCTTGGTGCAAGGCGGCTCACGCACCACCCAGTATTACCTGAGCTTCAACATCAACATGGATGGGCGTAACCGGTCTGCCGATATTTTAAACAACCATATTGGGCTAGACCCCGTCGCGGGCGGCATTTTGCGCCTGACCAAAACCACCCCGCTGATGAACGTCAGCCAAGGCGATTTGATTCCCTACACCATTACGGCAACCAACGCCCCCGAAGGCGCGGTTTCTGGGGTGAGCGTGGTGGACCGCATTCCGGCGGGCTTCCGCTATCGTCAAGGGACGGCCACCGTCAACGGCGTGTTGCTTGAGCCGCAAATCAGCGGGCGCGACCTGATGTGGTCCAACCAAAACTTTGCCGCCAACCAAAGCAAAGTGGTGCGTTTGGTACTGGTTGCCGGTGCGGGCGCAGGGGAAGGGGAGCACACCAACCAAGCGTGGGCGGCTTCTACCTACGGTGGCGGGGTGTTGTCGAATATTGCAACGGCGGCAGTGCGTATCGTGCCGGATGCGACGTTTGATTGCTCGGACATCATCGGCAAGGTCTTTGACGACAAAAACGCCAATGGCTACCAAAACCAAGGCGAGTCCGGCATCCCCAATGTGCGGGTGGTGACGGCACGCGGTCTGTTGGTGACCACCGATGCCGAAGGGCGTTTCCATGTGCCATGTGCCGCCGTGCCGCAGTCTAGCCGAGGCAGCAACTTTGTCATGAAGCTGGACGAGCGCACCTTGCCTTCTGGCTATCGTCTCACCACCGAAAACCCCCGTGATGTACGGGTCACACGCGGCAAAATGGTCAAGCTCAACTTTGGCGCGACCGTCCACAAAGTCTTCCGTCTGGAATTGGACGACCGTGCGTTTGTGCCTGACCACACCGCTTTGACGCCCGAGTGGGCAGACAAGCTGCCTGCCTTGGTGCAGGCACTCCAAGCCCGTCCCGCTGTGCTGCGTGTAGCCTATCGCCAAGGGGAGCAAGCCGTGTGGGTGCAGCCGCGTTTGGCCGCACTGCAAACGGAACTGCGCCGCCTATATCCACAGCGCACCGATAAAACAGGACGCGACACCCTGCCAGACATCCCGCCTTTGGTCATCGAAGTTGAAGTGATTGCCCAAAGTGCCGTATCTGGAGGTCAGCAATGAAACGCCCTGTTTTGACAATGAAACGCTCTTTAGTCCTGACCTTGGCGGCTTTAAGCACCCTCTCTGCCTTGCCTGCGGTGGGCGCAGAGCCTGTGGACGCACCCCAAGGCAAACGTGTGGATAACGCACGGCTTGAAAGCCGCACCTTGCCGCCGCCTGCCGAGTGGCAACCCGTGGCGGCCTATCCTTTGCCATCGGGTGTCACCCGCGAACACGCCGCTGCGCTGCGGGCAGGGATGCAGTCGCTGCCGACCCAGCCTGCCGCTGCCCAGCTTGCGTTCAATGACCAGCGGCTGGGTGCCTTGTTTGCCTCGGGCAAAGCCGATCTGCTGCCTGCCACTAAAACGGTGCTGGATGCCGTGATTGCCCGCTATCAAGGCAAGGCAGGGCTGCGCCTTGCGGTGGTGGGGCATACCGATAACCAAGGTCTATCGCCCCGCGCCCAAAAACGTTTTGGCGACAATGCCGGTTTGTCCGATGCACGCGCCCTCGCCGTGGTGACCTATTTGCAAGCCGGACTTGGGCTCTCCACGGACAAGCTGGCGATGGCCGGTAAAGGGGCGAGTCAGCCGATTGCCAGCAACCGCACAGCGGCTGGGATGGCACAAAACCGGCGCGTGGTGCTGACGGTCTGGCACGATGCGCCGGTCGTCGCCCTGCCCCAGTCCACTGCGCCTGTGGCAGGGTGTGCGGCGGTGCCGTCGCAAGGGCTGGCAGATTTGCCCTTCCGCATTACCGTGGATGGCGAAGCACTCAACCCCACCGAAGTCCCCGCCACCAACGAAGCTGACCGCCAGCGGTGTACCGATGTGGCCTTAGAAAAAGCCGACATCCAAATCAAGTACGACGACTTGGCGGCCAAGCCCACCCTGAATGTGTGGACAGAAAAAGACCTTGCGGTACGCGGCCAAACCGTCACTTTCCGAGGTTACGCCAACTATGTGGCATGGCTTAAAACCGCAGAAGTTCGCGTGTTTAAACACCAAGACCGCGTGGACGGCAAGCCCCTCGTCGTATTGCCGCTGGCGTGGGAAAAACCCACGACGTGGATGCTGCCCGCCGAAGGCACGGACGAATACCAGTATGTTTTGCGGGTGACTGATGCCGAGGGGCGGTTTGACGAAACAGCGGTCAAGACCCTGAACGTCGCCAGCCGTACCCGCGCCCTCGCCGACCTCCAAGCCCCCAGCCGCGAAGCCTTGACCGGCTGGGGCGAAAACGCCCTGCTGGTCAGCAATATCTCGGTGCACGGGGGGACGGTCAGCGTCAGTGGCCGTGACTTTAAGCCTACGCAAAGCGTTGAGATTTTGGGCTTGCCGGTGCCGGTGGGGAACAATGGCCGCTTTGCTTTCCGTCAGATTTTGCCGGCTGGGGCGCAGTCGGTCGATGTGACCGTCACCGACGCAGACGGCAAAGCCGTGACCTTCCGCCGTAACGTGTCGATTCCTGACAGCGATTGGTTTTACGTTGCGGTCGGCGATTTGACCCTTGGCAACAACAGCATGACCGGCAGCCGAGACTGGGTGACGGGCGACATCGCCCGCGATGCCGGTAGCTATGCCACGGGGCGGGGGGCGTTCTACCTCAAAGGGAAAATTAAGGGCGATTGGCTGCTGACGGCAGCGGTGGATACCCGTGAACAGGCACTCAAAGACGTGCTGTCTAATTTTTCCAGCAAAGACCCGCGCTATCTGCTGCGCAACATCGACCCCAACGTGTATTACCCCGTCTATGGCGATGACAGCACCTCGGTGGACGATGCCCCCACCCGAGGCAAGTTTTATGTTCGGCTAGAGCGTGGCGATTCGCATGTGATGTGGGGGAATTTCCAAACCCAATGGGCGGGCAGCGAATTGATTCAATATTCGCGCGGCCTGTACGGTGCCAAAGCCCGTTACCGCTCCGAAGCCACCACCGGCTTTGGCGAACGGCAAACCTCGGTCGAAGCTTTTGCCGCCGACCCTGGCACGCTGGGCGCACGCGAAGAGTTTCGCGGTACGGGGGGCTCGCTGTATTACTTCCGCCACCAAGACATGACCCGTGGCTCCGAACGGCTATGGGCCGAGGTGCGCGACAAAGATTCGGGCTTGGTGATTGAGCGTCGTCAGCTGTCCCCGGGGCAAGACTACGAAATCAACTACCTGCAGGGTCGGGTCATGCTGCGTGAGCCTTTGCCCTCGACTGCCACCGGCAGCGGCCTGATTTACACCGGCAGCCTGAGCGGCCATCCGCTGTACTTGGTCAGCACCTACGAATACGTCCCCGGCCTGACCGAAGTCAGCAACCAGTCGTTTGGCTTGCGGGCGACGCACTGGCTGAACAATATGTTTCAAGTCGGGGTGACCGGCTACCGCCAAGGCGAGGACAGCAGCCGCCAAACGCTGACGGGGCTGGATTTCACCACGCGCTTTACCGCTGGCTCCTCGCTGAAAATGGAAATCGCCCGTGCCACGGGGGTCGGCTCGCCGGTCTTTGGCTCAATCAATGGCGGCTTTGGTTTTGATATGCTGTCGGGCGTGGGCCGCGATGCGATGGCCAAGCGGCTGGAGGCCAAATTCGCGCTGGCGGATGTGGTCGAGGGGGGCAAGGGGCAGGTCAACGCCTATTGGCAAGACCGCCAACGAGGGTTTTCCGCGCCAGGGCAGTTGTTTACCAATGGCGAAGCCGTGCGGCAAGTCGGCGCACAGGGCGTGATGGGCTTTGGGGCGGGCAATGAGCTGCTGATTAAAGCCGACGACCGCCGTGCCGACAGCCAAGACCTGCGCGGTGTAGAAGTGGCGGTTAAAACGCCGCTGAGCGACGCGTGGGCGGTTTCGGCTGGGGTGCGGGTGGATGCCCGTACCACCCATCTGGCCAATGCCAGCCCGATTTTGTCGCAAAACGGCGACCGTACCGATGTGTTGCTGCGGGCGGATTACGTCCCCAATAAGCCAGGGGGCGCGGCCGGCGAAAAAGACGATTGGTCGGTGTATGGCTTTGTGCAAGGCACCTTGGCGCACACCGGTAATCGCCCTGAAAACGACCGTCTGGGTGTCGGGGGCAAGTATCGGGTCAATGACCGCCTGAGCATGCTGGCCGAAGCCTCCGAAGGGAGCTTGGGGGTGGGCGGCCGGCTGGGGGCGGAGTACCGCTTATCTGACCGCAGCAATGCCTACCTGAGCTATCGCCTAGAAAACGAAAACCCCGATACCGCCTACCGTGGGCGGATGGGGAGTTGGGTGAGCGGGGCGGATTACCGCGTCAGCTCGGAAGTCCGTTTGTTTGGCGAAACCCGCCTGACCCACGGCGCGGGGCCTGAAAGCCTGACGCAGGCTTTTGGGGTGGATTTGGCCCCCAATGACCGCTGGACAGTGGGCTTAAAAACCGAGTTCGGCACAATCAGCGACCCGCTGGCAGGGGATTTGCGGCGCACGGCTTTGGGCGGCGCGTTGGGCTACAAGTTTGAGCGCACCACCTATTCTGGCTCGTTGGAATACCGCACCGAAAACGGCACCACCATGGCGAATACCCAGACCCATCGCGATGTGTGGTTGTTGCGCAATAACCTTGGCTACCAGCTTGACCCCGCGTGGCGATTGCTGGGCAAGCTGAACGTTTCGCGTAGCAACAACAGCCAAGGGGCGTTTTACGACGGCAATTTCCACGAGCTGGTGGTCGGGGCGGCCTATCGCCCGATTGATAACGACCGCTGGAATACGCTGTTTAAATACACCAACTTCTACAACCTGCCTTCGCCTGGACAGTTGTCGTCGTCTGGTTTGAGCATCGCGGACTATGCCCAGCGTAGCCAAGTGCTCTCGGTGGATACCATTTGGGATGCCAAGCCGTGGTTGTCGCTGGGGGTGAAGTACGGTGTGCGTATCGGCGAGCTTCGCGCCACCAAGGTCGAAGGGGACTGGTTCCGTAGCCGTGCCGATTTGCTGGTTTTGCGTGCCGATTGGCACTTTGTCAAAGAGTGGGATGCCGTGGCCGAGCTGCGCAAGCTCCGCGCTACCGAAGCCCAAGATGCCCGTGCAGGGATGTTGCTGGGGGTGTATCGCCATGTGGATAAGCATGTCAAAGTCGGCGTGGGCTATAACTTCACCCGCTACTCGGACGATTTGACCGACCTTTCTTATCGCAGCAAGGGCTGGTTCTTGAACGTGGTGGGGACGATGTGACCGTGATGCTGCGGCGCGGGTAATACCAGCAAAAGCCAATCCGACGGGGTTGGCTTTTGTGTGTCTGGGAGGGGCTAAACCGCGTGCTGTTTGGCCGTTGGGTTTGGGGTTTAGCTCTGGCGGGGTTGCCACCAACCACCCCGTCCGGCTGCGCCGTCCACCCCTCCTCAGAGGGGAATAGCGGCGGCGGGCTCTTTTTTCGCTGCGGCAGGCGCACGCCGCTGACGGGTTTGGCCGTGATGCCCCGCCGCTGTTGGCTAGGGCTTGGCTGTTATTCCCCTCCCGTGGAGGGGTGCCCCGTCGGGGCGGGGTGGTTGCTGTTGGGTTTGGCTTTTAGCTTTGGCTGCTTCGCCAGCCCCCCGTCTGGCTTTAGCCAGCAGCGGCACCAACCTCCCCGCCATCGCACGGCTCACAGCGCATTCAGCGGAATCTTCAAATAGCGGGTGCCATTGGCCTCGGCGGGGGGGAGTTCCCCTGCACGGATGTTGAGCTGCACCGCAGGCAAAATCAGCACCGGCATAGCCAGCCCTGCGTCGCGCTCAGCTCGCATGGCAACAAATTCGGCTTCGCTGATGCCATCGTGAACGTGGAGGTTGGCGGCGCGTTGGGCGGCTACGCTGCTTTGCCAGCACACATCGCGCTCGGTGGGCGGATAGTCGTGGCACAGCCACAGCGTGGTGTGCTCCGGCAGGCTAAGGATGCGCTGGATAGACTGGTAAAGCTGCGGGGCATTCCCCCCAGGAAAATCACACCGCGCCGTGCCCACGTCCGGCATAAACAGGGTATCGCCGACAAATACATTGTCCCCCACTTGGTAGGCTACATCCGCCGGCGTATGCCCGGGCACAAACAGGGCTTTGGCGGCGAGTCGCCCAATCTGAAACGGCTCATCCGCCGTAAACAGATGGTCAAACTGCCCGCCATCGGTGCGGAAATCGGCCTCCAAGTTAAACACCCCCTTAAACACCGTTTGCACCGTGCGGATATGTTCCCCGATGGCGATAATCCCCCCCAATTGCTGCTTCAGGTAGGCCGCTGCCGACACATGGTCGGCGTGGGCATGGGTTTCCAAAATCCACGCCACGCTGAGTTGGTGCGCTTGGATAAAGTCCACGATGCGGTCAGCAGAGGCGGTGCTGGTGCGCCCTGATTTAGGGTCGTAGTCCAGTACGGGGTCGATGATGGCGCAGGGGCTGCCGTCTGTTTCATAGACCACATAACTGACCGTCCAAGTGGCGGGGTCAAAAAAAGCGTGAATCGTAGGCGTGGGGGTCATGGGTGCGAGGCCTTGGTTTTGCCGGTGGGGTGGTGGCAGTTGGGGCGAAGAAGGAGGGTCGGGGCGGTGTGGGAAGTTATTATATGAATTTGTAGAATGTGTTTCAATCAAGGTTTTATGATGCTTTAATTGTGTTTTGGTGGCGAGGGGTGGCATTGTCGGGTTCTTTGAACACGTTCTTAATAAGCCGAATCACCGCAGCTTGACGTGCTGCTCTCCGGCAAAATACCTGCTTTGGTTCGCCTTTTCGCCCTATTTTTGCTGAATGAGGAATACCCACCATGTCCGTGCCTGTTACGCCCCACTCACCCTATTTTGCGACGGCGCCCCAAATCACTCCCACCGAGGTGGCTGATTTTGCGGCCATGGGGTTTCGCACCCTGATTAACAACCGCCCCGATCGTGAAGGCGGCGACGCGCAAGCCCTCAACGCCGATATTGAGCGCGAGGCACGGGCTTGGGGCTTGACCTACCATTTTCTACCCGTGGTGGCCGGCGAACTCACCGAAGAACAAGCTGAAGCCATGGCGCAGCTCTTATTGGATTCGCCTAAGCCGATTTTGGCGTTTTGCCGCTCGGGCACGCGCTCAACTTACCTCTATCACTACGCCTTAGCTGTTACCCCCGAGGCCGAATGAGCGCCCCCTTACGTCCCTCACCCCTTTTACCTGTTTGGTTGCAGGCGTATCAGCGCGGCTGGCTGGCAGGGGATTTAACCGCTGGGGTGATTGTGACCGTGATGCTGATTCCGCAGAGCTTGGCCTATGCCATGCTGGCGGGCTTGCCGCCCCAGATTGGGCTGTATGCCAGCATCGCCCCCTTGGTGGCCTATGCCCTGTTTGGCTCTAGTATGACGCTGGCGGTGGGGCCGGTGGCCGTGGTGTCGTTGATGACGGCCAGTGCGTTGGCACCGTTAGCGGCAGCAGGGTCGGCGGCTTACCTTGCGCTGGCGGTGCAATTGGCCTTGCTGTCGGGCGTGATGCTGTTTGTGTTTGGGCTGTTGCGCTTGGGGGCGTTGGCGCATTTGCTCAGCCATCCCGTGATTAACGGCTTTATTTCTGGCTCGGCGGTGTTGATTGCCATTGGGCAGCTTAAGCATATTTTTGGCATACCGGTCACGGCCACCGGCGTGGTGCAAACCGTGCAGCAGTTGGTGCGGGGTGCGCCGCAGCTTAACCTGACTACAACCGGCATTGGGCTGGGTGCGTTGGGCTTGCTGGCGTTTTCGCGGGCGGCCTTGCCGCGTATCTTGCGGCAGCTTGGGGTGTCGGCAGGGGCGGCGGGGCTGTGTGCCAAACTTGCACCGATGCTGGCCGTGGTGCTGGGGACGGTCGCCGTCACCTTGGGGCAATGGCATCTGACCGCAGGGGTCAAAGTGGTGGGGCAGGTGCCTGCGGGTTTGCCCGCCTTGGCGGTGGTGTGGCCGGATAGCCAATCTCTTTCGATGCTGTGGCTGCCTGCTTTATTGATTGCGGTGGTGGGCTTTGTTGAAAGCGTCTCGGTGGCGCATTCCCTCGCGCTGAAACGCCAGCAGCGCATTATTCCAGACAAGGAGCTGTTGGGGCTGGGGGCGGCGAATGTGGCCAGTGCCGTATGCGGTGGCTTTCCGGTGACGGGCGGCTTTGCCCGTTCGGTGGTGAACTTTGCCGCAGGGGCGAATACGCCCTTGGCGGGGGTGGTGTCGGCAGGGCTGATGGCGGTTGTGCTGGCGGGGTTGACCGATTGGTTTACCTTGCTGCCCCAAGCCGTGCTGGCCGCCACCATCATTATTGCCGTCACCAGCCTGATTGACTTCGACACGCTCAAGCAGGTGTGGGACTACGACCGTGCCGATGCGGTATCGCTGCTGGTAACGGTGCTGGGCGTGGTGGTCTTGGGGGTGGAAGAAGGCATTTTGCTCGGCGTGGTGCTGTCCTTGGGCGTGTTGGTGTGGCGCAGCAGCCATCCCCATATGGCGGTGGTGGGGCGGGTGGCAGGCACCGAGCATTTTCGCAATGTGTCGCGCCACGCGGTTGAAACCCTGCCCGATGTGATTGCCTTACGCATCGACGAAAGCCTCTTTTTTGGGAATGCGGCGGCGGTGGAATCCCGCATCATGCAGTTGGTTGACCACCAGCCGAGTACACGCGGGCTGTTGCTGATTTTGTCGGCAGTGAACCGCATCGACACCACGGCTTTGGGGGTGTTGGATGATTTGCAGCGCAGCTTGGGCGAGCGGGGTGTGGTGCTGTCTTTGGCCGAAGTCAAAGGGCCGGTGATGGATAAGCTGGCCACCACTCCGCTGGGTAAACGGTTGGCAGGGCAGGTGTTTTTGAGCACGCACGAGGCTTTTTGCGCCTTGTCCGCCGCAGAAAAGCCCCCTGCAGCGGCGGGATAAGCACGCGGGTCGCTTGCTTCCCTGCGCAAACTTCACCACACTTCTTTCCCTGTTTGTCCTCTTTTAGGATTGTTGTATGCCGTCCCTTGCTGCGCCGTTTACTTTGCCCGCCACCCTGACCGTGGCAGGGCCTGCCCGTTTGCCTACGCGGTTTGGCACATTTCAGCTTTACGCCGTCAGCGATGCCAAAACGGGCAAAGAGCACGCCATGCTGACGGTGGGCGATTGGCAGGCCGACGGTGCGCCTGTTTTGCTGCGGGTGCATTCGGAGTGCCTGACCGGCGATGCCTTTCACAGCCAGCGGTGCGATTGTGGCGACCAGCTCGAAGAAGCCATGCGGGTGATTGCCGCCGCAGGGCAGGGCGTGATTTTGTACTTGCGCCAAGAAGGGCGGGGGATAGGCTTGCTGGAAAAGGTCAAAGCCTATCTGCTGCAAGAAGGGGGACTGGATACGCTGGATGCCAACCTTGCCCTTGGCCACGAAGGCGATGCCCGTGATTACCAGATTTGCCGCGATATGCTGGCCTATCTGGGTGTGACCTCGGTGCGGCTGCTGACCAACAATCCGCATAAGCTCGACGCGCTGGCTGCGTGGGTGACGATTGCCGACCGCGTGCCTTTTTGGGGCGGCGAGGTGTCTGCCAATGCGGCCTATCTGGCGACCAAACAGGCGCGGATGGGACATTTGCCCGCCTAAGCTTGGGGGCTGTTTTTGAGCTGCACACCACCGCCGCGACGGGTAAAAATTATGCTACTATCCGCGCCTTGTTTGCTGGCTGGGGGGCGTATCTCCGAGCTTAGTAGGCAGAGGGGGTCTCTAGCTCATGTTGGTTAGAGCAGCGGACTTAGCTGTGGCTTTCCTCATCCATCCTAGGGTGGAATGGAAGCCGCAAAATGGGTTGCCTTGGGGTAAGTTCACTCTGCCCCTTGGTAGAACTGCTCAAATTCGGGGAAGCCTCTGGCACGCCGTGGTAATCCCGAGCGAAGCCTTGTGTGGTGACACTCAAGGAACGTGTAGAGACTGTACGGGCAGGTCGTAAAGACAAGAGACAGTCCAGACTCCAAACCCGAAAGGGGCGGCGAAAGTCGTAGTGGGTAAGCATAATCCGTTGGTGCCGGGTTCGACGCCCGGGGGACCCACCAAACATCCAGAAAAACCCCTTGAGATTCAAGGGGTTTTTCTTTTGGCGAGCGGTGCGCTGGCCGCGTTATCATGTTGGGTGCGCTGCTGAACTGCACCGTGTGGTGTGTTTTTCTTTCTCTTCCGATTTGGGCAACTATGGCCGCGCTTGACCTGCACTTTCATTCTACCGCCTCGGATGGCGCGTTATCGCCGACCGAAGTCGTGGCACGCGCCGTGGCACGGGGCAGCCAGCTCCTCGCGCTGACCGACCACGATTGCACCGCCGGTGTCGCCGAGGCGCGTACCGCTGCGGCTGCAGCGGGCATTCGCCTGATTAGCGGGGTAGAGGTGTCGGTGACATGGGAAAACCGCGCCCTGCACATTGTTGGCTTGGATGTGGACATCGACCATCCCGCCTTGGTGGCAGGGCTGCAAAGCATTCGCGATGGGCGGGTGGGGCGGGCGCACCAAATGGCCGCCGGACTGGCGAAAGTGGGCATTGCCGATGCGTTTGAAGGGGCGATGGCGTTTTGTGCCAACCCCGACCAAATCAGCCGCACGCACTTTGGCCGGTTTTTGGTTGAGAGTGGTCAGGTTAAAAATATTGCGACGGTGTTTCGCAAATATCTGGTGAAGGGCAAGCCGGGCTATGTGCCCCATGCGTGGGTCGATTTGGCCGAAGCCGTGGGCTGGATTCGGGCGGCGGGTGGGGTGGCGGTGATTGCCCATCCGGGCCGCTACGAGCTAGGCCGCACCTTGCTAGAACGGCTGGTGGATGATTTTATGGCGGCGGGCGGCCAAGCGGTCGAAGTGGTCAGTGCCAGCCATTCGCTCGATGAAACCCACAAGTTCGCCCTGCTGGCGGCGCGTAAAAACCTGTGGGCCAGCGCGGGCAGTGATTTCCACGCCCCTGGCGAAGGCGGGCGGGATGTGGGCTTGACCACCGATTTGCCGCCGATTTGCGTGCCGGTGTGGTCGCATTTTTCGGTGCCGTATGCTGTGCCCACGCCGCAGGTGGCGGTGTAATCCGCTTTTGGGATGCGCTTCGCCCAAGCGGGTGGCCGACGCTGCCGACGGGCTTGGTTTTTATTCCCCTCCCGTGGAGGGGTGGTTGCTTTTGGTTTTGGCTCTGGCGGCGTTGCCCGCAATCACCCCGTCCGGCCTTGCCGTCGCCCCCCTCCGGCGGAGGGGAATCACAATCCGTCTGCGAGGTGGGCTTGGGCTCACTTCGCCCTGCCAGCCCGTCGTGTGTCGATTGGCGGGCAAACCGTTTCAGCTGCTGCGTAACCGCGTGGCTTTCTTCGCTGTGGCCTGCCTTGTGCGCCGCAGTGGCCAAACTTTCCCCTTATTTAGTGCGCTTATGTCCCAACTTTTCCATATCCACCCTGAAAACCCCCAGCTTCGCCTGATTAACGAGGCGGTTAAAATCATCCAGCAAGGCGGGGTGGTGGTGTATCCCACCGATTCTTGTTACGCGCTGGGCTGCCATCTGGGCGACAAAAAGGCGATGGATCGCATCATCGCCATTCGGCAGCTTGATTTGCGCCATCACTTCACCTTGGCGTGTCGGGATTTGTCCGAAATCGGCACCTATGCCCGCGTGGACAACATTCAATATCGGCTGCTAAAAGCCACCACCCCGGGGGCGTATACCTTTATTTTGCAGGCTTCGAAAGAAGTGCCCCGCCGCACCCTGCACCCCAAGCGCAACACCATCGGCCTACGCGTGCCCAACCATCCGGTGGCCTTGGCATTGCTGGAAGCCCTCGGCGAGCCCATGCTGTCGTGCACCTTGATGCTGCCCGGCGAAGACCTCCCCCCGACCGACCCGTTCGAGATTCGGGGACAGTTGCAGCATGTGGTTGATTTGGTGATTGATGGTGGCTACTGCGGCACCGACCCCACCACGGTGGTCGATTTAACCGACACCGCACCGGTGCTGGTACGTGAGGGCGCGGGGGATTTGGCCCCGTTTGGGTTTTAATGCGCGGCCTTTTCTCTGTCTGTTTACGGTGAGAAGAGGCTTGGCGACGCGCTTGCTTGAACAGCTTTTAAGAAAAGGAATCCCGCATGGACAGCCTAGGTCTTATCCAAAAAATCAGTATTTTTATCTTGCCGGTTTTGTTTGCCATTACGGTGCATGAAGCCGCTCACGCCTACGCCGCACGGTATTTTGGCGACAACACCGCCTACCACGAAGGCCGGATGACGCTGAACCCGCTGAAACACATCGACCCCGTCGGCACGGTTTTATTGCCGCTGCTGTGTGTGGCACTGGGCGGGTTTATCTTTGGCTGGGCCAAGCCGGTGCCGGTGAATTTTGGGCGGCTGCGGCAGCCTAAAAAAGACATGCTCTGGGTGGCTGCTGCGGGGCCGCTGTCTAACTTGGCGATGGCCGCAGGGTGGATGGTGTTGCTGCGGGTGGCCTTGGGGACAGATACCGGCTTTTCGACCCCGCTGATGCTGATGAGCCAAGCAGGGGTGACGATTAACGTCATGCTGATGGTGCTGAACCTGTTGCCTTTGCCGCCTTTGGACGGCGGGCGGATTGCGGTCAGTTTGTTGCCTCCTCAGCAGGCATGGCAGTTTTCGCGGCTTGAGCCGTACGGCATGTGGATTTTGATTGGGCTAATGGCCACGGGGCTGCTGTCCGTGATTATGCGTCCGCTGATGGACATCGTCTTTCGGTTGCTGAATGCATTGATATAATCGCTTTCCCGCTGGCGAAACAGCGGGCCTTTGTTAATGGACACGAAAGCTTTACATGTATTCTGAACGGGTTCTTTCTGGAATGCGCCCCACGGGCAGCCTGCATTTGGGTCACTACCACGGCGCACTTAAAAACTGGGTGCGGCTGCAAGCCGAGCACGAGTGCTTCTTTTTTGTTGCCGACTGGCACGCACTGACCACCAGTTACGACGACCCCAGCATCATCGCCAAAAGTACATGGGACATGGTCATTGACTGGCTGGCTGCTGGCATCGACCCCGCCCAAGCCACGCTGTTTATCCAAAGCCGTGTGCCCGAGCACGCCGAGCTGCATTTGCTGCTGTCGATGATTACCCCGCTTTCTTGGCTAGAGCGCATACCGACCTACAAAGACCAAATCGAAAAGCTGTCGCACAAAGATTTGGGGACGTATGGCTTTTTGGGCTACCCGCTAATGCAGTCGGCAGATATTTTGATTTACCGTGCGCAGTATGTGCCGGTCGGTGAAGACCAAGTGCCGCATATCGAAATCACCCGCGAAATCGCCCGCCGCTATAACCACATCTACGGGCGTGAAATCGGCTTTGAAGAAAAAGCCGAAGCCGCCGTCAAGAAAATGGGCAGCAAAAAAGCTCGCCTCTACCACGACCTCCGCACCCGCTATCTGCAAGCCGGCGATGACGAAGCCCTCGAAGCCGCCCGCGCCCTGTTGGCCGATGCCCAAAACATCAGCCACGGCGACCGCGACCGCCTGTTTGGCTTCCTCGAAAACAAGGGCAAGGCGATTTTGGTTGAGCCGCAAGCCTTGTTGACCGAAGCCAGTCGGATGCCCGGCTTGGATGGGCAAAAAATGTCCAAGAGCTACGGCAACGGGATTTTTCTGCGTGAAGACCCCGCCACTGTCACCAAAAAAATCCGCGCCATGCCCACCGACCCTGCACGGGTGCGGCGTACCGATGCGGGCAATCCTGACAAATGCCCTGTCTGGCAGCTGCACAAGGTCTACACCGATGCCGATACCCATGCGTGGGCACAGGCGGGGTGCCGTTCGGCGGGGATAGGCTGTCTGGAGTGCAAGCAGCCCGTAATCGATGGCATTTTGCGCGAGCAGCAGCCGATGTTTGAACGCGCCCAGCCCTATCTGGATGACCCCACCTTGGTCAAAAATATTGTGGCGGATGGCTGCGAACGTGCCCGCAAATTGGCACAAGAAACTATGCGTGATGTGCGCGAAGCCATGGGGCTGGGCTACGCCTGATGTCGGTTGATACGCCATTGCTGGCGACAGTCTTTGGCGAGCCCGTCCACACCACCCCGCAGGATTTGTTTATCCCCCCCGATGCCCTGCGGGTGTTTTTGACCAGCTTTGAAGGGCCGCTCGATTTGCTGCTGTATCTGATTCGGCGGCAAAACGTGGATGTGCTGAATATTCCGATGGCGCACATTACCGCGCAGTATCTGGACTACATCGCTGGGATGCAGGCCGAGCGGATGACCCTCGCCGCCGAGTATTTGCTGATGGCGGCCTTGCTGATTGAAATCAAATCGCGGCTGCTGCTGCCCCGCCCGCCCACCGCCCCCGAAGACGAGCCCGACGACCCCCGCGCCGAGCTGGTGCGCCGTCTGTTGGAATATGAGCAAATGAAGCTGGCGGCCTTGACGCTGGATGCCCTGCCCCAAGCCGAGCGGGATTTTGCGTGGCTGGCGGTGATGCTGGAATACACTGCCGAAACCCGCCTGCCCGAGGTGTGTCCCGCCGACCTCAAAACCGCGTGGATGAGCATTCTGGCGCGTGCCCGCCACACCCGTCACCACACCGTCCAGCAAGAAGCCCTGTCGGTGCGCGAGCAAATGAGCCTTATCTTGCGTCAGCTTGCGCCAGACCGTTTTGCCCGCTTCGAAAGCCTATTTGACAGCGCAGAAGGGGTGTCGATGCTGGTGGTGTGCTTTATCGCGATTTTGGAATTGGCCAAAGAGGGCTTGGTGGTGGTGGTGCAGGATGTCCCTTATCAGCCGATTTATGTGCGGCTGGTCAGCGAAGCTGAGGGCATAACCTTGCGCGAAACCGCAGAAAAAGCTTGACGGATGGCCTGCTTTTGGGAATAATGCCGGTTCTGTTTCGCCGGTGTAGCTCAGTTGGTAGAGCACCTGACTTGTAATCAGGGGGTCGCGAGTTCGAATCCTGCCGCCGGCACCAACCCCCATTCCGAAGCCTTTCAGCCCGTACCGAAAGCTTCACGCAAAGCCCCATAGAACCTCGGTTCGTGGGGTTTTTTGTTGCCTGTGGGGTCGGATGCGTTCCGATTGTATCCAGCGCAACCAAGGGGTACATTTGGGGGTACATTCAGTTAGATGGAAAAAGTACCCCAAAATGCCCCTCACCGCCCTTGCTGCAAAAAACTTCCAGCCCCAAGCCAAGGCCTACAAAAAGGCTGACGAAGGCGGGCTGTCTCTCTTGGTCAATCCAAACGGCTCAAAGTATTGGCGGCTCAAATACCGCTTTGATGGCAAAGAGGGGGCTGTTCGGTGCTGTGCCCTGCCAAATTTGATGCGTAGGGAGATTTTAAGGCGAGCCCAACCCGTTTGTTGCGGAGGGCTTAACCAGCCATCGTTCCCAGTTGTCCACCCCAACCCCAGACGACAAAAAGCCCAACCTTGTGAGTTGGGCTTTTTGCTTAATTCTGTTGGCTCCCCGACCTGGGCTCGAACCAGGGACCTGCGGATTAACAGTCCGTCGCTCTACCGACTGAGCTATCAGGGAACAGAGAGGCGCATAATACTGAGGTTTTCAGAACACGTCAAGCCTCTGTCCCTATTTTTTGCACCGCTAGATGACCTACCCCTATCGGCAGATTGACCCACCGAGGCAGTCGGCAGTAACATCCCATTAAATTAGTCAACTATTATGAGGACACGCCCCATGACCGCTTCCGCCCAAGACACCATCCGCCAGCAAGTTACCGAAAACCCTGTTGTGCTGTATATGAAGGGCTCGGCACAATTCCCCCAGTGCGGCTTTTCTGCCAAAGCGGTGCAAATTCTCAAAGCCTGCGACGCGGCCAAAATTGTCACTGTAGACGTGCTGCAAGATGCTGACATTCGCCAAGGCATCAAGGAATACGCCAGCTGGCCCACCATCCCCCAGCTCTATATCAAGGGTGAATTTATCGGCGGCGCAGACATCATGACCGAGATGTTCCAGTCTGGTGAGCTGCAAACCCTGATTGCCGCTGCCCAGTAAGCCCCACCTTACCGCATTGCCATCCAAAAAAACGCCACTGCGCTTGCCGCCGGTGGCGTTTTTTTATGGGCGCGAAGCAGGGAAAAGCCTGCCGCTGCACGCTATTTTTCCAGCGCGACATGAGCGGACTCACGCCCCGCCCCTTTCTGCGCCTTGCCGCTTATTTCGCTGCATCGCCCACCGCTCCAGCAGACACCCCCCCGCCCCTGCTTTGCCTGCATCGCATTCAGCGTGTCATCGACAAAATCAATATGCGCCTCGGCGGCTGCCCGTGCAGCCGCAGGGTCACGCGCCTGAATCGCCCGCCAAATGGCACGGTGCTGTGCCAGCAACTGTGCCGATACCGGCGCGACGGCAAATAGATTGGCGATATTGTCCCGCACATGGACTTTGAGCATGGTCAACAAGCTGGCCGACAAATGGGCAAACAACACGTTGTGCGCGGCTTCGGCAATCGCTTGGTGAAAAGCCACGTCGGTGCGAGACAGGGCGAGCAAATCCTCCCCCGCAAAGGCGGTTTCCAGCTCGGCCAATAATACCGCCAGCCGCGCACGGTCGGCTTCGGTGGCACGCTGGGCAGCGCATTCCGCCATCGCGCCTTCTAGGGTGCGCCGAAACTCCAGCACATCGCGGCGAACATGTGGGTGCGCCGACAGCAGTGGTTGCCACGGGTCAGAGAACACCGCCTCTAGCCGGTTGGTGACATACGTCCCGCCGCCCTGCTGGCTGACCAACAAGCCCCGCGCCGCCAACTGCTGAATCGCCTCCCGCAACGAGGCACGCGACACCCCAAGCTGCGCCACCAGAGCCCGCTCTGACGGCAAACGGTCACCCGCCTTGAGTGCGCCCTCCAGAATCAGGGCTTCGAGCTGATGCACAATCACCTCAGCCCGCTTGGGGGGCTTGCCCTGTGCCCCGACGGGGGAAAGTGTCACCATATGGCCTCCGCTTAAATTGGTCAGACCAATAATAGCACCCTCGCCCTTTTTCGCGCCAGACTCGCCCCCAAAAAATCGGCACACATCACTTTTGTTGACAGGCGGTGCAGCTTGCTTTTACAGTCTAAATCACCACCCAAATATTGGTCAGACCAATTAGCCCACCGGAGCGCGTCATGCCCCCCATCGCCTCACCTTCACGTCCCACCGACGTGTATTTTTTTGGCACTTGTCTGCTGGATTTGTTTTTGCCCGAAGCCGGACTCGATGCCATCACCCTGCTAGAGCGCGAAGGGCTGCGGGTGCATTTTCCGCAAGGGCAAAGCTGCTGTGGTCAACCCGCCTACACCAGCGGTCAACCCGCCGAAGCCCGCAGCGTGGCGCGGGCGCAGCTCGGCCTTTTTCCGCAGCCGTGGCCGATTGTGGTGCCGTCTGGCTCGTGCGCGGGGATGATGCACCGCCACTGGCCGACCCTGTTTGCCGATACGCCCGACCACGCCCAAGCGGTGGCCGTTGCAGGGCGGGTGGTCGAATTTGCCGACTTTCTGCTCAATGTGTTGCAGTTTGCACGGCACGACCACGGCGACCCCACCCAAGTGGCCGTGCATACCTCGTGCTCGGCACGGCGTGAAATGGGCACCTATCTTGCCAGCGAGGCCTTAGTCGAACAGCTCGACAACGTGACCCGCGTTTCGCCCGCGCGTGAAGCCGAATGCTGCGGCTTTGGCGGCGCGTTTGCCCTGCGCCATCCCGATATTTCAGGGGCGATGGTCAGCGACAAAGCCGCCGCCTTGCAGGCCAGCGGCGCGACCACCTTTGTCACCGCCGATGCCGGCTGTCTGATGAATATCAATGGCAAGCTGGGCTGTGGCACGCAGCCGTTCGCAGGGCAGCACCTCGCCAGCTTTTTGCTGCACCGTACCGGAGGCCAAGCATGAAAACCGCCCGTGACCGCATTTTGGCCAAGCTCCGCGCCGCACCGGTGCAGCCGCCGGTTGAACCCGATGTGGCGGGCTATTACGCCCAGCACACGCCCCCCACCACCTTGCCAGACCGGCTGCGCCAATTTAGCCGGATGATGCGTGCCGTCCATACCGAGCTGCACTATACCCACGCCCACGGCTGGCCGACGCTGCTGGCCAGAATTGTGCGAGACAAAAACATCGGCTCGGTGCTGCTGGCACCGCGTACCCCGCACGGGGAACGGGCCGTGGTCGCTCTGAGCCAGTTGGATACCGCGCCGCAGTTGCTGACCTTTGACCAGCCGATTGAGGCGTGGAAAGACCAGCTCTTCAACGGCGTGGCCGCCGCGTTTACCGGCAGTCGGGCCGGCATTGCCGATACCGGCGCGTTGGTGCTGTGGCCCGATGCGGAAGAACCCCGCAGCATGAGCCTTGTCCCGCCCATCCATCTGGTGCTGTTTGAGGCTAGCCGTCTGTATGAAAACCACTACCACGCCATGACCGCAGAGGGCTGGGCGCAGGGTTTGCCGACCAATAGCCTGCTGATTTCGGGGCCGTCCAAAACCGCCGACATCCAACAAACGCTGGCCTATGGGGCACATGGCCCGCGAGAGCTGGTGGTGTTGGTGCTGCTGCCCGATGACCTTGACCCCGCCACGCTGGAGGTGCAGCCATGAGCACCCACGCCCTGACCCGCCACCCCACGCCGTCGTTTAAAGCCCAGTCCCACGCAGCGGTCAACAACCCCGACTTGCGCCAGAGTTTTGGCGGGGCGATGGATTTTTTGCAGGCCAAACGCGCCAGTCAGTTCCCCGACCCAGAAGGCTTTGCTGAACTGCGCCGCCTAAGCGAAGCCGTGCGCCGTCGGTGCTTGGCCAAGCTGCCGGATTTACTGGTGCAGCTCGAAACCCAGCTCACCGCCAATGGCATCCACGTCCATTGGGCCGAAACGCCAGACGAAGCCAATGCCCTGATTCACGGCTTGATTGCCGCCCGCAAAGGCAGGCTGGCAGTCAAAGGTAAGTCGATGGTCAGCGAAGAAATTGAGCTGAACGCCTATCTCGAAGCCCGTGGCGTGACAGCGATTGAAAGCGATATGGGCGAATACATCGTCCAGTTGGCGGGTGAAAAGCCCAGCCACATCATCATGCCGGCCATCCACAAAACCAAAGCCGACATTGCCGCGCTGTTTCACCAGCACATCCCCCACGCCCCCTACACCGAGGATGTCGATGCCCTGATTCAGTTGGGGCGCCATGCCCTGCGTGAACACTACCGCCAAGCCGATGTGGGCATCTCTGGGGTGAACTTTGCCGTGGCAGAAACCGGCACGCTGTGTTTGGTCGAAAACGAAGGCAACGGGCGGATGTGTACCACCCTCCCCGACCTGCACATTGCCATTACCGGCATCGAAAAAGTGGTCGAGAAGCTCACCGACATCGTGCCGCTGTATGCCATTTTGCCGCGCTCGGCCACAGGGCAAGCCATCACCACCTACTTCAACCTGATTTCCGCCCCGCGCCAGCCCGACGAAAAAGACGGCCCGCGTGAGGTGCATCTGGTGCTGCTGGATAATGGCCGCTCACAAGCCTATGCCGATGAACAGCTCCGCCAAACCTTGCAGTGCATCCGCTGCGGGGCGTGCATGAACCACTGTCCGGTGTATCGCCGGATTGGCGGCCATACTTATGGCACGGTGTATCCAGGCCCGATTGGCGAAATTATTTCGCCCCATATGCTGGGACTGGAAGCCACCCGCGACCTGCCCACCGCCTCCACCCTCTGCGGCGCATGCAGCGAGGTGTGTCCGGTCAACATCCCCATCCCCGACCTGCTGATTCGGCTGCGGCAAGAGGCCGCCCGCCCGCCCAGCGACATGCCGCTCCATCCCCTGCAAGGCCAAGGGGCCAGCTACCGGCTGACCACGGCATGGGTATGGCGACTGTGGGCGGCGGTGTATGGGCATCCGGTTGGCTATCGGCTGTTTAGCTGGTGCGCCACCCGTTTTCGGTGGCTCACCCCCCGCCGTCAGGGCGGCTGGACAGCGCACCGCACCCCGCTTATTCCTGCGGCGCAGTCACTGCATGAGCAGCTCCAACGCCGCCGCCCGACCGCCCCCGCTGCCCCAGAAAGCCACCGACCATGAGCCTGCCCACCCTCTCGCCGTCTCACCGCGCCTTTCACGTCGACCTGGCCACGCTGTTGCCTGCTACATAAAAAACGAGCCGCACAGGGTGCGACTCGTTTCATGACCCAGCAAAATAGACTGTTACAGCAGCACCCGCTCAATCCCCCCATTCCGTGCATGGCTGACATAGTCCTCTAACCATGTTTCGCCCAGAATCGTCTTCGCCATTTCAATCACAATATAGTCAGCTTGAGTGTCTGCATCGTTGTTGTAGCGCGACAAGCCCTGCAAGCAGGAAGGGCAGGAGGTGAGGATTTTCACCGCACTGTCTGGGCTTTCCTCACGCAGTTGGCCGGCCACTTTGCGGATTTCCTCTTCTTTGCGGAAGCGGACTTGGGTCGAGACATCGGGGCGGGTGACGGCCAGCGTGCCGGATTCACCACAGCAGCGGTCAGACAACTTGACCTCGCTGCCCATCAGTTCGTTGACCACTTTCATCGGCTGATAGGTCTTCATCGGCGAGTGGCAAGGGTCGTGGTACATGTAGCGCGTGCCTTGCACCCCATCCAGCTTAATGCCCTTCTCCAGCAAAAATTCGTGGATGTCCAAAATACGGCAGCCGGGGAAAATCTGCTCGAACGCGTACTTTTGCAGTTGGTCCATACACGTCCCGCACGACACCACCACGGTCTTAATGTCGAGGTAGTTCAGCGTATTGGCCACGCGGTGGAACAGCACACGGTTTTCGGTGGTGATGGCCTGACCCTTGTCGGCATTGCCGGTGGCGTTTTGCGGATAGCCGCAGCACAAATAGCCAGGCGGCAACACGGTTTGCACCCCTGCGTGATACAGCATGGCTTGGGTTGCCAAGCCCACTTGGCCAAACAGCCGTTCTGACCCACAGCCGGGGAAGTAAAACACCGCTTCGTCGGTTTCTTGGGTTTTTTTCGGGTCGCGAATCACCGGCACAATATTGGGGTCTTCGATGTCCAACAAGGCGCGGCTGGTTTTTTTCGGCAGGTTGCCCGGCATGGGTTTGTTAAAGAAGTGAATGACCTGTGCCTTGACCGCTGGTGTGCCCACGGTCGCAGGGGGTTGGCTGGTTTGGGCGCGGGTCATCCCCAGCTTTTGCATCAAGTTGTAGCCGAAACGTTGCGCCTTGTAGCCCAGCCCAATCATGCCAAAGCGGATGGCTTTGATGGTGGCGGGGTCTTTGGCGTTGAGGAACAACATGGCGGCCGCTGTGCCTGGGTTGAACTTCTTTTTGCCCGCCTTGCGCAGGAAATTCCGCATGGCCACCGACACATCGCCAAAGTCGATTTTGACGGGGCAAGGGCTGACGCACTTGTGGCAGACCGTGCAGTGGTCGGCCACATCCGACAGTTCGTCAAAGTGCTTGAGGCTGACCCCGCGTCGGGTTTGTTCCTCGTATAAAAACGCCTCGGTCAGCAGCCCCACGCCGAGGATTTTATTGCGGGGCGAATACAGCAAATTGGCGCGGGGAACGTGGGTCGAGCACACCGGTTTGCACTTGCCGCAGCGCAAGCAATCTTTGACCGAGTCGGAAATTGCGCCCAGCTCGGATTGCTCCAAAATCAGGCTTTCTGTGCCCATCAGCTCAAAGCTGGGGGTATACGCATTGCGGAGGTCGGCTCCGGGCAGCAGCTTGCCTTGGTTAAAGTGCCCGTGCGGGTCGACTTTGGCTTTGTAGGCCACAAAGGGGGCAATCTCGTCGGGGTGCAAAAACGCCAGCTTGGTGATGCCGATGCCGTGCTCGCCCGAAATCACGCCATTCAGCCCGCGTGACAATTCCATAATCCGCTCCACCGCTTTGTGGGCGGTTTGCAACATGTCGTAGTCGCTGGAATTGACCGGAATATTGGTGTGAACGTTGCCATCGCCCGCGTGCATGTGCAGGGCGACAAACACCCGTCCCCGCAGCACTTGTTGGTGAATGCCGGCCACGGCGGTGCGAATGGTGACATCGGTTTTGCCGGAGAACAGGGTCTCCAAGTCGTCTAGCAGCTCCCGCTTCCACGACACCCGCAGGGCAAAATCACGCAGGGCAATAAACACCGCGCTGCCCGCAGGCACGGCGTGGGCTTCTAGCGGGGCGTGGGGATAGCGGGCGGTGTAGTCGCTAAACGGGGCATCGAGGTGGTCAAAAATCCACTGCCAACGTTCACGCACGGCTTCGATATAACTCAGCGCGGCTTCGCGGCGGTCGCCCACCAATTCATCAGCGGTGACCGCACTGCCCAGCGTATCGACAGGCAGCCGCCCGTGGAAGAACTCGGTCAGTTGGGTGGTCAGGCGTAGCTTGTTGGCAATCGACAGCTCAATATTGATGCGTTCGATACCGTCGGAGTAGTCGCCCAAACGCGGCAGGGGAATCACCACGTCTTCGTTGATTTTAAAGGCGTTGGTGTGCTTGGAAATGGCGGCGGTGCGGCTACGGTCGAGCCAGAATTTTTTTCGGGCATCGGGGGTGACGGCGATAAACCCTTCGCCGACCCGTGCATTGGCCACCCGCACCACATGGCTGGCAGCAGCGGCAACGGCGTTCTCATCGTCCGAGACAATATCGGCAATCAACACCATCTTGGGGCGGCCTTTGGACTTGGCTTTGGTGGCATAGCCCACGGCGCGAACATACCGCCAATCGAGGTGCTCCAGCCCTGCCAGTTGCACCCCTGCGGCCAGCCCTGCGCCACCGGCTTTGAAATAGTCGGTGATTTCGACGATGGCGGGGGTGGCTTCGGCGACCGTGCCAAAGAATTCCAAACACACGGTACGGATATGCGCAGGCATCCGGTGCAAGACAAAGCGGGCACTGGTAATCATCCCGTCGGTGCCTTCTTTTTGCACGCCGGGCAGCCCCGACAAGAACTTGTCGGTCACGTCCTTGCCTAGCCCAACCTTACGGAAGGACGCGCCAGGGATGTTGAGCATCTCTTCGCTGACCAGTGTTTGGCCGTCGGGCTGATAGCGGCGGATGCGGAATTGCGCCATCTCGACATCGTGAATCTTGCCGTAGTTGTGCCCCACCCGTTCGATAAACAGCCAATTGCCGTCAGGGTCAACCATCTTCCAGCTGGCAAGGTTGTCGAGCGCCGTCCCCCAGAGCACGGCTTTTTTGCCGCCGGCGTTCATCGCCACGTTGCCGCCAATGCACGAGGCTTCGGCTGAAGTGGGGTCCACCGCAAACACCCGCCCTGCGGCACTGGCCGCTTCGGAGACGCGCGCCGTTACCACCCCTGCTCCGCATTGGATGGTGGCGTGCTTGCCTTCTAGTCCGGGCAATTCGATGTATTCGACCCCGTTGTGGCGGTCGAGCTTTTCGGTGTTAATCACTGCCGAGCGCGGTGACAGCGGTACGGCACCGCCGGTATAGCCGGTGCCACCCCCACGCGGAATCACCGTCAGCCCCAGCTCAATACAGGCTTTGACCATCGGGGCGATTTCGGCTTCGGTGTCGGGGTAGAGCACCACAAAGGGATATTCCACGCGCCAGTCGGTGGCATCGGTGACGTGCGCCACCCGTGCCAAGCCGTCAAAAGCGACGTTGTCTTTGCGGGTAATGGCGGCAAAGCGGCGTTGGGTTTGCTGGCGGAGCGCGGCGGTATCGCTAAAGCTTTGGGCAAAGGCATCGACGGCTTCCCCTGCGGCGGCCAGTAGGGTGGCGACGCGGTCGTTATCGCCCCGCCGCTGCCCCATGTCGGCCAAGCGGTGGTGCATGGCATCCACCAGCAGCGCGAGGCGTTTGGGGTTGTCGAGCAAGTCATCTTGCAAATAGGGGTTGCGCTGCACCACCCACATATCGCCCAGCACTTCAAACAACATACGGGCGGAGCGACCGGTGCGGCGTTCGGCACGGAGGTCGTTAAGCAGTTGCCACATGTCTTCGCCCAACACGCGGCAGATAATTTCGCGGTCAGAAAACGAAGTGTAGTTGTAGGGGATTTCGCGCAAACGGGGGGTGGAGGCAGTCATCTTTTCATCCCTATGTTGGGGGGTCTAGCCTGTGCAAAGCCTTGCGGTAAAGCCATGCGGCGTAGGTCGGTTTGGGGGGCACGACGCGGCGGCATGGCCACCCAAAAACGGGCGGCAAAAAGCAGAAACCCTTGCAACAGACAGGGCTGGCAAGGGCATCCCAAGGCAAAACTGGCGGTAATTAAGCTATTTTAGCCCAATTGCTGTGCTGCAAAAACGTGTTCTGAAACAAGGTTATTGGGCGGGCGAGGCGTTTACGGCTGGTGGTGATGCGCCAAGCCAATCGCCACCTCTAGCGCGGCAGACAGGCTGCCGGTGTGGATGTCGCCCGTACCCGCACGCTCTAGGGCGGTGCCGTGGTCTACCGAGGTGCGAATAATCGGCAGCCCGAGGGTGATGTTCACGCCCTGCCCAAAGCTGGCGTATTTCAGTACCGGCAGACCTTGGTCATGGTACATGGCCAACACGGCATCTACGCCCTGCAAGCGGCTGGGGCTAAACAAGGTATCGGCGGGCAAGGGGCCGGTCAGCACCATGCCATCCGCCCGCAGCTTGTCGAGTGTCGGGGTAATGATGTCGCGCTCTTCATTCCCCATGTGGCCGCCTTCACCGGCGTGGGGGTTGAGCCCCGCCACCACAATATGCGGCTCGGCAATGCCAAATTTGCGCACCAAGTCGGTGTGCAAAATCCGTAGCACTTGGTTTAGCAGCGTCGGCGTAATGGCGGCAGGCACTTTGGCCAGCGGCAGATGCGTGGTCGCCAAGGCCACCCGCATCCCACCCCCCACCAACATCATCACCACATGCAAGGCATCGGTGCGGTCAGCAAGGTATTCGGTATGTCCCGAAAAGGGAATGCCGGCCTCGTTAATCACCCCTTTATGCACCGGTGCCGTCACCATCGCGGCAAACCGTCCGGTTAAACACCCATCAATCGCCGTATCCAAGGTCGCCAATACATAGGGGGCGTTGGCGGGATTGAGCACCCCAGCGGTGACAGGGGCGACCAGCGGAATCGGCAGCACTTCGATACCCTGCTCAGGCGGCGGCGCGTCGGGGTTAAACAACGAAAAATGCGCGGTCAGCCCCAGTTGGTGGGCGCGGGCACGGAGCAGGTCAGGGTCGGCAACCACCACGATGCGGGCATCAAGGCGGGGCGGCAGGGCAGCAAGGTTCGCCACCAAATCCGCACCAATCCCAGCGGGTTCTCCCGCTGTCAGGGCAATAATGGGCTGGGTCATTTGTCGTTTAGGCGTAGATCAACGTGGGCGGCATCGCGTTGCTGGCGCGTCCAGTCTTGGGTTTGTTGCTCGATTTTGCGGGTGCGCAGCTCGCGTTTAATGGCTTGGCGATCTTGGTCTTGGCCAATGTCCTCGGTACGTTTACCGGTGACTTCGATTAAGTGCCAACCAAAGGGGGTGCGGACAGGGGCGGAGACGGTTTTAGGTGACAACGCCCGCATGGCGCGTTCAAATTCTGGCACGGTATCGCTAGGGGAAATCCAGCCCAAATCCCCACCACGGTTGGCACTGGCATCTTCCGAATACAGCCGCGCGGCTTCTTCGAACTTCATGCCGTTTTGTAGCCGGTCGCGGATTTGGTCGATGCGGTGCTTGGCATCGGCTTCGCTGATGGCTTCGTTGGTTTTAATCAAGATATGACGGGCTTGGGTTTGCTCCACCAGTTGTGCCGCGCCACGGGTGCGCTTGTCTTCTAGCCGCAAAATATGCAGCCCTGCACTGGAACGCAAAATGGGGGAGATTTGCCCCGGCTTGAGCTCGCGCAGCACACCGACAAAGTCAGCCGGCATCTGGCTTGCGCCGCGCCAGCCGAGTGCGCCGCCGGTGAGGTTGTCGCGGGAATCAGAATAGCTGGCGGCGATTTGGGCAAACGGTGCGCCGCCCTTGAGCTTTTGCAGGGCTTCTTCGGCACGGCGACCGCGCAGCTCCAGCACCTGTGGGCTGGCTTGCTCGGGCAAGGAAATTAGGATGTGCGCCAGCTTGTATTCATCACGGTTGGCATTGACCGCGCTTTTGAGGAACAAGTCGACTTCGATGTCGCTGACTTGGATTTTGTTGTCCACTTCACGCTCGCGTACCCGCTCAATCAAGACTTCGCGGCGAATTTGGTCACGGAAGCGGGCAAAGGGCACGCCATCGGCGGCAAGGTGCTTTTTGAACTCGGCAACCGACAGCTTGTTGCCCTGTGCGATGCGCTCAATGGTGCGGTCAAGGTCGGCTTCGTCAAGGCGCAAGCCGGTTTGCTCGGCGTATTGCAGCTGGGCTTCCTCGTTAATCATTTGCTCAAACACCTGCTGACGCAGCAGGTCACGCGGGGGCAGGGGGACTTTTTGCCGTTTCAGTGTGGCCTCGGCTTCGGCAACACGGGCGTTGAGCCCTTGCTCGGTAATGACGTTTTTATTCACTACCGCCACGATGCGGTCTACTTCACGCACCGCTGCGCTCACAGGCAAGGCAGGCAGGGCAAGGCTGGTCAGCAGGGCGGTTAAAAGCATTTTTTTCATCTACGTACCTTAACGTGGTCTCAAACCGTTTCCCGTCGGGGAGAGGTCTCTTTGAATAAGGGCAAATCGCCCGCTACTGCGGTAGGTCATTTATTTTGCTGTACCCAGGAATGCTTTGGCGCAGGGTTTCAAGCGGATTGCTGCCAATGCCGCCCAGCCCATTCAGCTCTAGCTGCACATAAAACGTGGTGTTAGATGAAGTCAAATCCTTGATATAGCGTTGCCCCACCACCCGCAAAGCCCAGCAACCGGCGTTGTATTCTACGCCCAGCAGGCTTTCTAGCGTTTGTCGGCTGGTGAGCGAATAGTTTTGCCGCCCCACGACATACCAGTTTTTCTGAATCGGCCACTGACCGGCAATGTCGATTTGGCGGGAAGGGCCGCGCAGCAAGGCACCGGCGACTTCGGTATCGCGTTGGTAACGATAGCGGAGGCTGGCCGCATGGCCGGTTTGTGGGGCATAGCGCACCCCCATCTGGTAACGCTCGGTTTTATTGAGTTCGGTATTGAATTGATACAGCGAATCCAGCCATGTGCTGCGGTTCACCTGCCCCCCGACCGAAGCCAAAAAGTCAGAAAGCGTTTTGGTGCGGAGGGTGTCATATGGGGTCAGCGTCACTTTGGAATCAGCAAAATAATAGCGTTGCCCGACTGCCAAACGTAGGCGTTCCATGCCGGTTTCGGCATCAATAAAGCGCGAGGTTAACGCCGCCGTGATTTGGTTGGCGTTATTGATACGGTCGCCGCCAGCAAATTGGTTTTCGGTAAACAGCTGGGCAAAGTTGACATCGTAGCGGGCCGAATCAAAGTTGGGCAGCTTGGACTGGTCTTTGTAGGGGATATAAACGTAGTAAGCCCGTGGCTCTAAGGTATGGGTCAGGTTGCGCCCAAACCACTGGGTATCGCGCTCAAACATCAGCCCTGTATCCACGCTGGCCAGCGGCAGCACACGGCTTTGCCGACCGGATAGCGCGGTGCCATCGCCAAACCCGCCGTTGAGGTCGTATTCGGTGTAATGCAGCCCCAGCTTGGGGGTGAAAAAGCCATAACTACTGGTCAGCGGCAAAGACAGGCTGGGGTTAAAAATCAGCCGCTTGCCTTCTTGGCGGGTTATCAGCCCCGCTGCCGTGACCTGCCGTGCATGAGAAAACTGGACAAACTCCGCCCCAGCTTGGGCTTGCAAGCCGTAGGGCAGGGCGCGTGCTGCTTGCCATGTGAGCTGGGGCAAACGGGCATACGGCTCATCCACCAAGGCTCTGGTGTCCTGCATGGTTTGGTAGCGTTGGGCGCGGGCAGTGAGCTGCCCCAGCGGCGAATTCCAACTGACCCAGCCATCCCGCAGCAGGTTGTTGTTATCCGCGATGGTGGTGCGGTTACCAAAGTCACGGAAAAAATCGGTATCCGAGGCGTAGCGCAGGGTGTAACCCGCCCCAATGGTGGGAGAAACCTGTTGCAGGTGACTCATGTCCAGCAAATAGCGGGTATCGCCATGACGCTGGTTGTCGTTCGGCAGCACTTCACCGGCCATACGCCCGTTGTACGTCGGCTGCAAGTAGCGGAATTCGCCGCCTACCATGAGGCCACGGCGGCTAATCAGATGTGGGGTGAGCGTGGCATCGTAGTTCGGTGCAAGGTTGAAGTAATACGGCTGCAGCAGCTCGAAGCCGCTTTTGCTGTTGACCTTGACGGTGGGAGCCAGCAGCCCGCTTTTGCGTTTGCCGTGCAGCGGAAAATCCAGCCACGGCGAATACAGCAGCGGCACGCCCATAAATTCGAGGGTGGCATGACGTGCTACGCCTTCGTTACGCAGATTGTCGAGTGTCAGGTCTTGGGACTTGATAAACCAGTCGTCCTTCAGCGGCTCGCAGGTGGTGAACTGCGAACCACTGAGCTGGTATTGCCCCTTACCCTGCATGTCGATGCGTTCCCCCGTCACCCGATAACCAGTGCTGTTGATGTCCACACGGCGGCGTGAAAAGCTGTCAAACGGCAGGTCGTCGGGGTCTTGTGAGGTCGTGCGGGGGGAGGGCGGATGACGCAAGCTGGCAGCGTTGAGCGTGCCGGTTTCTTGCCTGAGGTCGTAGTCGAGGGTGGTGCCGGTTAGGGTGTCGTTATCCCGCTGCATCCGCACCCGTTGCCCCGCTTTAACCCGCTGCTTGTCGGCAAAATAATCTAGCCAATCCGCCTCGACCCGCTGCTGGTCACGGGTGGCCACCACACTGCCTTCGGCGTGGACGGTGTCTGACCCGATGCCCGATAGGCGGTCAGCGTTGACCTCTAGCTGCCCCGCACGCGGCGTAAGGGGTTCGATGGGGTCGGCGTGTGCCGTAAAAACCAATAGCGCGGCGGCCAAGGGCGTGAGACGGAAGGAAAACATCAGGACATCCAGCAGGGCAAAAGCCCATGTGCGTGAAAAGTGCCGGTAGTTTAACAAAATGTGGGCGATTCCTCGCTGTGGATACGCCTCGTGCGTAGCGCACCTGCCACAGCGACTTTTGCTGCTGCGGGGTGCGTGTTTTGGAGGGCGTTTACGGAGAGATACGCACTTGCCAGCAAAATTGGGCGGCAGGTGTTGGGCAAGCGGCACGGCAGTGGCCGGTATGGCTTTGAGGCGTGCCAAGTGCAGGTGGGGGTTGGGTAATGATTGCGTCAGGATTCAGCACGCCGTGGGGGTCAGCCGCTTGATGTTGCGCGTGGTGCCGTAGGCTTACGCCCCCCATTCCAGCGCAACAAATGGCGCGACATTGTGCCCCGTGCCGTGCCCGGCTTTGAGCAAGCCGCCAAACGCCACCGCACCAGCAGGCTGACCTCGCCCATAAAATTTATGGCCGAGCCCCGTCAAAATCGCCTCCCGCCGACTTGGATGGAATTTTGGGGGCTTTGGGCAAAAAAAGGGAGGGCGTAAACGGCTCGCTCTGCTACTTACTACTCATCGCTGGACTTGGCTTGGCAAGTGCCAGACATTTCCCGACAATACGCGCCTCTTTCCCTGTTTAACCAAGGCATCCCATGTCCACCCTACCTGCCCCTTCTGCTGACCAACTGGCGCATAGCCAGCACCTTGCGGCACTGATTGCCGACCAGATTACGGCAGCAGGAGGATGGCTACCTTTTGACCGTTATATGGATGCGGCACTGTATCAACCAGGTTGGGGCTATTACAGCGCGGGCAGCCGTAAATTTGGTGCGGCAGGTGACTTTGTGACCGCACCTGAAATGGGGTCGCTCTTTGCCGAAAGTCTGGCCAATACCGTCGCCACGGTCTTAGCGGCCTGTGGTGGGGGTGAGGTGCTGGAGGTCGGCGCAGGCACGGGGGCGTTGGCGCGTGACCTGCTGCTGGCGCTGGAGGCAGTACAGCTTCCGACGCATTACCGCATCCTAGAGGTCTCCCCCGACTTAGCCGCCCGCCAGCGCGAAACCCTAGAAGCGGGTGCACCACACCTGTTGTCTCGGGTCAGTTGGTGCACCACCCTGCCCAGCGGGTTTGTCGGCTGCATGGTGGGCAACGAGGTCTTGGATGCCATGCCCTGCCGCTTGGTGCGATGGACGCAGGGGCAGTGGTGGGAGCGGGGCGTTGGCCTGAGTGCCACCGGCTTGGTCTGGGCAGAGCGTCCTTTGGCCGACCTTGCAGCGGCCGCCCACCTCCCCACGGCGGGTTGGCCCGATGACTACCTGACAGAAATCCAGCCGACGGCGGCGGCCTTTGTCGCCAGCTTGGCGCACGCAGTGGAGAAGGGGGCGTTGCTGTTGGTGGACTACGGCTTTGATGCGGCCACCTACTACCATCCCGAACGCAATGAAGGCACGCTGATGTGCCATTACCGCCACCATAGCCACGATGACCCACTGTGGCTGCCCGGCTTGCAGGACATCACCACCCACGTCGATTTCTCCGCTATCTGGCAGGCGGCAACCGATGCAGGCTGGGCACTGGAGGGCTACACCGCGCAAGCCTCGTTTTTGTTGGATGCAGGGCTGCTAGAAGCCTTGTCGCGCCGCGACCCCCAATCCACCGATTACTTGCGCCAAGCCGCCTATGCACAAAAGCTGCTGAGTCCCGCTGAAATGGGTGAACTGTTTAAGGTGATAGGCTTTAGCCGCAATCTCCCCTTGACCGCGCTGCTTCCTGGCTTTGGGCGGGAAGACCGCTCCGGCGGACTATAAAAAACGGGCAGGGCTTGACACTTCTCTGCCGCCTATGGATAATGCCGCTTCGGTTTGGCTATGTAGCTCAGTTGGTTAGAGCACAGCACTCATAATGCTGGGGTCACTGGTTCAACTCCAGTCATAGCCACCACGAATAAGTTTCAAGCAATCCAAAGAAGGCCGCAAACCTAGATAAACAAAGGGTTTGCGGCCTTTTTTACGTCCAACAACGTCCAATGCGTACGCTGACAGCCACAAAAATTGGGGGTATGTTCGGGGGTATCCCCCCAAAACAAAAAACGGATGCCCCCAAATGGGCAAGCCCACGGATTCCGCTACCAAGAATATTCGTGTCGCCTAGCCGCCGCCCCCACCGTCCCCCACGGTGGGGGCGGCGTGGACAGAAAAACAAGCCCTACCTCTCAGAACCTGTTTACCATCTCAATGGCGCAGGGGTTGCTGAGGCGAAATTCAGAAAAAAGGCCGTTGGGACTGAATTCATACGCATTTTTTTGTGAATTTCAACGCAGGATCACCCGAGTCTCGCAGATCGTAAACAGCTTCTAAGGACGTGCCGCTTGTAAACCGCGATGCTCTCCTTGCGTAATCACCACCGCGCTGATTTTGCTGGAGGCAATACCCAGTTCGCGCTTCGCCACAGCAATGCCGGCCAAGGTAATGGCGACGGTATCCAGCTGCTGCCCCCCCGCATTGACCTTAATCTGCAACACGCTGTCTTGGCGCATCGACACGCTAATCGACACACTGCCGCCATCGGGCAAGCCCACCGTAAAGTGCTGCGAGCCCTCGGCTTCTCCCTTGGTTTGGCGGGGCTGCAGCGTGGCTGCACCGGCCAAGACGGGAGTCAGCGAGAGGCTGCTGCCTCGGTCAATCAGGCTGAAGCTCCCTTCTAGCCGCGTGACTTGCCCATCCGACAAAAATACCGAAATAGACGACGTTTGCGCCGGTGCGCCGCTGCTGGTGGTGCTCAGCGACAGCGTGGTGGTGCGGTCTTGGGCGGTGATTTTGGCCAGCGCACTCAACGAGGTGGAGTTCAGGCTCAGGTCGCCTTGGCGTGTGGTGAGGTCTGGCTGTGCACGCGAAGGCGGTGTCGGGCTGAGCGAAAACAAGGGCGTAGAGGGGGTGCTGGGGGTGGGTAAGGTTGTTGCGCCCAGCGGCGGGGTGAGACTTGGGTTACTTCCTGTTAATTGGGTGCCAACACTCGTACTCACCGAAGGTGTCGTGACACTAATTTGTGTCACGACTGCGGGGCGTGATGTTTCAGGTGGGGTGACGGTGGCTGGTGGGACACCAATAGGTGGCGTTACGACCGGCGGGCTGGTCACAGGAGGGGTGACGACTGGGGGCTCCACGACTGGTTGGGTGGTCACAGGCGGCGTTACGACCGGCGGCACCACGATCGGCGGGGTGACAACTGGCGGAGTAACCACAGGCGGCACCACGACGGGTGGGGTGGTCACCGGAGGGGAGACGACCGGCGGCATCACGACCGGCGGGGTGATGACGGGTGGCTCTACGACCGGCGGCGGGGTCACTGGGGGCGTAACGACTGGCGGCACCACGATCGGTGGAGTGACCACCGGCGGCGTAACAATAGGCGGCACTACGACCGGTGGGGTGACCACAGGCGGGGTGACCACAGGCGGCACTACGACCGGTGGGGTGACAACGGGTGGTACGACAACCGGTGGCACCACAACCGGCGGTGGAGGTGGAGGCGGCGGTGGCGGCACAGCGGTAATGCTGGCGGTCAGCGCCAGCGGCGTGAGGATGTAGTTACTGGCATCGCCTCCTGCGGCCAAGCTCAAGCCCGCCACCGAGACGGCTTTACCCGCCCCGATGGCACTGTCGGAGAACGTGCCCACCCCTGTGCCGCTAAGGGTGACGCTATCGGTGAGCAAAGGCAGGACGGTGGCCGTGCCGACCAAGGTGGCCGAGGTGTTGCCATCCACGGTTTTATTGGCGGCAGACAGGCCGGTGATGCTCAGGGTGGCAGGGGTAATGTTGGCGGTCATGCCGCTGGGGGCAGGGCCGGCGAGGGCGTAGTTGCCGTTATCGCCGCCGCTACCCAAGGCAAAGCCCGCCAGCGTAATCGGCTTGGCATTGCCCACCATCTTGTCGGCAAAGCTGGCCGTGCCGGACAGGGTCAGCGCATCGCCGCCAATCCGGTCATCACTGTAATTGAGCGTGGCGGCAGTGGTGGCGGTATAGACGCGGTTTACACCGGTCGCGGTGACGGTCAGAGGGCGGGGGGTAATGTCGGCGGTAAAGCTGGTGCTGCCCACGGCGGGCGTGACGGTGTAATTGCCGAGATCCGCCCCTGCCGAGAGGTAAGTCACCGGCACCACCTTGCCCACGGCAGCTTGCTTGTCGGCAAACTGAGCCGTAGCGGTCACCGTGACCGTATCCCCCGCAATCGGGGTGACATTCGGCGCACCCATCAGGCTGGCGATGGGGGTGCCGTCATACACTTTGTTATTGACCCCCGTCACGCCGGTAATGGTCAGTGGGGCAGGCGTGATATTGGCCGAGAGTGTTGGCAGCATGTAGTTCGAGCCATCTATCCCGCCTAATACATAGCCGCTAAGGTCTACGGGCTTGCCATTGCCGACCGCTTTATCGGCAAAGGCGACGCTGCCCACACCCGCCAAGGTCACCACATCCCCCGCTAAGGCAGTCAACAGTGGCACGCCGGTAAAGGTGGCATTGGTGGTGCGGTCATAGACTTTGTTGTCTGCGGTGATGCCCGAGAGGGTAATGGTGGCGCGGGTGATGTCGGCTGTGCTGGCCAGCGGCTGGACGAGGGTGTAATTGCCGGCATCGGCTCCGCTCAAGCTGTAGTTTGCGCTGGTCAGGGTGACCGGCTTGTTGACCCCCACTTGCTTGCTGGCAAAGGCCGCTACGGTCGCCGCCCCGCCACCGAGGGTCAGGACATCGCCCGCGATGGGGGCAATGCTGGTACCGCTAATCGTGGCATTGGGGGTGGCATCGTAGGTCTTGTTTTGGGTGGTGACGCTGACATCCAGCGGCTTGGGGGTGACAGTCAGGGTCGAGGTGGTGGTGGCACCGATTTGCAAGGCATAGCCCAGCGCATTGGCCAGTGAGCCCAGCCCAGATAGGGTGGCGGTATGCGCCCCCACTACATGGTTGCCAGAGCCAGACGATGTCCCCGTGAGCGCAAACCCCGCGCTGCCTGAGAGGTTCGTATTGGTGAGCGTGTCGCCATCAATAAAGCCGGTATAGCCAAGCAAGTCTGCCGAGGAGACCGCCGTGCCGTAGACCTTGGTGGCATCGACGGCGGAAACGGTCAGCGTCGGTGTGGTACGGAAGAAGCCCCAGCTGCCGCTACTGGCATAGGCAGGGGTGCTACCGCGCACATAAGTTTGGTTATAGTGTTTGTTATATCCAGGGCCTGTTACACCGATATTGGAGGTGGTGGGGTCGCCGGCATAGATCAGATAACGACCTGCCCCGCCCCCAACATTATTAAACAGCCCCCCCGCGACCAGCGTCATAAGTGGTGTATTCACCCCTTTGGTTACGGTGAAATTAGAGGCTGCGCCACTGGCTTCTAAGGTGACGGCGGTCGCGGCACTCACCCCTTCAACGGCGACGTTGCTGGGTGGGCTGGCGGTGCCGACTTCAAAGCTCTGCTGGTTAATAAAATCAACCGTATTCGGGGTGGCGGCGGCAATGGTGTTAATCCGATGGCCGGTGGCGGTGGCGAGGGTGTAATCGCCGCTGCCATTCAGCAGCAGCTTGTTGGCCAGAATATTGCCGCTGCCCGATACCGTCCCACCGCTGGTCAGGGTCAGGGTATTGCCGCCAACATCCACGGTCGAATTCAGCACCATCGGCGAGGTGCCGCTGTTCACCAGTGCCAAGCTATCGGTAAAGGTGCGGGCGGTATTGACTGTCAGCGTGGTGGTTTTGGCGGTGTCGCCAAGGGTGACATAGCGAAAGCCATCTTGAAATGTGCTGAGCAGGGCCTCCGTCAGCAGCAAGTCGCCGGTTGCGGCGGCACCAACCCCCACCGAAGCTGCTACGGTGGGCTTGACGGTCAGCGTCCCCGTTCCCCGTGCCGTTGCGCTGGTTTCGCTGCCGGTATTGGCGGCCAGCAGGTTGGACGTTGCAAGGGTGAGATTACCGGTGCCGCCATCAACCACCCCATTCAGGATAATGCCTTCTTGCCCTGCGCTGGGCGCGGTGCCGCTAGAGGTGCCGGTCAGGGTAAAAGGCCCTGCTGAGGCGGTCAGTGTGCTGCTGCCCCCCGCTGCTGCGCCATGTATCAGGATGCCCGTCCGCCCACCGGTGGTTGTCGCTGCGGTGCTGTCTCCTGTTACGTTGAACCCGTTGACGCTATTGACGGTGTGGTTGACCCCTGCTGCACGGCTGTCGATTTCGACCCCATG
>OBMA010000137.1_pt1 | contig 36709 bp, 37 predicted proteins | sample 1539141 | NCBI WGS metagenome assembly OBMA01 (sample SAMEA3991484, study PRJEB22521) | metagenome | biome: anthropogenic terrestrial biome; feature: sewage plant; material: raw primary sludge | place: Sweden | collected 2012-09-26
TTTCGACTATGTTCCTGAAATGCAGAATAGTGACATGTAGCAATGTGAAGTTTGTATATAAGACTGACGCTATAACGGCCAGTGATGAAAAATGATATAAGTGTACGGATAATGTCACATGATGTAGTTATAAAAACGACGTATTCATCACATTTCTTTAATGCTACATTTCAAGAACAATAGCATATCTCATTTATACATTGCTTTTGAAATGTAGCTAGAATTCAAAAAAAATTATGCTAGAATAATCACGTGCATAGATGAATTGAGATGTTTATGCAAAATTAAATGGCATTTATTTGTCGGTAAGGAACACAGATGACTTTATTAGAAACATTTCTCCTGGCAGTGGGCATGTCGTCAGAGATATTTGCATGGGTAGTATGCAAAAGCTCTGACTATTCTAAAATAGACAAACGCAAGATGTTTCTTTTTTCGCTTGCATTTGCCATATGGGAAGCGATATCGCTGCTTGCCGGGTACTATGGTGTATTTATATTAAAAAGAACAGGAATCTCGGACAATGCGATTAATGTTCTAAGACTTTTTGCGTTAGTGTTTTTTATCGTATTTGCACTTGAACTCTTGTATAAAGGCATAAAAAATGATCCGATATCAGAAAAACGCGCTGATGAAGTCCATTTCAAGCCTCTTATGAAATCGCTTGGACGGATTTCTATACATACCCTTTTTGAGAGCATCAGTTTTTCGTTTTGTGATACCCGTTTTAGCTATGTGCTTGTTATTCCGCTTGTTTCCTCAGTTCTTGTCACTTTATCTGCTCTTTGGGCAGGATATCATTTGGGATTTGAAGTAAAGTCAAAAGCATATATCATTGGATTTGTACTTATTATGCTTGGTGTAGCTGAAACGATCTTCAGATTTGTAATATAAGTTTATATTAATATTCTGATCATATGAGTTTACATTATTTAAGGTATATGCAGCCGCATATACCTTAAATTTTTATTATTTTCAAAGAACTTAGGTTATGTTAACATATAACTGTTCTGTGAAATAATAATAATGAAATCAAATAGAAATGAGGCGATTACTATGGGAATGACAATGACACAAAAGATCATGGCTGCGCATGCGGGACTTAGTGAAGTGAAAGAAGGACAACTCATAAAGGCAGATCTTGATCTTGTGCTCGGGAACGATATAACAAGTCCTGTTGCGATCAAGCAGATGAATAATATGAAGACTGCCGGCGTGTTTGATAAGGACAAGATAGCACTTGTCCCGGATCATTTTGTTCCGAATAAGGATATAAAGTCTGCGGAGAACTGCAAATGTGTGAGAGAATTTGCTATCCGTAATAAGATCACTAATTATTTTGAAGTAGGTAGAATGGGAATCGAGCATGCTCTCCTTCCTGAAAAAGGTCTTACGGTACCTGGAGATATGATAATAGGAGCAGATTCACATACATGTACTTACGGCGCTGTCGGAGCATTTTCTACCGGAATCGGTTCAACTGATATGGCAGTCGGAATGGCTACAGGCAAAGCCTGGTTTAAAGTACCGGGAGCAATCAGATTTAATTTGACAGGAAAGCTTTCAAAATATGTCAGTGGTAAGGATGTCATCCTTCATATAATAGGGATGATCGGAGTTGACGGTGCTCTTTACAGGTCGATGGAATTCACCGGTGACGGGATAAAAAATCTTTCGATGGATGATCGTTTTACTATCGCAAATATGGCTATCGAGGCCGGCGGTAAGAATGGCATTTTCCCGGTAGATGATCTTACGAGAGAATATATCAAAGAGCATTCAGACAGACAGTATACTGAGTATACTGCTGACCCTGATGCGGTCTATGAGAAAACAATAGATATTGATCTTGGAGAGATAAAGCCTACAGTCTCGTTCCCGCATCTGCCATCAAATACACGTACATTTGATCAGATAAAGGAACCTGTAAAGATAGATCAGGTTGTTATCGGATCATGCACTAATGGAAGGATGAACGATCTTAGATGTGCCGCATCGATCATAGCGGGAAAAAGAATAGCCGGCGGTATCAGATGCATTATTATTCCTGCAACTCAGGCGATATATCTTGAGGCTATGGAAGAAGGACTGATAAAGCAGTTCATAGAAGCCGGTGCAGTCGTATCGACACCTACATGCGGACCGTGTCTTGGCGGATATATGGGTGTTCTTGCAAAAGGTGAGAGATGCGTATCTACAACGAACAGGAATTTTGTCGGACGTATGGGTGATACTGAATCAGAGGTATACCTTGCAAGCCCGGCAGTCGCAGCAGCAAGTGCACTTACCGGATTTATCACGGATCCGACAGATTAATATAACAGGAATCAGATCGGATGGAGCATAACACAAAAAAAGTAACGACATTACATCATTTTGTCACTAGAAAATGCGTCATTTTATCAATAGAAAATGAAATTTCGTGTCAGATGTGTGGTATCATAAAATTGGTTTGAATATAAGGAGATTATTATGAAGTCAGCTGAAGGAATAGTTTTCGGATATGGCGATAATGTAGATACAGATGTGATAATACCTGCGAGATATCTAAATACAACGGATCCTACGGAGCTTGCGTCACACTGTATGGAGGATATAGATAAGGACTTTGTAAGTAACGTTCGTGTTGGCGATATAATCGTCGCAAGAAAAAACTTTGGCTGCGGATCATCGCGTGAACACGCACCTATAGCAATAAAGGCTTCTGGTGTAAGCTGCGTTATAGCTGAGACATTTGCAAGGATATTTTATCGCAACTCGATCAATATCGGACTGCCGATAATAGAATGTAAAGCTGCCTCAGAAGAGATAAAAGCCGGCGATAAAGTAAAAGTTGACTTTGATTCCGGGGTCATCAGCGATGAGACAACAGGAAAAAAGTATCAGGGTCAGTCATTTCCGCCGTTTATGCAGGGACTGATCGATGCAGGCGGACTTGTAAATTACGTTAATGAAGGGAAAATGTGAGAATATCTCATTTTACAAAAAAAACAAAAGGCATGAGGATGATGCGGGCACTTATCTGTGCAGCACTTATATTCGGGCTTACGTTATGCGGATGTGCAGGTAAAGATTCGGCAGAACAGAGCTCTGCTGGAGTTGCAAGTGATGCAGATACAGCGGATTTATCCCAAACTGTCAGCAGTTCCGATACGACGAGTTTTTCTGAAAACGCAGCCGGATCAGATAAGGAGAACACTTCAAAAGAAGCCAGTGATTCTAATGTCATTGATTCTTCAGAGTCAGAAAAAGCTTCGGAGACTGAGATCATATCATCTGACAGCGTATCATCATCTGACAGTGCGCTTACTGTACGCGCGAAAAAATCGAATAGCTGGGAAAGCGACAAGGCGGCATTTGCTCAGTATGAACTGAATATATCGAATAACAGCGGGCATAAGATAACAGATTGGAGCGCCAGCCTCTGCGTTCCGAAAGGAACGGAACTTTCACAGTCATGGAATTGTACAGCAGTTTGCACAGATGGAAAGCTTTCAGTCAAATGTGTTGATTACAACAGCAGCATAGATACTCAGACTGATTACCATGATACGGGACTTATAATCTCATGCAAAGATGATATACCGGAGATATGCGCAGGCTCCGTATTTTCTTATAAGATGGATGGAAAGTCATATACCTGTAATATCAGTGATACAGGTAAAGAATCAGAAGATCAAGAAAAAAGCTCTGTTACAGATGAATCTGCCGGCAGCAAGTCGAAATCAGACACGCAATCTGAATCAGAAAGCAAAAGTGTTAAGGGTGTAAATGCAGGGGAGGATAAGAATTCGATGAATACGGAATTTAAGGTAACACCGCTTAAAGTCGTCGGCACTGACCTGACGGACGCAGATGGCGATAAGGTGCAGCTTAAAGGTATAAGCTCACATGCGCTCGCACTTTATCCGCAATACGTAAATGAAGATTCACTGAGGACACTGCGCGATGAATGGCATGCGAATGTCTTTAGACTTGCGATGTATACGATGGAAGATGGCGGCTATTGCAACGGCGGTGATCAGAAAAAGCTTGAGCAGTCCATAGATACGGCAGTAAAAGCATGTCAGAAGCTTGATATGTATGTTATTATCGACTGGCATATACTTAGCGATGGCAATCCGCTGACACATGAAAAGGAAGCGGAAGTATTTTTTGAGAAGATGTCGAAGAAATATGCCGGAATCCCTAATGTCATATATGAGATATGCAATGAGCCGAACAATTCAGATTGGAAGACACAGATAAGGCCTTATGCGGACGATATCATTCCGATAATCAGAAAAAATGACAAGAACGTTGTCATTTTGGTAGGCACAAATACGTGGAGTCAGGATGTAGATCAGGTTGCCACAGATCCGCTAAAATATGATAATATAATGTATAGCCTGCATTTTTATGCAGGAACTCATAAGGAACAATTGCGGCTTAAGGCAGTAAATGCGATCAAAGCCGGAACACCGGTATTTATAAGTGAGTGCAGCATATGCACTGCAGATGGTAATGGCGCTGCGGATACTGAGTCAGGAAATGACTGGATGGATCTGATCTATAAGTATAATCTTAGTTATATTGAGTGGAATCTTTCGAATAAAGCGGAGAGTTCCGCGATGCTTAAGCCTTCATGCACAAAGACAAGCGGCTATACCGATGATGATCTGACCGAGATCGGCAAATGGTATAAAGACGTGATGAGAACAAGATGATATATGAGTGATATAGATCAGGGACTATTTGAAAGATCAAAATGCAGTGTGATGCTGAAACAGCATGATGCACATGGCTTTGGCACACTTAAGGAAAAAACGGTACATGCTGTGATGAAGCTTTATTATGCACCGGATGAAGATACTCATGAGATCCCGATAGAAGGTTTCATTGCCGATATCTATCATGAAGGAAAGATAATCGAGATACAGAATGGTAATTTCTACAAGATGAGAGATAAGCTGAAGGCGTATCTTCTGGATTACGAAGTTACGATAGTACTTCCACTATATGATCACAAATGGAATGTCTGGATCGATCCAGAGACTGGCGAAGTATCAAAGAAGAACAGATGCCGCTCAGGCACAGTATATAATGCTTTTCCTGAACTTTACAGGATAAAGAATTTCCTTAATGATGATCATCTGCATTTCATATTTCCAATGCTGGATATTGAGGAATACCGTTTGCTTAGCGGATGGAGCCGTGACAGAAAACATGGATCTGACAGGTATGACAGGATCCCGGTTTCTTTTGGATGTGAATACAGGATAGATGAGATAAGAGATTATCTTCAGTTTATCCCGCCGGAACTTGATGATGGTTTTACATCGGCTGATTTTGCCAGGGCGGCAGGTATAAGCAGAGATCTTGCAGATGTAACGCTGAATATACTTTATTTTACAGGAAATGTGATAAGAACGGGAAAAAAAGGGCGTAGTTGGTTATATAATATTTTTCAGGAATATTGAGGGAAAAATGACATTTCCGCAGATGCTTCAGTTATTCTATATGATAGTTACATTGCTGATCGCAGGGATTAATATCGCAAAAGGTAAAGTCTCGGATCAGCAAAGATATCTTTCGACCTTTTCTATAGTAACATTTGTGGGAATGGTCGGATATTATTATGAATTTACAGCATTTTCGCCCTCGGACATGTATTATGCGATCATTCTGGAATATTTCTATTTTTGTTTTGCACCGGTATTTCTGCTTCATTTTATGCTTCTTTATTCAAATTCAAAATTCAACAGCAAAATGGTGGAGATCTTTACGGTCTATGAGATAGTTATATTTATCATAGTCCTTCATTACCGTCATACCCCTGATCTTTTCTTTAAGTCTGTCAGCTGTATCCATTCAAATGGAACTTCATATATTGTTCTGGGGCATACTTTCATGTATGTGCTGAACCTTGTCGTGGACATAGTATGGAGCGTCTGGCTTGTGTATCTTACCTTTATAGGGTATTTAAAGCACAAAAAAGAACGTCGAATGGAATTTCTTATGATATTTGTAGGATCAGTCATTCCGTGTCTTGGATATATTTTTGATATAATCGGTGTCTGCGGACATTATCGGATCAGTATCATCTTTGATATCTCTGCGGAGATCGTGTTTGAATATATCGTTTTTCATTTTAATATGTTTAATACGGTAGAACAGGCGAAATCAGATTATATCCATGATATGGATGAAGGTGTTATCGTCACTAATTCCGATGGTGAAGCTATATTCCATAATCCTGCGGTTGAGAAGATATTTACTGATGTTGACTGGACTGATACTGATGAGATATCAAGTGATGTTATCTCTTTTCTTGAAAAGAATTGCAGTGGATTTGCCGGAGGAGACAGATATTATAATTGGAGACGCAGTGATCTTATGAATAACGGTCACTGTGAGGGCTACATCTATACTGTGATAGATGTTACAGAAGACTATGAATATACAAAGCAGCTTATGACACTTAACGATGAAGCGCTGCGTGCCGGTCAGGTCAAGAATATATTTATCGCAAACATAAGTCACGAGATAAAGACTCCAATCAATTCTATACTTGGAATGAATGAGATGATCTCGCGAAAAGACATCCCGACTGGCATCCGCAGATATTCAGATAATATCAGGAGTGCGGGATATACACTTCTCTCATTGATCAACGATATTATGGACATTTCAAAGCTGGAAGCGGGTAAATTGCATATAAGACAGAAAAATTACGATCCGGATGTGGCAATATACGAAGCGATAGGCATGATACAGGGAATAGTGGCAAACAAGCATATCGGGTTAAAGGTATCAGTATCACCTGATATGCCATCGATCCTCTTTGGCGATGATGTTAGGATTCGTCAGTGCATCGTAAATATCCTAAAATATTCTATTGCTAATACTTTTAATGGTCACGTTGAACTAGAGTCTTATTGTGAAAACGGGGATGATGTTAACAGCGTTAAGCTTGTATTTAAGGTGACAGATACGAGCAATGGTATAAAATCCAATATGATAAAGCATATATTTGATTCTGTTCTTGTTGTCCCGGCAAATGAACCGCAGCCTGCAGACAGCAGCATATCAGTTGCTCTAAGCATGTCTAAAAAGATTGCTGATATGATGGGAGCGTCAATAGATGTAGAAAGCGTATATGGCAGGGGAAGCTGCTTTACACTCACTATACCGCAGAAGATAATCGATCATACTCCGCTTGGAGCGTATGCATCTCATATAAGTGCCATAAAGAACAGAAGTGATCATAAAAGCATTGCGTTTACAGCACCAGATGCAAATATACTAGTGATCGATGATGCTGACGTGAACCTTGCCGTTGCACGTGGACTGATGAAGCCGTTTAAGATGCATATTGATACCGGGAACAGTGGTGAAGCATGTATTGATATGATGAGGAAAAAGCATTATGACATTCTCATGATCGATCATATGATGCCGGAAATGAATGGCATTGAGACTATAAAGAGAATACGCGCGGCAGAAAATCTTATAGATACATCTAATACAAAGATAATCGCTATGACAGGCAACTCGCAGCCGGATGCTGAAGAATTTTACAAAAAACATGGATTTGACGGGTATATGACAAAACCTATTGAACCTGCCAAAATCCAAGAGATACTTTTTATGTTCCTTCCAAAAGAACTGATAATAAAAACATCTGACAGGAAGGGCGAAAAATGAATATAGTGCTGTTACTTCAGATATTTTTCATAATAGCTTTGTTTTTTACAATGCTCGCCACGACGATATGCGCTAAGACTTCAGGACCGCAGAGATATCTTTCGGTCGCAACGATATGCGGCTTTATTGGTATGATAGGGTATTATTGCGAGCTTACTGCAAAATCGCTTAGTGATGCGTACAGAGCATGCAAGCTGGAATATGTCGCATATGTTATTGCACCGCTTATGGTTCTTGAATTTGTCTCATTATATGATAAAAGCAAGATCATCACGCTTATTGAAAGGATGATCCTTGTTGCGGATATCGTCATCCTGTGTCTTGTATGGACAAGCGAAAAGCATACTCTCTATTATAAACGGATATGGATCGTGAACTCAGGAGGTAATTCGTACATTTTAGTTGACCCGGGTCCAATGTATTATATCTATACGATCGTCATGATCATATGGGCGATCTGCGCGACATATGTTGCTTACAGAGTATATAGAAAATACCGCAACAACAAGACTCATGAATATTTTTATCTTTTTATGTCGATCATGATATTTATCGTTGGCTGGATTGTTGCGAAATTTCATCTTGTCGGATATTATGACCTAAGTGCAGTCGACTGCGTTGTCGCTTTGTTTTCGTTAACATATGTTACATTCAGATATGGTCTGTTCGATACAATATCAGAAGCAAGGGATATGTATATCAATGGCATGGAAGAGGGAATCCTTGTGACGAATATCAGTGGGAGACCTATATACGGGAACCCTGAGATGCAGAAGATATTTGAAGATATAGACTGGACGAACAATGCTGATATTGAAGAGAATGTGATCGACTTTCTTCATGAAAATGAGAATGGTTTTCTGAAAGACGGACGATATTTCAGCTGGCGTGAGAATTCTACACACAACAGCCGCGGGAATTGTGAGGGTAAAGTATATTATCTGTTCGATATATCTGATACTTATAATTATACAAGACAGCTTCTTGACATGAAAGATAAAGCAGTCAAGGCAAATCAGATGAAGAACAGTTTTATATCAAATATAAGCCATGAGATTAGAACCCCGATCAATTCGATACTTGGCATGAATGAGCTTATAACGAGGGAGAATAATGATCCGGAAGTTACCGAGTATTCATATAATATAAGAGAAGCCGGTAAAAATCTTCTTTCACTTGCCAACGATATCCTTGATATGTCAAGGATGGAGGCAGGAAGGATTGAGATTCACAATTCAAAATATGATCTTGCAGTACTTATAAATGACTGTCTTCAGATGACTTCAGGAAGAATAGAAGAAAAAGGGATAAAGTTTGATGCATGTATCGCAAAGGATATGCCTGTATCGTATATCGGCGATGAGATAAGACTGAAACAGTGTATAACAAATTTCCTGACAAATGCGATAAAATATACTAACGAAGGGTATATATCTCTTAATGTTAATGGTGTCAGAAAGAGTCAGAGCGAATATATACTTTGCATAAGCGTGACCGATACTGGACGTGGCATCAGAGAAGAGGATCAGGAAAAATTATTCAGTCCGTTTGTGCGCTTGGAAGCAGAAAAAAGTTATAATTATAATATCGAGGGATCAGGACTGGGGCTATCACTTACTAAACAGATGATAGATGTTATGCATGGCAGTATCAGTGTCAATAGCATATATGGTCAGGGAAGCACATTTTCAGTAGAGATACCGCAACTTATCAATGATGATACGCCTATCGGTAACTTCAGAGATCATCTGAGTGAAGTAAAAAAGAAAGACGACAGACAGGATAGAAGATTCATTACGCATGGGGCAAAAGTCCTCGTAGTTGATGATAATGAAGTAAACAGACTGGTAGTATCGGGGCTGCTGAAGAAATTTAAAGTTAATGTTGATGAAGCAGAGAGTGGTGCCAAGTGTCTTGCGATGATAAAAGAGAAGCACTATGATATTATTTTCATGGATCATATGATGCCGGAGATGGATGGGATAGTGACACTCCATATGATAAAAAAACTTCCTGAAGATATGTGGAGAGCTACAAGTATTATTGCACTCACTGCAAATGCGGGTGCTGATGCAAAAGAGACTTATCTTAATGAAGGGTTTGATGATTATATGATGAAACCGGTAGATATAGATATTCTCAATAAAATGATAGAGAAATATATTCCTAAAGATATGTTAGAGTATTATTAATAAAAATGATAAAGAGGTAAATGATGTCTGAAAAAAAATATGACGCTTCAAGCATAATGGTCCTTGAAGGTCTTGAACCTGTGCGTGTACGTCCGGGAATGTACATAGGCAGTGTTTCTGCAAAAGGTCTAAATCACCTTGTTTATGAGATAGTTGACAATGCAGTCGATGAGCATCTTGCCGGATACTGCAACACGATACATGTTACGCTTGAAAAAGACGGATCATGTACTGTGACAGATAATGGCAGAGGCGTTCCGGTAGAGATGCATGAGAAAGGCGTCAGTGCAGAACGTGTTGTCCATACGACACTTCATGCAGGCGGAAAATTCGACAACAATGCATATAAGACGAGCGGTGGACTTCATGGCGTAGGTTCATCGGTTGTTAATGCGCTTTCAAAGGAAATGACTGTCACGGTTAAGCGTGGAGGTCAGATATATCATGATTCCTATGCATATGGAAAACCAACGACTGAGCTTGTGAACGGGCTTCTCCCAGTGACAGGCAAGACAAGAGAGACTGGGACTATAGTCAATTTTGTTCCGGATGAAACAATCTTTGATACTGTCATATTCAAAGAAGAAGAGATAAAGAGCCGACTTCATGAGACGGCTTATCTGAATCCCGGACTTACGATCTTCTATGAAGATAAGCGTCATGATGATTCTGATTATATCGAATTTCATGAACCGGACGGACTTATCGGATTTGTGCATGACCTGAATCAGTCTAGTGAGGGAATCCATGATGTCGTATATTATAAGGGCGAAAGTGACGGTATTACTGTCGAGGTAGCATTTCAGTATGTGAATGAATTTCAGGAGAATGTTCTTGGATTCTGCAATAATATATATAATGCAGAAGGCGGGACACATCTTACCGGATTTAAGACTATGTTTACTACTGTGATAAATAATTATGCGAGACAGCTTGGCGTACTTAAAGATAAAGACAGTAATTTTACAGGAGCAGATGTACGTAACGGAATGACTGCCGTGATATCGATAAAACATCCCAATCCCCGGTTTGAAGGTCAGACAAAGACAAAACTCGATAATCAGGATGCAGCAAAGGTCGTTTCGAAGGTAACAGGCGAAGAGGTCGTCAGATATTTTGACCGGAATCTTGAAAATTTGAAGCAGATAATCGGATGTGCAGAAAAAGCGGCAAAGATAAGGAAATCTGAAGAAAAGTCAAAGACAAATCTTCTGACAAAACAGAAATTCTCATTTGATTCTAATGGAAAACTTGCAAATTGTGAATCACGGGATGCTTCAAAATGTGAGATCTTCATCGTAGAAGGAGATTCTGCCGGCGGCAGTGCGAAGACTGCACGTAACCGTATGTTTCAGGCGATCCTGCCCATACGAGGGAAGATCCTTAACGTAGAAAAGGCGAGTATTGACAGAGTACTCGCAAACGCTGAGATAAAGACGATGATCAATGCGTTTGGATGCGGCTTTTCTGAAGGATATGGCAATGATTTTGATATATCAAAACTCAGATATGACAAGATTGTCATAATGACGGATGCCGATGTCGATGGAGCACATATATCAACGCTTCTTCTTACGCTTTTCTACAGATTCATGCCTGAACTTATAATGGATGGACATGTATATGTCGCAATGCCGCCGCTTTATAAGGTAATGCCATCGAAAGGAAAAGAAGAATACCTGTACGATGATAAGGCGCTGCTTAAATACAGATCATCACATAAAACACCTTTTACGCTTCAGCGTTATAAAGGTCTTGGAGAAATGGACGCGGTACAGTTATGGGAGACTACACTTGATCCTGAAAACAGACTTATGAGAAGAGTAGAGATCGAAGATGCGCGAATGGCATCAGAAGTTACAGCGATGCTTATGGGCACGGATGTAGGTCCCAGAAGAGACTTTATTCACGACCATGCGGATGACGCAGAACTGGATGTGTAATGATAGTGCTTTTGATAAGATTGCAAGCATAACGTATGCGGATAAGTACGCAGCGTATTATAAAACAAGAGGTTAGATAATGAGCGAAGCAGTTAAGGAACAGATCATTCAGACTGAGTATTCAGAACTGATGAAGAAATCATATATCGATTATTCTATGAGCGTAATCGTAGAACGTGCACTCCCGGATGTCAGGGACGGTCTTAAGCCGGTTCAGAGAAGAACACTTTTTGACATGAGAGAACTTGGCATCACTTCTGATAAGCCTTACAGAAAGAGTGCCAGAATTGTCGGCGATACAATGGGTAAATATCATCCGCACGGCGACAGTTCAATCTATGAATCATTAGTTGTCATGAGTCAGGATTTTAAGAAAGAGCTTCCTCTTGTAGACGGACACGGAAACTTCGGCAATATTGAAGGCGACGGTGCTGCTGCCATGAGATATACGGAGGCACGTCTTCAAAAGATAACAGAACAGGCTTTTCTTGCCGATCTTGATAAAGATGTCGTTGATTTTGTCCCGAATTTTGATGAGACAGAGAAAGAACCTTCAGTACTTCCGGTAAGAATTCCTAATCTGCTGATAAACGGTGCTGATGGTATTGCCGTAGGTATGGCAACGAGTATACCTCCTCATAATCTTCATGAAGTCATAGAAGCTGAAAAGGCATACATGCTCGATCCCGAGATAACGACAAGGGGACTGATGCATTATATTAAAGGACCTGATTTTCCTACAGGAGGAATTGTCACTAATAAGGATGATCTGGCAGAGATCTACGAGACGGGACTCGGAAAGATACGTATAAGAGGCAAAGTTGAAGAAGAAAAGGGGAAGAACGGACATATCAATATCGTTATAAAAGAGATACCGTACCCTATGATAGGTCTTAATATCTCAAAGTTCCTGCTGGACGTTGCATCGCTTGCAGAAGATCACAAAACAAATGATATCGTTGATATAACAAATCAGTCTTCTAAAGAAGGCATACGTATCGTGATCGAGCTCAGGAAAGATGCGGATGTCGAGAATTTTAAGAATCTCCTTTACAAGAAGACAAGGCTGGAGGATACTTTTGGAGTAAATATGCTTGCCATCAAGAATGGCAGACCGGAAACAATGGGAATCAAAGAGATCATAAAATCTAGCGTTGATTTCCAGTTCGAGATTCTCACAAGAAAATATCAGACACTTCTTCAAAAGGAAAAAGACAAGAAAGAGATACAGGAAGGTCTCATAAGGGCATGTGAGATAATCGATCTTATAATTGAGATACTTCGTGGATGTAAGGACAGAGCTCAGGCAAAGAATTGCCTTGTGACAGGTGCGACAGAGGGTATCAGATTCCGTTCTAAAGAATCATCCGTAATGGCTTCTCACCTTGATTTTACTGAAAAGCAGGCGGATGCTATTCTTGATATGCGTCTGTACAAGCTTATCGGGCTGGAACTTGAAGCACTTGTCAATGCCCATGAAGAGACTATGGCTAATATCTATAGATATGAGGATATTCTTGAAAGGCATGATTCAATGGTACAGGTCATAATAAATGATCTGGAATCAGTTGAAGACAAGTTCAGCTGCAGTAGAAAAACAGTGATCACAAATGCCGAAGAAGCGGTTTATGAAGAGAAGAAAGCAGAAGCATCTGATGTATATTTCCTTATGGACAGATTCGGATATGCAAGACTTATCGATACTTCAACTTTTGATCGAAACACGGATTCTCTTAATGAAGAGAACAGATTCATAGTCAAGTGCAAGAGTGACGGGCGTATATGTCTGTTTACAGATTCAGGGATGCTGCATACTATAAAAGTAGGCGATCTTCCGATGACAAAGCTAAGGGATAAAGGTATTCCAATCGATAATATAAGCAAATATGATTCAACAAAAGAAGCGGTCATCTATGCTGCGAGCCAGTCGGATCTTAATCTTTACAGACTGATATTTATTACGGAGACATCAATGGCCAAGGTAGTTGACGGAGGAGAATTTGATGTTTCCAAGTACACGATCCTGGCGTCAAAGATCAAAGATGGCGATAAGATCGTATCTGTCATGGCGATGACTGATATAACTGATATTGTGATCAAATCTGAGAATGGTTATTTTCTTAGAATGTCGATGGATCAGATACCACAGCAGAAAAAGAATGCTGCAGGTGTAAGGGCAATGAAACTGGCGGAAAAAGATAAAGTCAGCGATGTCTATTATATCAGGAATGGCGAGACAAGCCACATGATAAGTGATGATGGCAAAAAGAGAGATCTGTGCACGGTAAAGACCGCTGGCAGGGGTGGCAGAGGTTCAAAGCTGAAATAATGTTAATCCAATACGTCTATATATAAGTAAAATAAAATTTGAAAGGAAACATGAAAGATATGAGAGTAATCGCTGGTACAGCAAGGAGCCTTCCACTGGCAACACCTGACGGTATGCATACGAGACCAACACAGGACAGGATAAAGGAGACATTTTTCAACATCATCCAAAACGATATTCCGGGATGTGTATTTGTAGATATGTTTGCCGGAAGCGGACAGATGGGAATAGAAGCGCTCAGCCGTGGCGCTGCAAGATGTTACTTTGTCGATAATGATAAATCTGCGATAAAATGTATAACAGATAATGTTCATTTTACGAAAATGGACGATGCGGCTACGATACTCAAGTCTGATGCATCAAGTGCGATGTATTCCATACACGAGAAAGCAGTCAATGTCGTATTTATGGATCCGCCATACGGGGAAGGACTTGAAAATCAGATTATTGCAAATCTTACAAAGATGCCCTGGTTCAATGAATATACTATGGTCGTGATTGAGTCGGGTCTTGATACGGATTACGGATTTGTCGATAAATTCGGTCTTAAAGTGACCAGGATAAAACAGTATAAGACTAATCAGCATGTTTTTATCATGAAGAAATGAATGACACTTATGGAGGAAAAACGAATGAAGGCATTGTATCCGGGAAGCTTTGATCCGGTAACATACGGACATCTGGATGTGATAAGAAGAGCGGCGGATGTATTTGATGAGCTTATAGTCAGCGTACTCAACAATAAAGCCAAAACTCCATTGTTTTCAGTAGACGAACGTGTTAAAATACTACAGGAAGCGACGAAAGATATCCCTAATATCAGGGTCGCATCTTTCAGCGGTCTGCTTACGGATTATGCGAAAAGTATAGATGTTCATGTCGCGGTAAGAGGACTTAGAGCCATTACGGATTTTGAATATGAACTTCAGATAGCACAGACGAATAAGGTGTTGTCAGGGGGAATGCTCGATACGGTATTTTTCACAACAAGTCTTGAATATTCGTATCTGAGTTCTTCAAGTGTAAAGGAGATCGCAAGTTTTAAAGGAGATATCTCTCAGTGCGTTCCGCCTTTTGTCGCAGATAAGATATATAAAAAATATGGCTACTGAAAATAACATTTGTAAGAGGGGCATTTTATATGAGCAGTAAGATTGAACAGCGTATAGATGAGATAGAAGATTATATTGACGGATGCAAATATCTGACTTTTTCCAAAACAGATATACGTGTGAGCAAGGATGAGATCGAAGAACTCCTTCATGATCTTAAGGCTGACACACCTGACGAGATCAGAAGATATCAGAAGATGATAGCTCAAAGAGAGGTCATCCTTCAGGATGCGCGTAAGCAGGCAAAGGCTCTTATCGATAAGACTACACAGCAGACGAATGAACTTATCAATGAGAATGAGATAATGCAGCAGGCTTATGCCCAGGCCAATGAAGTTATCACCATGGCAAATAAAAAGGGTCAGGAGATCGTAGATAACGCTACGATAGAAGCTAATCAGCTTAAAGAGTCAGCCCAGCAGTATCTGGAGAATATATTGACTCATTTAAACGAACTTCTGACATCTACACTCAATTCTACAAATGCTCATTATGAGAGCTTCTATAATTCACTAAGCAGTGTCAATGAAGCTATAAACAATGATATGGCAGAGCTTCATCCAGAGACTGTAGGTGATACAGATGACCTTTCAGGTATAGACTTAAGTGATGCCGGAAATTCTTCAAACGGTCAGAATGAAGATACAGATAATACGGGATCTTTTGACGATGAGAACTCAGATGCAGGGGCAGCTAATGGCGGATCCGACGGTCGTGATCTATAAAGTTTTTTTGTTTGTTTTATGAGAAATATAAACGAACCGGCATTGTTGACGGTTCGTTTTTTTCGCTATTTACATCGTGCTTGCACGAATGGAACAGTGACGAGCATCGCGGATAGCGAATGTTCCATACCAGGAGGTATCATGAAAAATTTTCTTAAAGTAGTTTCTGTAGTCTGCGCAGTATCAATACTTATCGCATCGCTCTCATTTGCACCGGCAGTTCATGCAGATGCGGCGGCACCTGTTACGATCTGTATTGACGCCGGACATGGCGGCACAAACATGGGAGCGCAGTATAACGGCAGAAATGAAAAGGACATGACTGTTGTTGTAGCGAATGCGATGTATTCATATCTTTCAAATTTTGAAGGCATAAATGTTGTCATGACAAGGACTGCAGACGCAGAGCTTTCTCTTCAGCAGAGATGCGATATCGCTCATGCTGCCGGAGCACAGTTCCTTTTCTGTATCCATTTTAACGCTATCGGCGATCATTCAAGATATGGATGTGAGAACTGGGTTTCCGCATTTGGAGACAATTGCTCAAAAGGTCTGACATTTGGCAATATAGAAACAAATGCGCTCGCACAGATGGGAATTGTGAACCGCGGCGTCAAGACAAGACTTAATTCAGCACGTAACGCAGATTATTACGGAATAATAAAGCATTGTGATGAATACGGGATACCGAGTGTCATCATCGAACACTGCTATGTCGATAATCCTATAGATTATCAGTTCTGTGCGACATCAGATCAGCTTATGAAGCTTGGAGTCGTAGATGCGACATCGGTTGCACAGTATTATGGACTGAAATCGACAAAACTTGGAATTGATTACAGCGGTTATAAGAAAACGATCATCACTCCGGCAAACGGAGTTCAGTATCCGGATTATACAGCTCCTGACGCATGCAGCATAGCAAAAGCATCGGTAGATGCATCACACAACAGTGCAGTTATAAATGTTGGCGCATATGATAAGCAGAGCCGTATTCTCTATTACGCATACAGCACTGACGGCGGACTTACGTATTCACAAAAACTTGTATGGAGCGGAACAAATGCGAACTATGTCGTGCCGATCACTGTAAAGCTTGACGGAAAACAGAACTGCCCGGTTCAGTTCATAGTCTGGAACAATTTTGATGAATACACTGTTAGCAATATGATCACAGTAAACTGAAGTATCATCTGAACCTTTCGGAGGTGACAAATGAGACTCGATAAATTTATTAATGACTGCACATCCATCGGAAGGTCATCCGCAAGAAATGAGATAAGGAGCGGCGCGGTCACTGTAGATGGTGCAGTAGTAAAAAAACCGGAGACGGCAGTCGAACCTGATAAGACGAAAGTGTGTTATAAAAGCGCGGAACTTCATTATAGACAGTTTAGCTATTATATGATGAACAAACCTGCCGGATATGTGTCTGCCAGGACTGATAACCGTTCAAAGACTATAATAGATCTTATGCCTGAGAACCTGCGGGAAAAGCTCGCACCGGTTGGTCGTCTTGATAAGGATACAGAGGGACTTATCATAATCACTGATGACGGAAAACTCACACACGATCTTATTTCCCCGGTAAAGCATGTATATAAAAAGTATTACTGCGAATTAAGAGATGAGATAAACGATGAAGATATGAAGAAACTTGAGGCTGGAGTAGACATCGGTGACGGTGACGTGACACTTCCGGCAAAAGCTTCATATGCAGGTGACAGCAAAGATAAGATATATCTTTCTATATGCGAAGGTCGATTTCATCAGGTCAAAAGGATGCTATATGCTGTCGGAAATGAAGTGGTATATCTGAAACGTGAATCCATGGGAGATCTGCCGCTTGACAGTTCACTTCAAAAAGGTGAGTTTAGAATGCTAAGGGATGATGAGATTCAGCTCTTAAACAAAGCCACGGGGATATAAATGGCTTAAACCTGATATTAAAAAGCAGTTATTGTGCTATGTTAAAATCTGAGGAAACGTGATCTTATGAATAACGATGACAAGACGAAAATAAAATATAATGTGAAACATGGAATGTATGGCTATATAACGGGACACAGAAAAAGAGTGATCGCCAGAACGATAATCTATTTTGTTCTTGCACTAGGACTTTACTTTCTGGGGCTATATATATCTCATACCAAAAAGAACTATCTGACGATATTAGCAGTGCTCGCACTATTACCCGCATGTAAGAGCTTCGTGAATATGGTGATGTTCATAAGAGCAAAAGGGTGTTCGCAGGATGCATATGAAAAGATCAGAGATCACACAGGAGAGCTGATCAACTTTTATGATATGTATTTTACAACAGAGCAGACATCATATCCGATATGCCATCTCACGTTAAGCGGCAATACTATCATCGGATATACTGAATACGAAAAATGTAACTGCAATGATTGTGAAAAGCATCTGAAGACAATGCTTGGTAAAGATGGCTATAAAGATCTTACAGTGAAGATATTTACCGATCTATCAAAATATACGGCGCGTGTAGATCAGCTGAATGCAGCGTATGACGGATCAGAACATTCACGTACGGAAAATGGAATATCTACAACGCTTCTGTCGATATCGCTTGCATGAAGTGAGGACGAGATGTATCAGAAGATTGTTTCAACAAGAGAAGAAGGTCAGCGGCTGGATAAATATCTGCACAAGATACTTCCTGAAGCGGGGAACGGCTTCTTATGCAAGATGCTGCGAAAAAAAAGTATAACACTGAATGACAAGAAGGCTGATGCCGGAGATAAGATATGTTCCGGTGACGTTTTGAAGATATATTTCTCAGACGATACGCTCTCAAAATTCATGAACGGCAGTAACGATGATGATTGCAGCAAAAACGGAAATCGCAACAGTAATGGGAATTGCAACAGTAATGGAAATCGTAGCAATACAGATAATGGTGCAGGCAGCCGTTTGAAAGAAGAATGCTTGTCATATAGAAATTGCTATAAGAAGTTTAAGGATAAGATAGATATTTTATTTGAAGATGAAGATATCGTAGCGGCTGATAAGCCCGCGGGAATCCTTTCACAGAAAGCGGAAAAGACTGATGTTTCGGTAAATGAATGGCTTATCGGATATATGCTTGAATCTGGTGAGATGGATGAAGATGAGCTTTCACTTTTCAGACCGTCGGTATGCAACAGGCTTGACCGGAATACGAGCGGCATTATCCTATGTGGAAAGACAATCACAGGGGAACAGATCTTATCAGAAATGCTGCGTGAGCGGACACTGGATAAGTATTATCTGGCGGCAGTGACAGGTCGTATAGATAAGCCTCAGGAGATTAAAGGATATCTTTCCAAAAATCACAGAACGAATAAAGTCGTGATAACTCAGACACATGATAATGAAAGTGCAGATTCTGATGAGATACATACATATTACAGACCTTTATCCTATGATAAGGGCAACGATGCGACGATCATTGAAGTGAAGCTTATAACGGGGAAAACGCATCAGATAAGGGCGCACCTTTCATCTGTCGGACATCCTTTGATAGGTGATGTAAAATATGGAAATGAAAAAAGAAACAGATATTTTCGTGACAGATATGGAATCAGATCTCAGATGCTTCACTGCAGTCGTGTAGAATTCCCGGAAGATGAAAGGCTTAAAGAAGCGTCAAAAGTAGTGATCCTTTCGCCTGTACCACAGAAATTTGTATCTGTATTTGGTAATATTTATGAAGATAGATACTGAAAACAGTGAATGAATCTGATCAGGGTGTTTAAACTGATTAAATTGAAAAACAATTGCACAAGAAGAATGATACTAACATCCATCGTGCAAAATAAAATAAGAAAGTATAGAGATGATAAAATGGCAGAGAATTCAGAACTTATCGAAAGATTTTTTAAGTATGTGAAAGTTGATACAAGGTCGTCAGAGACTACTGAGACACATCCTAGTACGGACAAACAGAAAAATCTCGCTTTGATCCTTGTATCTGAGCTCAAAGAGATGGGATATTCAGTGGATTATGACGAAGAACACTGCTATATATATTCATTTATTCCATCAAATAACGGGAATGCAGATACTCCGGTTATAGGATTTATCGCTCATATGGATACATCACCTGAAGTCAGCGATGAAAATGTAAAACCGCGTATCATAGAATACAAAGGCGGAGATATTGAACTAAACAAAGAAAAGAACATAGTCATGAGCTCTATTGACTACAAGAGTCTTGATAACTATATCGGTCAACATCTTATCGTTACGGATGGAACGACTCTTCTTGGAGCTGATGACAAGGCTGGTGTTGCAGAGATCATGCAGATGGCATACGATCTTTCAAAGCATCCGGAGATAAAGCATGGACGTATAGCTATTGGATTTACGCCAGACGAAGAGATTGGCGAAGGTCCTATGTTCTTTGATCTGAAGAGATTTGGAGCTGATTTTGGATATACAGTAGATGGTGGAACACTTGGCATCATTGAATATGAGAATTTTAATGCAGCGCAGGTCAGAATGATAATACACGGTAGAAATGTACATCCGGGTTCTGCAAAACATATCATGAAGAATTCTATCTGTATAGGAAATGAATTTCAGAATATGCTTCCGACGGATCAGAGACCTGAAGTTACGGAAGGATATGAGGGATTTTATTTTCTTGAGAAATTTGAAGGTACTATCGAAAAAACTGTCATGGAATATCTCATCAGAGATCATGACGGCAAGAAATTCGAGGACAAGAAGAAACTTTTCCTGAATGCCGCAGAGTTCATGAACAGGAAATACGGTGAAGGTACTGTTGAAGTTTATATGAAAGACGCGTATTACAATATGATCGAGAAGATGAAGGATCATATGCATCTTATCGATAAAGCGTATGAAGCTCTAAAAAATGCCGGCGTAGAACCATCATCGGAACCGATAAGAGGCGGCACCGACGGCGCGGCTCTTTCATTTAAAGGACTTCCATGTCCCAACCTCTGCACTGGCGGTGAGAATTATCACAGCCGCTTTGAATATGCGTGCGTTGAATCAATGGAAAAGACGAAAGAGATGCTTCTTGGTATTGTCTCATTATATGAAAAAGAGACTTATGATAGTCTGAACGAAAAGATAAGCAGATGATGTCGATGCACTAAAGTTGAGATGCTGCGATAAACAGGAGAATCATGACTGCGTGGAATTCAAGAGGTCTCAGGGGTTCAACTCTTGAGGAGATGATCAACAGAACAAATGAGAAATATGCCGAGAATGGGCTTGCACTTATCCAAAAGATCCCGACTCCGATAACTCCGGTTAATATCGATCAGGAATCCCGGCATATAACTCTTGCATATTTTGATCAGAAATCTACCGTCGATTATATAGGTGCGGTTCAGGGGATTCCCGTATGTTTCGATGCGAAGGAGTGCAATGCCGATACTTTTGCGCTTGAAAACATTCATGAACATCAGGTAGAGTTCATGAAAGCGTTTGAAAAGCAGGGAGGTATCGCTTTTTTTCTGATCTTTTATGTGCACAAGGATCAGCTCTATTATCTTCCTCTTGAAATGCTCATGTTCTTTTGGAACAGAGCTGCAGACGGCGGGAGAAAGAGTTTCAGATACGATGAACTTAATCCTGAATACTTTCTGCCTAAGAGATCTGGTATACTGGTTCCTTATCTCGATATGATACAGAAAGATCTTGATGACAGAGAAAACTGAAACTTGTATAAGCGGTCGAAATATTGATGCATGTTGAATACTCTGCGGTTGACAAGATATTTTATTTCCTGTATACTGACATAAAATTTAGCGTGATAGCAAATTAGCACGCTAAAGCGATAAAGCACGTTGACGATGCAAACTATATAGTGCGACTTGCAATCGCATAAGAATGACGTTTGCAAAAGTAATAGAGATGGAGAAAAAATATGAAATCAAGCCTGCTTCACACTCCTGAGGGAGTCAGAGATATATACGGAGATGAATATGCCAGAAAAAGTAAAGTATCGGAAGAGATACTTGGTCAGATCCATAGTTATGGATACGAAGACATTCAGACACCGGCATTTGAATTTTTCGATGTATTTTCAAATGAGATAGGGACTACGCCTTCACGTGAACTTTATAAATTTTTTGACAAAGATGGGGATACGCTGGCGCTCAGACCGGACTTTACGCCGTCTATAGCCAGATGTGCTGCAAAATATTTTATGGAAGATTCAACACCGCTTCGTCTTTGCTACAGTGGCAATACATATACGAACAATTCAAATCTTCAGGGCAAGCTCAAAGAGATGACCGAGATCGGTGCTGAACTTATCAGTGATGATTCAGTATACGCAGATGCAGAAGAGATAGCACTGCTTATCAGTTCGCTTCAGAGAGCCGGTCTGAATGATTTTCAGATATCAGTAGGAAATGCGGAGTATTTCAAAGGTCTCTGTGAATATGCCGGCATAGATGAAGAGACTGAACTTAAGCTTAAAGATTTTATTGCAGGAAAAAATTATTTTGGTGCAGAGGATCTGCTTGTAGACTGTGGAATATCTGATGATAAAAGAACACTTCTTTTAAGAGTGATGGATCTGTTCGGATCTGATGAGAAGATCCTTGATCAGGCACTTGAGAGCATTACATGCGAAAGATCAAAAGAAGCAGTCATACATCTTAAGGATGTCTATGATGTACTTTGCCGATACGGTGTTGAAAAATATGTTTCATTTGACCTTGGAATGCTCAGCAAATATAACTACTACACGGGTATAATCTTCAAGGCGTTCACATACGGCGCTGGCGATGCGATCGCAAAGGGAGGCCGCTATGACAGCCTGCTGCGTCAGTTTGGAAAGAATGCTCCGGCTATAGGATTTGTCATAGTTATCGATGATCTTATGAATGCGATGAGCAGACAGAATATTGCTGTTACAGTGCCCGAACCGGTAAAAAAGATCTTATATAATCCTCAAAATTTTGATGAGAAGCTTCGTGAAGCTGAGAAGCTCAGAATCGACGGGGCGCGAGCTGCACTGATACCTGAGAATACATTAACTTCAAAGGAGAATTCAAATGGATGATGAGAGATATCTGACTGTTGCTCTCGGCAAGGGACGTCTTGCAGATAAGACAATGGAATTGTTCGAAAAGATCGGGATTTCCTGTGAGGAAATGAAAGACAAAAGTACCAGAAAGCTGATATTTACTGATGAGAAAAACAAGATGCGTTTCTTTCTGGCCAAGTCGCCGGATGTTCCTACATATGTCGAGTATGGTGCGGCAGATATAGGTGTTGTCGGAGAAGATACGATACTTGAAGAAAATAGGCGCGTGTATGAGGTCATGGATCTGGGCTATGGAAAATGTAGAATGTGCGTGTGCGGTCCCGCACAGTCAAGGGAGCTCCTTAAACATCATGAGATGATAAGAGTGGCGAGCAAATATCCGAATATTGCAAAAGATTATTTCTATAACAGAAAGTTTCAGACAGTCGATATAATAAAGCTAAATGGATCTGTCGAACTTGGACCTATAGTGAAACTTTCAGATGTTATAGTAGATATAGTCGAGACAGGATCGACGCTCAAAGAAAACGGACTTGAAGTGCTTGAAGAGGTATGTCCGCTTTCAGCCAGGATGATCGTCAATCAGGTGACAATGCAGATGCAGACGATCCGTGTTCGAAATCTTGTAAAAGAACTGCAGGATGCACAGAAAAATATCTGATGAATGTTCGTAAATAATCTGATAGATACTGGAGGAAATCATGCGTATAATAAAACTTACAGAAGAATCAAAGAAAGATCTGCTTCACGATCTTATTAAAAGAAGCCCGAATCAATATACACAATATGAGGATATGGTTAACGGAATAATAAGTGATGTGCGTGAAAATGGTGACAAAGCTGTATTTTCATATACAAAGAATTTTGACAAATGGGATTGTACACCTTCAAATGTGAAAGTAACGGAAGAAGAGATAAAAGAAGCATACGCATCACTTGATCCTGAATTTGTCAGTGTTATGAAGCGTAGTGCTGAGAATATAAGAAGTTTTCATGAAAAGCAGGTCAGGAACAGCTGGATCGATACAAAACCTGACGGATCGATACTTGGACAGAAGATAATACCGATAGAGATCTCGGGAGTTTATGTTCCGGGTGGAAAAGCAGCATATCCAAGCAGTGTACTGATGAATGTGATACCGGCAAAAGTAGCAGGTGTAAAGAGGATCATAATGACTACACCGGCGGGAAACGGCAGGGTCAATCCGGGAACACTTGTTGCCGCGGATATAGCGGGAGTACATGAGATATATAAGGTTGGAGGAGCACAGGCTATCGCAGCTATGGCATTCGGTACAGAGAGCATTCCGAAAGTTGACAAGATAACCGGTCCCGGCAATATATTTGTTGCACTTGCAAAGAAAGCATGCTTTGGATTTGTAAGTATTGATTCGATAGCAGGACCAAGCGAGATCATGGTTCTGGCAGATGAAACTGCCAATCCAAGATATGCTGCCGCGGATCTTTTGTCGCAGGCGGAACACGATGAACTTGCGAGTGCTATCATGATAACTACAAGTGAAGAGCTTGGCAATAAAGTATCAGATGAAGTGGACAGATTTCTGAGCAGACTCTCAAGAAGAGAGATAATACAGAAATCACTTGATAATTACGGATATATCCTTATAGCAGACAGCCTTGATGATGCGATAGACGGAGTTAACGTTATAGCACCGGAACATCTTGAGATACTTACATCATCACCGTTTGAAGTTATGCCTAAGATAAAGAACGCAGGAGCGATATTCCTCGGTGAAAATTCATCTGAGCCGCTTGGTGATTATTATGCAGGTCCCAATCACATTCTTCCGACAAACGGAACTGCAAGGTTCTTCTCACCGCTCAGTGTCGATGATTTTGTAAAGAAATCGAGCATAATATCTTATTCGAGAGAAGCGCTGTATAATGCTCATAAAGATATAGAGCTGTTTGCAAAAAATGAAGGACTTACCGCACACGCGAATTCTATCCACGTAAGATTTGATCAGGATTGACAGCGGAGTATTTTATTTGCAGGAAAAGGTTGATCTTGCATCGTTTATAGGAGGGAAGTACACATATGTCAAGAAAATCAGATATAGAGAGAAAGACAAAAGAAACAGATATCAAGATGACTCTTGAACTTGATGGAACAGGTAAAAGCACAATAGATACAGGCATCGGTTTTTTTGATCATATGCTGGAAGGCTTTTCAAGACATGGTCTGTTTGATCTGAATGTCAAGATAAACGGAGATCTTAATGTAGACGGACATCATTCAGTTGAAGACTGTGGTATAGTTCTTGGACAGGCTATAAAGGAAGCTGTAGGAGATAAAAAAGGAATCAAACGTTACGGATCATTCATACTTCCGATGGACGATGCACTTTGTCTTTGCGCAATCGATCTTTGCGGCAGACCGTACTTTGTATTTGACTGCGAACTTCCAACACCGATGGTAGGCGATATGGATACTCAGCTTGTACGTGAATTTTTTTATGCAGTATCTTATTCAGCAGCGATGAATCTGCATATAAAAATGCTTTCCGGCTGTAATTCACATCATATGATAGAGGCTATGTTCAAGTCATTTGCCAAAGCACTTGATGAAGCAGTCTCATTTGACCCAAGGATAAAAGACGTATTGAGCACGAAAGGAACACTCGCATGAATTATAAAAAATTTGTCCCATGCATCTATCTGTATAAAGAAAATGCGATCACATCATTAAGCGACGGAACGATCGCAGACAGTGATCCGGTAAACCTTGCCGTATATTATTCTAACTGCGGAGCGGATGAGATAATCGTTTATGACAGATCCGAGGGTGATACAGATCATGAAAAAGCGCTTGATGTCATTAAGGAGATATGCACGAAAGCTGAAGTACCTGTCATAGGCGCAGGCAATGTTGCGCGTATGGAAGATATAAAGAAACTTCTTTATGCCGGATGCAGCAAAGCATGCCTGAATTATTCAAAACGTGGAAATGTAGAGATCACAAAAGAGGTTTCGGAGAAATTCGGCAGCGACAAGATAATGGCCTGCGTTTCGGATGATTCGCAGATCACGGAAAATATAGAACTTGCTGAAAAATATCTCTGCGGGATGATACTGGTGAACGCCAAGGTGATTCCTGCTGAGGTCTATGGCTCATCTATTCCGTTCATCCTTTCGATACCGGAAGTATCTCTTGATAAGATCATAGAACTTCTGGGAAATGAAAATATTGAAGGCTTAAGTGGAAATGCAGTCAATACTAATGTGAAGGAACTTCAGACAATAAAGGCTATGTGCAGGCGCGGAGGGATAGATGTAAATACTTTTGAGCCTAAATTCACATGGAATGATTTCAAGAAAAACAGCGATGGTCTTGTTCCTGTCGTAGTTCAGGATTATAAGACAGGTGAAGTTCTTATGGTCGCATATATGAATGAAAAATCGTTTGAACAGACGATTGAGACCGGAATGATGACTTACTACAGCAGGAGCAGACAGGAACTCTGGCTAAAGGGAGAGACCAGCGGTCATTTCCAGTACGTGAAGTCGCTTACAGCTGACTGTGATCTTGATACTATACTTGCAAAAGTCTCTCAGATAGGCGCAGCATGCCACACAGGCGCACATTCATGCTTCTTTAACGAAATCGCTGCAAAGGAATGCAATGCGGCAAATCCTCTTGAAGTGCTTGAACATGTATATGCTACGATAATCGACAGAAAAGTCAATCCTCGTGAGGGTTCATATACAAATTACTTATTTGACAAAGGAATAGACAAGATACTTAAGAAGGTAGGAGAAGAGTCTACTGAGATCGTTATCGCTGCCAAAAACCCTAATGCTAATGAAGTCAAATATGAGATCGCTGATTTTCTGTATCATATGATGGTGCTTATGGCAGAGAAGAATGTGACGTGGGAAGATATTACAGACGAACTTGCCAGACGTGAGGCCAAGTAATATATGAATGACGGCAGAATAATCATAACAGAATTAAACGGGAAATCAGTATCTCTTCTTATGATAGGAAAACAGATAAGAAGGATACACTGCTGTGCATCCGGAGAGATATCTGTCGGTACAGTAGTCATAGGATCTGTTGTCAGATATATCCCGTCGATCCATGCAGCATTTATCGATGTCGGATCAAAGACTGAATATTATCTTCCGATAGATGAAAGATATAATGAGAAAGTATATCTGTGCGACAGAGAATATGATGGAAATCTGCGCTCTGGTGAGCTTGTAATGGCACAGGTGGCGACTGAACCTACGAGACAGAAACAGCCGGGACTTTCAAGCAGCATATCACTTCAGGGATATTTGTGTGTCATCAATTCAGATGCAACGGGACTCTGTGTATCTCATAAATTATCAAGAAAAGTTCAGCATGAATGGAATGAAAATGAGATACTCAGGGAGCTTTCCAAAAGGTACCAGATAATAATCCGTACAAATGCTGTCACGGATCCTAATGAGGATGAACTGTCGGCTGAAGAAAAGATACGGGCGGAAAAAGAAGCTTCCGAGCTTTGCAGCAAAATGGATAATATCTTTGATCATTACAGACAGCGTACAAAGGGATCAAAATTGTTCGAACCTACTTCCGAGATCAGAACATTTATCTCTAATATACCGGCTTATTCATATTATGAGATCGTTACAGACCAGAAAGATATATTTGAACGTCTCGAGAAAGCACGGATGGAAGGGCTTATCCCTGAAGGCAAGAGCATAAGATTCTACGATGATAGCTCTTATCCGATAACAGCCCTGTATTCACTTGAAACGGCGATACATTCGCTCCTTGAAAAGAAAGTATGGCTAAAATCCGGAAGTTTTCTCTACATCGAACAGACAGAAGCATTATGTGCTATCGATGTAAATACAGGAAAGAATATTAACGGCAGAAATAAGGAAGATACTGTATTCCGCACGAATATGGAAGCTGCAGATGCAATCGCAGTGCAGCTTACGGCCAGAAATATTTCGGGCATGATACTTGTTGATTTTATCAACATGGAGGAACAGTCTCATATAGATGAACTCTTGTCACATATGAAAGATCTTCTGTCAAAAGACTGTGTGGAATCAAAATGTATTGATATAACGAAGCTTGGACTTATGGAGATAACGCGCGAAAAGAAATATAAGCGTTTCAGTGAACAGTGGCTTACGTATTGATGAAAGGAAACAGATGAACGACAGAAAGCCTGAGATCAAAGATATAAAACAGGTATATGAAGGTCATTACCTTAAAGGTTACGAGCTTGATTACAGCAACAAGGCAGGAAATGACAAAGTATATGAGATGGTCAGTCTGCATCACATTGAGAAGGCAGATGATATCGGATGCATGTTAAATGGTGTTGCGATACTTGCGCTTAATGATAAAAATGAGATGCTTCTTCTTAAAGAATTTCGTATGGCTGTAGGCAGATATGTCTATAATCTGTGCGCCGGGATGTCAGAAAAAGGCGAATCACCGGAAGAAGCGGTAAAACGTGAATTATTTGAAGAGACAGGTCTTGAAGTAACAGAATTCATCGATATTTTGAATCCATGTTTTGAGGCGGTAGCACTCGCTGATGTAAAGAGCAGCCTGGCAGTCGTGCATGTAGACGGTGTGATAACTCAAAAGGGTGAAGAGGAAAATGAGAGTATAGAAGCCGGATTTTACTCACAGGCAGAGGTCGCGGATCTGCTTGCGAATGAGACGTTCAGTTCACGCAGTCAGATCGCCGCTTATCTGTTTTCAAAAGGTATGATGAGATTCTGAAAATCAAGAAAAACATTGACATTCGTTCGTACCATTGGTATAGTATATGAGTATGCCGCGTGGCGTGGCTTAAAGTGTACCCATCAGGGTGCCGCCGAAGCCAGCGAGTAATCTTAAAAATAGGAGGTGCCCTATGTACGCAATAATTGAAACTGGCGGGAAGCAGTATAAAGTTTCCGAAGGTGATGAGATCAAAGTTGAGAAGCTTGATTCTGAGATAGGATCAAAGATCACATTTGATAAAGTCATCGCAGTAGAGAATGATGGACTTAAGTTCGGTAAAGATGCTGCGAAAGCAACAGTTACCGGAACAGTTACAGATCAGGCTCGTTACCGCAAAGTTCTTGTTGTTCGTTATAAGCCTAAAAAGCAGTATAACAAGAAAAACGGTCATAGACAGGCTTTTACAAAAGTCAAGATTGAAAAGATCAACGCTTAATCAGCGGAAATGCAGGATTTTATGGTTGATATCGCAGTTAACAAAGATAAAGATGGTGAATTTACAGCATTCATATGCAATGGACATGCCGAATTTGCCAGATGTGGCAAGGATATAGTCTGTTCCGCAGTTTCTTTGCTTGTTATCAATACGATAAATTCTCTTGATGAGATAACTCATGAATCCATGGAAGTAAGCGGCGATGAAGAGAAAGGTCTGATAACCTGTAAATTCAACAGCCGTCTGCAGGATACATCAAAGGTTCTGATGGAATCTATGATATTAGGACTGCAGAACATAGAAAAGCAGTACGGAGAGAAGTATTGCAGAATATCGATCAAGGAGGTATAAGATCATGATGAATATGAACCTTCAATTTTTTGCTCATAAGAAGGGCGTTGGTTCTACAAAGAACGGACGTGATTCCGAGTCAAAGAGATTAGGTGCTAAGAGAGCTGATGGTCAGTTCCTTAAGGCTGGAAACATTATCTACAGACAGCGCGGAACTAAGATCCATCCCGGTGTAAATGTAGGCATCGGTGGTGATGATACATTATTTGCTCTTGTAGATGGAACACTCAGATTTGAAAGAGTTGGACGTGACAAGAAGCAGGCTTCTGTATATCCTAAAGAAGCTGTTGTGGAAAACAAATAATATCTTATTTGACCATGCTTTATGTAAGGCTTCAAACATCTGATGTTTGGAGCCTTTTTTACCATCATATGTGATGGAGACAAGGATTACCTGGATGTTTGCAGATCATGCAAGAATAATAGTAAAGAGCGGCAAGGGCGGCGACGGTCATGTTTCGTTCAGAAAAGAAAAATTTGTACCAGCAGGCGGACCTGATGGCGGTGATGGCGGTAATGGCGGAAGTATAGTATTTGTCGTCGATCCCGGAGCTAATACGCTTGCCGATTTCAGAAATGTTCATAGATATTGTGCTGAAAACGGCGTTGAAGGTCAAAAAAAGAAGTGCAAAGGAAAAAGCGGTGAAGACCTTAGGATAAAAGTGCCGGAAGGTACTGTCATAAGGGATGTCCAGACAGGAAAGGTCATTATCGATATGTCCGGAGACACCAAAGAATATTGCCTGTTAAAGGGCGGACTTGGTGGAAACGGTAATCAGCATTATGCGACTAGTACGATGCAGGCTCCAAGATATGCGCAGCCGGGGCAGCCGGCAAGAGAGATGGAACTTGCAATGGAACTTAAGGTCATAGCAGATGTTGGTATCATCGGCTTTCCTAATGTCGGCAAATCAACACTTCTTACTAAAGTATCGAATGCAAGACCTGAGATAGCTGATTATCATTTTACTACGATCAGCCCTCATCTCGGAGTTGTAGATATAGATGGATCACATGGGTTTGTTATGGCAGATATTCCGGGTCTTATCGAAGGAGCTTCAGACGGAGCCGGACTAGGTCATGAATTTTTGCGCCATATCCAGCGTACGCGGGTACTTGTTCATGTTGTGGATGCATCTTCGATCGAAGGACGCGATCCGGTAGAAGATGTCTATGCGATCAATAAGGAACTTGAAAAATATGATCCGGAACTTATCAAAAAGCCGCAGATAATCGCTGCAAATAAAGTTGATATGATAAGTCCCGACGTTTCAGAAGATCCGGTTGCAAGATTAAAGAAAGAATTTGAGCCGGACACACCGGTATTTTCTATCGCAGCGATCAGCGGCAGTGGAGTAAAAGAGCTTATATATGCGATAAAAAAAGAACTTGATGAGATTCACGAGGCACCGGTCGTATTTGAATCAGAAGAGAATCCCGAGAAAGAATTTGCGTTCACACAGGATCCATATACAGTTTCATTTGACAATAAGACTGGAGAATATGTTGTTGAAGGACCACGTATTGAAAAGATGCTTGTGAATACTAATCTTGAGGCTGAAAAGGGATTCATTTTCTTCCAGAAGTTTATCAAAGACAGTGGAATCATCGCGGATCTGAAGGCAATGGGAATGAAAGAAGGAGATACTGTACGTCTTTATGGTCACAGTTTTGAATTCTTTGAGGACTGATATTGGTATTTTATGTTAATATTATGATGTCGGTGTCAAAAGCAGCAATTGTGTTATGATTTAGGTTCTTTAGTGATTCAATATTTTTCTGAGTCAAAGTATGGAGGTTATGATGAAACTTACAAGCAGACAGAGAGCATATCTCAGAAGCCTTGCAATCAATGAAAATGCAATAATACAGATTGGAAAATCTACGCTTACACCTGAAGTCACGGATCTTATCGCAGAAGCGTTCAATACACGTGAGCTCGTTAAGGTGACTGTACTCAAAAACTGTACTCAGGATATCACAGAGATAGCCAATATGGTAGCAGAGCGCACGCATTCAACGTTAGTTGCTGTCACGGGAAGAAGGTTTGTGCTATATAAGCCTGATAAAAAAAATCCGCAGATAATATTGCCTGTAGTGCAGCATGCAGGGAAGAAGGAAAATGAAGAAGAATAAGATAGGGATAATGGGCGGAACATTTAATCCGATCCATAATGCTCATCTTAAGCTCGCGGAATGCGCGATGAATCAGTATACTCTTGATGGTGTTATATTTATCCCTGATAATATAGCGTATCATAAGAGAGAGACTGACATGGTGCCGGCAGATATCAGGCTGGAAATGACAAGACTCGCAGTTTCAGATAATAGCAGATTCAGCGTATCCGATATCGATATAAAAAGAAAAGGTTATACATATACTTATGAGACATTATCAGAGTTAAAGCAGAAAATGCCGGATTCTGAACTTTATTTCATTCTTGGCGCAGATTCTCTAATGTATTTTGATTCATGGAAAAATCCCGATATTATTGCGTCAGAGTGTATCATTCTTGCAGCAGTGCGCGATATGTCTGAACGTTCTGATATGGAAGATAAGATAGCAGAGATAAAGAAAAAGTTTGACTGTGACATAAGGATAGTAAATTTTGAGAAGATGGATATCTCATCTACTGAGATCAGAACAAAGCTAAGAAATGGTGATATACAGTGGTGCAGATCGAGAGTCCCTAAAAGGACACTTGATTATATAATCAGCAAAAAAATATATATGTGTCAAAAGTAATGATTTTGTTCTGATGCTGGTTTTCTAAACATTCATGTTGTAATATTATATAAGTAAGTGGGTGTCATATCAGGATATGTACAAAATGAAATTATCATATGTTTCATTGGAGGCGGAATATGTCATATGATCTGAATAAGATGCGCAAAGCAATGGAAAAAGAGCTGGACGAAAGAAGATATAACCACACAGTCGGTGTCGCATATACGGCCGGTTCTCTTGCCGCGATATATGATGTGGATGTTGAAAAAGCAATGACTGCAGGTTTTCTGCATGATTGCGCCAAATGCCTTAGCAATAAGAAGCGTATAGAGATATGCAACAAGAATCATATCCCGGTATCTGAGATAGAATACCGGAATCCATTTCTGCTACATGCCAAGGTAGGGCGTTTCCTGGCAAATGAAAAGTTTGGGATAGATGATGAAGATATACTCAATGCTATCGAATTTCATACTACCGGCAGACCGGAAATGAGTATACTTGAAAAGATCATCTATATTTCCGATTACATCGAACCTCATCGCTGTCAGGCGACAAACCTTACAGAGATCAGGAGAAGTGCATACAGAGATCTCGATAAGACGATGGTTATGATTCTCAGAGATACATTATCATATCTTAAATCGGCAGGAAATGAGATAGACACGTTAACTTTGGAAACATATGATTATTATAAGAAAGAGGAAAAAATTTGAACGAAAATTCTGTAAAGATGGCAAAGATAGCTATTGAGGCACTTGAAGATAAAAAAGCTGAAGACATTAAGATCATTGATATAAGTGAGGTCTCAGTCATAGCAGATTATTTTATTATAGCAAGCGGCTCTAACCGGAGTCAGATACAGGCTCTGTCAGATAATGTTTCGGAAAAACTTGGAAAAGCGGGATATGAGATGAGAGATACAGAAGGGTATAGTGCCGCAAACTGGATCCTTCTTGATTATAGTGATGTGATCATTCATATCTTTGACGAGCAGGATCGCATATTCTATGATCTTGAAAGAATATGGCGTGATGGAAAGCAGATAGATCTGGAAGATATAAAAAATAACTGCTGACTAATACGGATTAGTTCTTCCAAAGTCTGAGAACACCGAATACTTTACCAAGAATCTGACAGTCTGGAACAATGATAGGATCCATCGTATCATTTTCAGGCTGTAATTTTATATAATCTTTCATCTTATAATATCGTTTTACCGTTGCAGAATCATCTATAAGTGCAACAACGATATCTCCATTTTCTGCAGTATTGCAGCAGTTGACGAATAACCTGTCACCATTCAGGATACCAGCGTTTATCATTGATTCACCTTTTACATTAAGAATGAATGAATCACCGCGAGGAATCATCTCAGCCGGAACAGGAATATAATCAACGATATTCTGCTCTGCAAGTATAGGCTCACCGGCAGCTACCTGACCTACGACCGGGAGACTTACCATATCCTTTCTCAACATCTGAAAATTATCGTCAACGATCTCAATCGCACGTGGCTTAGTCGGGTCACGTCTAATATATCCGTTCTTTTCGAGCGTCTCGAGATGAGAGAAGACAGAAGAAGTCGACTTCAGATCGACAGCGCTGCATATCTCACGAACAGCCGGCGGATATCCCTTTTCAAGTATCTGGTCCTTTATATAATCCAGGATTTCCTGCTGTTTTTTGGTTATCTTTCCATATCCCATATTTTTATCTCCTAATATAAGCTGCTGTTTATTCTACGATATACATAAGGCTGTGACTGAGATAGAAACGTAAATAGCTACTACGTGTTTAAATTGCTGCTAGTATATATACTCTGCTTAATAAGCATCTAAGGTTTCAATACTAATAACGAATGACCTATAAACAGGATATCATAGAGCATAATATAATGCAAACATATATTCTGAATATTTGTTCGATTTTTTTGTGATATATATTGACAACCGAACACACATTCGATATAATTCAGATAGTCGAACAAATGTACGGAACAGCCGTTCGACATTATATATGGAGGGTGACGTTATGAGCATCGAAGAGAGAGAAGAGAAGATAAGGATCAATCATATAAGAAGAGAAATACAACTTCGCAGACATTTGATGATTCTTTTTGGTGTTATAGCTACTATATGTATTATTTCTGTAGTTATCATATCATGCATATCTGTTAAAGCAGCTGATTGCCCTGAATCAGAGAAGTGCTATAAGAGTGTAATGATCGATTATGGTGAATCATTGGATGACCTGACTGCTTCAAATTATGACAGTATGCATTATAATGATACGTCTGATTTTAAGAAAGAGGTTACCAGTATAAACCATCTTGTAGCAGAAGATGTTCATCCGGGACAGTATATTGTGATTCCTTATTATAAAAGCATAAAGTGATGCAATCTCTCTTATGCCCGTGTGTGCGGAATTTACTGACTGACAAAAACGATGTCTGATGCTATACTTTAATTCAGGATGTATTTGAATCAGCCGAAATTTGCATGTAAGGGAAAATAATGAAATCTAAAATCGATAAAAATTGTGTGAAAATCGGGATTACTTCATTCCTGGTAATCGCGGCAAGCATATGTTTCTTTTATCTAGTCTTTCACGGATCAAATGTTGCGAAGGGCTTTAGTCGTTTTTTCAAAATATGTATGCCTGTTATTGATGGCTTTATTATTGCATATATTATGACACCGCTTATGAATCTTAATGAGCGAAGTATTGTTAAGCCTTTATTTTTAATGCGACATAAAAGACTTGATGAGAACAGTAAACGCAAGATGAGATGCTTTTCAATTCTAATGACTGTAGTGATAGTTCTTCTTATGATCATTCTTTTTTCCGCAGTCATAATTCCGCAGATATTTGTTAGTATACAAAATTTTGTCATGCAATTTCCTACATATATTGATAATCTTGAAATTCTTACCGAAAATGTACTTAAAGAAAATCCTGAGCTTGAGAAGAAGATAACAGAATTGCTTAATCAGTATTCTAATCAGCTTGATAACTTTATGGATAAAACCATAATGCCACAATTCAATGATATGATAAGGTCTCTTTCAAAAGGAGTCTTAAGCTTTTTTAGTGCTTTCTGGAATTTCTTCATAGGTTTTATCATTTCGATATATGTAATGGCTTCTAAAGAGAAGTTTGCGGCACAGGCGAAGAAGATAGCATATGCCATATGGGATACTGAACGAGCAAATAAGCTTATTAATGGTATACGTTATACACATCTCACTTTTATCGGCTTTCTTTTTGGGAAGGTTGTTGATTCGATCATTATCGGTATCATAACATTCATATGCACATCACTTATTGGAACTCCTTATGCGATTCTTGTCAGTACGATAGTTGGAATAACGAATATTATTCCTTTCTTTGGTCCGTATTTTGGAGCAGTGGGTGGAGCTATACTTATAGTGCTTGTTGATCCACTACAATCTCTCTATTTCATCTTGTTGATTTTAGTTATTCAACAGTTCGATGGGAATTTCCTCGGACCTATGATTCTTGGAGGTTCTACCGGGTTGAGCGGATTTTGGGTCATATTCTCGATTACTATATTTGGCGGTCTCTTTGGAGTAGCCGGTATGATCATTGGTGTTCCTCTTTTTGCTGTGATCTATGCCGGTATCAGGTCTATTACAAATAAGGAGCTTGAAAGGCGAAAACTACCGACGGATACAGGTGTATATATGAATGTAGGTACGATAGATGAGAAAGGTGATTTTACCGTTTATGACCAGAAAGCATATAGGAAACAGATAGGACGTGAATCAAACTGGGCTCGTATGGAAAAGTCATTCAGGAATATATTTCGACACAAAAAAGAAGAGGAGAGCAACAATGATGACGGTAATTATAAGATAAATCTTGCCCTTCCATCATCGTTCACTCCAGATACAATCGAAGAGATCAAAAACCAGCATCACATAGATGATGACACTAATGACACTAATGACACTAATGACACTAATGACACTAATGACACTAATAACACTAATAACACTAATAACAGTAATGATAACAGCAATGAATAGTGTCCAAAAGACTTGTCGACTATATAAACGGAGGACTAAATATGTCAGCATATTCGCTTATAATAATTTTAATAATAATCATATATGCTTTCACTTTTATCAGAATAAGGAAGAATAAAAAAGAAACGAAGGACATGGATTCCGTCCGCGATTTTCATAAGAAGTATCATATTTCAGACAATTTAAATCATCGTTACTATGACTATGATCCTGATAGTAAAAGAAATGATTATAAAGAAGTTCACAGAAAGAATAACAATGATGATGATAAATAAATATTCTGATATAGTTATTCTGATGTAGTTATTCTGATGTAGTTATTCTGATGTAGTTATTCTGATGTAGTTATTTACATGAT